>Ga0082207_1000726_pt1 | contig 17803 bp, 7 predicted proteins | sample LakMenEpi10Aug09_FD_71540 | JGI IMG/M metagenome (GOLD analysis project Ga0082207, IMG submission 71540)
ACAACAAGATTTGCTGCACTCCCATTGTTTTACTTGCTTTAATCATTGACTCGACTATCACGACCATGTTGGTTTCTTTATGATACCATTACTAAATATTTCTAGGGGAATAAATTCCCCTGAGTCGTGTTTCCTCTGGTGGTCTGAAGACACTGAGTTTCCACACTCCCATCCTTTTTTTATGATTTGTGCTAAGTAGTTGCACAAAATAAATTACCTAGTTGAGAGAGGGAACAGCCCCCCCAAACCCCCCGTGCACGCAGGGCTAGGGGGAGGGAACAGTGGGGAAATCACTTCACCGTCTGGGTTCTAAGATACGTCTGGTGTCCTAACTGCCTTGGCGGTTGCTATAAAACTAAAATTAGACTTAAGTATAGATTTGGTTGTCAATTTTATTGATACAATTAATAAAAACGTAACCTGCCCTGGTCAATCTATTAAGCTGCAAGCAATGGGGTCTGACGATGAAAGTACGACTAAAAAAACAGAATCGCCATGAAGTAGAATCTGTCAATCAAACCGGAATTCAAGCGAAATACCTGACAGATATTCGCCCAATGGACAACGCCCTCGCAGCGCCACAGAAACACCAAACCGAAGATATAAACCATCAGCAAATACAGAAAAAACCGGGTTTTAATTTTGCGGAAATCCCGATTACAGGAAACACAGATAGGTCAACATCCAGAATACAACCTAAATTTAATTTATCCCTACAAAAAAAATTAACTGTCGGCGAGGCTGGGGACAAATATGAACAGGAAGCAGATAGTGTAGCTGAAAAAGTGGTCAAAAAAATTAATACTCCTTCTGGGGAACAGTCAACATCGGGTCAAGGAGTCCAACGTCAGGAAGAAGAAGACTTGCAAATGAAACCCGATATTTCCTCAATTCAACGTCAGGAAGGGGAAGAAGAAGAACTGCAAATGAAGCCCGATATTTCCTCAATTCAACGTCAGGAAGGGGAAGAAGAAGACCTGCAAATGAAGCCCGATATCTCCTCAATTCAACGTCAGGAAGGGGAAGAAGAAGACCTGCAAATGAAACGCGATATTTCCTCAATTCAACGTCAGGAAGGGGAAGAAGAAGACTTGCAAATGAAGCCCGATATTTCCTCAATTCAACGTCAGGAAGGGGAAGAAGAAGACTTGCAAATGAAGCCCGATATTTCCTCAATTCAACGTCAGGAAGGGGAAGAAGAAGAAATTCAAGCTAAATCAACCCAACCTGATCAGCAAGTTATGGCTGGTGGAGACGCATCAACAGAATTAGAGACATCAATTCAAACTGCTAAAGGAGGTGGACAGCCCTTAGATGGGGGACTGCAACGGTCGATGGGGCAAGCAATGGAGGCAGATTTTAGTGGGGTGAAAGTTCATACAGATTCGCAGTCTGACCAATTAAATCAATCAATTCAGGCTAAGGCCTTTACGACAGGACAAGATGTCTTCTTTCGGCAGGGGGCGTATGAGCCGAGTAGTCGAGGTGGGCAAGAGTTGATCGCTCATGAGTTGACCCATGTGGTGCAGCAGAATGGAGGGGCAGTACAGCGATCGCCAGAAATCCAGCGCGATGGCGAGGAGACCCCAGTCGCAACAAAAACACCTAAAGAAGCAGCCCTCGAGACTATTAACCGAAACAAAAAATATAAGGAAAGATTTGCGCAAGAACTCCGTAAAATGGTGAAACGTAAAATACCTGAAGGTGAAATGGCTCTCATCTGGCAAAGGTTTTCGTCGGCGATGAAACGCCATGAGGTCTTGTTACCGCGCTGGAACGAGATCAATTGGGGCAAGGACTCCGAAAGAGCCAAAGCAGTGGATGTGACTGAAATACAGTTAGCCAAATTAGAAGCCTTCAGACAAGATATAGAGTTTCTAACTGAACTCGTTGAAACTGATCAGGGTGAAGAGTTACAAGTTAATAATGTCACTTTATGGAGCAATATTAACATCGGACGACCTGCCGCCAACAGCCGAGAGTTAAACGAGCAAATGGGCGTAGCTGGTGGTGGAACACCACTGAATCGGACGAGCATGGGCGCTTTGTTAGATCTCTTTGCGGTTGGGGCACTTGAAGGCGGCAATGCGGATTTGAAGAACGTCAACGGCGATCTTTTACTGAACGACAACAACTCGTATATGCAGTGGGGAGCATCTTTTAACGTCTGGGCGGCAGTAAGTGCCAACTTTGCCGCTAAAGCTACTGGTGAGGTACATGTGTATGTGCCTACAGGGACGGGGACAGGTTCCGTGTTTTGGACAGCCGAGTTACCCGAATTACGGAAAAATCCCGCCGTCACGAGTATCTTTATTCATGAATTGAGCGGCGTTGGCAAAGTCGCGGTTGCTCAAGAAAAAGCCAAAACGATTGATCAAATGGAAATGCAAACGATCCTCAAATCACCCCAAGCGTGGACAACCTCCACTATTAGTGGTCTAAAGCTCAACGAAAAAGGTGGAAAACATCTAGCAGACCTTGTGCAATTTGGTGGTCTAACGGTCACTGGAGCTGGCGGCGGACAGGGGATATCTGCGGGGAAATTGAAGAATATGGGCAACAAATGGAAAGGTTATAAAAAGCCAATTAAGCCCGAACCTTAGTACAAGTTCTGGTAGTGCGATCGCTTAGGTTAGGTTTCATTCTTCAACCCAACACGAATTATATGCAATTTGATTAACCGTTGGGTATCGCTGACACTCCACCCAACCTACTTTTTATAATTTCGCATTTTTAAAATTGGTAATAGGCGATCTTCGCAGTTTTAGTTATTGATTTTTGGCTAATGCGATTAGGTGATCGCGTGGTATTGATTTCACTTTTCAACCCAACACCAACAAAGCTTGTATATGTTGCGATCGTCGTTCTAGTTGTTGATTTTTTGCTGGTGCGATCGGAGATCAAAACTGCCTGAGATTTCTCAATATCTAAGTTCTTAAACTACAATAAAACTAAACATACATTGCACTTCCGCAGGTGTATCTCAGGCAACTATGAAAACTATTGCGATCGCTAGCCCCCTAGACACTTTTCTCCAGCAGCCCAACATTGAAACCTCACCTGCTTGGGAATTTATCCACGGGCAAGCCCAACAAAAGACGATGCCAACACTGTTTCATTCCCGCCTTCAGCGCAACCTAGTTAACACGATCAACAGCCAAACCCAAGCATACGAAGCCATCCAAGAACTTCGTTGCATCGTGCCACCATTATCCCCCGTCCCAGACATTACCGTAGTTAAAAGCGATCGGCTTACAGATGTTGATGGTCCGCTGCAAGGAGCGCCAGACTGGCTGATTGAAATTCGCTCCCCTGACCAAAACACATTAGAGCTACAGAACAAAATCCTACACTGCTTGATAAACGGCACTCAACTCGCTTGGCTAATTGATATTCAGCGAAAGCAAATATGGGTTTGGGAACAATCAGAACTGCCACTAATCTATTCTGGAACCGACAAACTCCCAACCCCTGTCAATATCTCAGACCTGACAGTAGAAATGGTCATGGCAATGACCCAGCAGCGGTGAAAATCCCTCAATACCCTAAAAAAGCGATACCTACAAAAAATAAAATGAGAGCGAATTTTCGTTTATCCAATTTATTGATATAATTAATAGAAATATATCCCACTTTGGTCAATGTATTAATCTGTAAGCAATGGGGTCTGACGATGAAAGTACGACTAAAAAAACAGAATCGCCATGAAGTAGAATCTGTCAATCAAACCGGAATTCAAGCGAAATCCCTGACAGATATTCGCCCAATGGACAACGCCCTCGCAGCGCCACAGAAACCCCAAACCCAAGAAATAAACCATCAGCAAATACAGAAAAAACAAGGTTTTAATTTTGCTGAAATCCCGATTTCGGGAAATACAGATGAGTCAGCAGCCAGAATACAACCTAAATTTAATTTATCCCTACAAAAAAAATTAACCGTTGGCGCCGCTGGGGACAAATATGAACAGGAAGCGGATAGTGTAGCTGAAAAAGTGGTCAAACAAATTAATACTCCTTCTGGGGAACAGTCAACATCGGGTCAAGGAGTCCAACGTCAGGAAGCAGAGGAAGAAGAACTTCAAGCTAAATCTGATATTTCTAATATTCAACGAGAAGGAGAAGAAGAGGAAGAAATTCAAGCTAAATCTGATATTTCTAATATTCAACGAGAGGGAGAAGAAGAAGAAGAAATTCAAGCTAAATCTGATATTTCTAATATTCAACGAGAGGGAGAAGAGGAAGAAGAAATTCAAGCTAAATCTGATATTTCTAATATTCAACGAGAGGGAGAAGAGGAAGAAATTCAAGCTAAACCTGATATTTCTAATATTCAACGAGAAGGAGAAGAGGAAGAAATTCAAGCTAAATCTGATATTTCTGCTATTCAACGAGAAGGAGAAGAAGAAGAAATTCAAGCTAAACCCCAAAATAAATCCCTGGGTGGGGGTGCAGTTTCAACAGATATAGAAACAACTATTCAAAGTGCTAAAAGTGGTGGAAGTCCCTTAGATGCAGGACTGCAACGGAAGATGGGGAAAGCGATGGGGGCAGATTTTAGTGGAGTGAAAGTACATACTGATAGTCAATCAGATAAATTGAATCGTTCCCTGAGTTCCCGTGCCTTTGCAACGGGGCCAAATTTGTTTTTTAAACAGGGAGAATATAATCCGGGGAGTAAGACAGGACAGGAATTAATTGCCCATGAATTAACTCATGTTGTGCAGCAAAATGGGGGTTCAATCAAACGGAAACTGGACAAAGAAAGCCAGCCAAATAATAATTCAGTTTCTATTTCACCTCTGCCGTCTAACTCATTAAAGATACAACAAGCTCCTCCAACCCTAACTTCAACGGCTCCTCCATCTGCTACTCAAAACCAAACTCCATCTGCTACTCAAAACCAAACTCCAACTGCTGCTCAAAACCAAACTCCAACTGCTACTCAAAACCAAAATCCAAATCAGAGAACCGCTTATATTTTAGATACTGCTCATCTTCATAAGGTATCAATAAAAGATGCCTCTAAAGTTAGTCAATCAAATTATATTGGGCCCAAACTTAAAAAAGGTGATGAAATAAAAGTTGATCCGCAGGTAATAATGGAAGGCGGCGCATGGGTTAAAGCTGAAAAAGACGGGCTATCAGGTTACATTCGCAAGACTAAATATCTCGAAAAGCTAACGAATCCTCTAGGAGACACCAATCCAGAGGCAGAAGAATCCACAACCCTAGAAAATGCAGGAGAAGTCGCAGATCAAGTATCAGGAGGAGTAAACGACACCTATGGTGAATATGGAGATAGCCAAGATCTAGGATTGGCTGGTGGCATATTGGATGGTGTTTCTGGTCTTTTGGGAATGGTCAGTAATGCCAAAACCATGATCAGTAGTCAAGAAATCTGGGAAAAACTAGAAACAGGTTATGGTGTGTTACAATCAGGAAGCACACTTGCTGCTGGTGTTTCTGCTGCTGTTGCTAATACCGAGGGAGGAGATTCTTCTGCGTTAGCCAGCAATATTACTGCTGCCATTGCTGATGGTTTATCTGGACTGAAAGATGCCGTGATCAGCATAGTGAATTTCTATAAGTTATATAAGAGTACGATTGGCAAAAAACCCAAAGAAGCCGCAATTTTCCTTCAACAACTTGTAAATGCTGCATTAGCTGGCTCCAAGGTAGCTAAGTCTATTTATGGTATCATTAGCGATAATATTCCTACGCCTGTAGTCTATGCTGTTCCAGCTTTTAGTCTCGCAATGTCGGCAATTAATGGTATAACTCGTTTGTCGGATGCTTTGAGTGCTGGTAATACAAAAACCCAAATGGAAACAGAGTCAAATCGTTTTGTAGATGGGGTGGCTCTAGCCTTGGGTGATGCTGCAAAACCGGATGAAACTAATATTAGCGGTTCTAAAGTTTTTGATCCTGATCGCCGGGGAACATTTCCCAATTATAAAACTTACTTTCGGATAAAACCTCAAATTAAACAATCTGTAAATGCCGCTGATATAAAATCTAAGACTGAATACACAACCAATGAAGCAACGCCTTGTCAGACGGCTTATGATGCTGTCATTAGCACAATTGACGGATTAAGCATTGATACTCCTAAGAAAGACAAGATTAAATCGGAGATCCCAAATCCTCCTACGAATAAGGCTGACTTTGAGACAAATATAGTCAACAAACTGGAAGGATTAATATCTGACCCTAATTTTGAAGATGTTAAAGATGTATTGGCACAAATTCAGACAATAGCTAACAGCGAGTACGCTGAGATTGAAAAAAATACGGCTAAAGCAGCTTATGATGGTGTAAAAGCAACCGTTAATATCAACGACACTGAGGTCAAAAATAAAATAATTACTCCTACTGTTCCCACAACTCAAGTCGGATTTAAAGAAGATGTAGTTGATAAGATAGGGAAGTTAAAAACAGATATTGATCAATATGAATTTGCCGATAAGATGTCAGAAATTAATCAGAAGCGTCAGACATCTGGATGGACAGATGTTGCTCTGGAGCTAGTCAATATGGCGGGTGATATTACGACCATTGCTGTCGGTGCAACAGGGGTAGGTGTTCTGGTAGGTCAAGGAATGAAAGCAGGGACAGCTGGTTTTAAAATAGCTCATGGAGGTGCAAAATTAGCCCAGAAAATGTATCGGAATCGAGACCAAACTGGCAAGAAATCTACCAATACAAAACACCAAGAATATTGCCAACACGCACGCTATCTCTATGGGCAAATTGCTAACTTAGAGCCTACAAATAGCGCCAAAGCTAAGGAACTTGTTGGATATATTTCAGCTACGGGGGTCAATACCACCTTATTCTATGCAGAAACCTCTCCACAAAAACAACTTGAGATGCTAGTTTCCGCCATGAAAAAACGTTAAACCCATGAAAAACCGAGAATCAAGTTTAATTAAATTCAGGAGTAATGAACCATGATTTCAGAGACAGAACAGGCTAAAATTTTAACTGAACTGCAAGATTTGAAAACTTATCTGAACAAAAATTTAAGTTTAGAATGTCAAATCATTCAGGAACAGTCCGATGTTCCTATCAATTCTTTAGTTATTTTGCTCGAACCCGACAGCCAAGAACGATCAAGGTTAGCAAGTTTAACGTTCCTCCCCCTAGAAGATACTGATTTAGAATCAATTAAACTTCTCCAATTTTATTGTCAACTTCCCATAAGTTTATCCTCGGATTTTAGCGATGAAGTTCTTAGGTTTTTAGCAAGGGTTAATTTACAAATTCCCCTAGGAACTTTTACCATTGATTTTGAAGAAGAAAAAGTGGGTTTTAAGTATGTTTATTCTTTAGGAAAATTTAAACTAATAGAGCCAGACGAATTTTTAGAAACCTTCCTCCTTTGGATGTATACCTTAGATAAAATTAGTGATTTAATTGAAGCGGTAAGTACAGGTCAAAAAGACGTACAATCTGCTTGTCAAGAATTACTTTAAATCTCAATAATGCGACTTTCTTTTAACTTGGAATTGTCGCCACTTGGCTAATGCCAATAAATTTGGGCATATCAGACGAATTAATGTTATGATAGGCTTGTATGTTCCCTTATTAGTGACACCTTTAGAATTAATGGGAGAAGAATTATGATTACCCTTAATGATTCCACACTTGAGCAAATTCGAGATATTCGTCATCGAATTTCTGAGAATAATAATCATAACCCCTATCAATTGATTGCTTATTACTTAGAATTACAGCAAAAACATAAACTTCAGAAAACCTCGGTTTTAAGGGAAGTGGTAGGTACAGATCAGAAAGATGTACAATCTACTGATCAAGAATTCTAGGCAAAAAAACTTGGTTCAATGAAACGACATCAAACATAGCTAATTCTGAACTCAACCCCCAGAAACAACCATGAATACCAAAGCTGTTGTTACACCCGTCAAAAAAAGTACGCCGACTCCTATTCCCCAACTGTCACCAACGGTGGGATTAACCAGTGTGCGGCCGTTTGCGGATGAACAACTGGCTTTAAAAGAAGATGACAGCACCAGTGAACAAAAATTAGCGGGGGCGACGGCTCCTCCTCCACCCGAAGTACAACGGAATCAGAATCTTAATTCCGGCTATAATTTTGGTCAAATTTCGATTAGTGAATATATTCCCGCCACACCGCAAGCCAAGTTAGTTGTGGGTGCGCCTGGGGATAAATACGAGAAAGAAGCCGATGCAATGGCGGATAAAGTCGTGGCGATGACGGTTCCGGTGCAGAAGCAGGAGGAGCAGGGGAGCGGGGGGAGAAGAGAAGCGGGGGGAGCAGGGGGAGTAGAGGAGCAGGGGGAGGTCAGCCTCAAACCGACAACGGACACAATCCAACCGCCACCAGAGGAAGAGGGAACCGTTCACCTCAAACCGACAACGGACACAACCCAAGCTCCACCGGAGGAAGAGGGAACCATTCACCTCAAACCCTTAACAGAAAGCGTCCAACAGCGCCAGGAAGAAGATGGAACCGTTCACCTCAAACCCCTAGCTCAAACGATCCAGCGATATGAACAAGAAGCAACCCTTCACCTGAAACGGTTAAGCGGAATTCTTCAACAAAAGGAAATAGAAGGGGTCGTTCACCTCAAATCCATAGACAACCATATTCCATCAGGGATTAGCCAAACCTTAAAACAGTCTACCTTGATCTCCCGCCAAGGAAACGGCGGATTTGCAGCCAGCGAGAATATTGAAACTCGCGTTAAAAGTAGTAAAGGAGGTGGTAACCCCCTACCCGACGAAACCCGTGGTTTCATGGAAGACAGGTTTGGGAATGACTTTAGTGGCGTCAAAGTTCATACGGGTTCCGATGCGGTTCAATTAAGTAAAGATCTCGGTGCTCAAGCGTTTACCCATGAGCAAGATGTCTATTTTAATTCGGGAAAATATTCACCCCATACCGACGAAGGTAAGAAACTTCTCGCCCATGAACTCACCCACACAATTCAACAAACCGGCCCTAAAGCCAAGCGTAAGTCTCTGAGTCGGAAAATTCAAAAAAAATCCCAAATTCAGCGTCAAATCCAACCTTCTCCGGTTAAAAATGGAGTTAAAAAAAATCCGCCATTGAATCTCTCTGGCTTAAAAACTTTACCTGAACAATCTCTACAAAAAGCAGGTAAAAAAGAAGATAAAGACAACAATAATTCTCAAGCTGATACCTCAAAAACCGAAGATAAAAAAGCGACGACAACCGATACTAAAGCTGAAGTCACCACCGAAACCAAGACTGAGGAAGCATCAGTTACTAAAGGGGATACGAAAGAAACAGCCGAAACTAAGTCAGAAGAACGGAAAAAGAACGTTGAAAAAGAAAAAGAAGAGGCTAAGAAAGAACTCACTGGTGAAAAAATAGACAAAGATGATAAAGGCGCTGAACTAAAGAAATATTTAGCGGCGGAATCTTTGAAAAAAGTTGAAACTCAAACCGCTAAAGTTAAGGAAGATACGGATACCGTTAAAAATAAAGTTAAATCCGGTGAAACTGGGGAGAATTTAGGAAAATTAGAGAAAGAAAGTGGGGAAAAAATAGAATCTCAGGCTAAACAAGAAAGTCAAGAAGCTGAAACAAAAGTTAAAGATAAAGCCGACGAAAAAGGCAAACAAGATGCAAGCGGTCAAAGTCCCTCTAAAGAGACTGTAGCACTTCCGCTTCAGGTCAAACCTGGGGCCGGGGAAAATTCTCAGCCAGAGCAAACGGATCAGCCCGAAGCCGTCCCACCCATCCCAGAAGGGGAAGCGAAAAGCGCCGACACTTCACCGATCGCAGTCCCCGAAGTCAGTGGTGATCAAGCACCAGCGACACCCGAAGCCGACCCCGCTTTTCAGGCGGTGATTAAACAGTCCAAACAACAAGCCGATCAACAAAGCTCTCACCAGTCACCCAAATCCGCCGCCGAGGAAGCCCAAACCGCCGCGGTCGATCCCGACCAACAAATGCGGGAAGCCCAAGCTGGGAAGATGGATGATCTGAATGCTAAAAAACCGAAACCCTTTGACCGCAAAGTTTTTGAAGATAGTTTATTAGAAAAATTAAACTTAGTTAAACCCAAAAACGCAGATCAAGCCGATAATTTTGCCAGTAGTGGCAAGACTGATGATATTAAAAATGCTTTAAATACCGAAGTTAAGGGAGCTAAAAAAGAGTCAGGTGGAGGTTTACCAGAGGAAAGTAAAGCACCTCCCGAACCCGATGCGGAAGCTCCTAAAAAGGTTGAGGAACTGAAACCGACTCAGGAAGTTGTCGGGGCTGTACCACCAGAAATTGAAGCGGAAAAAGCCGTTCCCAAGGAAAAAACTGAACAGGAAATTGAGGCCCCTTTAGCAAAAACAACCGAGAATTTAGAGGGTGCGTTTGGTGAGATTCAGGCGAAGTCAATAGTTGGTTCTAGCAGTGATCCTGATGAAGTTCAAGCCGATCAATTGGCTGAACAAGTGATGGCGACGCCCGAACCCCAATCTCTACAATTAGAACCCCAGGAATCATCAATTCAACTCTCGCTCTCGGAAACGATTCAACTGCTTCCTGAAGTCTTGATTCAACGCAAAGAAGAAGTTAAACCCCAGTCCGTTGCCCAACCGGATTCAGAAGTTCCCCTGAATGTAGACCGTTTAGAAACCTGGAAAGAAGAGGGCGGGGGACAAGCCTTAGATGCCTTAAAAGAAGCCAAGACCCATGGCACCACAGAAGGCCCACAAAAATTCCGTCAAGGGGAACAGGAAACCCTGACCACAGCCAAAACTGACGCCCAGGCATCGGCTAAACAGTCCAATCAGGATATGTATGCAACTCGTACAGAGTCGATGGAGCAAACCGGAGATTCCCAAGAGGCAACCAAGACTCAGGACGAAATTAAACGGACTGAAATTAATACCAATATCCAAAGTATTTTTGACAAAACTCAGGGGACTGTTAAGGGTATTTTGGGGAAAATGGATAGTGATGTTAATACTGAATTTAATCGCGGGATTAGTGCGGCTAAAAATGCCTTTGAAGGTCATGTTAAAAGGAGAATGGCTGAGTATAAGGATAAACGCTATACCTTGGTATTTCCGATTAAATTACCTAAGCCTTATTGGTTTGGGATCAAAATGGTGAAAGTTGGAGAACTTCGGATTTTTGATTTTATTACCTGGATTAGAGATAAGTTTGCTGGCTTACCCGATGAAGTCAATGTTTTTTATGAAGAAGGAAAACAGCTATATATTCAAGAAGTTAAAAAAAGTATTTCTAATATTGGTGGGATTGTTGAAAAAGGATTAACCGCAGCCCAAACGGAAGTTAATCAAGGGCGAGAAAAAGTTAATGCTTATGTACAAACCTTACCAAAAGACCTGCAAGAAATTGGGGCTCAAGCGGCGGCGGATGTGCAAACTAAATTTGATCAACTTGAGCAGAGTATTACCGATAAACAAAATCAACTACTAGAAGATTTAACTAAAAAATATCAATCTAGTTTAAAAGAACTTGATAAACGCATTGAACAGTTAAAAGCGGAAAATGCCAGCTTAATTAGTAAAGCCTTAAAATTTATTGGAGATTTAGCTAAGAATATTATTAAAATTCTCCTCTGGCCGATTAAGAAAATTTTAAGTGTTTTTATTGGATCTCTGGCCGAGGATGTGATTGATGCCCTGATCGATGATCCGGTGCAATTTATGAAGAATCTCTTTAAAGGGATTGGAGATGGGATTAAGAATTTTGCCAATAATATTGCAAAACATTTACTCAATGGGTTAATTACTTGGTTATTTGGTAATTTAGGAGACTTAAAACTTCCTGAAAAATTTGATTTAAAAGGATTTTTAGATATTATTTTACAGGTTTTAGGCTTAACAAAAGAATATGTTTTTGGCATTCTTGGAGATATTTTAGGTGCGCCAGCTGCTAAATTAATTCAGTTTATTCTCGATGTTGTCCTCAAAAAAGGTATAGATAGTCTCAACTATCTTTGGGATTTAGTTAAATTGGTCGTAGAAGCTGGCCCCGATGTGATTATGACTTTAATTAATGAAGGGGTAGAAGCCGTAGAAACTTTCCCTGATTCTGTACAGAACATCTTAGGAAGTGTTAGTGGCGGCCTTGGCGGTATTCTGGGATTTGCTAAGGATTTAATCGGGTCTTTAGGAGAAGACGCCCTTGACTTTATTTCCGGTCTGCAACCGGGCGTAAAATTTATTTTTACCTTCTTTAGTACCTTAATTAAAGATGGTATATCAGGAGTTTGGGAGTTCATCAAATCCTCTTTGGATGATATGAAAAAAATCTTTCTCAAAGGTTTGATGGAAATGGCAATTGTGGAAATTGTCAAGGCGGGGATTAGTTGGCTGATTGGGATGATGAATCCAGCGTCAGGAATTGCTAAAATTGCTAAAGTTATTTTTGATGTAATTTCCTTTTTTGTGGAAAAACGGGAAGATATTAAACTATTTGTGCAAGCAATTTTAGATACTTTAAAAGCCATTTGTGACGGGGCTCCGGCGGTGATGGCGATGATGATTGAACAGGCTTTGGCTAAAATGATTCCGGTTTTATTAGGATTCTTAGCTTCCCTAATTGGTGTTGGGGGAATTCCTAGTAAAATTAAGAAAATTGTGACGACATTAAAAGCACCTGTGGATAAAACTATCGGGGGAATATTTGGAGGAGCAGCCGCTTTCTTTGGGGGCGGGAAAAGCAAGAAAGGAAAAACAGCCCGCAAAGGTAAAAGCACAAATTCTCAAGGTACAAAGTCTAAAGACACAAAGGCTAAAGACAAGAAAAATAAAGATAAAAAACAACCTCAGAATGATGCCCAGAAACAAATTAAAGGCGCGGGTCATCAGACTCAGAATCTAGCAAGAAATCTTCGAGATCCTGATGCCGTGAATCAAAAATTATCAGGAATTAAGTCTAAACATAAACTTAAACAGTTGAAGTTGACTAAAAAAGGTAAAAATAAATATCAAATTGTCGGTCAAGCGGAAGCGACTAAAGTTCAACGACAGGTTGATTCGGTCGTAACTCAAGGAGAATTACCCCTGCCCCCCGTGTACGGGGGGTTGGTGATGGTGCAACGGTCGGGTGAATCTGCTTGGAAAGACAAGAAAAATGAACTCGTTGTCAAACAGAAAATTAAAGGGAATAAAAAGAAAGCTAGTTTGACACTAACGGCAAAATTAATGGATAAGAAAAAGATTTTGCCTAAGGTTGCTAAAAAACTCAAATCAATTATTAAGAAAAAACCTAAAGCAAAATTAGTAAAAAGTCAACTTCCGGCTTTGAAATCTCAATATAAACTCAAAACCTTAAGTCTAAATATCCTGAAACCCGATGGCAGTAAATATGTGATTACTGGGGTTGCTCCCGATGACGATAAATCAACCAAGGCCCAGCGCCAAGCCATGTCACCGAACACCGATCAAATGCTTGATGCCCATTCCGGGGTAGAAACAGCCATTCAGCGTTCCCTCGGTCAAGGTCAACCCCTACCTACCCCCGTGCGGGAACCTATGGAAAATGCCTTTGGTTTTGACTTTGCTCAGGTGCGGATTCATCATGATACCGAGGGCGATCGCCTCAGTCGCTCCCTCAATGCCCGCGCCTTTACCACCGGATCTGACGTTTTCTTCCGCCAAGGTAATTATGAACCCGAAAGTCCTAGTGGTAAAAGGCTCCTCGCCCATGAACTTACCCACGTTGTCCAACAGTCCAGTGAATCTCCCCTATTGTCTCGCACGGTGCAGCGAGTCGGTGAGGAAGTGCCCTATTTCGTTCAGAGGGAAGCAGAAGACAGTTCAGAGAGTTCAGATACTAATGAAAATCCCACAAAATCCGATGAAAATCTCACAAAATCCGATGAAAACAGCCAAAATTCAGCACTTGCAAATGCAGGACTTCTGATTGCAGGTAGTATGTTAGTATCTGGTCTTAGTCAAGGCTTTGGCGACGGTGGTAAGCAAAAAGAACAGGCTAATATCACTCAAAGCATTCAGGGTAACAAACTGACGATGCGGGTGATGATTACAAAACAGCAAGATCAGGATGAGCAAAAAAATCAACGCAAGAAAAAAGATTCATCCGTTGCTAATAATTTGGCTTTACCCGATGATATTGTCGATGATATTGTAGCATTAATTCAACAAATTGTCAATCAATATCCTGACCCTGATATTGTTCAGAAGAAACTGGATAAACTCTCTGTTGATTTTGATTTAGATTTGCTAAAAGTTGTGGGTTCGGCGACAATTGGTAATAGCATAACCTACGATATTCAGGTCAAAGGCCGTCCGCAGGAACCGACGGATGAAAATAACGCAGCGATCGCTAAAAATTTAGATAATCTTACACCTAAAGAACCTGAAACTAGACCCAGAAGCGGTAGTTTATTGGGAGGGTTGTTAAGTCAAGTATCTAAGTCTAAAAAAGACAGCAAAACCAAAGACGGCAAAACTAAAGAAGATCAACCAGAAAAAACTCCGAAAGCTCAAGAAGAAAAGCAAAAAACTAATCCTGAAAAAACTAAAAAAGAAGCAGAAGATGACGCTAAATCTAATCAAGCTCAGGAAGAATTGGCAGACGAAAAAGAAACTGCTAAATCTCAATCTAAGCAAGGCAATAAGCCAGGGAAAAACCCGCTTGACGTTAATACTAAAGTTAAGCGAATTGATCCTGCGACCGTTGAAATTTCTGTTCGGGCTGATCCTAAGAAAAAATAGAGTTTCCTTACTTTCGCTCACGGGACTTATCTGGGTTGATTTAGACTAAAGTAGAATAGGATTTGTACACCGAATCATGTAATACTAACGGCAACATAAACGGTAAGTTTCTCAGGGTCAGTCTAATTCAGGGGCATGGTTATGAAAGCATTTCAACGAAAACGGAATATTCAAAACACCCATCATGATATTCAGCCTGTCCAGGCACAATTTCAGTCCCGTCCCTTTGCAGAACCCCAAGTAGAAACAAAGCAGGTTAGCGAAAATACATCCTCCTTACAGTCGGGAAACTCCCAACCTGGGTTTAACTTTGCCGAAATTCCCCTCTATCCAACACAACCTGTAGAGACGTTGCATGCAACGTCTCTACAAGTTGCTGCACCCATTCAGCCTAAATTTACCTTCGCTCAAGCTAAATTAGAGTCGGGTATTGTCCAACGTTCAGAAGAAGAAGATGAACCCCAAGCTAAATTAGAGTCGGGTATTGTCCAACGTTCAGAAGAAGAAGATGAACCCCAAGCTAAATTAGAGTCGGGTATGGTTCAACGCTCAGAAGAAGAAGATGAACCCCAAGCTAAATTAGAGTCGGGTATGGTTCAACGCTCAGAAGAAGATGATGAACCTACCCAAATGAAAGCACAGTCCTTACCTGTTATCAGTGAAAACAAAGGGCGTCAGTCAAATCGTCAATTTCCACCGATGCAGGTTAAACTGAATCTTGCACCTAGAGATAGTGTTCAATCATTACCTATACCCATACAACGGAAAATGGAATGGGCATTTAATACCAATTTTTCCGGGGTGCGAGTCCATACAGGGCCACAAGCTAAACAAATTCAAGCAAAAGCCTTTACTCAAGGTTCAGATATTCACTTTCAACCCGATCAATATAATCCCCACAGTCAACAAGGTCAAGAATTATTAGGACATGAACTCACCCATGTTGTTCAACAACGAGCCGGGAGAGTGAATAAAAAACCTCAAAGTAAAGGCAATAGAATTAATTTTGATTATCAATTAGAAGCCGAAGCCGATAATTTAGGAGCCAAGGCATCTCAGGGAGAACGAGTAGAAGTTTTAGGGGCAAAAAGTTTACCAAAATTGTATTCATCTAAAACCATTCAACGGAAAACTCAGCAACTTACACCACTTCCTGATAATGTTGTAACGACAGGTAAGCTTATTAGTAATAAAACTGAAAAAATCCAAAAAAAAATTATAACGTATAATCAAATACCCCTGAACGATAAGGATTATGATAAACACGATAAAATATTAGATGAGATTAATACTGAAACTGATCTATGGTTACGAGAAAAAGGAGATAAGGATAGTAGATCTAAATCGATGAAAGAACTAAAGCAGCAAATCGAAGATGAGAAAAAGAAAGTTGAACAACAAAAATCGGGAAGAGATATGTCAATCAATGAAGCGTTCGGAGAGAATATAAACAATGCTACTTTTGCGGCAGATGCTAAAGGTTTTATTGAAGATATAAGCCAAAATATTCAGCAAGGTGAACACTTATCAGTTGGGGAAGTAATCGCAAATCGATCTCTAAATTATGCTGAGTTAATCAAAGCATCTCCTCTAAGTTCGATAGCAGGTTCAGTCGTATCTTTCTTGACATCAGCTTATAGTATTTATGACAGCTATTCTATTAGGAAAGCATTAAAAACAGCGGCGATGGCGAAAAATAAGATTGACCCAGATTCAGTAGACTGGAGCAACCAAGAGGAAGCCGATCAATACTTCGCCACCCAGACGTTTGATTACGGTGCTATCTTAAGTGGTGATGATCAAGTGATGCAGTCGGCTGAATACGGTTATGCTAAAGTTTCAAGAAGATTTTATCGATCAATCTACCATACTGTGAATTATTTTATTAAGATGATTAGCGATATTCTCTGTGTAACTGGAATAGGTATAATACCAGGAGCTATTATTAAGACCGCACAGGGAGTGCTAAAGTTTGCCGAAGTAGCTATGGACAAGATTAAAGGTTTTATAAAAATTCTCACAGGTCGAAGAGGTGTTGGGCGTAAAATTAATGCGGAACATATTGTGGAAGCTGCATTCAAAGGAAATCAAAGAGCTTTACAACTGTTAGTAGATTTAGATCCTATAGGACTTCTATTTAGAATATTGGGGCCGACGGGGAAAAAAGGAATGATCAAAAAACCTAAAAATATTGAAGAGATGATGCAACTTTTAGAAAAAACCAGGAGCGATCCAAAGAATTATGGGACTACAGGACAGTTTGTCAGTGCAGTTGCTGAACAATTAAAATCTTTATAACATCAATTGCCCCATTGATTAATCAAGAATGTAGTAATTTTAGGGATATGGCTTGATTGAATAAAAATTAACGTCAGGAGAACAGTTTAAGATGCTTATAGACAACACAGAAACAGTATTACAATTCTTGCCGATTGATCGAGAGTTGATATTTCGGGAAGATTCTGATAATTTATTGGCTTTTAAAAGCATAGCGATCGCCCTTAACAAAAAACCCAACAATCACTATGATCGCTGCTGTTTAAAACTTCATATCAGTGATGAACAATATCAAAATATTCTCAATAATCAATTATTTAACCTGAAAAAAGATGCCTTAATTCCTATCAAAGAAGGACAATTCAAACCGGGTTTAAATTTGGATTTAGTCATAGAATTACGTCCAGATTTATTATCCCAATTCTCAGAATGTCAGACCAACGATGCTATTATTGATCACCTCAATACTGCTCCTGCTAATACCGATTCTGATCAACAGTTAAATTATACAGAAAATTGGTATTGTTTAATAGTAGAACAACAGCAAGAAACCGATGTTATTCGATATCGAACAGTATGGGATTATCTCAAATTAAGTGCAGCTTTTAATACCCTGAATGGGGCTTCAGAAATCTTACAATCCCTATCTAATTTTCTCAAAGAAACCTTTAATCAAATCGAAACCGATGAAATTGAAAATGATCACTCAAATGGTCAGATTTCCCTAGATACAAATAATTTTATTAAATTTCTCCAAACTATTGATCCCGATGAAGATAGCGAAATTAATCAATCTCGCT
>Ga0082207_1000727_pt1 | contig 17792 bp, 11 predicted proteins | sample LakMenEpi10Aug09_FD_71540 | JGI IMG/M metagenome (GOLD analysis project Ga0082207, IMG submission 71540)
AACCCCATCACTTCTTCTTGCTCCTATGAAGCGTTCGATCGATGAAATCGATTACCTGATCGGTTCAATTGCCGCGGGGAAGCTCGATCCGGATTCGGCGGCCAGGGCCGTGCTCGGCATCAAACCATCTGGCCACTCCTCGTCGGAAGAGGCGTTGCTGGCCACTGGAGAGCCTTCGACAGACTCGATCGGGGCCCTAATTGCCAGGTTCGGACCACCCCCTGAAGCGATCGAGCTTGATTGGCGTCGTCAAATCGAATCTTGCTCACGGGAATGGAAACGGCTTCATCCCGAGTCGCCGCTCCCTGTCCGTTTTGAAGAATGGTTGGTGTCGGATGAGAATCGGCTGCCCCCGCCCATCCCTTTCGTGCCTGACTTCGGGGATCGGCAACTGCCCGACCACCGACGAGCCGAAGCGGCCGAAAAGAGAAAAGCCAAGCAATCGGAGGAGGTTGCCAAGCAGTCTCGGCTGGGTCCTGGTAAGACCGTCCGCGGCGGACTGGGCGCGTTGGGACTGATTGCCACGGCCCTTGTCGGAATAAGGGTCTACGATTGGACGAGAAGAAGCCCGGCCAGACCCTCTGCCTCGGATGGTGAGGTGACCAAGCGGAGCGGTCCGGTAGCGAAGCCCGCAATGTCGGAGTCGCCTACAATCGATGTTCCGAGGCCAGGCTTGGCAACCCAAGAGTCTTCTTCGTCACGGCTCGACCGGATCGAGTCGCATGCTGATGTCGTGGCATCGGGTGAGAAGGTTCCGGTGGTGACCTCCTTCGATTCGCTCGGGGCTTTGTCGCAGGTCCCAAATCCGCTTTCGCCCGATGCCAATAGCCCCACTGCCGACCTATTCGATCTAGGCACCAGTGTGGATGCGGTTCAGTTGTTGGCCGACGATGTGGCTGAAGACGCGGGGTCACTTCCCTCGGAAAGGGAGATCGAAATTCAGGTCGAGTCGCAGGTTGACGCTGTCGCATTGCCTGCCCCTAGCGGTAACACTGCTCCGCTGCTACTGACCCCCCGGGCGGTCAACGAGATTGATTGGGAGTTCCCCAGTACCGAAAAAGGCAAAATCGAATTGCGGCGAATTTCTCCCGACGCTTGGGGACTGATCGATTCGGCTAACGGAGTCGCGATCGCGAAACTTGACCGATCAGACCGCGGGATCGAATTCAGTTGGTTGGTGGACGCAAAACCAAGTCCCCTCGCCGGTCTTGTCCCGGCGGGGCGACTTCGTTTCAACGCGGCCGGACCGGACTCGTTTGAGGTCTTTCTTCGTCCTACCTTGCGGCCTAAGGCCCTATCACTCGATCTCAGTGATTCGGATACTCTCGCCGCTTGGTCACTTCAGGGACCGCCACTCTTTCAGTCTCCGCACTGGTCAGTGGAGTTTCGGACCGCCGACGGGATCATCTTCGAATGGATCATGCCGCCAGATCCGTCGAAGGTTCGTCGTGGCGAAGGGATCGCGCAATGGCGGTTGACCGAAGCGGATGCCGACGCCCCCGTCATCCGCACGCACGTCGAATCGCGGATCGGTGCCCGTTGGACGCTTCGTCTTCGCCACGCCGTCCTGATGTCGATGCAAGCCGGATGGGAGCCCTTTTCAGAGCCGAGGCTAACAGAAGCTTTGAAACGCATGACGGTCGCCCTGAATCAGTCGCTTTTAGAACAGTCCGAAATGTCGCGGCGCTACTCGGCCGCGTCGGCCTCGAATCGGCGTGCGATCAAGCCCACCAAGGACTTGCTCGATCAAAGGGTCGAAGACTTGCAAGCCGCGATGAAGCGGCTTCGGCAACTCGAAACCCTCACTTCGGCACTTGCCCTAACCCGGTTGAGCCTTGGTTTGTCGACCGCATGGCCCGATCGACGTCAGGTGATCTTTGAATCGGATGGTAGCGATTGATCAGCCACGCGTCGGAGTGCCTAGGCCCCGCTTGTCTCTCCGTAACTCGATGGCGAACAAGTGGGAGATCATGGCCATCGAAGTTCGACGCCCTGAGAGACGAGCCGCCCCTGGAAGTTTGCCAATTCTTTTGCCGAGTCGCGGAGCTTGCGGGGTGGCACTTGGCGATCGATCGCTTGAGCCACCACCAATCCCGCCGCCTCACCGATTCCCCATTCCACCGGATGGAGGCGGTAGCACCCCTGGGTAATATGGGTCACACCGATGTTTTTGCTCGCCGCGATCAAGTTCTCGACCCTTTTGGGAATCAGTGCCCCCAGAGGGATCTCGAAGGGTAACGAAGGGAAGTCGATATAGTTGTCACCACCTGTGCTCGGGTGGAGGTCGATCGGGTAGCTGCCGATGCCGACGGAATCCGCGAAAGATTCCGCCCGCAAGCCCTCCCCGCTCCGGCCGAGTTCTTTCTCCCGCTGTTCGCGTCCGACATGCCTTTCCGTCACTGTGAGCATCGCTAGGATCCTGCGTGATTCTCGGACGTAAGGAAACTTGGCAACGCCCGTATCTGAACCGAGCAGATCGCCACGCAACCTCAATCCGGGGTGACCTAAGCCGCCATCGGCGCGGGGGGCCTCGGTCTGGAGCCAATAGAGCCAGGAGAGACTCAATTGCGTCGCGCGACGAACGTGTTCGTCTCGTTCCTCACGCGTGACTCCAACTAGGTTTCCCAGGAAGCAATCGTTTTGGGGCCAATTGACCAGGGAGATGTCACCGACGTAGCTGCCTGGGACGAACTGACTGCGATCGATCAACCGACGATAGACCCATAGGTTGACGACACCATCGGTTTTTCCTCCGTTCGGGTCGAACCCGAGTTTACGAGGCAGGCCTGTTGGGGGATGGGTGTACGTAAAGTCGAGAAGCTTCCCTGGCCAAGGAGGTGTCATTCGTGGGACGAAGCCCCGCCAGAAGTCGTATTCCGACGGCTTCTCGATCACATGTTCCTCGCCGGGGATGTGATCGATGGCGAAGCACATCGTGAAGGCCTGCTGGTTGTGTGGGTTTGCCAGGTCAGCGCCATGGAGTTCGCCGGTTTCCGATCGCGCTTCGGCGCCGGTCACGAATTCCGTCTGCGACAGGGGCAACAGGTCCCCGAGTTCGGTCGCATCAAGGAAATATGGTGCTGTCAGGACTTTGCGCTCGCCGCCGCCTGTGCGTTCGATCGTGACGGCACGGATCGAGTCGCCGTCGAGTTCCACAGCGACCGGCAGATAGCCCAGCAACAGGCGTAGTTTGCCGCTACTTAACCAGGGTGCTAGCCAATCACCTAAAACCGCGAGTGCGACGCGGGGCTCATGGCACAACCGCGATACGCTTCCGTTACCAGGATTGAGGTCGGTTTTGGCACGGGTGGTTTCTTGAAGCGGATAATGCTTTCGGTAATGGTCTCGAATGCGACTCCTTAGTTCACGGTAAGAGAAATTGGCCCCGTGGGTTTCGATCCAGCGGTGTTCGTCCGGGGGTACGGCCTGCGAAGTCAATTGGCCGCCGATCCAGTCGGTCTCTTCGGTCATCAGGACGCGAAGCCCTGCCCGCAGCGCTGAAATCGCCGCGGCGCAACCCCCTAGTCCCCCTCCGACAATGACCACGTCCGCTCGGAATTCATCCGCCCGAGTGCCGATTTTTTCCTCGGCAGCAAAGCTGAATCGGTCCCAGCATGTTGCGGCCGCAATCACCCCCGTTGATAAAAGAAATTTCCGTCGTCGCATGCCTGTTTGCTCCTCGGATGATCCCAGTTTTGGCCGCGTCCCTCGGGACGGCGATTCCCACAGATCGGTTCGAAAGTCGAGATGTTTAGTGCCGGCGGTGGTCGATGCACTTCGGACCTGCTAGTCTGCCAGTGGGAGTTGTCCCGTCATCGCCTAACTCACGAGAGTCCTGCCATGCTACGATCCGCACTGTTGTCCCTTGCAACCCTCTTCATCATGATCGCATCCGCTAAGGCCGACCAGCCGGACACGCGTCTCTTCGAGATGCGAGTCTATTATGCCCCTGAAGGGAAACTCGATGCCCTCAACGCTAGATTTCGAGACCACACACTGAAGCTCTTCGAAAAACACGGCATCACCAACATCGGTTACTGGATGCCGATCGATAACCCGGAACGAATGATGGTTTATTTCCTCGCCTACCCTGACCGGGAGTCACGCGAGAAGTCTTGGAAGTCATTTATGGCTGACCCCCAATGGCAGGCGGCCTACAAGGCGAGCGAAGTCGACGGAAAGCTTGTCGCAAAAGTTGTTTCCAAGTTCTTTCAGGCGACCGATTACTCACCGAAGATCGCACCCAGCGCCGTCGGCAATCGGGTCTTTGAGCTGCGGACTTACACCACCACACCTGGAAATCTCGACGCCCTGAATGCCCGGTTCCGCGAGCACACCGTCAAGCTGTTCGAAAAACATGGGATGACGAATGTCGCCTATTGGACGCTCGTTCCTGGCCAAGAGGGTGCGGAGGGCACGCTCCTTTACATCCTCGCCCACGACAGCCAGGACGCGGCCAAGGCCTCTTTCGCTGCCTTCCGCGAGGACCCGGCCTGGGTCGCGGCACGCAACGCTTCCGAACAAAAGGCGGGCGGTTCGTTAACCGCGAAAGAGAACGGTGTCGTTTCGCAATTCATGAACGCGACCGATTACTCACCGATCCGTTGATCGCTCCGACCAGTGATGAGAATCCGGTCGTGTTCGGTCGCGACCGGGGTTCGCTCGCACGCGAAAAAATTTACCGGCAGTTCGGTCGGTCAATTTACTGGTCACTTTTGAGTCCCAGCGACGATCTTTAATCGCCGGTGCACCGAGCGGATCCTGACGATGGGATTTTAGTTAGGTCGGCCTCATCCGCTCGCGTGGGCCAGCGAAGCGGTGAGGCCTCAGAGAATCACCTGTCTGAGTTCGCAAAGCCCGCCGGCTATCCCGCCGGCTATCCCGCCGCTTGATCGAGCCGCGCCAGTTCGTTGGTGATCCTTCTCTGGACCCTGCATTTCGCCATGTAGACGGCGTCAACGCTCATACCCAGACGCTCGGCTACCTCAGCGCCCGAAAGGCCCTCTAGGGTCGTCAGGCAAAAAGCCTTCCAGGTCTTCATATCGACTCGCGCCTTCGCTGACCGCATGCCGATTTCGAGTAACTCCTGACGAATCAGCAAATCGATTCCCGATTCCAAGTTATCGAGCGACAACCGGGACCTGCGGAGATTTTCGAGAAGGGTGACATTTTTCCTCCGTTCCGCCTGTTTGATCACTTCGTACCAGTAACGTCTTGCCACCGTCTTCATCCAGGCCCGAAAGCTGCCGGTCCCGCGATGCCGATAATGTGAGATGCGAGCCAAGACTTGTAGGAAGGTCTCTTGAATCAGGTCTTCGGTCTCGTTCGACGATACCCCCCAATGTTCACACCAATGGCGGAGGAAAGTCGCGTATCGCTTCGCAAACTCCTCCCATGCAAATTCGTTTCGCTCTCCTAGCTTCCGCAGCAATGTGAGCGAAGTCTCTGGTGATTCGTAAGCTTCGTTCATAGTAAATGCTCGTATCGTGGCCATCGGCCAATAAATCGCTTTCGCTCGGTGCGATCGTTGATGATTTGGCCTGTAAATAAGAGCCCCGGTACGAGTCCTCCGTTAGGAGGACAAGAGAGAAGGTTGTTGTCGAAGTCTAGCTTTGTAAGCAACTGATTAGCCAAGCAATTACCTTCCTTATTTTTGCAATTCGGAAGCGAGGAAAGAAAGCTGAGAGAGTGCTGACTCAGCGGACGACTGATATTTCGGAGAAAACGGTTTGGATCGGAGCGTCTGAATCGCTTCTTCGAGGCAGTAGCCAGCCTCTGAGTCGAGTTCTAAATGCACGAGTATGCCAAACCTGCCTATCGATCGGTCATACATTTTGAGTCGCATCTGGGGTAGATCGGACCACCTTTTCAAGGCACCACGCTGGACCTCGATTGACCTTTCGGAGGCATTGATCATGTTAGTGTGATCGTCGATCGAGCGATAAGCCATGGCGAGTTGATCTAGCAACTGTGAGTGGTTGCAGTATGCCATCGGGTCGTTGGGCGTCAGTTCGGTGAGTTTTTCGGCGAGAGAGCAAGCTTGTTCAAGTTTCTTTGTCCACGTTGAAAAGTCAGAGACCTGCCGAGCTGATTCGCCTTCGGATTCTAGAAGCATTCCACGAAGTTGGATCAACTGCGGGTCTTGCGGGTACTTCGCTTCGAGCACTGGCAGCCCCGCTTTCATGGGTTTGAGGTGAGGGGCGATCTGTGCGATAGAATGCCCCTGCCATTTCTGGTCCCATTGCGCCAAGGTCCGCATCCTCACCTTGTCGAGATTTTGATCAATCGGTCGATCGCTCGATAGGTGAGGCGGGATTGAGGGATGGTTTGAATCGAAAGTTACTGACGATGCCTCGGACATGCTCTCTCCGCGGGGGACGCGATCAAACAGAAACACTCCGCCCAGCAGGATGCCGACAAGACCGACCGCGACCCCGGTTTGGGTGGCGGTCTTGCGGCGTATCCGCGGAGCCCCCCTTTTCGATTCGTTCGCTACCGGATGCGATTGGGTTACTGAAAGGCCGCTTGATAGGCATGCCTCTAACTCTTCTGCCAAAGTACCTGCCGATGCATAACGTTTAGATGGTGATTTGGCTAAGCACCTCAGGCAGATCTCTTCGAGGCATTTTGGAATGCCCGCTATGATTGAGCTTGGCCTTGGCGGAGGTTCCTCCCGGATTTTCATGAGTGTTTCGACCGGGTCAGCCGTAGCGAACGGGGGCTTGCCGCAAAGCAGTTCGAAAAGGATGGTGCCTAAATTGTAGATGTCCGATGCGGGACCGATGGGGGCACCGTGCCCCCGCGTCTGTTCGGGAGACATGTATGCGGGTGTGCCCAGCAGTTCCCCGGTATATGTCAGGCCTTCGACTTCCTGGTCATGGTGGTTCAGTTGCGAGATCCCGAAATCCGTTAGTTTGATCCTCGGGAAGATCGTGGGCTTTGCGCCTGGTTCTGCTTCTTGCGGCGGATCCAAGATCAAGATGTTCGAGGGTTTTAAGTCTCGATGAACCACCCCACGCTGGTGGGCGTGATCGATCGTAACAGCTATTTCCCGTACCAATGCCGCGGCCAGATCGGGTCTTAAAGGTTTGCCGCGTTGCCAAAGGTTGAGGGGTGTGCCATCGACGAACTCCATGACCAATGCCGGACCGCCATCAAAGTACTTGACGTCGTGGATCGCAACGATGTTCGGGTGGTCAAGCCTAGCCATGGCCTTGGCTTCGTTGATCATCCTGGTCATCGCCTTGGAGCGTTTTTCGGCCATCTTCAGCAGTTTGATAGCCACTCGCCTCCGCGTCACTTCGTCAAACGCCTCATGGACCGAACCCATGCCGCCGCTTGCGATCCTCCTCACGATCCGCAGATTACCCACCCGTGGAGCTTGTGTTGAATCGACGCCTTCTGACGGCGTGAAAGCCTCGTCCGTTAGATGGTCGTGAACGTATCCGAATTCCCATCCTTGGTCCCTATCCGGTCGCTGAAAGGTTGAGCTAAGGGAGTCTGGAGTCAGAGCTGCGAGTTCCTCCAGCCGGCCCGCCCCATCGTGTGCCCTATCGAAGAAGTCTGAAAACTCTCGGCGACAAGAGCCGCACGACGCGATGTGTGCCTCGAACTGTTCTGATTCGTCTTCATCCAGCATCGCCTGCGCGTAGTCCGCAAGGGTCGCTAAGACTCGGTCGCAACTCGAAGCCATGTTCAAAACCCCAAACCGTTTGTGGGAATGAGTATTGTTCGGCCAATACTTGCGGTCTTTCGCTGAAGTTCCATTGCCGCCTCAAAAAACCTTTGGGGTAAATTTATCGGCACGCCTAGAAGCTGCCAGGGTCAATTTTCGTCGAGTTGGCCCGATCAAGCCGAGGTCGCGATTCTCCCCGTGGAATCACCCTTTCGACGTTGAACGCCAAGCTTCTAAGAGGAGTACGTACTGGTTGAAAAACATCGATAATTCTCAGGTTCCGATAAGCGGCGGTCTACGTCGTGAACGTAGCAGTCACTATGGTTGGGGGGGGGACTCAATCTCGGATAGGCCTCTTCCTTCGGCGATCGCTATTTGGGCCTTGTGCAAGATATGGAGCGCCTCCATTGGGGCGATCGTATCGAGTTTCAACCGCTTTAGGTCATCGATTACCGGGTGGTCGGCGAAACCGAAAAGGGTCAGTTGGACCGCGCCGCCGGAGCCGCGACCCTGGGGAGGACGGATTGTCGGCTGATCGAGCGAGTCTCGGTGGTCAGCCTCCAGTTGGGCGAGGATATCCTTCGCCCTTTCATTGACCGAGGCGGGAATCCCCGCCAAGCGGGCGACATGGATCCCGTAGCTTTTATCGGCTCCCCCCGGAATGATGCGGTGGAGGAAGACGACGGAATCGTTCCACTCCCGAACGGCCACATTCAGATTGCTGACCCGAGGGAGCAATTCTTGCAATTGGGTTAGCTCGTGATAATGGGTCGCGAAAAGCGTGCGGCAGCCGATTCGCTCGTGCAGGTGTTCGGTGATTGCCCATGCGAGCGATAGTCCGTCATAGGTGCTCGTTCCACGCCCGATCTCGTCGAGGATGACCAGCGAGCGGGGGGTGGCGGTATTCAGGATGCGAGCCGTCTCAACCATTTCGACCATGAAAGTACTTTGGCCCCGGCCCAGCTCGTCGCTTGCCCCGACTCTGGCAAAAATCCGATCGGCGATGCCGATGATCGCCTTGGCCGCTGGCACGAAGGAGCCGGTTTGGGCGAGCAGCGTTAATAGGGCGACTTGCCGGATGTAGGTGCTCTTGCCGGCCATGTTGGGGCCGGTGATCAACAGCACCATGCCGGCTTCGGGCGATTGGAAACAGTCGTTTGGGACGAACTCACCCTGCGGCATTTTGACATCGAGCACTGGGTGGCGTCCGCCTTCGATCCGCAGGATCGGCTCTTGGGTGATTGACGGCCGGATCCAGTTCCGTTGCGCGGCGAGTTCTGATAACGATCCGAGCACGTCAAGCTCGGCCAAGGCCGAAGCGATCTTTCGCAATGACCTCACAGCTCGGTGCGCATCGGCTCGGATTTGGATGAAAAGTTCTTGTTCCCTGGCCGCCGCTTCGTCGTCGGCCGCAAGCACCTTTTCCTCGTATTCCTTTAGCTCCGGGGTGATGTAGCGTTCGCAATTCTTGAGCGTCTGTTTACGGATGAAATCGGCGGGGACCTTGTCTGTTTGGGATTGGTTCACCTCAAGGTAATAGCCGAACACACGGTTGTATCCGACCTTCAGGTTTGGGATACCAGTCTTCTGAGTCATCTGCTGTTGGTAGGCAGCGATCCATTGCTTGCCCCCTTTGGCAAGCTCTCGCAAGGCGTCGAGTTCCTGGTCGTAGCCGGCCCGGATGAATTGACCATCGGCCGCCGAGATGGGGCAAGTTTCCGCTAAGGCTGTGTCGAGCCGATCTCGCAGTTCGGGGAGTGGTTGTAAATCTTCATCGACACGGCCCAGGATGGTCGACTTGGCAGTGCCCAAGCGCCGCTTGAGCGCGGGGAGGCTCTTCAGGGTTCGAGCGATCTGCTGCAGGTCTCTCGGGCCGCAACGTTGGGTCGCGACTCGACCGATCAGTCTCGTCAGGTCAAACGTCTCCCGAAGGGTTTTGCGGACATCCCCTCGAAGCTCGGTTTTTCCGACAAGCTCTTCGATGCCGTCTTGCCGCTTCGTGATTTCGGTCAGATCGGTCAGCGGTGCGGCGAGCCAATCCGACAGCAGTCGGGAGCCCATCGGCGTCTCGGTCAGATCGATCACCTCCAGCAGTGACCCCTCCCGAGAGCCCGTCCGATAAGTGCGGGTGATCTCGAGGCTCCTGCGCGTCGAAATGTCGATCTGCAATGTCGCGGAACCGTCGTGGGGGAGCAAGCTTTCGAAATGATCAAGCGAGACTCGTTGCGTCTCCTGAAGGTAGGAGAGTACCGCGCCAGCGGCTTGGATCGCCGGTGCGTCTCGCTCTTCATCGAACCCGAAACCCTCCAGTCCCTGGGTCCCGAATTGCCTGCACAGCGACGCCCGCGATTCGTCGAGAGCGAATGTCCAGGCGGGCCGTTTGGTCCAGGCCCAACCGGAATCGGCTCTCGGTCGGATCCTGGTGTCATCTTCCCGGTAAACCAATTCGGCTGGTCCGATCCGCTCCAGTTCGTCATCCATGCGATTGGCGGGAAAAATCCCCGCCTGGAAACGGCCGCTGGAAAGCTCAGCCCAGGCAATCCCAACGACACCCCCGTTCGCGGCGGCCTCCGTATCGTAATCGCCCGTTCCCTGCCCCGTTTTTCTCGACTCGCCGCGACCGGCAGGAAGATAAACCGCCGCCAAAAAGTTCGCCTCTTTCGGGTTGAGGAGCGAATCGTCAGTCAGCGTCCCAGCAGATACCAATCGGGTGATTTCTCGACGAACTAGCCCCTTGGCCTGCTTGGGGTCCTCCACCTGCTCGCAGACGGCAGCGCGATAGCCGGCGCGAATCAGCTTTTGTAAGTAGCTGTCGAGCTGATGGTGAGGGAAGCCCGCCATCGCCGTTGGGTTATCGCTCTCTTTATCGCGACTGGTCAGGGTAAGACCAAGAATTTTCGCCGCGGTTCGGGCGTCTTCGAAGAAAAGCTCGTAAAAATCACCCATGCGAAAAAACAGCAAAGCGTCGCCGCACGCCGCCTTCGCCTCGTGGTACTGTCGCATCATCGGAGTCGTCATGAAATAATCCTAACGACTCAAACGCTTGTCATCGACGGGCTTTCGACCAGCGGCAAGGCCCCAAAAAACCGGAAGCTTGAGCCCGTTGTTGATAGCGATGGCGGGATTCAAGAGCCCCAGACATATCGTGATATTGCTCGCCGAAGTGCTTTTTTCTAAAAAAACGCCAGTTGCCATTGACCCCACTCCGTGTTCCGATACATTTTCGTCTCCCCAGCCAAGAACGGTTGACCCATGGCTACAGCAAAGCTGTTTTAGCTTCTGGGTTGGTTTCTTTGCGGTTCGTAAGGATAACCTCAGGTTGTGTGTAGCTCGATCAGTGGGCTAGAACGTGCAGTCCGAGTCGAATAGCTTGGGAGCAAATAGAAGAAAGTCCCTTCGGGGGTTTTTCACTTATGTTCGTTGGCCCCGCTAGTTTATTCTTTGTGGGGCGTTTAGGGTCGAGGTTATCCGAAGTCCCAGTGCTCGATAGGGCGTTGTCTGGTACTTCGGTTGGCTTCGGCCGGCGGGTTTGCCTCCCCTAAGGGGGTATGGCAGATAATTGATGTTTGACAATTTGGTTGTTTGGTAGATGGCATCTTAAGAAGAGCACAACGCTCGGATTGCCGCTGTGGGTCGGTTCCCTGTTTGGGTTCTCGGTTCGTGGTGTGTGATCCGGTGGGGTGAAAGTTCTTGAAGAGCGTCTTGGGGTTGATCTTTGATCCGTTTAATCGGATCGGGGTGGGCTCCAAGGTATTAGATTGCTTTAGGATTCTTTGTGTGTAGTTATCGTTAGCGGTAGATCGTCCGAATCGCTGATTTGCGGTGTGGTTGATAGCCCTTTTGGGTTTGTCGATCGCGCTTCGCGAGTTCGAGATTTCGGCGGCCAATCTACTAAGGGCGCACGGGGGATGTCTTGGCATCAAGAGGCGACGAAGGGCGTGGAAGTCTGCGAAAAGCCTGGGGAAGTTGACAAACAAACGATGATCCCGGGATACCCGAATTACGATTAGCTGAATCCATAGGCTATTCGAGGCAACCTGCCGAACTGAAACATCTAAGTAGGCAGAGGAACAGAAAGAAAAATCGATTCCGTCAGTAGCGGCGAGCGACAGCGGAAGAGCCCAAACCGAGGAGGTTTCCTCTTCGGGGTTGTAGGGCCTCTCATTGTGGAGTTACCAATTGGCAGGTTAGCGGAACGGCTTGGAAAGGTCGGCCATAGCGGGTGACAGCCCCGTACGCGAAAACTTAGTCAACTCCCGAGAGGTACCTGAGTAGGTCCAGTCACGTGAAACCTGGACTGAATCCGCGGGGACCATCCCGCAAGGCTAAATACTCCTTGATGACCGATAGTGAACCAGTAGCGTGAGCGAAGGGTGAGAAGAACCCCGATAAGGGGAGGAATGTGAACCTGAAACCGTGCGCTTACAAGCGGTCGGAGCCCTATGTCTTTGACACGGGTGACGGCGTGCCTTTTGCATAATGATCCGGCGAGTTGTGGTATGTGGCTTGGTTAAGATCTTACGGATCGAAGCCCAAGGGAAACCGAGTCTGAATAGGGCGAAATGGTCACATGCTGCAGGCGCGAAACCTGTGTGATCTACCCATGAGCAGGTTGAAGCGCGGGTTAAACTGCGTGGAGGACCGAACCCACTTGGGTTGAAAACCGAGGGGATGACTTGTGGGGAGGAATGAAAGTTTAATCAAACCAGGAGATAGCTCGTTCTCTCCGAAATATCTTGAGGGATAGCGTCGAGGCACTCTTTTGCGGGGGTAGAGAGACTGAATCGGATGGGGGCCCTTCCCGGGGTACCTCACTGAACCAAACTCCGAATACCGTAAAAACTATCTCGGCAGTGAGTCTCTGGGGGATAAGCTCCAGAGTCGAGAGGGAAACAACCCAGATCGCCTGCTAAGGTCCCGAAGAAATACTTAGTCACTAAGGAAGTTGAAATGCTATGACAGCTGGGATGTTGGCTTAGAAGCAGCCACCATTTAAAAAGTGCGTAACAGCTTACCAGTCGAGCATTTCTGCGCCGATAATGAACGGGAGTAAGTATTTCACCGAAGCAGCGGGTTCTAGCCTAGCTAGAGCGGTAGGAGAGCGCCGGTGATCAGATACGAGCCATACGGTAACGAGTGGTGTCGGGGTCATCGGGTGATTATGCCGGAATGAGTAACGATAAAACAGGTGAGAATCCTGTTCGCCGAAAGCCTAAGGTTTCCTGGGGAAGGTAAATCCGCCCAGGGTTAGCCGGTTCCTTAGTCGAGGCCGACAGGCGTAGACGATGGATAGCAGGTCAATATTCCTGCGCCACTAGCACACTTCGATGCTGGGACGGCGTCCGGAGAGTGAGCGGTACGATTAGAAATGTCCGTAGCGAAAGCTGAGGTGTCCGGGGTTAAATGACCGGGCATAAGCCAAGGCATAGCTCGAGAGCGTCTAAGTTCTCGAAGTCACTGGAAGGACGTCCAAGAAAAGCGGCTAAGATTGTGTGTGTTAGTGACCGTACTAAAACTGACACAGGTAGGCGAGATGAGTAATCTAAGGCGCTCGGGAGAACGGTGGTTAAGGAACTCTGCAAAATGGCCCCGTAAGTTCGCGATAAGGGGCGCCCACGCAAGTGGGCCACAGAAAATCGGCTCTAGCGACTGTTTATCAAAAACACAGGACTCTGCTAACTCGCAAGAGGATGTATAGAGTCTGACGCCTGCCCGGTGCTGGTAGGTTAAGGAAGAGGGTTAGCGAAAGCGAAGCTCGCGACCGAAGCCCCAGTAAACGGCGGCCCTAACTATGAGGGTCCTAAGGTAGCGAAGTTCCTTGTCGGGTAAGTTCCGACCTGCATGAAAGGCGTAACGACTGGAGCACTGTCTCAACCACCGACCCGGGGAAATTGTAGTTGTGGTGAAGATGCCACATACCCGCGGTTAGACGGAAAGACCCCGTGAACCTTTACTGTAGGCTGATATTGGGTTGAGGTATGTCTTGTGTAGGATAGCTGGGAGGCTTTGAAGCGGGCACGCTAGTGTCTGTGGAGCCGACGTTGAAATACCAGCCTGGTCATGCTTTAATTCTAACTTCGATCCCATGAAACTGGGCGAAGGACAGTGTCAGTTGGGCAGTTTGACTGGGGCGGTCTCCTCCTAAAGAGTAACGGAGGAGTACAAAGGTGCACTCAGCCAGGTCGGTAATCTGGCGTAGAGCGTAAGGGTAGAAGTGCGCTTGACTGCGAGAGATATAACTCGAGCAGGGACGAAAGTCGGTCCTAGTGATCCGGTAATCCCGAATGGAAGGGTTATCGCTCATCAGATAAAAGGTACTCCGGGGATAACAGGCTTATCGCATCCGAGCGTCCATAGCGGCGATGCGGTTTGGCACCTCGATGTCGGCTCATCACATCCTGGGGGTGTAGAAGCTCCCAAGGGTTTGGCTGTTCGCCAATGAAAGTGGTACGTGAGCTGGGTTCAGACCGTCGTGAGACAGGTCGGTCCCTATCTGCCGTGGGCGTTCGAACCTTGAGGGGGTTCAACTTTAGTACGAGAGGATTTAGTTGGACGTAGCTCTGGTGTACCAGTTGTCGCGCTAGCGGCACGGCTGGATAGCTAACTACGGAAAGGATAAACGCTGAAAGCATCTAAGCGTGAAGCCCTCCCCGAGATAAGGGTTCGTAAGTCGCAAGACGAAAGCCCCCTGAAAGACGATCAGGTTGATAGGCTGGACGTGTAAGTAGGGTAACCTATTGAGCAAACCAGTACTAACGGGCGAATGATTGGCCGTCGATATCTCGCACTCTCGACGGATCTTGAAGCGATCGAGAAGTCTCAGAGAGAGCACTCGACAAGAGAATAAGTCCACTACCAAACAACCGGCCTGATGTCGGCGAAATATTCGGCATCAGGTCTTCCGGCGACCATATCAGAAAGGTCACACCTGTTCCCATCCCGAACACAGCAGTTAAGCTTTCTGAGCCGATGATAGTGCATACCAGCGTGAAAGTAGGTATCGCCGGGTTTTAAAAAGCCTCGTTCAGTTCCTTGCTGGACGAGGCTTTTTTCGTTGTGCCACTGCAAACGCTGATTGGCAACCGACTTCGTTGCCTATAAGGCAAATTCCGTTTCTCCTCGTTCGATCAATTATTGTATAAAGCCGTGTTCTAGACAGCTCCGGTCGGGGTGCGTCTCTTCTTCAATTTAGCCCTCTGCTTTACGCAAGTTATGCGCCTGGGCTTTTTTCTCAATTGCTTTGCGACGGGTGACCGTGTTTTCGGGGAGCCGGGTTTGTCTCTAGCCTGTTGAGACGCGTCGTTGTTGATCTGTTATGCTCTGGGGGTTAAGTCCCCGCAGTATTCGCCCAGGGGGCCTAATCGTCCCGCTCCTTGGCTGACCGATAGGCGGCGGTAAGCCGCTGCCGATAGCCTCTATTCGCCTCATACTCTCAAGGGTCCCGCGATGGAACACCCTCAGTCATTTTTATCAAATCTGAGAGAACAGACGCGATCTATCACGGCTTTGATAGTGGTTTGGTTTGCTTCGTTGAGCCCTGTCGAGGCTCTCGGTGCGGAGGAATCGAAATTCATCGATCATTCCCTCATGATCGCCTCGGAGTACCCGTGCACGTGGCCGGCATATCCTTTTCCCCGTTTCCAATTGAATCATCAGCGGCAGATCGGTCCGGAGTCGAATTTTAACATCGATTCGTTGCTGATTGATGGGAATACGGGGACGCAGTTGGATGTCCCCCCCCATTCTGTGGCTCGGCCTGACCTCAATCGTGAGAAATCGGGACCGCTTGGGTTGGCATACACGGACAAGATCGAAGCTTGGCAGTTTGGCGGTGAGGCGTGCGTTATCGATGTCCGAGACTTACTCGACAAGGCGCCCCCGGGGGAAAGCCCATTGGTACTGCCGGAGCATATCGAGCGATTCGAGCGAACTTATCGCAAATTGGGAGTCGGGGACGTTCCCCTTTTCTTCAGCGGTTATTCGGATAAGTACTATCAGCCTTTACCTCAGGGAAGACGCTTCATCGCCGATCCGCTCGACCGTAAAAGCCCCGGGTATCCCGACCCCGATCCGGATTGCATGGAGTTCCTTGCCGAACGTGGGATAATGACCTTGGGGACCGATAGCGCGAGCATGGGGCCTCTGCCTACCCTCGCGGAGCCGACTCACTATGCCGGGTTAAGGCATGGGATGATTTGGACCGAAGGTGCAACCAATTTGGATGAGCTTCCGCGAACTGGCGGTTTTTATTGTCTGCTCGGCCCCAAACATAAGGATGGTCCGTATGGCGAAGGACGGGCATTTTCAATTGTCGGGGGTGACCTTCCGAAGCGTCTGATCGAATCTTGCCGCAATCGTAGGGCGATCGATTTGTCGCCGACGCTTGCAACTGGGCTGCCGATGACGTCGCCAGGTGTGGGGAGTGGCGAGCACCGGCAGGTCTATTTGAAAATTGATTTTCTCTATTCGCCCTACCTGGATATGTGGCACCACGGCCATTTGATGGATGCGATGGCAGGGACGCATCTGGTGCCACCGGCATACGCTCTCCCGAAACCTGGATCTTCGCCCGCTTACGCGCCAGAGGTACGGGGGTGGCTACAGGAGTACGAATCAAAGTACGGGCCCCGTGGGGTTAGTTCGATGACTACCGAGCAGGTCCCACTCGGTTGGACATGCGGCGAGGCCCGTGTCGTAGATGCCCGCCCGTTGGCCGGTTCCACGCGACCTGATCGGTGGCCGGCGTCTCCTGAAATCACGGTCGATCATTTGAAGCGTTTCGAAGCCCAATCCGGACCGCTTCGGCCTGGAGACGTGGTAATTTTCCAAACGGGTTTCGTGGATAGATTTTTGAAGCCCGAACCCGAGGCGGCCGGGATGTGGGTCGAGCCTTTGGGGGGCAAGTCGGAAGGTTGGCCTGCACCTGGGCCCGATGCCATCTTGTATTTAAAGGATCGCGGAATTCGCTGCGTAGCGACCGATGCGCCTGATTTGGGTGGGGTGGACCCCAAACGCGCCCTGATGACTTACTGGGCGATGGGATCTAACGAGATGGTGGGTGTTGAGTTTCTTGCGAACGTCGGCGCGATCCCAGGCCGGGCCTATTTCTTATTCGCGGCAGTCAAAATCCGTGATTGCCACGGTGGTCCGGGGCGCGCGATCGCACTTTATTAATCGGGTATGTCGGAGTTGATCATGAGCGACTCGCCGTTAGAACGAACGACCCTACGTATAGTCGCCTGGAGGCTGGTGCCGTTTCTCTGTTTGCTTTACGTCCTCAACATCCTCGACCGAGCGAATGTCGGCTTTGCCCGGCTTCAAATGAAGGACGATCTTGGGTTGAGCGACCCGGTTTTTGATTTCGGATACGGGATCTTTTACCTCGGCTACCTACTGTTTGAGGTGCCCAGCAATTTGCTGCTTCGGAAGGTTGGGGCCAGGCGTTGGATCGCCCGGATCATGATCACTTGGGGAATCATCTCTGCGGCCACGATGTTTGCTCGCGATCAGTGGTCGTTTTATTCCCTGAGAATCCTTTTAGGTGTGGCCGAAGCCGGATTTTTCCCGGGGATTGTCCTCTACCTGAGCGAATGGTTCCCCGACCGTCAAAGGGGGCGAATGATGTCGCTGTTCATGTTGGCCATAAGCCTGTCCAGCATGCTGGGCAATCCGATCTCGGGGGCCATCATGCAGTACCTGGATGGCGTCGGCGGATTGCACGGTTGGCAATGGCTCTTTCTGATCGAGGGCATACCTTCTGTGCTATTGGGCTTAGCCGTCCTAGTGTATCTCACCGATCGGCCTGCCGACGCGACTTGGTTATCGGATACACAACGCCAGTGGTTGGTTGAAAGACTTCGCGTCGAGCAACAGGCGCAGCGTGAGCTTCACGACTCGGACCGTTTGGCAGCGATGTTCCAAGGTAGGGTTTGGCTGCTGATCGGGATCTACTTTACGGTAGCTGTCGGAACGAATGCCGGAGGGGCGTACTTTCCGAAATTGATCAAGGGTTTATTCGAGCAGGCTTCGACGGTGCAAGTCGGTCTGTTGAGTGCCCTGCCCCACCTGTGTGCGGTTGTCGGCATGGTGTTGTTCGCGCGGAGCTCCGATCGCTCTC
>Ga0082207_1000728_pt1 | contig 17784 bp, 10 predicted proteins | sample LakMenEpi10Aug09_FD_71540 | JGI IMG/M metagenome (GOLD analysis project Ga0082207, IMG submission 71540)
CACCCGCGCCAGCATCAGAAACGGACCCGGCCCCGGCACCGGCAGTAGCAGCCGAGCCAGCACCAGCGCCTGTAGTCGCCGCACCGGTGGTCTATCAATCGTTGTCCGTCTATCCGCCATTGATCAAGATCAGTGCGCAGAACGACTTGCAGCATATCGTTGCAGTAGCGACCCGAGCCGATGGGATCACGGTCGATGTGACGGATCAAGTCCAGTGGAAGCTTGAGAATCCAGCGGTTGCCAAATTGGAGAATCTGGTCCTTTATCCGCTGGCCGATGGAGCCACGCAGTTGGTCGGGACCTGGAATGGCATGGAGACACGATCGGCCTTGGAGATCACGCAAAGTCAGACCGCTCGCAAGGTTGAGTTCGAGCGCGACATTATGCCGATTTTCACCAAGGTCGGTTGCAATACCGGGTCGTGTCATGGTGCGGCGCGAGGCAAGGACGGATTTCGTTTGAGTCTATTCGGGTTTGATCCGCTTGGGGATTATCAACGGATCACCCGTGAGATTGGGATTCGCCGCATCAACTTGGCCGTACCGGACCAAAGTTTGTTGCTTCTCAAGGCGACCGGATCGGTACAGCATTCCGGGGGCAAGAAGATCGAGCCCGGGAGCAAGCATTACCAAACCGTTTTGGCGTGGCTTCAGGCAGGTGCTCTTGCCGATGCTGCAAGGCCCCCTGCGGTGACCAAGGTGGATGTGTATCCATCCCAAGCGGTCATGGAGGGCGAGGGAGCCAAGCAGCGAATCGTCGCAGTAGCGACCTATGCCGATGGGACTCAGCGGGACGTTTGGGATCTTGCTGGTTTCACCACCAACAACGAGCGGACTGGTGCGGTCGACGCCGACGGGACCGTCACGAGCGGGGTTCGAGGCGAGGCTTTTGTGATGGCCCGTTTCGATACGCATACGGTGGGAACCCAAGTCTTAGCGCTGCCGGCTGGAATGCAGTATGAGTACAAGCCGAGTCAGGGAAGCTACATCGATGCGTTGGTCGATGCGAAACTCTTGAAGTTGCGCTTGCCAGCCAGTGGGCTTTGCAGCGATGAAGAGTTTGTGCGTCGGGCTACGGTGGACATCACTGGATTGCTTCCGACCGAGGAGGAGACCGTAGGGTTTCTAGCCAATGCCGATCCGAACAAGCGGGCTGCGTTGATCGAGACCCTTTTGGGTCGCAAGGAGTTCAGCGAGATCTGGGCGATGAAGTGGGCCGACCTCTTGATGATCAAGAGCAACAATCAGGTCAGTTACAAGGCTGCTTATCTCTACTACAACTGGCTTATCAATCAAATCGCTTCGAATACCCCATTGGATAAAATCGTCCGAGAGTTGCTCACGGCCACCGGTGGGACGTTCCAAAATCCAGCGACGAACTTTTATCAAGTCGAGCAGGACCGATTGAAGATGTCCGAGAATGTGGCTCAGGTTTTCATGGGGATTCGCACCCAGTGCGCCCAGTGCCACAATCATCCCTTCGACCGATGGACGATGGACGATTACTATGGATTCGCCGCGTTCTTTTCCCAGGTAGGCCGCAAGCAGAGTGAAGATTACCGACAGATATTGGTCTTCAATGGCGGTGGTGGAGAAGTGAATCACCCGGTTGGCGGAGCGGTGGTCAAGCCCCGGTTTTTAGGCGGAGGCCCAGCAGCGACCGACGGGAAAGACCGACGCGTCGTCTTGGCCGAATGGATGACCAGCAATGAAAACCCCTTCTTCGCCAAGAGTGTATCGAACCGGATTTGGGCACACTTCACCGGCGTGGGGATCGTCAATCCCGTGGACGATTTCCGAGCGAGTAACCCTGCGAGCAACCCTGAGCTGCTCGATACGCTCGGTGCCAAGTTGATCGAGTACAAGTACGACATCAAGCAGTTGGTGCGCGACATTTGCAATTCGAAGACCTACCAGCGTACGACGATTCCGGTCCCTGGCAATGAAGAGGATTTGCGGAACTACTCGCACGCTACGGTTCGTCGCATTCCCGCGGAGAACATGCTCGATTGCATCTCTCAGGTCACCATGACCAAAGAGAAGTTCCGGGGATTGCCCGTCGGTGCACGCGCTGTGCAAATCGCCGACGGAGCTACCAGCAATTATTTCCTTACCACGTTCGGCCGCAGTGCTCGAACGACGGTCTGTGCCGAGGAGGCCACAACGGACCCATCGCTCTCCCAGGCACTTCATTTGATCAATGGAGGGTCCGTCAGCGGCAAGGTCAATCAGGGGCAGCTCATTCCGAACTGGAAGAAGGAAGGGCTCAGTCCCGAAGGGATCATCGAGAAGATCTACGTGCGTTGTTTATCCCGCAAACCGACCGAGGGAGAGCGAGCTAGGCTCATGCAGATGATCAGCGAGTCAGGCAACCCCGATCAAGGACTCCAAGATGTGTTCTGGGCGGTTCTCAATAGCCGCGAGTTCATTTTCAATCACTAAGTCGACACCAACCGTTGAAGATATCCGATGCGCATCGACACGAATCCGTTTATGACCGCCGTGGCTAGCCGTGCTTTGGCTCCCGTCTTGGCAGTGGCTTGTGCTTCCTCGCTTTGGGCCCAAGAGCCCGCGAAGATCACGTACGAAGACCACATCAAGCCCATCTTTCGAGAGCACTGTTCTTCTTGCCATAACAACAACGCCAAAAAGGGCGGGTTGTCGTTGGAGAACTTCCAAGCGACCATGGCCGGGGGGAGTAGCGGAGAGGTCTTGGTTTCCGGGGATTTGGATTCCTCACGGCTCTATGCGTTGACAGCGCACAAAGAGCAGCCGACGATGCCCCCGATGCAGGACAAGATCGCTCAGGCGAAGATCGATCTTCTCAAGACCTGGATCGAGCAAGGGATGCCAGAGAACAGTGGCTCGGCGATACGAAAGCCGATGGCAAGTGCTGCCGCGATCAGCGTGGCAGCAGCAGGGAGGCCCGAGGGCGCACCCCCGATGCCATCGACGGTCCTGAAGCAGACACCGCTGTACACCGCCAAAGCCTCTTCGATCTCGGCCCTAGGCGCAGCACCTTGGTCTCCTTTGATTGCCGTAGGCGGTCAGCGCCAAGTCGCCTTGTACCATTCGATGACAGGCCAACTGCTCGGTATTTTGCCTTTCCCAGAGGGAGAGCCTCAGTCGATCACCTTTTCGCGTGACGGCAAGTTGATTTTGATCGGTGGCGGTCGTCACAGCGTCGACGGCTTTGCCGTTTTATGCGAAATTTCCACCGGGAATCGGATCGCCAAGGTTGGCGATGAGCTGGATATTGTGATGGCTGCCGACATCAGTGATGACAACCGCCTGATCGCTCTTGCCGGTCCACAGAAGATGGTCCGCGTGTACGACACGCTCACCGGAGAGCTCAAGTGGGAGCAGAAGAAGCACACCGATTGGATCTACGCGGTGCGATTCAGTCCCGATGGGTTGTTGTTGGCAACGGCCGACCGTGCAGCGGGGTTGATGATTTGGGAATCGGCGACGGGCAAGATGTACGCAGACTTGCAAGCCCATAAGAACGAGATCCGCTCTTTGGCCTGGAGGCCCGATTCCGGGGCCGTCGTCAGCGCCTCGCTCGACGGGACCCTCAAGATGTGGGATATGAATGAGAGCAAGCTCTTGAAGTCATGGGATGCGCATCCGGGTGGGGCTGCTGCAATCGCCATCTCCAATGATGGTGTGATGGTCTCGACGGGCAAGGATCGCAAGGTCAAGATTTGGGATGCCGCCGGGAATGCGGCCGGTGAGATGCCTGCCTTGGACGAGGCCGGCCAAGAAGTCGCCATCACCGTCGATTCAAAGCATGTGGTTTCTGGGGATTGGTTAGGTAACGTCCGGGTTTGGTTGCGTGCGGACCCGAAGGACGAGAAGCGCCTTGCAGCCAACCCGGTCACTCTGGAGATGTCGGTCGCTTCGAACAAAGAGCGCCATGTGCAATTGGCTGCGGTGGCCCAAGCAGCTACGGCAGAACTGACGCAGCAAGCCGCTCAAACTGCCGCGGTCCAAAAAGCCAACACCGATCATCAGAGCCTCATTGCGACTTACGTCGCACAGATCACCGAGCTGACCAACGGATCGAACCAACTGAAGGTCATGGTCGATACCTACGCAACTCAAATTGCGGCCAAGCAGGCCGAGGTTGCCAAGACCGTCGAGGGGATTGCGGCCAAGACGGCTCAAGTCACTCAAACCGCTGCGGAAAAGAAGCAGGCCGATGACGCGCTGGTCGCTTTGCAAAAGCAGAAGGAGGGCCAAGTCCCTGATCCTGCGGCCCTCGACGCTCAGATCGCCGAAGCTGGCAAAGCGGTCGAGGCCAAAGCGGCTGTAGTGACTCAACTCACCAATGAGCTCAATGCCCTCAATGCGGAGAAAGCACAAAAGGACAAAGAGATCGCCGAGCTTTCTGTAGCCAACGCTGCCAAGAGCAAAGAATATGCCGATGCGATGACGAAGCTTGCCGAGCTCATCACGACCAAATCTGCGGCCGACAAGCGCATGGAGGAATTGGTCGCCGAGTTGAAGGTAGCAACCGACAAGCAGGTTGCTGCACAAGCCAAGGCCGACGGCGCCAACGCAGTGGCCAATGGACTTGCCGCAGAGATCGCAGCCCTGGAGCAAGAGCTTGCTCGCTTCAACGGATTGGCGAATGAATTCGCCCTCAAGAAGACCGCCATAGAACAAGCCATCGCTCAGGTCAATGCCGAGGCACAGCCGATCCAAAACAACCTGACGGCGGTCAAATCCAAGATGGATCAGACGCAAGCGGCGATCGCTCAACTCGAGAAGCAGTTGGCGGAGCTACAGGCGATGATGGTCGCCACTCAGGAGGCCAAGAACAACTTGGCCAAGGAGATGGCACCGCAACAGCAAGCCCTCGATGCGGTGATGACGAGGCTTCAGCAAGCTCAAGCCGAGCTAGGTGGAGTGTCATCACAGCAGAAGCTCTTTGAAGAGTCCTACAAGAAATAGATAGAAGAAATCAACGCAAAGGTAGTGGATCTCGCGTAGAGATCCGGCTGCTTGGAAGAAGAGAACGCAAAGGCGCAAAGGTGCAAGGGCGCAAAGGTAGTGGATCTCCCGCAGAGATCCGGCTGTTTGGCTGATCACGGATTTCACCCATCTCCGCGTTTTTTCGCTAAAAGAAAAAACAGGGAAACACAGAGGCACAGAGACCACAGAGAGAAATGCTCTGGGCGGACCTTACTTTTTGGCCATTCGAGGTGTTTGTAGAATGTAGAGCTTTGGGTCATCGACGATCCAATCGGTGGTCCAATCCCGGCCGTTGTCGCCATTGACCACGTTGTAAAAGAAGGACCGCAGTTCTTCGCATCGGTAGCCATAGGGCATCGAGGTTGCGATGTAGTCTTCGCGACGGAGTTCTTCGACCCCTTGGCGGGCGAAGTAATGCACCAGACCGTCGGGAGTGAAAGAGAGTCCGAGGGTCCACCATCCGGTCTCGGGGATCTCAGGGCCTAGGAAATCGCCGCCGTTGCGGTCGGCACGCACACGGAAATACGCGTAGGGGACGTTTTTGCCTTCGACTTGCTTGGTGCCTCGGAGGATGAACAAACCGGGCCAGTAGACTTCATCCTTTTGGGATTTGCTCGAAAAGAGGAACTTGGATTTGTTTTCCATGATGGTCGTTTCGACGGCTGCCCGGAAGGCGAAGTGGGGGCCGTTGCGTTTTTCCCACTCGTCCAAAGGTGGGATGAAGACACGGGTGGTGACATTTGGGGATTGAGAGACTTTCAAGGTGCCCCCAAGTCGGTATTGGACGTTGCAGATAAAGTCGTCCTGGTGCATTTTGTTGCTCGGACGGTTGGGTATCCCTGTGTAAAGGGACTTCATCAACATGGAGCCTTGGCTACCGGGAAGCCCGCCAGGGGGAGTCGGGACCCGCTTGACGATGTCTGGATGTCCCCGTTTGGCCCCCTCGTACCAACGGCCATTGGTCGATTTGCCCATCGGTTGACGTTGGTTTTCATCGATATCCTCGGTGCTTTTGGGGTTGTTGGGGATAAAATCCCAAGATTCCTCCTCGAAGTCATCGCCGACTTGATTCAGTTGGACACCTGTGCCTGGCACGACGATATCGCCACGGGATTGAGCCAGGCTTGGTAGAGTCAGTGCGACGAGCAATCCTAGGGGTGCAAGTCCGAGGGTGAGGAAGCATCGGGCAATTCGATGGTCGCTGCGCATAGATATTTCGTCGGGAAAACCCGTTTTTGGGCAGAAGGATGGGGAAAGTAAAACCACTGCTGTCTGTCGGTATCGGACCGCAGAGAGCGAAAAACCGAAGTTTTCGATTCGACTCTAAAAGATTGCCTGTATTCTCTATCTCCCCAAAGGCCGGTCGGCACAAATCCAGAGCTTTCGGCGGCTTGTTCGCGAAAGGGCGCATAAGACTCGGCGAAACTCGGTTGTGGAGCTATACTGTTTCCCTGGATGAGAACGTCCTTACTTCGATGAGCTTCCATGGCCTTTCCTGATCAAACCGACCAAGAACCGCAATCCGAGTCTCCTTATGCGCCGACGATGGTGCCCGGGGATGGAAATGGTGCCGGATCGATCCTTGGCCGTTTTGGCGATGGGTTCAAGTTCACTGCCGTCATCGCGGTGATGGTCATTGCGATTTGGTTTGTGTCCAAGAAGCTCAAGGGGGTGACTTGGGACGACGTTCAAAGGGGCTTTGACAATTTACCGACGTCTCACATCGTCGGTGCTTTGTTGCTTACGGCGATCAACTATTTGATTTTGACCGGATACGATTGGATTGCGATTCGTTTCATGAAGAAGCAGTTATCGTTCCCGAGGATGATGGCCGGGGCGATCGTCGGCTACGCGTCAGGCAATGTCCTCGGATGGCTTTTCGGAGGGAATCTTGCTAGGTATCGGATGTATTCGAAATGGGGCTTTAGCACCATGGAGATCATCGGGCTCGTATCGATCTTATCGGTGACTTTTTGGTTGGGTTTGTTTTTGCTCGCTGGCATCGCGTTCTTGGCGTTGCCGATCCACTTGCCTCCGTCGGTACAGGAGTTCTTCAAGATCGAGTCGAAGCTATTTGGGGATATCGAGTTGAGTCAGCACATGTTCGGAGCCATCTTTTTGGGCTGCGTGGCTGCTTACCTGGGCGCTTGCTTGTTCATTCGAAAGCCGATACGGTTCAAGGGGCTTTCGATCGCTCTGCCACCCTTTCGATTATCGGCCATGCAGTTGGTCGTTTCGGCATTGGATTTTTTGCTCGCCACAGCGACCCTATACGTGCTGCTTCCACCGGACATCGTCGGTCCGGATAAGATCAATTTTTCGACCGTCTTGATCGCTTATTTGACAGCGCAAATCGCAGCCGTCTTGACGCACGTGCCCGGTGGGTATGGGTTGCTCGAAGGGATATTGATCGCCTTTTTGGAGGGGCCGACCGACGATCGCAAGGGTTCGATCCTCTGCGCAGTGATCATGTTCCGGATCATCTACTACCTAATTCCGTTTTGTGTTGCTGGATTGCTCTATGTGATCAATGAGTACTCTCCGAGGCTCAAGCAAGCGGATATCTCCGATGGAATTTGATCGGTCACCTGGACCTGCGGCGGACGCAGGACCTGCAGGACCTGCAGCACAACCCGTTGCGACTTGGCAAACATCGCTTCGCCAAGCGGTTCGCTCTTTGGATGAGTTGCTCGGCATGCTGGGTTTGAGCAGGGAGGAATTGCCGGGTCTCGATGCGACATCTAGTTTCCCTCTTTTGGTTCCACGCGAGTACGTCCAGCGGATGGAGGTTGGGAACCCGAGGGATCCATTGCTCGCGCAGGTCTTACCCCGGGCCGAGGAGAACTTGCAGGTCGATGGATTCGGTCTGGATGCGGTAGGTGACGGTCCCTCGGCGCGTCTGCCTGGGATTCTCCACAAGTACCAATCGAGAGCTCTGCTGATTGCAACGGGCTTGTGTGCCGTGCATTGCAGGTACTGCTTTCGACGTCATTACCCCTACGAAGATTCCCCGGCGAGTCTGGCTCAATGGGATGAGTCGCTGAGATACCTTGAGGAAAACCCTCAGATCGATGAAGTGATCCTCTCGGGTGGAGATCCACTCTCGCTTGGGAATGCCAAGCTTTTTGGGTTGCTCGGGCGCGTTGCGAGCCTATCGCATGTTTCGCGAGTCCGGATCCACACCCGATTTCCGGTGATGATTCCAAGCAGGATCGATTCGGATTTTCTCGAACGCCTCGAAGCGATTGCCTTCGGTCCGGAGGGCAAACCGGTGTGGATCGTTTTGCATGTGAACCATGCGCGTGAGATCGATGGTCCGTTGGTCGAGGTTTGCCAGCGTCTTCGCCGCTCAGGTGCGATTTTGCTCAATCAAGCGGTACTGCTTCGAGGAGTCAACGATACGTTTGATTCTCAACGCGACTTGTGCAAAGGCTTGGCCGATGCAGGTGTCGTGCCTTATTACTTGCACCAACTAGACCGTGTGGCCGGTACAGCCCACTTTGAGTGCGACGAGCAACTCGGTGAATCGATCGTCGCTCGATTGCGTACGGAGTTGTCCGGCTATGCGACTCCGAGGTTTGTCAGGGAGATCGCCGGAGAAGCCAGCAAGACGGTGATCCTCTAGCGGTTGCTCGATCCTTGGACTCCGGGTCGATAACCGAGCGTATAGGACTGCGAAGTGCTTGATGGATTGGCTGGATTGGTAGGTCTAGAGTGCAATCCGGAGCCGATTCGTGGCTGAGCACCCGAGAGCGTTTCCATGCGAACTTTCTGGTCTTGGAAATTCATGATCGCCACGCGGACATCGACCGGCAGTGCCGAGAGTCGGGTGTGATGGAACGCACCTGGTTTATAGACGATCGACTCGAGCCAATCGTCGGGAACATCTGGTTCGTACAATTCGAGTTTGGCTCCTAGCTTATGGAAAGGCGTCGGAAAGTTCCTTTGTTGGATCGTTTTGGAGTAGAGTTTGACCGAGCGGATAAGATTCGCTTGTTGCCGTACGTACTCGGCGGCGGCTTGCGAGGCGACCGTATCGTTTTCTTGGTACAGAGCGACGACTAGCGATTGCCGTGCGATCACCGATTCGCGACGGAAATGAGGGGGTTCCATACCGACGGCTTGGAGCGTCACATCCATCAGGTCCGCGCGCCAATTCTCTGGAACGCTCAGTAGGATCCCCAGGGTTCGAGAGCCTTCGAGGGTCGTCTGGCTGTTGGGTCGCAATTTGAAGTAAACACCCCGTTGGCGTTGGATGGTTCCAGAGGCGACGGTCAGTTCCCTGGCTGGCCTTTGGAGGAATTGAACGCTTTGGGTCTGGTAATCGGATTGGTTCCAAGCTCCCGATAGTCCACCGATGGCTGGGTAAGCCCCAAAGCCTTGGAGGTTCGCATCGCGAGTCTGGTCCTTTTCTTGCATCACTTGGAGGGGACCATCGATGTCTGAATGCAGTTCAGTACGAGGGGAATAGTCGACGACGACGACTTCTTCTCTGCGACAGACGGCTTGGACCATGACCTCTTTGATCGTCTGTTCTGTGCCTGGCTGGAAGAATGTCGAGACATCGAGTTCGACGGCCACGAGCCTGGAGTTGGGTGCTCGCGAGAAAGCCGTGTGAGCACAAAGGGGGCGGACTGCAGCCGACGCATTGACATCAAAGGTGACTTGGCCTGCCGCATGGGTTCCGAGAACGGTTCCCAGCAGGACCGCTAGCAACTGCGATCGTCCTCGGATCGCATGGAGCAGCATGTAGCATGTGAAAAGAACGAGCATTATTCTTACCTCCGTGGAATTCTGTCACTTCAAGCAACCGTTAGGTGCCTGAGAACAGCTAGAAAGTGGGACTAGCCAAAGGGAGTAGCAACTGACGTTCCATCCTGGATATAAGACTCCTAAAGACGCGGTTTTTCTCAAAAGCACTGACAAAAAGGCCCTCAACGCTCGGGTTGATTGCTAGCAACACTGAGATTGCTTTGTCCGTTTTTTCAAAAACTTGCCGCGTGTTTTGTAATCCTAGGGAGCCGTTTTCCAAAGGCAAGGCAAGCGGTTAGAATCCCCATCGTTGTATCTTGTGTATTTTGACCAGTCTCACAAAGAGATATTCAGAAGAGGGAAGAAATGAGAGCTCAAGAAGTATTGAAGGCATCGTTGAAGATGTCGCAGAGGGTCTATTCGAGCTATGTCAGCGATTTGACCGATGAGGAGTTGATGCTTCGTCCCGGTCCAGGTTGCAACCACATCGCTTGGCAACTCGGGCACTTGATCAGTTCGAATACCAGCATCCTCAATGCGGTCTTGCCCGATGCGGCTCCGAGCTTGCCCGAGGGCTTCGATCAAAAGCATGGCAAGTCGAACAGTGGCAGCGACGATCCTAAGGATTTTTTGACCAAGGATCAGTACGTGGCGCTATTCAGCAAGCTCGACGATGCGATCTTTGCGGCGATCGATCGTTTGAGTGAAGCGGACCTTGACCAACCGAGTCCGGAGGCTTGGAGGGGCAAGTTCCCGACGATCGGCAGTTTGGCCGTAGTCCTGGTGGCCCACACGATGATGCATGTGGGCCAATGGGTTCCGATTCGGCGCAAGCTTCAAAAACCGGTTTTGATTTAAGCTTCTGTTGGCTCAGTTTTCAACGGGCAGGAATCGCAGAAAGTCGATGCCGACCATGTAGCCCGGGACGGCGTCGGCGTTCTTGCCGAGGATCTGGATCTTGAGGGTGTGCTTACCCTGGGTCCATTCCCTTGCGGGTAGTTTGATAATGCCGGTGGTGATGACCTCCGGTGCGTTGAAACCGTCGATGGGATCGCCGATGGGGACATCATCGACGAGCAGTTGGATGATGGCATAGTCGCGGGCTTTGGTCAGAACGATTTGGGGTTCGAACTTACCTTCTTTGGCGATTTCGAATTCCAGGCTCAGGGAGTCGTTGGGCTGTGCTCCGGTCCACCAAAGGTGGTTATTGGAGCTCCAGCGATCTTTAGGAAAAGCTCGCATGTCTTGGCCCTGGGTGATTCCCCGGGTCTTCTGGAGGACCTTCATCGTTTCGGCTTCGATCGCTCCGGGCACGGTTCCTTGGGGGGTGAAATCAGGTCGGGGACCGCGCAAGGGGGCTTGGGTTGGGCTGGCCAGGTACCCGATGATATCGCGGATTTCCTCGGGTTGCATTTGTTCGAGAAGGCCGTTGGGCATGAGCGAGAGTTCCGAGAGTTTGCGCTGATCGATTTCGTCTTTGGGGACGACGACGAGATCATTGATGGTTTTGAGCGTCAGTGCGCTATCGGTTTCTTTGGTGATCAATCCAGAGAGGACCCGTCCATCGTTGAGTTGCAGGAGTGTCATTTGATAGTCTTTGCCGACGACCGCGTTGGGGGCAACGAGGTTTTCGAGAATGTAGTTCAGGTCCGCCCGGTTCGAGCCTGTCAGATCGGGGCCGACTTTTTGGCCCTCGCCGAAGAGTTGATGGCATGCCATGCAGTGCTTATTGAACAGCAAGCGGCCTTGGCTCAGATCGGCTTTAGCAAGAACATTTTTTGGGAGTTGCGATTTGTATTTTTCGATCGCTTGTTTTTGTTCTTCGGAAGATGTCCCGACTTTACCCCAGGATTGGTTGATTCGATCGACCAGGGGCTTGTCGTTGAGGCTGACCATTTGGCGGACATGGAAAGCGTGGATATCGGATCTTGCGATTTTTCCGGAATCGACTGCGTTGAGGAGTTTTTCGGCGAATGGTGCCCGAGAAACGAGCGTTGCGATCGCGTCTTCGCGAGCCGTTTTATTGAATTGGGTGTAGAGTCCGAGCAGTGTATCGGGAGTGTTTGCATCGGCCACGGCCGAGAGGGCTCGGATGGCAGGAGACTGGAGTGCTTCGGTATCCAAGACGGCATAGAGGCTCGGTGCGAGTTCTTTGTCGCGTCCTTTGACGAGAATATCGAGGGCCTGCTTGCGTTGCTCTAGAGGTCTGGATTTGTCTACGAGTCGTTCGCGGAGTTGAGGGAAGGCGCGTTGGTCGCCGAAAGCGACCGCAGCTCGGAGAGCAAGTTCCTGGATCTCTGGCGAGTCGGCTTTGGCGAGTCGCACGTAGGCATCTTTCCAATTCATGGGTTGGGGTACATTGACGCGCCCTTCCATCGATTGGAGGATTTGCTCGAGGGTATTGGCTTGTTTTGGGGCAGGCCAGTTGACCAACTCGGCAACGAGTGCTTCAAGGCCTTGAGGGTCCGAGGCGGCCCTTCGAACGATGTACTGTTCGATCTGTTCGATCTTGCTGTTGCTGGCCAATTCCAAGGCCCGCTTGGGGTCCAGAGCGACCAACGGTTCGATGCCGTACCATGCCACCAGGGGAATGTTTTTGTCCTTGGCGTCCGCTTGGTGAGCCACGAGTCCTTGGGCGATTCCCCAGCGCTCTTGAGGATCCAGTCGGTTGATTGCTGAGGCTAGATACAATCGGACGATGGGGTCGGATTGCTTGCTCGCTGCAAGTTCGGCGAAGAGTTCAAGAGCCTTTGGAGGGACTTGTTTGTCCTCACAGAGCAACTGGATAGCCCAGGCGACCGCGTAGGGGGAGGGATGGCTCAAGAGGGATTGGAGTTTTGTGTCGTCGAGCAGGCCAGTTGCGTGAGCCAACCAGATGCCGCGCAGGACGCGCGTCTCCTGATCGCTTGAAAGAAGCTTGTCGATCTGGCTTTGGACTCCAGCGGTGTTCATTTTTCCCGCAGCGGCTCGTTGCTGAAGGAGTCGGCGAGAGACCCGAACGAACCAATCGTTCTTATGCCAAGCCAGTTCGGCTAAGTCCTCGTCGGATAGTTTGGACAAGTCGACTTGTTGGCGTTGAGGGACTCCGTAAGCGATATTGTAGACACGGCCGTTGGTACGGTCCCAGATTTCTGGATTGACGCGGTGGCATGCGTTTCGATCGTACCAATCGATCAGATAGGCAGAGCCATCTGGACCGGTCCGCAGGTTGATCCCGCGGAACCACCGGTCGTTGGACATGAGTAGATCGTCCCCATGTTTTCCGACGTAGCCGCTCCCTTCACGAACCAACCGATCCATGTTGACCCGGTTTCCATGGATGTTGTTGAAGAAGATCTGGTTGCGATACCGATCGGGCCAATTGTCTCCGAGGTAGATCATCGCACCACAGTGGGCGTGTCCACCTCCTGCATCGGAGGTGTCGTCTTGAATGCCCGGTTCGTGGCCCCACCAAGCATGGTCGCCGATACTTCCAGCGTAGTGCAGGTGATCGGCGATGGTTTTGATGTCCGAGTAGGAGTAGCGGTTGAAATGCTCGCCGGCTTGACGCTGGTAGTGTGCTCCTTGGATGACATGGTACAGGTGCGGGATCACGCAGGCTGTGATGAAGGCTTGGCCGTGGTCATTGAAATCGACCCCCCATGGATTGGAGGTTCCCCAGGCGAAGACTTCGAAGCGGTGTTGGGTCGGATGGTATCTCCAGACAGCGGCGTTCATCGGTGTTCGTTGGTTCTCGGGGGTCCCGGGCTTGCCGACTTTGCTGTGCGTAAAAACACCGTGGCATCCGTAGAGCCAACCATCGGGTCCCCAGTTCAGCGCGTTGAGCGTCTCGTGGGTGTCTTGGTATCCGAATCCGTCCAAGAGGATTTGAGGTTTGCCGTCGGGAACATCGTCACCGTCGGCATCGGGGATAAACATCAAGTACGGAGCTGCGCCGACCCAAACGCCACCGAAGCCGACTTCTAGGCCGCTGACGAGGTTCAGTCCTTCGATGAAGGGTTTTCGGGAATCAAAAACACCGTCTTGATCGGTGTCCTCGAGGATGACGATCTGATCGATCCCCTGCCCTTCGGGAGCGCGTTTGGGGTAGGTGTAAGCTTCGGCGACCCAGAGTCGTCCTCGGTGGTCAAAGGCCATGGCGACCGGCTGGTGGACTTGGGGTTCCCCTGCGGCGAGTTGGACGTGAAAGCCTTCGGGTACGGTCATGTGTGCGGCGGCTTCGATGCCCGAGAGATCCTCCTTGAGTTCGCGGCGAGGTTTCGGCCGGGAGGCTTCGTATGCGATTCCATCGAGTTGCTTTTGCTCGTGGCGCAGGACATGGCAACCGAGCATACCGCCGACGACGATATCGAGCGATTGATTTCCATCGACGTCTGCAATGACGATTTGACGACCGATTCCGGCCGAGTCGTCGGCTAGATGTGGGATCCACTCGACTCCGTTTTCAGAGCGGCGGAGTTCGAACCAATAGACGACGGCCCCAGCATCCCAGTCGGCGCTTTGGCGATGATGGGACCAATAGGTTTTTCCGGTGACGATGTCTTGGAGTCCATCGCCATTGATATCGGCCAATTTGACCGAATGGAGTTCGGATACATGGATTCCGTAGGGGTTCTCGGAGGGTTTGCTCCCCATGATCAAGTGGCGTTTGAATTCACGTTGGCCATTGGCTCCCTTTTGTTGCTGCCACCACACGAGCCCATAGCCATGGGCATCGAGACTGGTGATCACATCGTTGAGCCCATCTGCATCGACATCGTAAGCGAACATATCGGCCCCGCCTGGGCAAAACGGGACCGCTTCAAAATCCCATAAACCCTGCTTGTCAGGGCCAGGGTTCTTGAACCAGCCGTTGTTGGCCATCACATCGAGATTACCGTCTGAGTCGACGTCACCCACGCCCAGCGCGTGCCCGAAGCGTTCGTGCGCGACGACTTCGGAGATGCGGGTGAACTTCCAAGCTTCGAAGTTCGTACCCGATGGCTCGGCGTATCCAAACATCCCGGCACGGGTGCAGACGAGTTCTGGTTTTCCGTCGCCGTTGATATCGGTGAAGGCCGGAGATTCGTTGGAGACCCAATCGAAGACTTGGTGCTTGGTCCAGTGTCCATGGGAGGCGATTGACTTGCCTGGGTTCTCGTAGACGAATGCCGGGGTACCTGGGAATCCGACGGTCAGCACATCGTTGAATCCGTCGGCGTTGAAATCATGGACCCAAGCAAAGAAGTGGTCTGCATAGGCGTTCATCGGTTGCGGTTTAGGCGCATAGATTTCATGCGAAACCTTGAACTCAGGGCCTTCGAACCAGTAAGGGCCATAGACGATGTCCGGTTTTCCGTCGGCGTTGAGGTCACCGACGCCGGCCCCTTCGCTGAAATAGGTTTTGCTGAGCGCTTGGCGGTTGAAGGAGTGGACGGTTCCTTGCGAGAGTTGGTCTTGGGCAACACACGCATTTAGCGAGCATACTGGGTTTAGCGAGCATACCAGGAGCCAAGCCAAGCAGGCCCAAGGCCGATGCGCAAGAGTCCCGGAGAGGTTCAAAAGCGATGAGAGGATCATGAGAGCTTGATTCGTGGAGGGTTGATTGCGTGGAAGTCCTAGAGGCCAAAGAATTGGCTTTTGCAACACCGCCGTATTCTAGTCGAAAACGCGCCGCATTGCGGCGCGTTTTGGGCGATGGTAGGTCGTTAGAATTCGGAGAGATGGCGGCTTTAGGATCCTTCGCCAGGTGATCGAATTTTAGACGTATCCTTGATGGACAGGTTTGATGACCAGTTCGGGGATATGGACACGCGGCGGCAGCGCGATGATCGACGCGACGACTTGGCCGACGTCGCTGGGACGAAGAATCAACTCCCTTTGCTCTTGGGATACAGGAACAGGGCGTTGTTCAAGGATGGGGGTGTCGACTTCGCCGGGGTAGATGTTCGTCACGCGGATCCCTTCGACGCCGACTTCGTTGGCCACGCAGGTGCCAAGGGCCGTCATTGCAAATTTGCTGGCGGCGTAAGCGACCCCGCCGAGAGCCAAAGCTCTTTTTCCTGTGACGCTCGAGATGTTGATGATGGTTCCGTTATGGCGAGCACGCATGTCTGGCAAGGTCGCGTAGATCATGTTGTAGGCACCGGTTGCATTGATGGCCATGACATCGTCCCATTGTTCAGGGCGCATTTGGCCGATCGTACGGTTCTTGATGTTCACTCCTGCGGCATTGACCAGGACATCGATCGAGTCCCATTGCTTGCGCACTTGGTCGACGAAGTCTTGGACACTGGTACGGTCGGTCACATCGAGGGGCAGTCCGATGACGTCATGGTTGCCAGAGGCTCGCAATTGCGAGGCTGCTTGTTGGACGACATCATTGCGACGAGAGCCGATGGCGACTCGCAGTCCTGCTTTGGCGAGTGCTTCTGCAATTCCGAATCCGATACCGGTCGCACCGCCGGTTACAATAGCGACCTGAGGGGCTTTGGGTTCCATAGTTTCGTGGGATTGGTTTGGGTTTCGTGTTTGGGTTTCGTGGTTAGAGACGTTGCATTTCGGTCCAGGGATCATGGTAACGAGCCTGCGCCGATTCGCGAAGAGTGGGGGACTTTAAGAAAATTTCGAAAATCGACTAAGAAAAGGGGCTCCTGAGCGTTCATAGGGTGTCGACACGGGACGACGGGCCTAGTCAGAGCCCTTACTGAATAGCAGAGTAACGGTTGCATTGTGGTATCAGAGGGACACTCCATCCAGAGCGATTCGGAATGGCTCAAATCGGTTTTCGACCGACTTGAGCGTCCTTTGCTTGCCTATTGCGGCCGGCTTGTCGGAGGCGACTTCGACAGGGCGCAGGACTGTGTCCAGGAGGCGTTTCTTCGCTTGTGCAAGGCCTCGAGAGCGCAGGTCGAGTCCTATGTCGATGCTTGGTTGTTCAAAACTTGTCGAAATATTGCGATGGACCACCATCGCCAGGAGTCCCACATGGCACATTCATCACATGAGTTGGCGACAGAGAGCATCGCATCGTTGGAAGCCGATCCGCAGATCGCGATGGCAGCCAAGGAGCAGCGTGAGTCGCTCGAAGCGAGCATCGGTCGGTTGCCGGTTTTAGAGAAAGAGGCGGTGCTTCTGAGGTTAGGACAAGGTCTTTCCTACAAGCAGATCGCACAGGTGATGGACTTGAGTGTCTCTCATGTAGGAGTGCTCTTGCATCAAGCGTTAGGGAAACTGCGAGCCGCGATGAATCCGGATCGTCAATCCCAGAGTTGACCCGGTTTGCTGAGGCTCAACGTACTCGATCCGATTCCAACTACAAAATCCCACAGAGATTAACATGTCAAGTAACAACAATCCAAATAAGCACCATCCGAATAATCACAATCCTGAGCCGAACCCCTCGGATCCGTCCAGTGTAACCTACGTCTTTGAGCCATGGCATCTGACGGCCTATGCACTCGATGAGCTCGACGATTCGACAAGGGCTTCGGTCGATGCTTGGTTAGTTCTGCATCCTGAGGGTCACAAGGAGGTCGAAGCGACAAGGCGTGTTGCAAGCAGAGTTGAGCAAGAACTCGGCCGGTTACCCGAGGGCTTGGAACTCGATCCGGCACGAGCTAGCAGGATTCAAGAAGCGATTGCATCGAGCCCTTCGGAAGTCGGTTTTGATGAAACCCAGAGGGCCAAGGCGACTTTGCCATCGTCCGACTCGATGCTATCGACCGACTCGATACTCGCGGCCGATGCTAGTGTCAGCAAGCGAAATCGCAGGAGACGATTTCTTATGGTGATGGCCACGGGAGCCGCGGCCGGATTGGGTGGCTTTGCATTTTGGGCAAGTCGTCCCATTGGGGATCGTTTCATTAGAACATTGAGTACCAAAATGCAAACGCCTGCATCTAGCATAGAAAAATTTGAAAGCTCGCTAGAGATCGTCGAGCATGATGATGGCCTAAGTCAGGTGGATCCTATGGTAAGGGGTCGTAGCTCAGGCACGGGAGGAAATCCGGTGGTAGGTGAGCCAATGGGTTTAAGAAGCCGCGATACTTTGAATGGAGCTGCGGATAAATTTCCG
>Ga0082207_1000729_pt1 | contig 17782 bp, 11 predicted proteins | sample LakMenEpi10Aug09_FD_71540 | JGI IMG/M metagenome (GOLD analysis project Ga0082207, IMG submission 71540)
AAGTACTTGGATGGCAGAGACAAGACCTGTGTTGTCCGCGTACCCTCCATCGCATAGATGGTAGTTGAGTCTCGAATCAAATTCCTTTCTAGCGTTTTTCTCCGATTCAGGGATAAACGGAGTGACGACCGGTGTGACGTAAGAGAATGAAGCAGACAGCCGAACGGCAGCAGATACACGCAAATCGAATCGATTTTCATCTTGGCAGACAGGCTCGAAAAAATCAAAAAAATCGATCGGGGTCGTAATAGTCTCGAAATCCTTAGGTGCTTCAGTGGGATGCTTGATACTTGTTTCCCCTATCGTTTTGAATGTCGCAATAGACACACGTTGGCCCGTCTCGACTGCGGTTGCATTGAAGATGACAGGAGGCATACGTCCATTGTTTGTTGGCTCGATAAGATCCTTCATCCGAAGTTGTTTAAAATATCGCCAGTCGTCGTCTCTATCCCCCATCTTTCGCCACCACGATGACTCCAGCGCGAGCCCTCGATCCCAGAACAAATGGTCGTTTCCATGAGGGGAATCAGCTTTCCATTGAAATGGCATTATATTCTTGAATGCATCTGGGAAAGTAAGTCCCCATGCGATGGTTTCGAGGCTAGAGGCGCGGGCCGCTTGGCAAATTCGCTTTTTTTGCGAATCCGTTAATCTAAGTATTGAATCTGGAGAGACATCACCCTTTGAGTTACGTCGATAGCCGCGATGGCCAAGATAATACATCGCTCCGACGCTTCCGCCTGAAACCCCACTTACAAGACCAATCGATTCGCTGAATATGGGGCAAATTGCATCAAGCCGCGTTAGCACTTGTGCGGTCCATGCTGAGGCTTGTATTCCACCTCCCGACGCGGTAACAACTACGAGTGTTTTTTTCCCATTATCCTCTGGAAAATCCCATTCTGAATCGAAGATTTCCCTTAAACTTTTTCTTTTCGGTGGAACCGTTGCACGAGTCTGTTTTGAAATATCGGCAATGATTCGTTTAAACGTGGACTCTGTTTCATTCGATTCACCACCTGCATTGGCTAAAGCGGATGGATTTGGATCCGTTGCAACGAATCGTTGAGGATGATCTAAAGGATAGATGACCCGGATGTACCGATTGCTGTCTACATGAAATGATGGCCCTATCCAGTTGTAAAAGAGCATGAAAAAAGGTAGCATGATCACAAGCGACAACCGGTAGCGGAGAAGCACAAACGTAATCCAACTAAGGACACCAAACGCTAAAAAGAACAACAACAGAGCGTAGGATACTACGGGAAGATAGTTCGTCTTCCATTCCGTTTCAGTCGGTGATTGCCTATACAGGATGAGGAAGGCAACGAGGGCAAATACCATGAAAACGGCCATCTGGATGTGCCCTGGGAGAGGTTTATTGGTTCGGCCGTCAAGATACCCAGGCATTAGCCAATGTCGCGTAATGGCAATCCTGGTATTAGGATTGAACTTTGATTTCCCAAATATCGACTCGATAACTAACATCGCCTGATCTTCGTAAGGCAATAGTCCACACATAGAAATCAGGTTCTTTGAAATAAATGCATGTGCTAACGACACTGAAAACAATGCGAAACTTGCAATGAGTAATCCTTGAAGGATGGAAAATAGGTATTGCGATAATGCGATTGTGCTTCCTCTGTCTGCTCTTTGGAAATCAAGGTTTGTAACGTCCCGCATCGCCCAAAGAAGTATTGCGGTGGGCAGCAACCAGAGAGGCCAGAACACTAATGGCCAAGCTGTCGAATTGCTATTCCACCAAAATAAATCCGTGACTCGCTGATCCGTGGGTGCGTGAAGTTGGACTGCTGTTTCGGATCGATTTCGTCGAATGCTTGCATACAGATCGAACATTCGAATAACAGCAATTCCGAACGCGGAGACGATAAGTCCAGTTACGCAGATACAGGTCGACTTATAAAACGGGAATGAGTCCACCTGCAGTAACAAGGGAGCTTTTAGTAATCCTGGTGCTTGTTTGTAGCCTATGATTGGCAGCAATGGAGAGAATAGAGCAAGCCATCCAATGATTGCCCAGCCAATCTTCTCAATGAAAAAGTCGTAAGTTTTGGTTATGGAAATCATGGTTGTGCAATTTGGATATTGAGTGTGCGTTCCACATCCTGCGGGAAAGGGGGGGAATCGTCTCGGACGAGATCGGCTGAAATGATAGGAGTTAGATTTGACTGGCTTCGTAGCAATTCAATTGGCACTGTGGCAGTTGTCGCAGGTAGACCTAGAAAATGTCTTTTGTTTTTCTGAAAGACTCGGTTGACCTCGCGAGGTAGCATTTCCGTGACTTGCCCCCAATCGGAATTGCGACCGGCCACAGGCACAAAGCTCTCGGTAAACCAGCCTCCGAGATCGTTGCTATACCAAGCGAACTCGTCTCGTGAGGCTGCATTGATATCGAGATCTCCTGAGTATCCTAGTAAGAGCCATTCTAAGTTTGTCGACCGTGTTACAGTTTTCTGTTCAAAACTCTTTGCTCGAGCTGGTGGGACTTTAAGTTTCGCCTGGCTACTGTTGTTACAAGCGTCGCTGATAAGGATTCGGAGTCGAACCGGTTTTGAGTCCAGATGACCCCAGACCGTGCGACGCAATAGATCTGTTCCAGGGAAATCAAAAAAATGACCATGAAATGGATCTTGATCGACCAGAGTCGCGTCATAAGCGCCATGTCCTAAATAGTATATCATTATTCCATCTTGGAAACCCACTTTTAAATTTGCTATAGCAGATGCGATACCGAAAGCGTTGCAATTTGCTCCTTGAAGAACTTGCAGGTTCAGGCTATGAGGATCCACATTCGCATGAAACATACTTTGGAGATTTCCGACGCTTAGCTCGATCGATTGACCAAGGTTTTTATCATTTGTAGCCGCAGCGATTATTATGAGGATCTTGGCTGGGGCATCGATCTGATCAGCGGCTGCCATCTTTGGTGTGAATGTGTCGGCAGGTTTCACCATCCAGGTTACTAGATTGTTTGTGCGGATATCGAGAACCTCAATTTCGCATTCGCTTCCAACGGTTTGAAGCTCTTGTACTAAGTCCTCCCCTGTTCGTAAAGGTACGCCGTTTATCGATTGGATTACATCGTTTACTTCCATCGATGCGACCAGTTTACGATCTCCAGGAGATCTTAGCCTTAGAACAGGGCTGTTTTCGTAAATTTTTACTACTTTTAAGCCTTCTGCGACTGCAACAACTTCAATTCTCAAGCGTCGTTGAGAGCTATATTCAAGTAGCGGAGATCGCCCATCTAGTGTAAAACCTTCCCCGAAAGTCGCCTGAGTGGATTGGGCCGAAATCGCGTCGTGTAATATGAATTGGGCAATGAAGGAAAAAGGAATAATCAGCCAGTTTAGGTACGCTGTCGATTTCCTTTTGGTATGTTGTTCTTTAGCGTTCATGATCGTTTCTCGACGACAGTAGTTTAAAGTGACTTCAGATACTCGACGAGTTGCCAGCGTTGCTCTTCGTTGAATTCGCCGTAGGTGTCATGCCCCTCGTTGGAGTTTCCTGGGAGCGATGTATCAAAAAGCGTTGTTCCTTCTGTCTTGGACGTGACATAGCCAACTTTCGCAGGATCGAACTCATGATTCCCCACATAGAATTGGGGCGAACGCTCCTTGACGGGTAGTAGTAGCTCGTAAAGGTTAGGGACAGAGCCGTTATGCAGGTAGGGAGCCGTCGCCCAAATCCCTACCAACGGAGCCGCCTTGTATTCAAGGGTTGGCGGAGCATTTGCCGCCACAGTGATTGGCTCGGGTCTACCGGCCATCTCTTGCAACGCCTGTTTGAGTTCCTGATAGTAAATTTCAAGCTTTTCTTGTTGCTCTTCGATGAATTTCATCGCAACACTCTCAACAACTCCTGTTTCGTCCAAAAATGCCTTGACTTCTTCTGCGGAAAACAAGTCGTCCGATCGCAGGCGATCAATGATTCCCCCTTTGGTGACGTCTCGATAAGGGCTCAAGACAGATAACTGGACCAAAGTTTGGAGCAATTCACCCCGAGACACGCTTGCGCGCCCTTGGAACAGCTTCTTGAGATTCCCGGTCAAGACTTTCTCGGAGACGGAATTGACGGCCATCTTGGGGTCGGTGCCGACTTCTGAGAGCGGGGTCATGACGACTTGCACTGGTGTGTCTTGCTTGCCATGATCGACAACCTGGTGACAGCTGGCACAGTGCTTACTGTAAAGAACTTCTCCCGCTTTCCTCTTGGCTTGGTCAATCTGTCCTAAATGAGACGGCCACTTCGGAGACCACAGCGTTTTAAGTTGGTTCTCAAGCTTTACTAGGTTAAGTCTCTTAGCACTTGTTCTTGCAAGTTGTGGGATTTCAAAAAGCGATGTTGCTTTGAATTGCGCCTGGGCAAAGACGCCCAATACCTCGCCGACATTGCGTCCAAGACGCTCGATGTCATTGGTGTTTTCTGCAACCCCATTCCATTGAACGCGACTTTGAAACGAGGCCCCCCACAAAAAAGGGTAACTAACCGGAGCGTCTGGAGCCCGACTGTTTTCTGGAATACCCAAGTCAATCGATGAGACTCGATTGAAGATCATTCCAAATGCATCGAGACGACCACGTCCCCATGGGTGCGTTGTTCGGCTGTCTTGGATGAATTGGGTCCAGTACTTGCGAAATTCCACAACCTGCGATCTGAGCTCCGCTACGGCTTTGGGATTAGAAGATTCAACCCCGAGGACTTTGCCTGCGAAACGAGAGAATTTATCACCATTTTCCATCGTCGCTTTGAGCGAATCATCGATCCCTGTCAACATACCCCACATATCGGCAAGTGTCGGTGCTCCATCGATTTGGAACGTTCTGCCTCGAAATGAAAGACGATTCGTGTGACATGCAGCGCAGGTCAAACCAATATATTCTTCCTTAGGAGTTAGCTCATATTGATCTTTGACAAAGCCCACGGGTAGCCGATCTGGATTGTTCGTCGTATTGTCGTTGTTCAGGTAGCCCAACTGGGCAAGCTTCACTTTTGAGAATGATTCTTCGCTGTTGCTTACCTCTAGAGCCATAAACCAAGAGTACGGCATAAGCCGCGATCCTTGGCTAGTTGTGTAGAACGACTGCCGTACTTCTGGTGACCAGTTTTGCTCCAGGAACTCTACTTGAGCTTTAGTCTCCGCACAAAAAGAGACGATCGCAACTAAGCCGATAGTCGCAGAAAATGTCAAGGCTTTCGTCATTCTCGTTGTTTTCATTTCGTCGCTTTCAATCGGAATGTAAAAAGTGTTACGGACTCAGTCGCGATCCATCCATTGGTAGGTGTGCCGCAAACGCAGCATCACCACCAGTCGTAAGGCCTTCGATCTGCACCCTCGCCGCCATATACCTAAGTTTTTCCACCAAGTTGGTAAGCGAATAAAAAAAGCCATAACCCTCACGAATCGCGAAATTTTGTCGCATATTTTATCAGCAGTTGTTTTGCTCCGCCGAGGAGATCATGAGTACTCCTAAGCGGTCAGACTGATTGGATTGCCGGGTGCAATCCCTCAAAAACTGCTGGAACTGTGTGAAAATCAGCTCTTCTGGATTCCATCGGGCTGGTTTCGAGCTAGGCTATTTGTCTCGAAATATCTCGAAAATGGGATGTCTCAAGTAGCCCTCCTGCCTCCTCCCGGCGGCCTAGTTCCAATGCTCTGTCCAAGAGGATCATTGTCATTATGAATCGTAAGTTCTTGTGGATCGCATCTGTTTGCTTCGCCTGCTATTGCCACGTCCCACCTGCACTGGCCCTTGTTCAAGACCCTAGCCCTGCTCCCGTTTCAACCGAGCCGACTGCAACCGAGCCGACTGCCACGGCCCCGGCTGCCCAAGAACCCGTTGCGGTTAAAGCCGATGAGCCAAAAACGGACCAGACTGAAAAGCGACTCGAGTCGATCGAGAAACTCCTCGAAGCAATGTCCGGAGAACTTAAGGCTCGTAAGGATGCCGAATCTGCCAGAAAAACGGAGGAAATGAAAAAGGCTGACGAGAAGAAATCGGAAGCTCTCCCCGATGTAGTGACAACCCCCCGCCCCCGCCCTGAACGCCAGTCGCCTCCACGCTTACCCCCTAGCGTCAAGCTTGAACCCTCCTGGCTCGATGAGATCAAGTGGCGTTCGATCGGCCCTGCAAACATGTCCGGTCGTATCACGGATATCGCTGTCCACGAAAAGGACACTTCGCTCTGGTGGATCGCGACGGCTTCAGGTGGACTTCTCAAATCGAACAATCACGGAGGATCCTTCCAGCATCAATTCGATCGTGAAAAAGTCGTTTCCATCGGAAGCATCGCAACCGATCCAAACAACCAAGATGTCCTGTGGGTTGGCACCGGAGAGATCAATCCTCGCAACTCGGTTTCCTATGGCAACGGTGTTTACAAAACAACCGACGGTGGCAAAACGTTTCAGCATCTTGGACTTGATCGCTCCTATCAGATCGCACGTATCTTGGTCGACCCCAAGGATCCAGATACCGTTTACGTCGGTGCCGCAGGTCGACTCTACGGAACCAATCCCGAGCGAGGCGTTTACAAAACTACCGACGGCGGAAAGACTTGGCAGCAAATCCTATTTGTCGATGATCAAACGGGTGTCATCGACATGGCGATGAGTCCCACCGATCCCAACACCATCGTCGTTGCGATGTGGGATCGACTGCGAGATGGATTTGATAGCTGGCCGGGTTCAGTTCCCAAGCCCGATGGAGTCGATGGTTACGATCCTATTCGAAAATGGGGCAAAGGAGGTGGTATTTATCGCACCACCGATGGTGGTGCTAACTGGAAGAAAATCTCTCAAGGGTTACCTCCAGGCATGACCGGTCGGATCGGATTGGATTGGCAACAGCATTCGCCAAACGCTCTTTATGCCATCATCGATTGCGAGGATATCGGCAAAGGACCAACAGGATTCACTTGCTATCTTGGGCTCGTAGGACAAAACATCGATTCTAAGGCGATGGTCACCCAAGTCATGGGGGATAGCCCGGCATCCAAGGCTGGTATTCAGGTAGGGGATCAGTTGATCTCCGTCGAAGGAACCAATGTCACCGAGTTCGATCAACTGCTTGAAGCTCTTCGCAAAAAGAAGGCCGGCCAGCGCATATCGGTCGTTCTCAAACGGGGTCAAGAAGATAAATCCTATGACATTCTGCTCACCGGTAGGCCAGGAACTCCAGCCCAGCAGACCACCGTATCTCTTGGTCTCCAGGGCGAGGACAAGGAGGACAAGATCCTCGTCCAGAGAGTCTCGGTCGGTGGTTCGGCTTCCAAGGCTGGTGTCAAAATCGGCGATGTGATTACCAAGGTCGACGGACAAGCTCCCGGACCATTTCAAGCACTTAGCGAAAAAATACAAAAGAAGGCTGAGGGAGACAAAGTTCAATTGGAGATCCAACGTGGCGAAGAGAAGCTCGAACTGACGGTGGTTCTCGAAGCTCGGTTGGGACGTGGCGGTGGTCTTCAAACCCCGGCTCAGAGCAACGTCTACATGGGTATCCAAGGCGAAGATGCCAGCGGTGGTGGAGCAACGCTGACAGCCATTACCGAAGCTGGACCGGCCGAAAAGAGCGGGCTTAAATCGGGCGATGTCGTTATTCAAATGGATGGTAAAGATGTCTCTAATTACGAAGCACTCGTCAGCGAGATCCGCAATCGCAAGGCGGACGATAAGGTCAAAGTGAAGGTCAAGCGAGGAGACCAAAACGTCGAGGTCGAAGTGACCCTTGCGGATCGTCTCTCGGGTGGATCTGCCGCGCGTCCTTATACGTATTCTTACTTTGGCCAGTCCCCAAACGTTCAAGACCAACAGGGATCCGATGGCTACAAGTACGGTGGGGTTTATAAGTCGACCGACGGAGGAGTGACTTGGCAAAGGATCAATTCTCTAAATACTCGTCCAATGTACTTCAGTGTCGTGAAAGTCGACCCGAGCGATGAGAAGAACCTATTTGTTCTAGGTGTCGCTCAGCATCAGTCCAAAGACGGTGGATCGATCTTCACGGAAGATTTCGGACGAAGGGTTCATGCCGACGGTCACGACTTGTGGATCGATCCAAAGGATGGTCGACACATGATCATCGGTTGCGACGGTGGAATCTATGTGACCCACGACCGAGGGGTAACATGGGATCACATCAATACCGCTGCGATCGGTCAGTTCTACCACGTAGCGATCAGCCCCAAACAACCTTATTGGGTCGCCGGTGGGCTACAAGACAACGGTTCATGGGCAGGTCCTGCGATCAGCAGATCTGGAGGAGCTGTCAACGAAGATTGGGTGAATCTCAACGGAGGCGACGGCTTCGTTTGCCGAGTCGATCCCAACGACCCGGATCTTTTCTATGCCGAAAGCCAAAACGGAGTCATCGTCCGCCGAAACCTAAGGACGGGCGAAAGAGGTTCGATCCGACCGGCACGAGTCGATGGACTGAGCTATCGTTTCAATTGGAATACGCCTTTTATTCTATCGACCCACAATACCAAGATTTTTTACACGGCGGGCAACTACGTCTTCCGGTCGTTGGATCGCGGTAATGAACTCAGGCCCATATCGCCCGAGATAACGCTCACACAGCGTGGTTCTGCCACGGCCCTGTCGGAGTCACCGAGGGATCCAAATCTACTGTATGTCGGTACCGACGATGGGGCTCTTTGGGTCACTCGCGATGGCGGGACGACTTGGAAAAATATCACCGCGAATCTGAAGTTACCCGGTCCGCGTTTTGTGGCCACGATCGAAGCGTCTCGGCACTACAAGGGTCGCGTTTATGTCTGCTTGGATGGTCACCGTTCCGATGACGATAACCCTTATGTTTTTGTCTCGGAGGATTTTGGCGATACCTTTAATCCACTGCATGCCGGACTGCCTTGGGGATCGACCCGATGCATGCGCGAAGACTTGGTCAATCCTAATCTTTTATATCTAGGAACCGAGTTTGCCTTTTGGGTCTCAGTCGACCGAGGCCAAAACTGGACGCAATTCAATCAGAACCTTCCAACAGTAGCGATCCATGAGGTCGCCATCCATCCAGACAACGGAGAAATCGTGGTCGCGACCCACGGTCGAAGTCTATGGGCTTGCGATGTCAGTGGTCTCAGGCAACTCAAGCCTGAAAATGTTGGCAAGGAGATTGCGTTTTTTGATCCAGTCGATGTCACCCGTTGGCGTAGCGATCCGGGTCGTGGAGGCACCAACCGCAGTTTCGCAGGACAGAATCCTTCTTCAGGAGCGAAATTGTGGTACGCACTTCCTAATAAGGCTGAGAAGGTTGTTGCCAGGATCGAGAATATCGACGGAGAACTTATCAATGAAGTCACTGCCAAAGCTGAGCCAGGACTGCATGTGATCAGTTGGGACCTGACTCAAACCAATCGCGATCAGGGCCGCGGCCCTGGCGGTGGTCAAGGAGGCGGTGGTCAAGGCGGCGGTCAAGGAAGTGGCGGGCAAGGAGGGGGCGGGCAAGGGGGGGGCGAAGGGCGACCGGGTCGACAGCGTCGAGCCCGGGGCGATAATCCGTCAGAGGGTTCTAATGCCCCGTCGGATGAGTCCGCACCGGCCAACCTAAATCCGGCGGCCAATCCCAATCCACCTGCCCAGGAAGAGTCGGATGCGGAGGGGCAGCAACCGTCGACACCATCTGAAGGTTCACAGAATCCCTCGGCTCAAAGGCCTCAAGGCCAAAGGGGGCCAGGTGCCGGTGGCGCACCGGGGGCTCGAGCTCCCCAAGGCTTCCAAGGCTTCCGCGGTCCGCGTCCGGTTCCAAACGGGGTGTACCGAGTGCAGTTGCTCGTCGATGGCAAGGTGATCAAGACTCAGTCGATCACGGTCAGTCGCGATCCGAATTTGCCTGAGAATGCGGTAGCCGACGAACTCTACGAATTGAAGATTTTGTTGGATAAGCAGGCCAAAGAGAATAAGTATCAGAACAAGTCCAACGGTCGAGGCAATTACGGTGACGATTGATCGAACCGCAAAGGGGTTCACGCTTGTCGAACTGCTCGTATCGATCGCCATCGTTGGCATATTGATTGCACTGTTACTGCCTTCGGTCCAAGGTGCTCGTGAAGTTGCACGGCGTGTGCAATGCGCAAGCAACCTGCGTCAGGTGGGAATCGCTCTGCATAACCATGTCGACTCGAGGAAGGCTTTTCCTGCGTCGGGTTGGACAATCGCTTCACCCCAAAACCCCACGGGATCGTATTTGGGATGGCAGGCGACTGTGCTGGTTCACCTCGAGCAGAGTCAAGTTGCAATCGGATACGATCGCAACAAGCATTGGTGGGCCGATAGCAATCTGCTGCTTGGTCGCATTCCAATATCGGCCTATCAATGTCCTTCGGTACCGCTGACCGAGCGTCCTCGAAGTCTTGTTGCTAAGCCGCCTCGTCCTGCTGTGGTATTAGACAGTCCACTTGGTGCGACCGACTATGCAGCGATCATCGGAATTCGTGCCAGTATCGCACCACAGACCTACGTATCAACGGAATCGACACGTTCGGTGATGTTCAGAAACTCAGCCACGCGTTTTGCCGATATCACCGATGGCACATCGCACACGGTGATGGTTGTCGAGAGTTCTGCAAGGCCGGCAGTGTTTCGTCAAGCAAGGCTCGTGCGCGATGCGGGGAACGACCAAGGCAATGGCTGGGTCGATAGCGAAGGTGGGTTCAGTTTAGACGGATCCGATGCGAGTGGAACAAGGTTGGGTCAAGGACCCAGTGTCACTCCTTATGCGATGAATCGCACCAACGAGAATGAACCTTACAGTTTCCATCCAGGCGGGGCGCATTTCTTGTATGCCGACGGACGAATCGAATTCACGAGTGACTCGATTGCCTTGCCGATCGCTGCGGCTCTCATGACACGTGCTACGAGTGATTGAGACTTGAACTCTACAGCAATGATCAACGGAAATCTGCTTGTTCAAAACACCCGATCGGCTGTCGAGCACTTGAAGTGTTGTCGGTTGTGCGAGCATCGGTGCGGTAACGATCGAACGCAAGGGCACAAGGGAAAATGCCATGCACTTGCGGACGTGAGAGTTTTTCGCCATCGAGTTGAATGGGGCGAAGAACCTGAGTTGGTACCGTCGCACCTTTTTTACACCTCTGGTTGCGATTTGCGATGCAAGTTTTGCATAGCCGAACAAAACGCGTTTAATCCTCAAATCGGAACCCTACTTACCACGGAATTCCTTCGAACCTCGATCGCATGGGGACGCACCCAGGGGGCCAAGAACATCCAATGGGTCGGAGGCGAACCAACGATTCACTTGCCCGGGATCCTCGAAGCCATGCAGCAAATCGATGATCTACCGGATGTTGTGTGGAAGTCTGACTTCTACGCCACTCCTGAGGCGCTGAATTTGCTCGAAGGGGTTGTCAAGTACTACGTAGCCGATTTCAAGTTTGGCAATAACCATTGTGCTACCCAGATCGCAGGAGTTCCACGCTACGTTGAAACCGTAGCCAGGAACCTTCGGCATGTTGCCGATCGCGGCATTTTGATCATCCGTCACTTGTTGCTCCCAGGTCACTTCGAATGTTGCTATGTGCCCTTGGTAAAATGGGTGGCCGAGCATTTGCCTAACGTGCGATTTAGCCTTCGGGATGGTTATTTGCCTAAATGGCAAGCGCGAAACCATCCAATGCTCAATGCGGTGGTCTCGGGAAAAGAGAGCAAGATGGCCAGAAACTTTGCTATCGCCGAGGGCTTGCGACTTGTTTAAGCCGCACTTGGATGCCAAACTGAAATAAAAAGCGACTGAGTTGGAGACATTGCTGTGGATGCACATGATGAGACGTCGATCACTGACTTGGAAATCATGCCTGACGGGCGAATCTTCGTCTTTGGTGCATCGAGTCCGATCTTAGAAATCCTTGCGGAACTCCAGTCGTTGAAAGACAGTTCTGTTTCGGCACGACTCCAGAACCAACAGCCCGATCACGCGTCAACGAATATATCCGGAATTGCCAATTGCTTAGGATCCATCGATGGAACCGACAACTGATTCGCAGGCCCCTAGTGGCTCGTCGAAAGATAGGGTCCTTACAGCGACCCAAGAGATCGATGTCCTGATCCGTGCTCGATATCCGATCATTTACGTCTCGACATGGGAAGAAGAGAGGGTCGAACAAAGCCTTCGTCAGATCGCCACAGCTCGCAAGAAACAATTATTTACATGGACCATTACCCAGGGGCTCATCAAGGTAGGGAGCGAGCCGAGGCCGGGGAAGAATACTTCGGGCAACACGATGGATCCATTGGTGGCGCTTGACCAAGTCATCCAGCATGTCGAGCCGTCGATCTACATGTTCAAGGATTTTCATCGCTTCACTTGCGATGAGCGATGCAATCTAACGATCATCCGCAAACTCCGCGATGTGGCTTACCAGATACGCGATAGCTACAAGTCGATTATTATCACTTCGCCGATGGTCAAGATTGCTCCGGAGCTTTCCAAGGACATCACGCTCGTCGAGTTTGGACTGCCAGAAGCTCGTGATTTCGGAAAATTGCTCGACCGCATCGTCGAAGAGGTCAAAGACAATCCAAAGGTTAAGATCGATCTTAATCCTGTTGCTAAGGAACAGCTTCTCCAAGCTGCACGCGGACTCACTCTCAAAGAGGCCGAAAATGTTTTCGCCAAGACCCTCGTTACAGATAATCAATTGACCGCTGATGACATTGACATGGTCTTTAGCGAGAAACGCCAAATCATCAAAAAAGATGGTCTATTGGAGTACTGCGATACTGTCGAGGATATTTCGGCTTTAGCGGGACTTGAGAATCTCAAGCTATGGCTTACTAAACGCAGCGTTGCATTTACGGACAAGGCCAAGCAATTTGGACTCATGCCGCCTCGAGGTGTATTGCTGTTGGGGGTGCAGGGTTGCGGAAAGAGTCTGTGCGCAAAAGCAGCTGCAAGTTTGTGGCATGTCCCGCTCCTGAGATTCGATCTTGGCCGAATGTTTAGCAGTTTGGTGGGCTCGAGCGAAGAGAATGTACGCAGGGCAATCCAGGTTGCTGAGAGCGTTTCACCCGCCATTTTATGGATTGATGAGATCGACAAGGCGTTTGCTGGTGCCACTTCCTCTGCAGGGAGCGACGGAGGAACCTCGTCGCGTGTTTTTGGATCTTTGCTGACTTGGCTATCGGAAAAGAAATCGTCGGTCTTTGTTATCGCGACGGCAAACGACATCAGCCAACTGCCTCCGGAATTGCTGCGGAAAGGCCGACTGGATGAAATTTTCTTTGTCGATCTACCCGACCACTCCGAACGCAAAGAGATCTTTGCGATCCATCTGAAGAAAAGGGCCAGGGATCCTGCCAAATTCGACCTTGGTCACCTGAGCGACCTGACTGTCGGTTTTAACGGTGCTGAAATTGAGGAAGCGATCGTTTCGGCGATGTTTGACGAGTTCAGTGGGAAAATCCAGATGGATACGAAACTTCTTGAAACGAGCGTGCGGGAAACTGTTCCCTTGTCGAAAACCATGCATGAGGAGTTGTCGAGGTTGAGAGAATGGTCACAGGGACGTGCGCGACCCGCAAGCAAATCCGCAACGATCGCCACACAGAACGTTTCTCGTCGCAAAATCGAACTGTAAAATCCACCATTGAATTGATCAACGCAATTGCGAATCAAGAATCCTAAGGAGCGTCCTATGAGTACTGTATTGGTCGTCGCCCCGATTGTTGTGGCCAATTGGTCTGTCATTACTGCTGCGGTTTCAGCAGCGATCGCGACGACCGGATTTACGGCGATCCAGCACTCGCTGACAGACATTCGCTCACAGGCGAAAACGAAAACTCGCGAATTGATCGAGGTAGACAACAGCGAAGTCCTCAACGACTCGTTTGGAACCGATGAGTCCATTGTCGTCCAGCGCGATGGCATCACCGCAACGTTCAAAAGAGATTCAAGTGGTGCGCTGCAGATTTGCATGGAAGGTACACAGGTAACGAAATCCCAGCTTCGGGCCATCGGCGAGGATCTGCTCGGACGCGTCACTCAGCAGTACGCATACCATCGCATAGTTTCTGAACTGAAAAACCGAGGGCTCACGATCGTCGATGAGGAGATGACTGAGAATGAGTCGGTCAAAATCCGAGTTCGCAACTGGTGATCCACCTCACAGGAGAATCCTTAAACATGTCTCAAGAAGAAATTGAAATCGAAGTCGATAAAAACGGGCGTGTGACTATCCGTACCCTGGGTATCAAGGGAAAAAGGTGCTTGGACGTTGCGGAAGCCTTGGCTGAAATCATTGGAAAGGAGCAAGAGCGAACGATCACCTCTGAGTTCTACGAGAGTGAGATCCAGGTTCAGAATCGGATTGAAATCCGAAAGCAACACTAGTTAGCAATCGAGGATTAGGACACACTCATGCAATGCCCAAGCTGTGAATTTAACAATATGCCTGGGATCAAACGCTGCGCAAGATGCCAAGCAAGTCTGTCTCTTGATTCAGTGAGCGTCCTACCACCGCGTGCTAGTCGTCACGAAAAAGCGATCCCAAGTCGACTTCGGTCTACGCTCATGCGTATGTGGCTTGGCAGTGCGGACACCGCCAGTCAAGGACTCGGTTTGGATCGATCGAAGATCAATTTTCGAGGGGCATTCGTCGACTGGCTCTCATTGTGCATCGGAGGTCTGCATCAGTTCATACGGGGCGAATCGTCAGGGCGTTTGTTGCTTGGCGCTTGGATCCTGCTTGGGCTTGCTACTTTGGTACTGATCCCATCGACTTTCGGGAGCGTGTGCCTGGGGCTCTTTTTTTCGGTTCACTTGATTTCGATTGTCGATGTTTTTTTTAGACAGCAGGAAGAGTGGGAGACTCGATTACGGTTTGTCGGTTTAACTCTGCTGTTATTGGGGGTGTTTTACTTTAGCATCATTCGGTGCGTAGGACAGTTCGTCACGCCGATCCAGCACTTTGCTCGCACCAGTGAGTTAGAGTCTGGCGATATACTATGGTACTTTGACAATAACGAAACCAAACCAGGAGACTTGGTTGCCTACGATCTGGGTCGGGTCGAACTCAGCTATCGTCTTAGCGGTGAGCCGATCGTCTTTCGTGCCAGCGGAATGCGAATTAGTAGGCAGGTGGCCGGTTCAGGCCAAGTTGTATCATGGAAAAACGGAAAGCTTTTTGTTGATGGAATCGAGTGTTCGTGGCAACCGGGTAACTTCATGGCACAAGTCGCGGACTTTGAACTCATCGTCGCTGAGAACTCTATTTTCGTAACGCCCGAGGGGATCCTCAATGGTGACTTAATCGCTCGAATGGACCAGGTAAATTCTCCTGTTTCGGCCCGTGCGGGAGGGTTTGATATTGGCCGATTCGGAGAGATTCCCAAGAGTAATGTGAGGGGGCGGGTGTTTTTGCGGTCATTCCCTTGGACATCGATCCGTTGGTACTAAGCGAATTTGAATTACAATGCGCGGTGTCGTGTCCATCTCCTTACTGCGGTACGATGATCGACCGAGTCATCAGCAATGCAAAGGAACTGCCAATTGGCTAGATTTGATAAACTGGAATTCGACGAGGGAGACTCTCTCGATCCGGAAAAGACTTCGGAGTTATCGTTGCAGTCCGATTCGTCCGAGACGCACTGGCTCAAGATGGCCGACACGAATCGCCGTGAAGGAAAATACGAAAACGCGTTGCGGTTTTATTCACGAGCACTCGAGATTGACAAGACGATCCTAACGGCTTGGGTCGGCCAAGTCCAAATGCTGGTCTTTCTGGAAGAGTACCCGCAAGCGATCACTTGGAGTAAAAAGGCTTTGGAATTATTCCCCAATCACGCCGACTTGATCGCTGCGCAATCACAAGCCGAATGCCGGCGAGGAGACCTCAAACAGAGCAATCAGTTGATTGATGGCGCGATGAAGGTACGTGGAGAATCGGCTTACCAATGGCAGGTTCGGGGTGAGTTGATGATCGCGCTCAAGCAGCGTACCGACCGTCATTGTTTTGATAAAGCCCAGGTTACCTCAAGCGATAGTTTGATTCCGTTGGAGTCGGCTTTGATTTATCTGCATTATCAGGAATACGCCAAGGGAGCACAGCGAGCCGCGATCGCGGCAGAAAAATCCCCTGAGCTGTATTTCGCTTGGTTTGTGCTTGGACAGTGTCAAGAGGGAGCTGGACTGGACCAAGCGGCCGTGCGGAGCTACAAGCAATGCTGCGACCTGTGTCAAAACCATCAGCAGGCCAAGCAACGGATTGCGGCGTTGGAATCCGGAAACTGGAACCCCCTACGCTCTCTAGGTAAGCTCTTCCGTCGAAAGTAACATCGCAACATCCAGCAACACGAATCGATATGGCAATTACGATCGAGAAAATCCTCACCACTGCTCGCAAGCTTGGAGCTAGCGACGTGCATCTTGTTGGTGGCATTGCACCGGCGATGAGAATTCATGGCGAGATTCGGGTCGTCGACGGTCCACCGATGCAACAAGAGGATCTGAAGGAGATTTTTGATAAGTTACTTAATGATGCCCAGAAAACGACTTTTGAGCGGGAGTGGCAAGTCTGTTTTTCCAGGAGGATCGAGGGTATTGGGCGGTTTCGAATCAGCGTGTATTTGCATGCTGGATCCCCGGAGTTCTCGATTCGATTAAGCGAGAACCAAGTTCGCTCTTCGGAGGAGCTTAAGCTCCCCGAGGCGATTGACGACCTGTGTCGTTTGACCGATGGGCTTATTCTCATCACTGGCCCTACGGGGATGGGGAAAACCACTACGCTCAATTACATCATCAATATGATCAATGCGACTCGCAGGACCAAGATCATTACCATCGAGGATCCCGTCGAATTCGAGCACGTGAATAATCGCAGTATCATCATACAGCAGGAGATGCTTGGCGATGTCAAATCTTATCAGAGTGCTTTGAGACATGTGCTCAGGCAAGACCCCGACGTGATTGTTGTTGGGGAGATGCGCGATTTGGAAACGATGGAAACCGCTTTGATCGCAGCCGAAACCGGGCATTTGGTGATTGCTACCCTGCACACTCCCGATGCGATACAAACCATCCAACGCATCTACAGCGTATTCCCAGCGGAACAGCAAAACAGTATTACCGTTCAACTTGCTAATAGCTTACAAGCGATTGTGGCTCAGAAGTTGTTGCCGAAGGCTGAGGGCAAGGGGTTGATTTTGGCCACGGAGATCTGTCTTGCGACGCCTGCGGTTCGAAATCAAGTTCGAGAGCGCAATGTTCATTTGCTTTATAGCGAGATGCAAACGGGTCGGAAAAACAAGATGAACACGATGGATCAATCCCTCTTCGACTTATACCAACGGGGCGAGATCACTTACGATATCGCGTTATCCAACGCCCGAGACCCCAACTACATCCGAAGCCAAATCGAAAAGAAACGCTGATTGCTCTCCGTTGAGATACCGGTGCTCTCTATCATCGTTTTTGGGTTTTAAACCAACGGCACCTCAAACTCCCTATAAGCACTTGCTCATTGCTCCAGGTTTGTGTAGTCGCTCAGCAGTTGAGTCATCCATGGTCGGTGATTTCTCCGAAATCAAACGTGCATCTGTTTTGCAGAGTTCACGAATTGCGAGAGGATAGGCGTTAGGCGATAGGCCGGAGGCTTTAGGGGAAACAGCCAAGCAGCCAGGTGGGATTGAAGTGAGCAATATCCCATGAAGAGGATCGATTGGGCTGTGCCGTGTCGAGACACTGCCCGACGCTGGCGGGCTGTCGGCTAACAGTGTGACTCGTAGCAT
>Ga0082207_1000730_pt1 | contig 17764 bp, 13 predicted proteins | sample LakMenEpi10Aug09_FD_71540 | JGI IMG/M metagenome (GOLD analysis project Ga0082207, IMG submission 71540)
GGAACCACGGAACAACCCGAATACACGGAAACAAGGCATAACCGTGCAAGGATTCCCTTCCGTGTATTCTGTGTGTTCCGTGGTTTAAAAAAGTCCGAGTCCAGCGACTATCGCATCGGGCCGCTTAGCCTGAGTTCGCTAGATCTTGATGTTCACCGACATCGCTCGGCGGCGTTTCTGGGGTGCTGCCAAGAGGCTCTAGCCGGATGCCCGCATGCAAGATCTTCAACTGGATGTTGAGCTTGAGATTATCGCAGCGCTCATGGATGACCTCCGATTGCTTGTTGAAGAGCAACGAGGAGTTTTCTTGGGTGTAGTAGCCGTTGATGGCGCTGATCATGCTCAGCAAGTCACTGACATGGGACAAATACTGAAGGTTCTCAGAAAGCAACTTCGGGTCGGTCACTCCCAGGATGTCCTTGTTGCTCTGAAGCATGCTCAAGAGACTGACCGACGAATTCAATTCGTGGAACCGTTTGCGATACACCCACATTTCCAAACCCAACAGGGCCAGAAATCCTAGGAAGATGTTGATGAGGATCCCAAGAAAGGCATCGACCCCCTGAAACGCTTCGCTCGCTTCGGTCGCATTGAACTCAAATTGCTTGGATTGCAGTTTAAGTGTGTCGCTTTCGAAAAGCTTCGCGAGACCTGCCAGGGTCGAACTGTTGATGCCAGGCCTTGCCACAAGGACATTCGGGACCGAGTAAGTCAGGATTTCTCGGTCCGGGATGCGAGGTTCCTGGACGATGTAACCAGCCGGCATCCGAAACTCCTCGGGATACCGCAGATGCGTTCGATGGGCTCCGATATACGGAGAGGCAAACTCGAACCCCTGCGAAAGCACGAACTTTACCTTCGCGACATTGGCTTCATCGGTCACGTTGACGACCACAAAGACCGCGTCGACCTCCGGTGGAATCGGATCGGCGACTTCGGATCCCTCGACGAGTGTCCCTAGCTTGCCCCAAGCGTAGCGAAAATCAACCGGGTGGTCCAAATGCCACTTTCGAAAAAAATCCTTGGCCACCGAGTGACTTCCCTCGTTCTCGGCATTGGTCAAGACCACCGAAATCGGCTCGGTTGGCTCGTGCCCCTTACGCGTCATCCACAGCACAACCTCCAAGAGCGGGGTCTGTAGGATATTCAAGGTTTTGTGGATTGGAATTCCCGCTTGGATCAATGCCAGATCGGCTTTGCCGTTGGACACATGCTCGATCGCGTCGGTCGACGATTCGACAGGATCAAAAACGATTCCGCTTTTACGAAAATGCTGCCGATTCTCCTCGGTGTAGTCCCCGCGAGGAAAAGCGATGGTCACTCGGGGAGTGTAAAAAAAATTCCAATAGGCCCAAACCAAAAAGAACAGCAGTGCGAGCCCCAGGAAGGCGGCCGGCAGACGGCCGAGCGAGAGCAACCGTCGACTGCTTTGCGAGATCTTTTGGGCCGCCCGAGCCGCCCGCTGGATCTCCTCGACAGCACCGGCAAGCCCCGTGTGCCCCGAGAGCTCTACGGCGATTTTCTCCCGTATTTTCTCCGCACCCTCAATGATGCCTTCGATCTTGAGACTCATCGATTTCAAAACCTTATGCTCATCCACCAAGCGACTACATTCACAACCAACAATGCATTTAGAGCGTCATGGTACCATGTCTCGCGACCGGCGACCTTACCTACAAGCTTGTACCCTGCAAGCTGTACCGTGCATCCTGAGAGCGCTTTTCATCGAAAGCGAGCGGGGTAATCTAATGGTAGTGGCCTGATTCTTCGTGGAATCGGGCGCCGGAAACGTCAAAAATCCGCCTAGATTTTGCAGACCCCCAAGCTTTACACTCTCTTAAAATTCCATTGAACGTTGAATGCCTATTGGCCGATGTACCCCAAGAGCATTCGAATGGGAGCCTACCACGTCCACTGAGTTTGGGGTTCATGCACACGACCAAAAGTTCCGAAACCTCCGAAACTCCAAAACCGCTCGACGCAACGAATGGTAGATCGATCCTGAAACTTGCGGCTCAAACGCTGACCATTGCGATCGCTTGCATCGCAGGGTTCTGGGCCGACACCCGCTGCTCCCTCTCGCAAGATTTCTCTCCGTACCTTACGGTCGATTCACCCGCCGTTGCGGTCGATTCACCCGCCGAACCTCTCCCAAATGCTTTGGCGGGAGACCTCGGGGAGTTGAACTTCGAAATTCCCGATTCGATCCCCACGAGCAAACTGCGTCTTATCGATGGTGCTCCGGTCGAGTCCGATCCAATGCACTTCCCAAAGCCGGACGCCAAGTACCGCGTGTACCGTTCGAGCGAAACGACCACCGGATACATGCCCGGAGACGGTGAGCAGTTCGGGTGGCTGGATTTCACGAGCATGCCTTACCTCGCCTCGACGCAATCCTCGGGGTTTACGACGGCGATGGGACTGCATTTGCTCTCGGGACCCAATTCCGTACCGCTGCCGCCTAGGCTGTGGGACTTTGTACTCGGCTACCAATCCAGACACACCTTCGGCGATAAACTCAGTTACGATCTGGCCTCAAGCATCGGCGTCTATAGCGACTTCGAAGACAGCGCTCGTGAAGGAGTTCGCCCGCTTGGGCACGCCGTCGGTTCGCTGCACAGGAGCGAGACCCTCGACTGGATACTCGGTGTGGACTACGTGAATCGGGACGATTTTAAAATCCTGCCGGTCATGGGATTCTCTTGGCATCATCCACTCGGAGAACGCTGGCGTTTTGATCTTGTCTACCCCCGACCTCGAATCCAATACGCTTGGAACGATTCGAGCCGAGTGTATATGAGCGGCTCGCTCGGCGGTGGGACTTGGGATATCGAAATGCCCCAAGAGATCGATGATGTGATGACCTATCGCGATTACCAGCTTCTCTTTGGACATGAGCAACTGACCCCAGGGGGGAACATCGCCGCGACCGAAATCGGTTGGGTCTTCAACCGACAGCTTCAAATGCGGCATTCGCTCCAAGAGGTCGAATTCGATGATGCGTTTGTTTTTCGGCTGGTTGCGCGGCGTTGAAACGGTTGAAAGACCCGTCGTAAAGGAGCAATTGGGGACAATTGCTCTACACTGCGGAAACAGCAAGGCCGAGCGATTGGGGACAATTGCTCTACACTAAGGAAACAACAAAGCCGAGCAATTGGGGACAATTGCTCTACACTGAGGAAACAGCAAAGCCGAGCAATTGGGGACAATTGCTCTACACTGGGCTCTACTCTGGGGTAGGGGCGCTGGCCGCTGAAACCCGTACGGCGACGTTCCCAAAGGTACTGCCGCCGCCGAGGTCGGTCAAACGCTCGCTGGTAAGGTCGTTGAGGCTCTTTTTGTCGGGCGAAAGCTTCGGCCACCATTGCCCCACCGAAATGACCACCCCACGCTTGGCATCCTCGGTGACCACCGCTTTTCGCTGGATCGATCCGTAACGGCTGGTCACTTGGATCGCCTGCCCATCGGCTATTTGGCAATCCGCTGCGTCCTCAGGGTGGATCAATAGCGTCGGTTCTGAGCCAGCGAGCTTGATGATGCTCGGAACGTTTCCCATCGTCGTATTGACCACCACCGCGCCAGGTGGAGAGATCAGTCGCAATGGATATTCCTGATTCAACTCCTCCTGAAATTCAATCTGCTCTGGAGGCGGCACGAAGCGAATTTTCTTGTCGGGATGATGACTCCCTTGTGCGTAAGGTTGAAAGGGCTCGGGCAAAGTCAACTTCACGGAACGCTCCTTTTGGAGCTTCTCCCGGTCGATCCCCTCAAGCCATGGGTTCGGCGAATCGAGCATCCGATCGATCAACGTGTCGGTCCCCCAATGCAACTCGGGAACATCGATGCCTAGCCGTCGCGCAAGCTCTTGGAAAACCCACCGATTGGGCTTGGCTTGCCCCCTGGGGGCGACCACCGCATCGGCGTACTGAAGGTAATAGTGGCCGTACGATGTGTAGACATCCGGGTGTTCCAGAAACGTCGTGGCCGGGAGCAGGTAGTCGGCATAATCGGCCGTGTCGGTCTGGAAATGCTCCAACACCACCGTCAAGAGGGAGTCTCTGGATAAACCTTGGCGAACTCTCGCAGAATCCGGAGCTACGGCCGCAGGATTGCTGTTGTAGACGAACAAGGCATGGATCCCTTGGGGTTCCCCGAGAAGCTCGCTGGCCAAGCAGTTCATGTTGACATGCCGCGCATCGGGTTTGCGACGGGCCAAGCCGGTGATCTGGTGACGGTTGAGCTGAAAGGCACCGCTGGTCGATATCGCCGAACCGCCCCCAAGATGCTTCCAGGCGCCGATCAACGCAGGCAAGAGGGTAACGGCACGGCAAGCATTCCCTCCCCCTTCGTTCCGCGTCATCCCATAGCCGATTTTGATAAAGCTCGATCGGCTCGTCGCATACTGAGCGATCATGGCTCGAAGCGACTCGAGCGGTACATCACAAAATCCCGCGGCTCGTTCGAGTGTCCAGGGCTCGCAGGCTTTTCGGTACTCCTCGATCCCCGTTGCAAAGGAATCCAGGTAACTGCGGTCCTCCCAGCCTTGGGCCAAGATCTCGCGACCGATGGCCAGGGCCAATGCAGCGTCGGTCCCGACTCGGATTTGCCAATGCTCGTCGGCGAACCTTGAGGTTTCGTTTCGATAAGGATCGATGTGGAGGATTTTTGCACCGCGTTTGCGCGCCTCTTTGAGGATCGGTGCTAAATGCGAATTGCTGCGTAGGACATTGATCCCCCAGAGGACGATGTATCGGCTATGAACAAGATCCTCCGGGTCGGTCCCGATCTTGTTGGGCCCATAGTTTGCCTCCCAGGCGCTTCCACCGGTCGTCGCGCAGATCGTCTGGTCGAGTTCCAAGGCCCCGAGTGCGCGGAAAAAAGTGCTCGGAGTGTCCCCTTGGATGACCCCCATCGTTCCGGCGTAATGGTAGGGCAATACCGATTGTCCACCGTAGGTCTTGAGAATCGTCTTGAGCCGCTCTGAGATTTCATCCAAGGCAGTTTCCCAAGTGACCTGCTCGAATTTGCCTTCCCCTTTGCGACCCGTTCGGCGCATGGGATGCAAAAGCCGATCGGACTGCTCTTGTCGCTCCGGATACCGAGCGGTCTTGACGCACGCAAACCCCCGGGTGATCGGATGCTTAGGATCTCCGGTCAACCCGACGACCTTGCCAGCGTCGACTTGGATGTGCAGGGCGCAGGCATCGGGGCAATCCAAAGCGCACACGGAGGGAAGGACGCGAATGGTGGATTGAGATTTCATGAGTTTCCGCCGTTGAGCCGCGTGCACCAGGCATGAGCGATCGAGACGATCATCGGGATGTCTTTCTCGTTGTTGGTCAAAAGGTGGTTGCTACCGGGCAAAGCGACGAGCGTTCGTCCCGAATCCCCTTGGTACCCCTCGTGGGTATTTGTCCTAGGGTCTCGATCATACCCGGCATTTCGAATCGCATGGTAAAAACCGACGGTCTCATCCTCTGGAGAATGGAAAACCAGGAGGGGTTTCCGCAGGCTCGCGACGGTGGCACCAAGGTCATGGCTTCGGAAATCCTCGACCATCTGACGCCGGATTTGAAGTTTCTGGCCGCCGATGCTGACAGTCCCGTGTCCGAGGCTTGCGATATCCGGATCCATACGTACCAAAAGATCCGCAAGATGATATGTGTCGCTCGGTGCGGCCAAAGCGATCACCCCGGCGACGCTTGTGATTTTTTCGGCCATGGCGAAGCTCGCTGCGCCGCCGAAGCTGTGACCGAGGAGGAATCGGGGGGCCTGGTACTCTTTGGACAAGAACTCTGCTGCCGATTGGAGATCTTCGCAGTTGGTCGTGAAGTTGGTTTCGGAAAAAGTTCCTTGGCTTCCTCCCAGTCCGCTGAAGTCGTATCGCAGCACACCCCATCCGCAATCGGCAAGCCCCCGTGCGATGCGAACGATCGCCTTGAGGTCCTTGTTGCACGTAAAGCAGTGCGAAAAGAGAATCCAGCCGCGAGGTTCGTTATCGGGAATCTCGCTGTTGGGAATCTCAAGGACTCCGGCCAGATGTCCGCGTCGACCTGGAAACTCGACTCGGTGGCTCTTGCGCATCGCTTGGCTCATGCTCAATGTCAATGTTCACAAAACTGAATAACAAGGACCTAGCGAACACGGCGCATGGTGATCGTTCCGCGATCGCCGGCGGCTTGGAAGCCACCCGAAAGGGAGTCGCCAATGATATGAGTGTTCATTTGATAGCTACCGAGGATGGGTCCTAGTTTTTTCGACGAGGTCAGAACCGTTTGGCCTTGGGCGGTCGTTTGCGGGACCAGTTCGGCTCGGTAGGCAAAGGGGATCACCAGGGCGAATCGCCCCGTGAAGCGCGCTTGGTAGTTCCCGTTCGAAGTCGGTCGGATCGAGACGTTCATCGGCCCGCTATGGCCGGTCGATTCGCTTTGCCATCGGCCGGACCATCGGCCTTGGGGGTTGCCTTCTTGGGCGATCGCACTGGCAGAGCAGGCCACCAGACCGACGGACAGTGCCAAGACAATTCTCAGCGTGAGTGATCGCAGGGTACGAGGGGATGAGTTCATGATGGGTTGGTAGTTGGTGGGTTGGAATCAGTTCGAGGGTGAAGGTTGGCGATAGGATTTTTTCTTTTGGAACAGGGCGCGGTGTTCGGCAAGTTCGCTTCGAAGGGGCCCGTCGTCGGTGATTTGGATGGCTTGGTTGATGGTGTTGATCGCTTTTGAGAATTCGCCTTGGGCCGCTTGGGACATGGCAAGCACATCGAGCAGGTGGCCTGTTAGGTTTCCGTTGCTCGCATCGATTGCCTTTTGGGCGGTCTTTGCGGCCGCGTCGGGATCTCGGTAGAAGTCCTCGGGGCACGTGGCCATCATCCAAGCGGCATTTTGGAGGGCTCGCACGTAGTTCGGGTCGGCTTTGATCGCTTTTTGGTAGGCTTCGGCGGCTTCTTTCCAGCGGCCGAGCGATTGGCAAGTATCGGCAAATTCGGTGGCGATTTTTGGGGAGTCGGGAGCAAGGCTCATGGCCGATTGGTAGTCGGCCAAGGCCGCTTCGATTTGTCCGAGTGCAAAGCGAGCGTTCCCTCGTCCGCTGAACAGATCGGCGACTTGTTTGTCCAGCGCGATGGCTTGGTTGTAGTCGTCGATGGCCGCGTCGTGATTCCCTTTTCGGAAGTGGATTTCGCCCCGGTTGTGGAAGGCTTCTACAAACTTGGGGTTCAGTTCGATGGTTTTGCTGAACGCTTGGATGGCATTGGAGAAGTCTCCGGCGATGGCCAGGATGACTCCGAGGTTATGGTGAGCGCGCCAGCGGCCCGGATCGTTTTGGATCGCCAAACGGAAATCATCGAGGGCCGCGCGATCGAGGTTTTCGGCTTCGGCCAATTGCCGATTGGCGACCATTTCGCCGGCCATATCGGATCGGAGTTCACCGCGACGGTTGGCAGCCCAACTGAGGAGTTTTTTGGAGTAGTTGCGTTCCGAGACAATTCGGGTCGAGTCGCCAGCGATGTTCTTGCAGCGTTCGATGATGCTGTTGAGTTCGATGACGGCTCGGGCTTGTTGGGCCGCATCGAAGAGGGCTTGGAGGTCCGCAGGGACTCCGCCGGGGACTTCCCTTGCGTTCTGGGTCCGTTTGGCCAGTTCGGCATCGCCGGGTAGATCGCTTGGGGTCGCAGGGGTGGTTTGCCCGGGAGTGTCTGATGGCTCGGAAGTGTCTGAAAGCCCGGGCAGATCGGGCCGAGGGTCTTGGCTGGTTTTCTCGTCCCAAGTGGTACGGGGGATGGCCCTCTGCGCGAGCGCCTCCGGAGAGCAAATCGCACCGCACAGGCAAGCGAACAGGCAAGCCAACAGCACTAGCGGCAGAGTCCTAAGGTCAATCCTACTGCCAATCTTCCGGGCAATCCAACAGGCGATCCAACAGGCGATCCGACGAGGATCTTTCGACCGGACGAACCTTTGTTGCTCCAACAAATCGCAAACCAACATTCCTTGGACTCCCTTCGTTGACCGGATTGGAAAGTTCGGATTCGAATCATGAAACGTTCAAAATATCATAGCAAAAAACCTGTCGGGAGCATCGGCAATATCCCTGGTTTTTCGGGTGGCTTGTAGGTACATTGCCCTTACGAACTATCCAAATGCCCGTCCAAGGCCCGCACCCTTTCGAGTTTGACCGCTATGCCAGTAACCGATGCGATTGTCCGTCGACTTCACGAGGTTTTGCTCCAGGTAGCCGATATCCGGGGGCAGATCGAAAGGGGCCCCAAGCAGATCAAGGCGGCTCAGAATCGAGCGCAGCAAGCCCGCGATGCGGTGACGGCTTGCAAGGAGACGATCAAGAAAAACCGGATGGATGCAGACCGCAAGCAACTCCAGCAGCGTCAATACGAGGCCAAGCTCTACGAGTGGCAAGGAAAACTCAACGGGACCTCGAACAATCGGGAATACCAAGCCGTTAAAGACCAGCTTGCGGCCGACACCCAAGCCAACAGCGTCCTGTCGGATGAAATCTTCGAAATCCTCGAAAATCTCGACAATTTGCAAGGCCAACTGGTGGGTTTGGAAGGCGAACTCAAAACGATCGAAGAGGACACGACCAAGGCGCAAGTCAAGATTCAGGATCGAATCGTCGTGCTCCGTGGGGAACTCGTGCGGGTCGAGGGTGAGCTCAAGCAGGCCGAAGGTCAGTTGCCAGACGACTTTGCAACGATCTACCATCCCCTTGTCAAAACCAGCGCCGAGGACGCTTTCGCACCGCTCGATGATCGCTCCTGCGGCGGTTGCAACACCAGCCTTCCTCCTCGTGTCGTCGACCAACTGCGTCAGGGCCATCCGATCCCTTGCTCGAGTTGCGGTCGATGGCTTTATAGACCGGAATGACTCCCACTCAAGAATTGATTTCGTCGCTACCTTTGCACTTGCAGGAACGCACCCGGGGAATCCCAAGGCCTGCGTCCGGTCGCTCTAGGTCATCCAATTCGCACGCATCGGATCGCGGGCCTGTCGTCTATTGGACGCACCATGCCCAACGGGTCGAGGAGAACCCAGCCCTCGATGTCGCATGCACGCTTGCTCGTACCCTCAAACGACCCTTGGTGGTCTATCACGGCCTGTCCTCTCAATACCGTTATGCCTCGGATCGGCATCATGTGTTCCAGATCCAGGGGACCAAGGATCTTCAGGAGGAGTACACTCAGCGAGGCATCCGCTACGCGTTCGAACTCCAGAGGCGATCAGAAAATGCACTTGGGCTTTTGCGATTGGCCCAGCAAACCGATTTGTTGATCACCGACGATTTCCCAGGTGAGCCCACCGATCGATGGCTCGAGCGATTATCGCACCTGGAAGGTTTGACGATCCTTGCCGTCGATACGGCTTGCGTGGTGCCGATGCAACTCGTCGGCCGCAGTCATGATCGGGCGTTTGCGTTCCGCGATGCGACGGCCAAGCTCTACAAAGAGCGACTCTCGAGACGCTGGCCAACACTCGAGAGTGTTCCGCAGCGCTACGATGGCCAGTTGCCCTTTGAGGCCTTGGATTGCTCGACAATCGAACCTTATCAGATCGTAATGCAGTGCGACATCGACCCCATGGTCCCTCCGGTTGCCGACACTTGCGGTGGGAGTCGGGCCGGGTACAAGCGTTGGAACGATTTTTTGAAGAATCGGATTTCCAAGTACGCAGCGAAGAGGAATGACCCCTGTGCCGAGTACTCGAGTCGCATGTCGGCGTATTTGCATTATGGCATGGTGTCTCCGATGCGATTGGCCCGCGAAGCTAACGAGCGCAAGGCTGAGAAGTACCTCGATGAGCTTCTCATCTGGCGAGAACTCGCTTATGGCTATTGTTTTTATCGAAGCGACTACCATTCGATCGAGACGATTCCAACTTGGGCCATCGAGACGTTGCGCAAGCATCAGAACGATCGACGAGAGAGATTGTATTCCTGGGAAACACTCGCTCGCGGAAAGACCGAGGATACGCTCTGGAACGCTTGCCAAGAGAGTTTGATTCGCCACGGTGAACTCCATAACAATCTGCGGATGACCTGGGGCAAAGCGATCTTGTCCTGGACCCGATCGCCCGAAGAGGCCCTCAAATGGATCATCGATTTGAACCATCGCTATGCGCTCGATGGTCGCGATCCTGCTTCTTACGGGGGAATCCTCTGGTGCCTAGGTCAATTCGACAGACCTTTTTATCCTGAGCAACCGGTCCTCGGCACGGTCCGAGCGCGACCCACCTCCGGTCACTTGAATCGGTTGGACTTTGGCCGCTACGAGCGGATCGTACGCCGCCCGATTGCCAAAGACACATGCAGGGTGGCGGTTGTCGGAGCGGGAATCGCCGGTCTGCTGTGCGCCCGATCGCTTGCCGACGTCGGATTCGAGGTCGAGCTTTTCGAGAAGTCGCGCGGACCCGGAGGCAGGGGAGCCACCCGTCGATTGGACTCTGCCGGCACGATCGACCATGGAGCACCTTGTTTTCAGATCTCCTCGCGACGATGGGAGAATCTTTTGGGCTCCTGGGAGCAAGATTCCGTCATCGCCCGCTGGGAGCCGAGGCTGGGTATTTGGAAAAGCGGCTCTCAGGCCGGCACGATTGCCGCAGATTCTATAGCGGAAGGTTCGCTCGAAGCGTGTGCGTTGGAAAGAGCCCCGTGGTGGGTCGGCAGGGGGGGAATGAATCGGATCGGCAAGCATCTAGCGCAGGGGCTTGCGGTCGGTTATCGCAAGACGATCGATGGGATCGAGCGCAGGGAACAAGGATGGACACTTCGGGGAAATGTCCAAGGCGAATCGAGTGTTGAAAGTTTCCAAGCGGGACCGTTTGACTGCGTGGTCCTAGCGATTCCATCCCCCCAAATCTCAGCCTTGGTTCACCGTGACTGCCGTTGGAAAGAGGTTGCTAGTTCCCGAGTGATGGAACCGACCTGGACCGTGATGGTCGAGTTTGCGGGCCGTTGGGAGATCCCCTTCGATGCGATCCACTTGGAGGATCACGCGAGTCTCTTGTGGATCAGCCGCGAGTCGAGCAAACCCTCGAGCCAACCCTCTGGCAAACCGTCGGGCTCCTCGGCGGAATTGCCAGGCAAATCTCAAGTTCTCGCAGGTCCGGAGGCTTGGTGCATCCAGGCGACGAGCCAGTGGACACGCGAGCATCTTGAGAGGGAGCCCGAATGGGTCAAGTCCGAGTTGATCGCGGCGATTTCAAAACTCGGAGACACTGCGATTCCCCATATTGTGCAGGTTCATGCCCACCGGTGGCGGTATGGCCAAGCCGCATCGGCGGGTGGTCGAGCAGCAGATTCGTGCCCTTATATGTGGGACGCGGATTTGCAGTTGGGAGCCTGTGGCGATTGGGTCACGGGGGGCGATTGGGTCACGGGACCTGAGGGAACGCAGCAGGGGGACTGCCACCGGACGATTCGTCCCCATGGGATCGAGCGAGCCTTGGAATCCGGAGCGGCGATGGCAGGTGGGATCTACCGGCATTGGGTCGCGCGGAACGGACTTGCCTGCGAGCGAGGCTTGGGAAACGAGCCCTACCAACCTTTGCTTTTCGATCCGGACGCTTAGTCATACCCGTTTCGTCATGTCGGTTTTGTCATGTCGGTTTCGCTGCGGCCTGCCAGCCCAGACCTGCCTAGTAGAACGACAGTACTCGGGTTCGACGAGGGCAGTCGGACTTGACGCAAACTCTCTATTTTCACTATCTCTTACTACAGAGGGGGTTGTCGATCGGTGTCGGCCCTAGCATTGCAGATCCGATCTGGAGTGTCGAACGTGAAGATATCCGTTGTTTCACCTGTGTATAACGAATACGAAGTCCTTCCGTATTTGCTGGATGCGCTGCCTAAAGCCTTGGTGAAACTTACCGATCACTACGAAATCATTTTGGTCGATGACGGCAGCACCGATGGATCCGACCGGGTCATCCGCGAGCGTGCCGAATCCGACAGCAGGATCAAGTTGGTGCAGTTCAGCAGGAATTTTGGTCAGCAGGCTGCGATCACCGCAGGGTTGGATTGCGTCACCGGGGACATTGTGGTGGTGATGGATTGCGACATGCAGGACCCCCCTGAGATGCTCGGACCGATGCTCGATAAGATCCATCAGGGATACGACGTGGTCTCGTGCAGGCGGGTAGGTCGCGATGGCGAGTCGCTGTTCAAGCGGTGGAGTTCGACGGCATTTTATCAAGTCATGAGATCGGGGATCGACCATCGGATACCTCCCGAGGTTGGGGATTTCCGGATGTACACGCGGCGGGCTGTCGATGGAATACGAGCTTTCCGAGAGCAGCACCGATTCATGCGAGGATTGGTCGCTTGGTTGGGCCTTAAAGAAGCGATATTGCCCTTCCATCGTCCGGCCAGGGCGGCCGGCCAGACGAAGTACCCGCTTTCGAAATTGATCAAGTTGGCCTGGACCGCGATCTCGTCCTCCTCGCCGCTACCGCTCAAGGCCAGTTCGTATCTAGGAGCGGCGATGCTCTTGAGTTCTGTATGCGCGGCCTGTCTGTTTCTTATTGGTTTTTTTGCCGATTGGAACGCCACCTCGAGTTTGGCTTGGGTTTCTTTTCTGCTCGGACTCAGCGGGCTTCAAATGACCGCGATCGGTCTTTTGGGAGACTATGTCGGAAGGGTTTTCGAGGAATCCAAAAGTCGCCCTTTGTATGTGGTCAGTCAGGTGTGCAACATCGAGCATTCCCCCGAGCAGCCAAGAGCCTTGTGGCTCGACACCCATGACGCTCAATCGGCCGTCCGGGTCGAGCCTCGCATCTATGGTCCGATCGTCCTGCCGGCTGCACCACGCAAAGCGGGCTAATCGATCGGAATGGACTCCCAAGCACCGATCGATCTTGAGCGTAAGAGCAACTGGCGTTGGGACATTTGCTTGCTCCTGGCCGTTTGTTTTTTGGTGCTTTGGACCGGACTCGGTGCAACCCGACTTTGGGACCAGGACGAGGGGTATTACGCCAGCGTAGCAAGGGAGATGCATGAGCGTAAGGACTGGGTCGTTCCGACGTTCAATCAAGAGCTCTTTGCGCACAAGCCGCCCTTGATGTACTGGGGTATGATCTGCGGTTTTGATTTATTTGGTGTGTCGGAGTTTTCCGCGCGTTGGGTATCGGCGATCTTCGGGACCGCGATGGTCTTGATGACCTACTGGATGGGTCGATTGCTGGCCGATCGCCCAACGGCCCTGATATCCGCTTTGGTGTTGTCGAGCAGTTTGATGTTCACGGTGGCATCTCGTTCGGCGACTGCCGACGTGCACTTGGGCTTCTTCATTTTGGTCGCTTTGACGCTCTGGGTTCGGTCTGCGAAAATATCGCTAGATCGAATAGGCGGGGTCCACGAACGAGCGTTGGACTACCCGGTAACGCATGGGGGGACTTGGTTGGCGATTTATGTCGCGATCGCCTTTGCGGTCCTTTCCAAAGGACCGATAGGCTTTGCCTTTCCGATTGCGATCCTTGGGACTTTGACCCTGCTCTGGCCGTGGGTGCAGGGCCAGCGTAGAGCCTTCTGGAGTCTGATGACGCCCAAGCGTTTTTTCGGAGCGACGCTATCGATGCAGCCTTGGCTCGGTGCCTTGGCGTTGATCGCGATCGCTGCACCTTGGTTTTGGATCGTCCATCAGCGAACCGATGGAGCGTTTTTCGGTGAGTTCTTTGGGGTACAGCACTTGGAGCGGTTCTCCAAGCCGATGGACAACCACAGCGGCCCGATCTACTACTACATCGTCTCGATTTTGGTGGGCTTTTTCCCTTGGACCTCCTTTGCGATCCCGATCGGCTTGCATGCGTTCCGGGCACGAAATTCCGATCCAACCCGATTCGCATCGATGGTGATAGGCACCTGGCTATTTTTCTACTTGGTGGTTTTTTCGGTAGCCAGCACCAAACTGCCCAACTACATCATTCCGGCCTACCCTGGGATTGCGCTTTGGATCGGTAGTTACTTTTCAAGTTGGCTGGATCGTTCCGCTTTGGGCTCAGGACTCCGGAAGCGATTTTGGCCGAAGGCCGGTTGGACGTTTATGGTCCTTAGCGGCCTGGTCCTCAGTGGAGTTCCCTGGATCTTGGTCTCCTCGATGGCCGAACCTTGGCTCGAGCGCTTGGCCCTCGATCCGAAGATGCTACCGGCGATTGCGACTTTCGCATGGCTTGGGATGTTATTGCTCATCGGCGGGATCGTCGGGCTGTTCTTGGAGTCCTGGGGCAAGCCGGTTTGGTCGCTTGGGATTATGGTCGGAGTTTGCGTCGTCTGGGTGGTGTTGATCTGGCAGAGGATCCTCCCTCAAATCGATCGATTTCAGACCCCCCAGCAAATCGCCATCGAGCACCTTAGGTCATCGGGATCGGAGGGGGCGAATGGGTCGACAGTCGAGCGCAGTCCATCGCAGGGGGATCCGGTGGTCGCTGGGATGTTTCGCCCAAGCATGGTTTTTTATTCGGCTCGGACATTGAATTTTTGCCCCGACGATGCTTCCTTGGAGCAGTCTCTTTCAGCCCAGGAGCCCCCGAGTTCGGTGGTGATCCATCAGGCTAGTCCCGAGGCGCATCGATCGCTTCAGGAGCATGGCTATCGGATCGTCGATCGGCTTGATAGTTTCCCGAAAAAAGGTTCGACCGAGGTCTATCGGAAATAGCCACACTCGAGTCTGGTATCTGGTTTATTTACCGGTTCGCATCGGGTAGGATGGTCATCTCCCGAACAATTTCTTTGTTTGTTGGTTCCGTGCTTGCAATTCCAGCAATCCTCATCCATGGAGAATCGCCTCGGGCGATCGAAAATGATGCTTTCAGAAACGAAGTTCACTCGCCGAGGCGTCCTGCAACAAGCGACCTCGCTTGGCGGCATCGCTTTGTGCTCGAAGATATCCAAGGCGTACAGTCCAAACGATGTATTGAACTTGGCGTTTGTCGGCGTCGGTGGTCGCGGAGGAGGAAACCTTCAGGAGATGGTCTCTGCCGGGGGCGTACGAGTCGGCGCGATCTGCGATGTCAATCGCAATACGCTCGACGGGGTCGGACAGCAGCACAGCGAGGCCAAGAGGTACGGGGACTTTCGACGCTTGCTCGATGACCTCAATGGAATCGATGCGGTGGTGGTCTCATCGACCGAGCACACGCATGCCTTTGCGACACTTCCAGCCCTGCAGCAGAAAAAGCCGGTCTATTGCGAAAAACCGCTGACTTACAACGTCCAAGAAGCCCAGCGGATCATGATCGAGTCGGCCAGGGCCAACGTACCGACACAGATGGGAACCCAAATTCATGCCGGAGCCAACTACCGCAGGGTGGTCGAATTGATCCAATCCGGCGCGATCGGTCCGGTCAGCGAAGCCCACGTCTGGACCTCCCGAGCTTGGGGACTCCAGAGCCAAGAAGATTCCAAGAAGAACGGCGATATCGTTTATGTGACGGATCGTCCAAGCCAGACGCAACCGGTCCCCAAAGAAATCGATTGGGATCTTTGGATCGGACCGGCTCCCACTAGGCCATTTCACGAAGTCTATTTACCAGGTCCCAAGTGGTACCGATGGTGGGACTTTGCCAACGGAACAATGTCCGACTTAGGGAGCCACTTCAATGACCTGCCTTTCTGGGCACTGAAGCTCGATCATCCTCAAACCATCGAGTCGTTTGGCCCACCTGCCCACAAAGAGATCGCCCCCGCATCGATGACGGCCCTCTACGAATACGGACCCCGCGGAGAGATGCCCGCCTGCAAAGTCGCTTGGTACCAAGGTGCCGACAAACCCCAACTGTGGAAAGACAATGCGATCCCGAAATGGGAAAGCGGCATTCTGTTTGTCGGCCGCGACGGGATGCTCCTGAGCGATTACGGCAGGCACGTGCTGTTGCCGGAGAATAAGTTCCAAGGGTTCGCGGGTCCTAAGCCCTTTCTGCGAGAGTCTCCAGGCCAACAGCGCGAGTGGCTCGAAGCGATCCGCAATGGAACCCCCACAGGAAGCCCCTTCGATTATGCTGGCCTATTGACCATCGCAAACCATTTGGGGAACGTCGCCTACCGCGCTGGCAAAAAGCTCCAATGGGACCCCAAAGCTCTCCGAGCTACGAACTGTCCTGAGGCCACGGAGTTCATCGAACGCGAACCTCGCAACGGTTGGTCGTTGGCCTAAGCATGCAAATCGCCAACCGAACGGTATTGGTCTCAGGGGCCAGCTCCGGTCTCGGGGCCGCCTGCGCACAGAGACTCTTGAAACTCGGAGCCAACGTCGTGGGTCTGGACCGATCTCCGCCGGGAGCATGGCTATCACCCAACGAACCGGCTAAGGGGTCCTCGGATCGCTATTGGCATGGACAAGCCGATGTGACCGATGAGGCTTCGGTGCAACGAGTCGTTGCGCGAGGGATCGAGCGATACGGGGAATTTTCCGGTGTGGTCTGCTGTGCGGGTATCTTGCATGGCGAGCGGATACTACGCCGCGATGGAATCGCATCGCTCGACGCATTTCGCAACGTGATCGATGTGAACTTGATCGGGACTTTGAATGTCGTTCGCTGGGCAGCCGAGTCGATCGCCCGAGGAGAGCCGCAAGCTCCCGATGGAGAGCGGGGCGTTGTGGTGATGACCTCATCGATTGCCGCCTTCGATGGTCAGATCGGCCAGTGTGCCTACGCAGCCTCCAAGGGTGCCGTGGCGTCGATGACCCTACCGATGGCCCGGGAATTTGCGAAACTTGGGATCCGTGTCGTCAGCATAGCACCGGGCGTATTCGAGACACCGATGATGCAAGCCGCTTCGCAAAAGGTCCGAGGGCCGCTGCTCGAGACGACCGTTTTTCCAAAGCGGTTCGGGGACCCCGAAGAATTCGCGGCGATGGTCCAGTGCGTCTTGGAAAACGCGATGCTCAACGGCTCGGTGCTCAGGCTCGACGGCGCGTTGCGCATGGAGTAAGAATTGCTTGCATTCGAGCTTTTTCAACGATCTTGAGGGTTGGCAAATTCGAAGGGGAAATCCAAAGGGATCGCCTCATCTGGCAAAAGGCAAGGGATACCGTCGATTACCGGGTAGAGCCAGCGTTGATCTTGTGAAACTAGAGCTTGCGTTGGAATTGCGGAAATAGTACGACCGATCTTATTGGTCATCGGGGAGCGTCCGTGGCGATCCTCTAATAGGCTCAAAAGTTGAGCTGAGGCCAGAGATAAACAGGTACCTGAGTTAGGGCAGCGTATGACTCCCAAGATCCATTCTGGGAATTCCTGGTCGTTGGCGGTCGCATGGTTCTTCATGGCTGCGATTGTAGTGGATATCCTCCCGTTTGCCATTGCCCAGTCTCCTTCGGGCCAGTTACCTACTCCCCAGTCCCAAACGCCCTCGGTCGATCAATTTCAAAACAACGTCCCGGTCATGACGTTTTTGGACATGTACAGCGGGCAACCTTGGGGCCGCTATGTCGTTTCCGAAACAGTGACGGTACCGAAGTACGAGTACCGCGAGGTCAAGGATAAGGTATGGGTTCCGGTGTGGGTCCAAGAACCTAGGCAAACGACGACCACTCAGTACGACCAAGTCGTCTCGTACCAGCTTCGCCCCCGATCGGTACCCAGCGCGAATCCTTTCGCGGCACCGCAACAGATTGTCGAATACGTTCCGATCGTTCAGTATCAGCCTCGGAACGCGCAAACGACTCAGATGACGGCTTATCAAAAATACGAGGAACGCGAAGTCAGCCGGATGGTCCCAGTGCTGGTCAATGCGAGCGGGCAAAGACAGGGGGGTGGCG
>Ga0082207_1000733_pt1 | contig 17716 bp, 14 predicted proteins | sample LakMenEpi10Aug09_FD_71540 | JGI IMG/M metagenome (GOLD analysis project Ga0082207, IMG submission 71540)
AAGCGATTCAAAAAGGTAGTGGCAATATTGTTATCAAGAAAGTCTCGGATAATTCTGTTGTCGAAACCATTGCGGTTACTAACAGTAATGTCACCGTTAGTGGCAGTCAACTGACAATTAACCCAACCAATGACTTAGCACAAGGCACAGATTATTATGTAGAAATTGCCAATGGTGCGATTAAGGATATTGCGGGGAATAATTATGCGGGTATTACTGGTAATAGCACCTGGAATTTCAAAACCGTCGGCGGACTACTACAGACCATTACCCCAGACTTTGATAGTGCTACCGCCGGAAATCAAACCACTAAAGCCTTCAGACCTAATAACTCCGTCGGAGTCGATGTCAACTATTCCACATCGGATAACAACAGCAGTCTAACATCCTCCTTTGGATTTAAGCTGCACTACGACTCCTCCGAGTTAACCTTTGTCAACCTTACCAATCCCTTATCCAGTCCGATAGCACCCACCATCGGCAGTCCAGAGGCGGACACCGCCAATGAAGATAACGACCCCCTCACTGATAAAGTGATTAATGTAGCTTGGCTGAATATTAGCGGTGTGAATTGGCCGAATACTACTTTACCCGCCAATCTATACAAAGCCAACTTCACCACGTCGTCTACCTATACAGGTACAAACGTTAACTTTAGCAGTAATAACACCTCCCCTGGATACAGCCTTTCACCCACATCCGCAGTTTTGACCCTAGCACCCCCCGTCAGTTTAGATGCGGATGGCAATAGTTCTGCCCAGGGTGCCACTGACGGCATTTTAATTGCCCGCCATCTGTTTGGCTTTACGGGTAATACCCTAACTACTGGAGCGATTGGTACTGGTGCGACTCGCACTACTGCAACTGAAATTCAGCAATTCTTAAGTACCTATCTGCCCACGACTCCTGCATCTAGTAAGAGCGTAGTTACCAATAGTGCTACCCAAAATATTACCGCTAGTGCCAGCACTCAGAATGTAGCTCCGGGTAGTTCAGTCTCAATTGACGCCAAGTATTCCACATCGGATAACAGCAGCAGCCTACCATCCTCCTTCGGATTTAAACTGCACTATGACTCTTCTAAGCTTAATTTTGTCGATTTTGCCAATCCAGGGGTATTGTCAAGTCCTTTAACACCGACTATCGGCACTCCAGAGGCGGACACTCTGAATGAAGATAACGATACCTCCACTGATAAAGTGATTAATGTGGCTTGGCTTAATCTAAATGGTGTGAATTGGCCGAATGTGGCTGCACCCACGACCTTATACAAAGCCAACTTCACCGCCTTACCCACTTTTACTACAGGTAGTGCCAAGGTTAACTTTAGTAGTCAAAATGCTTCTCCTGGTTACACCTTCCAAGGAACAGGAACAGTTATCTCTGCTGACTCAACTGCACCCACAGCCAGCAGTTTCAGCCCCGTTGATAATGCCACAGGAGTTGCCGTTGGTGCTAACTTAGTGGTTAACTTCAGTGAAGCGATTAAAAAAGGGAGTGGCAATCTTGTTATTAAGAAACTATCTGATAATTCGGTAGTAGAAACCATTGCGGTTACTAACAGTAATGTCACCGTTAGTGGTAGTCAACTGACCATTAACCCAACCAATGACTTAGCACAAGGCACAGATTATTATGTAGAAATTGCCAACGCTGCGATTAAGGATATTGCGGGTAATAATTATGCGGGTATTACTGGTAGTAGCACTTGGAATTTCAAAACTCAGGGAACTTCCACCATTAATGGCACTGCTGGCGCTGACAACTTAATCGGCACTGCTAATCCAGATATCATTAATGGATTGGCTGGTAACGATACTCTCAATGGTAATACCGGAGCGGATACCCTAGTTGGTGGATTGGGTAATGATATCTATGTTGTCGATAATACTGGAGATGTTGTTACAGAATTAGCTTCTCAAGGTACAGATTTAATCCAATCTTCTGTCACTTATACCCTACCTGCTAACGTTGAAGACCTGACCTTAACCGGAACTACCGCTATTAATGGTACAGGGAATACGGTAGCTAATATTATTACGGGTAATACTGCTAATAATATTCTCAATGGTAGTAGCGGTGCTGACCAACTAAAAGGCGGTACAGGAAACGATACTTACGTTGTCGATAATACTGGAGATGTTGTTACTGAATTAGCTTCTCAAGGTACAGATTTAATCCAATCTTCTGTCACTTATACCCTACCTGCTAATGTTGAAGACCTGACCTTAACCGGAACTACCGCTATTAATGGTACAGGTAATACTCTAGCTAATACTGTTACTGGAAATACCGCTAATAATATTCTCAATGGCGGTACCGGAAATGATAACTTGATTGGGGGTAGCGGTACTGACCAACTGTTAGGTAGCGATGGCAATGACTCTCTGAGTGGAGATGCTGGAAATGATACCCTTACAGGGGGACTCGGCGCGGATAAATTTATCTACAATACTAATGCAGCCTTTACGACTACTGCGGTAGGTGTGGATACAATTACAGACTTTAATATCTCACAAACCGATCAAATTGTCTTGGATAAAACCACTTTTACCAGTATTAGCAGTGCTGCGGGAACTGGGTTTTCTGTTGCCAGTGAATTTGCTAAAGTTACCACCGATGCCTTAGCTGCTACCCGTGCCGCCGATATTGTTTATAATAGTACAACCGGAGGATTATTCTACAATCAAAACGGCACAGCCCCAGGTTTTGGTACAGGGGGTAAATTCTTAACCTTAACCAATAAACCTGTCTTAACAGCAACTCAATTTTTAATTCAAGCCTAATTCTCAATTGTAGAGACAGAGAAACCGGGTTTCTGGTAGAAATTCGGTTTCTGAGATTATAGCATTTTTATAAATGAGAACTAAAACCGATAATATATTCCTTGAGAAAGATGTTAAATTAATATTTTTTGTTAGGAGCTAAAAAGCGATTTTGTGCTAAACTGCTGATGACAAATTTTATATTGATTTACCATGAGTGACTTAATTGCGATCGCCTACGATGACGAATATAAAGCCGAAGAAGTCCGTATGACTTTGATTAAATTACAAAAAGAACATTTAATCGAATTAGAAGACGCTGCCGTAATTGTCAAGAATGCTGAAGGAAAAATCAAACTCAACCAAGCCATTGATTTAACCACTGCGGGTGCAGTCAGTGGCGGATTTTGGGGTTTATTAATTGGGACATTATTCCTTAGCCCCCTGTTGGGTGCAGCCGTGGGAGCCGCTGCTGGAGCCGCCAGTGGTGCTTTAAGTGATATTGGGGTGGATGATAAATTCATGAAATCTTTAGGGGAAACCTTACAACCGAAAACCTCTGCCCTCTTTGTATTAGTGCGGAAAGTCACCCCCGATAAAGTCTTAGAAGAAATCGCCCCCTATGGTGGAACAGTGTTAAGAACTTCTTTAACTAAAGATGAAGAAGCTCAACTACAAGAGGTTTTGAGTACCCGAGGCGTGTCCGTTTAATTCAATTTTTTAATCCCATTTGATCGGATTAAATTCCAGGGTTAATAGGTAGAATTATCAAAAAATTTTGATGGGTGTGTGGCCGCTGGGTGACGCACCCATTTTTCAGTAATCAGTAATTAGTCAATATTTAGACTGTTGATTAATTAAATTTGCTATACTCTGTTGTGATTAGCGACCTAAATAGAGGACGGAAAACAATGGGACAAACTCTACTCGAACAACTACGGGAAATCACCGTTGTAGTGGCGGATACCGGAGATATCCAAGCCATTGAGATGTATACCCCCAGAGATGCAACCACCAACCCCTCCTTAATTACTGCCGCCGCCCAAATGCCCCAATATGAAAGTATTGTGGATGATACCCTCAAAAAAGCCCGTCAGGATTTGGGGGGGAGTGCAACGCATGCTGAAGTGGCAAATTTAGCTTTTGAAAGGTTAGCCGTTGCTTTTGGATTAAAGATATTAGCTATTATTCCCGGGCGCGTCTCCACGGAAGTCGATGCTCGGTTATCTTATGATACGGAAACCACCATTGCTAAAGGTCGTTATATTATCGAGCAATACGAAGCGGCGGGGATTTCTCGCGATCGCATTTTAATTAAAATTGCCTCTACTTGGGAAGGGATTAAAGCCGCCCAAGTCCTAGAAAAAGATGGGATTCATTGTAATTTAACCCTATTATTTGGCATTCATCAAGCGATCGCCTGTGCAGAAGCTGGAGCGACCTTAATTTCTCCCTTTGTCGGCCGGATTTTAGATTGGTACAAAAAAGACACCGGACGAGATTCCTACCCCCCCGCAGAAGACCCCGGAGTTCTATCTGTCACCCAAATTTATAACTATTATAAAAAATTTGGCTATCAAACAGAAGTGATGGGGGCTAGTTTCCGTAATATTGGGGAAATTACCGAGTTAGCCGGATGTGATTTATTAACAATTTCTCCCGCTCTATTAGAAGAATTACAATCAACTATTGGCGACCTTCCCCGCAAACTCAATCCCGAAACCGCCGCCAGTTTAGACCTAGAAAAAATCTCCATTGATCAAGATACCTTTAACCGAATGCACGCCGAAGATCCGATGGCTTCGGAAAAATTAGAAGAAGGAATTAAAGGGTTTTCCAAGGCCTTAGAAGCCCTAGAAAAATTCTTAGCTGAACGTCTAGCTCGTTTAGAAGGAGAAGAAGTAATTAGTCATGCAGCTGAAGATATTTTCCGCGCCTATGATTTAGATGGCGATGGCTATATTACCCGGGAAGAATGGTCAGGAACAGACGCCGTATTTGATGCCCTCGATCAAGATAATGATGGTCAAATTACCGCCGAAGAAATGGCCGCCGGGTTGGGGGTATCCTTCAATTTAGCCCCGGTTTAAATACCCAAAACTTGAGGAAAAACTGTAGAGGCGTGCCACGGCGCGTCTCTCTCTACTGTATGTTTATTCAAGTTCAACAATCTCTCCCCTCACGGGTAATAATTATACTAATATGAGTCCATTAATTCCCGATTCTATTTTCAACTCTCTAATGGCTGATTATTCTGAAACAGCACCCGCTTTAGAGGATTTACAACGAGAGTTTACAACTAACTTGCTCTATCTTCAAGGTCAATTACCCACCACCGCAACCCCCCAAGAATTATATCAAGCATTAGCCTATACTATTCGACAGTTTTTAATGCCCTCCTGGGTGAAAACAACTCAAAATTATTCCCAAAATAAAGTTAAACAAATTTGCTATTTTTCTACTGAATATACTTTAGGATCTCATTTAGCTAATCATTTAGTTAATTGCAATTTATGGGAACCATTCCAAAAATCTTTAAAAGCTTTTAATTTAAACTTACAAGACTTAATTGATCAAGAAATAGAACCCAGTTTAGGCTATGGAAATGTTGCCCAATTACCTATTGATGAATTAGATTCTCTGTCTACCTTGAATCTGCCCGCTATTGCCTATGGAATTCGTTATGAATTTGGTAGTTTTGATCAAGAAATTTATCACGGTTGGCAAGTCGAAAAGATTGATAAATGGTTGCGGTATGGAAATCCCTGGGAAATTGCCCGTCCCGAGGCTACGGTAAATGTGCAGCTAGGGGGTTATACGGAAGCCTATTATGACCAAAAAGAACGCTATCGGGTGCGTTGGATTCCCCAGCGTTGCATCAAAGGAGTTCCATATCATACACCGATTTCCGGTTATCAAAGTCATACTGTTAATACCTTAATATTATGGAAAGCAGAACCGATTGTTTCCTATAATTCTCAGGATTTTAATATTGGAGATTATTATGGAATTGTTCAGGGAAAACCATTCGTTGAATTACTCACAAAAGTATTATATCCCCATGATGAAAAAATTCAACAAAAACAACTGCGTTTAGAACAACAATTCTTTTTTGTCTCCTGTTCTCTCCAAGATATGATTCGGAATCATCTGGCAACTGGAGAAAATTTAGAGACATTTCATCAACACTATTCTATTCAACTCCATGATACGGCTAGTGCGATCGCGATCGCAGAATTAATGCGATTATTTGTTGATGAATATAGCTTAGAATGGGAAAAATCCTGGTCAATTACTAGACAAACCTTTACCTATCTTAACCCAACTTTATTACCGGAAGCTCAGGAAAAATGGTCTGTGGGATTATTAGGAAGTTTATTACCCCGTCACCTAGAAATTATCTATGAAATTAATAATCGATTGTTAATTGGAGTTCGCAGTCAATATCCGGGAGATTTTAATAAATTATCTCGACTTTCTTTGATTGATGAAACAGGAGAAAGATATGTTAGAATGACTCATTTAGCTTGTATTGGAAGTTATGCGATTAATGGAATTTCTCTCTGGCAAACCGAACGTTTAAAACAATCAATTATTCCTGATTTTTATGAATTAACACCGGAAAAATTTAGAGCAATTAGTAGTGGGATTACCCCTCGGCGTTGGTTGGTTTTAGCCAATCCCCCTTTGGCCGAATTAATTACCTATAAAATTGGCAATAGCTGGATTAAAAATTTTGCGGATTTGCATCGTTTAGAATCAGAATTAGATCAGGTAGAATTTCGTTTAGCTTGGCGAAATATTAAGCAAGAAAATAAACGAAAACTGGCTGATTATATTCAACAAAATTGTGGGATTACGGTAAATACTGATTCTATTTTTGATATTTTAATTGAACGAATTCAAGAATATAAACGTCAACATTTGAATATTTTAAAAATTATTACCCTCTACAATCGCATTCGCAAACATCCTGATGGGGATTATGTTCCCCAAACCTTTATTTTTGCTGGAAAAACTGCCCCCGGTTATGTGATGGGGAAATTGATGATTAAATTAATTCATGCGGTGGGTCAAGTGATTAATTCCGATCCTATTATCGGCGATCGCTTAAAAGTCGTATTTATTCCTAATGTTAATCAAACTTTAAGTCAACATATCTATCCCGCCGCCGATGTCTCTGAACATTTAGCAATGGCGGGGAAAAAAGCCGGGGGAATTGCGATTTTAAAACCTGCTTTTAATGGAGCCTTAACATTAGGAATTGTAGATGGAGCTAGTGAAGAATTACGCCATGCAGTGGGAGCAGAAAATTTCTTTAATTTTGGATTAAGTTTAGCTGAAATTGAAGTTTTAAAAGCTAAAGGTTATAATCCTTGGAGTTATTATTATGCCAATGAAAGCCTACGAGAAAGTATTGATCAAATAGCGTCGGGTTATTTTTCCCAAGGCGATCCGAATCTGTTTAAAACCTTAATTGATGCCCTATTATATCACGATGAATATATGGTTTTTGCTGATTACCAATCCTATATTGATTGTCAAGATAAAATCAGCCAAACCTATCGAGATTGGGAAACCTGGACGAGAATGTCTATTTTAAATGTGGCTCGTTTAGGTCGTTTTTCCTCCGATGGACTTGTCCAAGCCTATTGTCAAAATGTTTGGAATATTAATCCAGTTTAGGATAATATCAATTTAAGGGCTTGCTAAAGGATATTTTAATAAAGATGAGATTAAGTTAATTTATTGGTCATAAATTATAGGTAATATTTTGTTAAAAATTATTGCAAAAACTTGACTTAACACCGCATTGAAAACTACTATTGTATATCCTCAGTATTAGGATGGTAAAATGATTACTTCAGAACCGATCATTTTAAGTTTTAAAAATGTCACCTTCAGCAACGAGCAATTTTATCAACTTTGCCAAGATAATGAAAATTGGCAACTCGAACGAACTGTCAAAGGAGAATTAGTAATTATGCCCCCCGTTGGTGGAGTCAGTGGTAATCGAGAATCAGATTTGAATGCCGATTTAGTGATTTGGAATCGTCAAACTCAACTGGGAAAAGTTTTTAGTTCTTCTACTATATTTCGCTTACCTAATGGTGGCGATCGCTCTCCTGATGTGGCTTGGGTAGCTAAGGAACGTTGGGAATTACTAACAGCAGAAGAACAAGAAAAATTTCCCCCAATATGTCCTGATTTTGTGATGGAATTGCGTTCTCGCACTGACTCCCTAACCCAACTTCAAGCAAAAATGCAGGAATATCTTAACAGTGGTTTGCGCTTAGGTTGGTTAATTAATCCCCAAGAACAACAAGTAGAAATATATCGTCCTAATCAAGCTCTTGAAATCGTCAAACTACCCACAACTTTATCAGGAGAAAATGTCTTACCAGAATTTATTTTAAACTTACCTATTTTTTGATTGTTTTGCTTATTGACTACCAAATTCACCTTAAAATAACCATAGGAGTCTATTCAAAATGGTTCAATTACTAACTAAAACCTATTCCTTTGAAGAATATTTAGCTTATGACGATGGCACGGATAACAAATATGAATTAGTTAATGGAGAATTAAAACTTATGCCTACTGCCAGTGGTTTTCATGCTTTGATCTTACATTTTATCTTTAAGATTTTAGAACAAGAAATTGACAACCTTAAACAGCAGTGGAAAGTAATGCCTGGTACAGTAGGAGTAAGAACAGCTAAAAAGAAATCAAGGATTCCTGATTTAGTCATTTTGTCAGAAAGTCAATGTCAAGAACTCCGAAAAATGTCCGCCGCCGTTTTAGAAGCACCTCCCCTGTTAGCCGTAGAAATTGTTAGTCCGGGTAATTCTGATGATGATTACCGTTATAAGCGTTCTGAATATGCGGTTAGAGAAATTCCTGAATATTGGATTATTGACCCAAAAACAGAAAAAATCTCGGTTTTATTATTAGTTGCTGGTTTTTATGAAGTTACAGAATTTACGGGTGAACAGGAAATTAAGTCTTTACTTTTTCCTGAATTAAAGTTGACATCTAAACAGGTTTTTCAGGTATAAATTTTGTTATTTATAGCAATTGCCACATCAACCCTATTTCTCCTTATATTTCTATTCAGGTTTAACCCCATGAATTACTTGTAAACTTCCTCCAGCATAAAGTTTAGGGAGATTGACATTAAAGCCAATTTGTGATAATAATTGAACCAAATCTGTTTCTAACAATTGCCAAGCTGTTTCCGTTTCAAATAACCAGAGAAACATGGCTACCCCCGGCCAAAATATCGGATTAGTCGGGGAATGGAAATCAACCAGGGTAAAAATCCCTCCCGGTTTCAGAACGCGGTAAACCTCATTAAGAATTTGCTGCAACTGTTCGGGGTTCATTTCGTGCAGGGCGGCGCTGGTGTGCACCAGGTCAAAGCTGTTATCGGCAAAGGGCATATTTTCCGCAAAGGCTTCATAAGTATGGAAAAATCCATGACGTCCGGTGAGTAAATAGCCTTCTAACCATCCTTCTAAGGTATGCTCACTCAGGATTTCCATCACCCGGCCATCGGTTGCCAGTTCACTCCCATCTAAATCCTCTGGTAAAAAGTCCCCCATCCAGGTTTTTTTACTAACCTCATATATCGCATTTAAGCGATTAGAAGCCGTTTCATCGGGGCCAAATACGCGGAAATTTTGCAGATTATTTCGCATCACATCCCGGAGGAATTTTCCTAGGGGGTTGGTATTTTCCACCTCGGACTTACCGGGGTATTCCACAGGCACACCATAGTCCCGAAAATCCTGCAATCGTAGGTCTTTACGCAGCACACCCCCGTTAGCATGGGGACTGGCACTCATTCGTTTTGTACCTTGGGGGGCCAAAGTTTTCAGTTCGGGAATTAAACGGCCGTTGGCATCAAACAGTTCTTCGGGCTTATAACTCCGCATCCAATCTTCTAATAACTTGAGATGGGTGGGGTTGGTGGTGACATCAGCCATTGGCACTTGGTGCGACCGCCAAAAACCTTCAACTTTATGGCCATTGACCTCCGTTGGGCCAGTCCAGCCTTTGGGACTCCGCAATACAATCATCGGCCACAGGGGACGTTTAGCAATTCCCGTTGACCGGGCTTCAGCTTGAATGGCTTTAATTTCAGAAATGGCTGTTTCCAGGATATCTGCCATTTTTTGGTGCATCAATGCGGGGTCACACCCTTCGACAAAATAGGGTTTATAGCCATAACCTTTAAATAAGGCTTCCAATTCTTCATGGCTAATCCGCGATAAAATAGTGGGGTTAGCGATTTTGTAGCCATTCAAATGCAGAACAGGCAATACGGCCCCATCCCGAATCGGGTTCAGAAATTTGTTAGAATGCCAAGCAGTTGCTAAAGCTCCGGTTTCGGCTTCTCCATCCCCAACGACGCAAACGGAGATTAAGTCCGGGTTATCAAACACAGACCCATAGGCATGAGATAAACTATAGCCTAGCTCTCCTCCTTCATGGATAGAACCGGGGGTTTCTGGGGTACAGTGGCTCCCAATACCACCAGGAAACGAGAACTGTTTAAAGAATTTTTGCATCCCCTCGGCGTCTTCGCTGATATTGGGATAAATTTCTGAGTAGGTTCCTTCTAAGTAAACCGGAGCTAATACCCCTGGGGCACCATGACCTGGGCCAGCTAGATAAATCATATCCAGGTCGTATTTTTTAATCAGTCGGTTGAGGTGAATGTAGATAAAGCTCAACCCGGGACTGGAACCCCAATGTCCTAACAGCCGATGTTTGACATCTGAGGGCTTTAGGGATTCTTTTAACAAAGGATTTTCTCGTAAATAAATCATGCCAACGGCTAGATAATTACAAGCTCGCCAGTAGGCATCAATCTTACGCAGTTCATCCTCACTCAGAGGGTTACTCGTCTCCATGGGTCTATCTGGTGCAGATACCATAAGTCCTGACTGTTATAAAGGTTTTTAGTTTTTCAAGAATTGAGATCATTAAGATATCGTTAAACTGCTGTTTGCTGTTTGAGCGATACCTTTATGTCAAAATTGCTTTAAATGATAGCACGGGTTTTTGAATTTAGAGATATTATATTTTTATTCTTCCTATTTTTTTAAGATTTGCTCCCAGATCGAAAATATTAATAAAAGATTAAGATTAAATTATAAAAAGTTAAGGACTTTTTGAGAATCTGATATGTTAAGCTAACTAAAAATTAAACTACCCCCTTTTTTATGCAAAAGAGATCCCTCGCTTAATAAGCGGGGAACTTGAACTCAAAGTCCCCCCTTTTTAAGGGGGATTTAGGGGGTTCGGATGAATTCTATTGTTTTATCAAAATTATGACTGTTAAATTGTATTTTCTACGACATGGAGAAACCACCTATAATCAACAAAGGGGTTATTGTGGAAATTTAGATCCCGAATTAACCGAAAATGGCTTAAAAATGGCCGAGCAATTTGCCCAATCTTATCATAATTTACCTTGGACGGCTGTATTTATTAGTCCGATGAAACGAACTATTGCAACAGCTAAACCGTTGTGTGATGTAGTGGGTTTAGAAATGCAATTTAGAGAAGGTTTAAAAGAAATTGCCTATGGAGAATGGGAAGGAAAACTTCCCCAAACCGTTAATGAAAATTACCATGATGATTATGTTAGATGGTTAACTGATCCGGGTTGGAATGCGCCAACAGGAGGGGAAAAAGGAATTGATATTGCTCGCCGTTCTTCCCAGGTAATTCAAGAAATTGAAGAACGTTATCCATCGGGTAATATTCTAATTGTATCCCATAAAGCCACGATTAGAATTATGTTATGTGAATTATTAGGAATTGATATTGGCAGATTTCGCGATCGCATTGTTATGCCAACGGGGGCTGTTAGTATAGTAGAATTATCTTCTCGCGGGCCGTTATTACATACTTTAGCAGATCGGTGTCATTTAGATGAAACTTTACGGTCTTCTATTGGGACTTAAAACAGGGATTTAAAGGATTAATCTAATGATAAAAAAGTTTAAATTCTAATCACAATTTTACTTAACTTATCCTATGAAAATATTAGTATTAAATGCGGGTTCAAGTTCTCAAAAAAGTTGTCTGTATGAAATTAAAGAACCAGCATTACCAGACTATCCCTTACACCCGATTTGGGAAGCCAATATTGATTGGACAGCCTCAAAAGAATTAGGTTTGATGACCGTAAAAACTCCAGGGGTAAAACAAGAATATCCCTTAGATTTAAAGTCTAAACCAGAGGCGATCGCGCAATTATTTAATACCCTAATTTCAGGGGAAACCAAAGTATTAAATGATTTCTCAGAAATTACAATAGTTGGTCATCGAGTTGTCCATGGAGGTTCGGACTATTCAGAAGCAACATTAATTGATCAAAAGGTAAAATCAACAATTAGAGATTTAATTCCCCTCGCTCCCAGTCATAACCCCGCCCATTTAGAAGGAATTGAAGCCGTAGAAACCCTATTAGGGAATGTTCCCCAAGTCGCGGTTTTTGATACGGCATTCCATCGAACCATGCCCGATTATGCCACGGTTTATCCCATTCCCTATCAATATTTTCAAGATGGAATCAAACGCTATGGATTTCATGGGACTAGCCATAAATATTGCGCTCAAAAAACGGCGAAAATTCTAGGAAAACCTTTAGAATTTTTAAAATTAATTACCTGTCATTTAGGGAATGGATGTTCCTTAGCCGCTATTAAAGATGGGATTAGTATTAATACAACGATGGGATTTACTCCCCTAGAAGGATTAATTATGGGAACCCGAAGCGGTTCTATTGATCCATCCATTGTATTATATTTAATCAGTCAATATAAATATGATATTCAGCAAATTAATCAAATTTTAAATAAAGAATCGGGGTTAAAAGGTATTGTCGGGGAGTCGGGCGATCTGCGATATGTGTTAACAGAAATGAACGCTGGAAATGCTCAAGCTAAACTGGCTTTTGATATGTATATTCATCACTTAAAAATGGGAATCGGACAAATGTTAGCTAATTTAGGCGGTTTGGATGCCTTAGTTTTTACCGCCGGAGTCGGAGAACACGCCGAAAAAGTTCGAGAAGCAGCTTGTCAAGGATGGGAGTTTTTAGGCTTAAAATTAGACTTAGAAAAAAATGCCTCTCACCCGGTTGATCAAGAGATTTCCACCGCAGATTCAAGGGTTAAAATATTAGCGGTTCATACAGAGGAAGATTGGGCGATCGCCACTGAATGTTGGCATATTTTTAATTCCTATACACAACAATAAATTATCGGAACGGTTTCTGAATAAAATTTGATTCTCAACACAAATCTATCTATAGCAGTCCTATTTGAGTTGTCATATTTTTTCAAATTTAACCCTGACTGTAGGGGTAATTCATGAATTACCCCTACTACATATAGGGTTACATCCCCAAATTTGCGTAAGTCCTGACTCCGTGAGGTTTCAGATACTATCATTAAAATTAATTACAAAAAATTTCCGTATCAAACAAGCTCCCCTGTAAAGGTTTACTAATCTGAGTGTTAAGTAAGTTTAGAGATAGATCACAGTAATGTTGATGTAACTCAATATTAATAGATACACGAGATTCTCTAGCAGCAACCCTACCCGTAGTCATACTCCCTGCAAAGGGATCTAGTATGATCTCTTCAGATGGCACAATGGAAAAAAGAAGTTTGGGAAGTGCTTCAGGAAATGGCGCACTATGACCATAAATATTTTTACCTCCAACCATTTTCGTTACAGGTTTTTCTTGAATAACTTTCGGTAGTTTAGATAGATCGAAAGAGGGATAACCTTTAGAAAATATGAGTATGTGTTCCCAACAATTTAAGGGAGCCTGATAATAAGGAGAGTCATTACCTTGATTGAAATTTCTGTTACCCTCAATTTCTCCCTTATCCCATGCAATGTTTCCTAAATGGGTAAAACCAATATGCCTAAAAATAAAGCTAATATAGCTACTTAAAATCAGTCTTTTTTTACCCATATCCGAAAAAACTATAATATTTTCATTATCGAAGTAGTCAAATATATTGAATAAGTATGGAGATCCATGCTTTAAACATCTAAAAACCTCCTTTGATATGTTGTACATATCGTACAAATAGCAATAAATATTAGACCACTGAGAATATTCTCTGGCATTATAGTATGGAGGCGATGTTACCGCACCTCCTATAGATTCACTTTTTAATTTGTGAAGTACCTGAAAGGCATCTCCTTGATATAAAGTTACCCCTGGAACGTTAGATAGATTTGAAATTAAACATTGTTTTTCATGTTCCTGATCACAGATAAATCTCTTAAAAAATGAAAGTTCTCTATATTCTTTTGCTAGTTTATTATCTAAAATTTCATTGTATATAAAATATAAATTTTGGGATTTTATATTTCTTCCAAAAATTTCATTTTCGAGACTTTCTTGATTAGAATAAATGACTACAGTATCACCATACAATGAATAAGATTTTATTAAGAATAAAAAAATATCGGCAATTGAAGAAGTTTTTACTATATCTCTTCTCCATTTTTTTAGAATTTCCTTTGGAATTATATTCCTATCATCTAAGATAGCTTGTTGCCTGATAATAGAAGCCAGGGAATAACGTTTTCCTCTATTGTATTTGCTCTTATCGCCACAAAATAGATTTTTACACTCAAAGCTTCTGACACCAAGTATAGGGTAGGAATTACCTTGAACTTTGAATGTTCTACACTTAGGACAAGGAATCAGAGTTTCATCCCGTTCATTCTTTTCAAAAAGAAGAACACTTTTTTCTTGCTGATCTACATAAACAAGATAACAGTCTTTATAGGTAAATCCCTCATTACCTTTCTGAAACTCACAGGTCTTCCGATCTAAATTCTTAATATAATCTATGGTTTGACGCTCTACTTCCTGCCATCTGAAGTATGTGCGATCAATAGGTCTTTCTAAAAACTTTTCACAAAAAATTGTGATATCTGCAATTAAGCTCCATTTGCAGGAAAATTTATCTCCTATAATTATTGCTAAATAACAATGATTTGTTAATTCGTCATAAATTTTAGTAATTTGATCAATCAGTTGACTTAGTAGTCTATCATAATCCTGAAGTTCATCAAAAAAATTATCGACATCAATTATTGAAAGTCCCTGAGATCTAGCAACTTGCTTACTATGGAAATATTTAAGATGTTCCCAATAGTTTTCAAAATATCTCTCTTGACAATTTTTATTAACAGCTTTATGAATGGTATTTTCAGATACATAATAGAAAATATATGAACAAAAAATAGATTCAATTATATTTATGTATTTTTCTTTTTCTTTTAATAATTTGTCTAAGTCAATAAAATCTCTATTTTTTTCTGTTTCAACTTCAGTTGCTAAAATCAAAAGATATCCCAGGTGTTGATGGTGTTTAAAAATATCAGAAACCCATTCATTGAAATTAATTTCAGGACGATTGATGGCTTCTTCTATCTCTAATTTTTGATGATAGTTAAATATTTCTCCCTTCTTGGCCGCTTGATCGATAAAATATCGATATACCTTTCTGTTCAATTCCAGTCTTTCATTGATGACAAAAATTAAGGATTGTTTTATATGGTTGACATCACAAATATCTTTTGGAGAAAAGAAAACCAAGTATTCTTCTAGCGCCTGTAGCATATCCTCAGACGGTTTCCAGCTAGTCAAAGTCCATTCTTGGAAATTTGTAATCAGTTTATTGACCAGCACTTTTCTTTCCATTTCAGTTGACATAACATTTATCCTTACTGACCGAATTGAAACCTTTACTATCCAAAGTTTTTATCGCTTTACTGCATCTTCATAAATTTTTATGCTATTTTCGCATATTTTGGCTGTCATGTCAAGGTTATATTGAACACTGCCTCAATGTCAATTTCGCATGACTCTATTAAATCGGTCAGATTGGTGTAGTAGGTCAAATGACTGCAACATAAACACCGAGAGAAATAAAGGACGCCCAAAGACCATCTTTCGAGATGAGTATCTTCAATTGCTTGGCATTTTAAGAAGTGCGCGGGAGAAACGGAGACTTTCTCAAGCCGAGCTTGGGATGCTAGTTGGTCAAGATCAAACGTTTGTCTCCAAATATGAAAATGGTGTGCGACGGCTCGATTTTTTGGAGACTCTGGATATTTGTAGGACACTCGAAATTGATATTCACATTCTCATAGAGGAATTAGAAAATGGAAATCAGTCAATACCCTGATGATAGCAAAAATTGGTCAGATGATGATTGGTGTAACTTCCTAAATGATTTGATTAATCGCGGTTTAATTTCACAAAAAGAAGTCTGCTCTCTAGTTTTGGGTCATCTAAATCCTTCGCAAGTGGGTACATCTATAGCGAGTAAAAAAACTTTTCAAAGTCAATATCCTAAGCGAAAATGCTGGGAGGCTGTAAGAAAGTGGCACTTTGATCAAAGTGGCAAGTGTATAGATTGTGGGACAAGACTTGAACTTCAAGCTGATCACATTATACCTAGACAAGAATTAGGTGACAATGCTGACAAGCTTGAAAATATGACTCTACGTTGTAGGCGATGTAATGTTATACGTCGTCCTTCTCATACACAGGGTGGATTAACAGATTTGACGGCAGAAACTGCACTAATGTGGTTACTTTTTACTAAGCAACCTTCTACCTATCAAGAATTTAAAGATTTATGTAGAAACTATGGTCTGACTATGGCGGATATAAGATTTCAGGAAGCTTGGGCAATGGCTAAATGGCTCGAAAGAGAAGAAAAGTATTGTATTAGTGATGACTCCCGATATTAGTTCTGGGTTAAGTAAGCTGAATGAGATTCTCGCCGTGAGTTGAATTTAATTCATCTGTCCAAACTAACGCCGGATCAACTATTCGATTTGCTCTGATTCCAATGGGAGGTTTATTCTCAGGAGTCTTTCAGTAATTTTGATTAATATTTATGAGTAAAAAATTTCGTCCACCGGGCTATCATCCGATCCGAAAGTTTAAAGTTATCTTATCAGGACTCTATTTTGCAGTCGTGTCTGATTTTAGCGTTGCCTATAAGATGATTTTATCTATCTTTGTATTAGGTCTTTGCTTTGTTTTTCGTGAATGGATAGATTTTACTCTGATTCTGTTAGGAACAGGACTGATGCTCACTGCTGAATTGTTTAATAGCTGCATCGAAGCCCTATGCGATTTTATGCAAGAACAGCTAGATGAACGCATTCGGATAATTAAAGATATTGCCGCCGCCGCCGCCGGAATTAGTATTTTGGTTTGGGCTACTATTTTAATTATCGAACTGAGTCATATCTGGAACTCATTGAAACGTTAATTTGAACCCGGTTTCTACTTAATTCTTACAAAAAATACCCCTTCAATTTTCCACTAATTGAGGGGGTAAAAACGTTACTTATTTTTTGTCTTTTTGGCTTGAGGCTTAGAAAATTAATTACTTAAATTATTGCTGGCGTAAGCATCCAAACTATAGGCGGGGACGCGAACAGCGTAGTCGGTTTCTTGGCCAGTGACGGACTGGGCAATTTGCTCGAAGGAGGCAGAATTCCAGTTCCGTTGGTGAATGGGTTTGGTTTGTTCGCCCAGGAAGTAAGCCTGAGTCCCAATCACAGCAGCAGCAACCCAACCGACGATGAATAAAGAGATTAAAACGGTAAACATATTATTTTTCTCCTAAGCTGACTTAGTTTGTTCTTTATGTAAACGATTGTAACAGATAGTTAAAAAATATTGCAATAACTTGACAAATTTTTTTTGGCGTGTTTACCGTACCTGTTTGTGGGGGAGGTAGGAGGAGCAGGGCAGGGCTGTTTCATTCTCTAGGAAAAACTGTGTGACCTCTCCCCCAACCCCTTTTGAGGGGGAGAGGGGGGACTAATTATTACTATTAAACATAAAAAATTATTTATTACTCCCCCTTCCCTAC
>Ga0082207_1000734_pt1 | contig 17713 bp, 11 predicted proteins | sample LakMenEpi10Aug09_FD_71540 | JGI IMG/M metagenome (GOLD analysis project Ga0082207, IMG submission 71540)
TGAACACTGATGAACGCTAATGCAGCGCGCTGGGCTGTTTGGCTGTTCCCTAAAGCCTAACGCCTAACGCCTAACGCCTAACGCCTAACGCCTAACGCCTAACGCCTAACGCCTAAAGAATTACCGATAAAACTAGAATCGAAAATCATCGCTCGTTTGGCCGTATACGGGCAAATAGCGATAGTAAACCTCGAGGATCAGACAGCCCATGCATGTCGAGTAAATGCGTCCCCCGACTTTGTTGGAATGGTCTCCCTCGAACATCCAACTCCCTCGCAAATGACCATCGGTCCTTTGCGTGCGAATGAGCAGATCTCTCATGTAATAATTCCAGTTCTTCCAATATCGTCCGCCAATCTGAAACATCGCTTGGGTCGCATAATAGTTGTAGTACATGTCCACCCCCGACGGCCCCTGCTTGGACAAATACTCGATCCCACCGGCGACACTTCGTGCATCCTTGGTCTTACCCCTGAATATCTGCAACAACACACCAATGGCCGTCATGCTCTTGGTCGGCTTGCCTCCCCGATACCGAAACATCGACTCGCCGACCCGATTCAAATCCAAAAAGCGATCGATCCCCTGGACCGCCTCCCGGGGAACCACCAAGTCCGTGGCTGCCGCACTCTTGAGCGCCAAAACCTGCCAACCCGCAATCGATAAATCCCCCGGCCTGCCGGGATGATAGTCCCAACCCCCATCCCGAAACTGCGCCTTGAGAATGAAATTCACCGCCAGTTGACAACTCTCTTTGAGCTCCCCAGCCTTGGTCATCTGATAAGCTTCACACAGAGCCAAAGTTGCGATCCCATGCTCGTACATCTGCGCCGAGGCTACGCTGTCGACCCAATAACCTGAGTCCGATGTTCGACGCAGATTCTGTTGCAGAAAATAAATCCCCTTCGATACCACTTCTCCATACTGCTCATCATTCTGCGTGTGACCCGCACCCAGGAAACACATCAAAGCCAGTCCCGTCGCGGCGAAACGATAAGGGTCAATGCCATCGCAACTCGGCGAACATTGGTTCCCACAGGAATGCTCGTAGTTCATGCTCCAAGAACCATCGTTGAGTTGATGGCGCGCTAGATAATCCAAAGCCCAAGCCACAGCAAGCTCGCTTTGCTCGTTTCCACCGTTCTTCTCAACCAACGCCGCCCGAGACGCCTTCGAACGACCAGACAACGACATCTCGGCAAAGCCCAAGGCGTTTCCACTTGCAGAACTCGCCGCCGCTGCCGCTCGCTCAGCCATCTCCGATGTCCCAAGGGGTGTATCGGTCAGGTCGTTTTGCTCCTCGACATACTCCGATATCTTCTCGATCACCTGAGGGCTCGCCAGTGAACTCGACGATTGAACCGAATCGCTCTGCGCCTCGGTGATCTCCATCGAGTCGATCTGAAAACTCTCTAACTCTCCCCCACCACTCTCACCAGACTCAATCGTGATCCCATCCCCACGACCCGCTCCCAAACCCACCGTCCAAACCGCAAGGCACAAAAGCAATCCAAGATGGATCACGAAACTCGCTAGTACCGAAATGCTGACCCTACGACCACCCGGAACTACCGCCGATGATTCCTCCTGGTCGACGGGCTTATCCTCGAGCTCAACCCCGCCTGCCCAACGCGTTCCCATCCCCGACTCAATCGGAGGAACCTCCATTTGCATCTGCTCGGTCTCTACCATCGCAACATTTCCTCTTGCCTGTGCCTACCAAGCCAAATCGCCACCGAGCCTCTCTATGATCTTGTTTCGTCACTCGGCAGTGTCAATCTCCATCGAAGCTTGATTGCTAGCATTTTCAATCAGGAGGTTTGACGCAAGAAGGGGGCAAAATGCCCCTAGGATGCCGGTTTTGCAAAGAGCTCCACCGCAAAACCGACCATCGCCATCGAGTTGAAAAGCGCATGGATAATAAAGCAAGGCAGAATACTGCGCTGGAGTTGGTAGACCCTCCCAAGCACCGTACCAAGTACCACCAATGGAACCCAACTGACCCCATACTCGAAATGAGCTAAACCAAACACAAGCCCACTGACCATGGCAATCCACCACGGAGGATAGGCAGCCTGCATGTCGCTTGGCAACTCCTTGCTCTCTGGCTCTTGGGAGCTTGCAATCGAGGCCATACCGACGGCGTTATCGAAAGGGTTGGTGTCCTGTGAGTTCACTGCGTACGGATCGTGCGCTTGAGTGGATGGCACAAGCTGCTTTCGATCGTTTCCGAAAAAAAGATGCTTGAGATTCAGCCCATGATGCCGCAAAGTATCGAGCCAGTTGACCAGCAAAAAACGAAATGCATACTCCTCCCAAAGCGGAGCAAAGATAACGGCACTTGCAAACAGGAGTGGATAGCCCCACGCCTTGGCTCTTAATGAATCGATCACAGGATGCTGATACTCGATATCGGTCCATTGCGAGACTCCCAGATTGACCAGTATCACCATCGGCGTGATCCAGAAAAAAACCAAGACTCCGACCGTGACATCGCGAAAAAACTTGCCGGATGTCATCCCTAAAAGCCTTGGCGTGGTCTTTGTACGTTGCCAGGTATAAATCGCCGAGGCTATCGAACCGACGACAAGCGATAAAGCCGCTGCAAACATAAACCAAGGGGACTCGGTGATTGGCCCACTTGCGGCTTGCTGGCTCTCCTGAGCCAAAACCATTGGCTTGATCCAAGCTGGATCCGGGACTCCGATGGTCGTATCGGAGGGAATAGGCACTGGAGGCTCGGGTAGGCTCTTGCGAAACTCCTTATAGAAAACACCTGCAAGTACAAACTGGGCCAGAACGATGAATACAAAACAACCCATCAGGTCGACCAACCCAACTCGGTCATGCACTTGATCCTTGAGCCAACCGCTCCAGGTCATGATTCGCCGCCAGGCGATCAAGACCCAGGCGTGCACCATAAAGATGCCGAAGATCAATCCCATAGCAAATAAACCTGCCACTAAGGTAATGATCTGTTGGGTAGGGCTGAGCTCTTGCGGTTGCATCAATCGGATTTCTATTTAGCGTCTTGTTTTGTCTCTTGTCGGGCCCCTTGGACGACCATCAAAACGTATTGGATCCCCGAGACAACTGTTAAAAGGATCGATCCCCAAAGGCAAATCGGTAGAGCGAATTTCAACCAGTTGGGAACCTCAGATTGCAATCGGAGATACAGTAGCGATGCAACAACGGCAGCGCACTGCAAGACCATCTTCCATTTCCCCAACTGTTTGGCAGAAAAGTCACCCCCCTTGCCTTCGACCATCCCCCGAAGGCTCGTGACCAAAAGTTCACGCGCCACGACAAGGGTGGCCATCCAAGGTGCCATCGGAGAGCCTTGGGCTCCCACCAGCGCGATCATCGCGCCGCAGATAATGACTTTGTCAACGAATGGATCGAGAATCCGCCCCAGCTTGGTAACCTGATTGTATTTCCTTGCCCACCAGCCATCGATCCAGTCGGTCGAAGCAGCAACGATAAATAGAACCAAAGCAGCTGTCCAAGAGTTCCATTCGATACAAGCGCATACTACAAGTGCCATCAACAGACGGATCGAGGAAAGTGCGTTCGGGACATTCCAAGGGTTGGTCGAAAGCGTTGCCTGTGTGGTCATTGCATTACCCGCATGGCCACACCGATAAGATCGTATTCCTTGGAAGAGACAATTTCGCACTCGACCAAATCACCTGCCTTAAGCTGGAGATCTTCCGAAGGCGTCACAAAGACGCACGCATCAACGTCTGGAGCATCCGCATAGGATCGACCGATCCAGGAGTTCGAATCTCCATCGACAGGTTTATCCAGCAGGACGCTCAACCGCTTGCCCTGCTGCTTGGCACACCATTCGAAAGCGTTCTTTTGCTGGACTGCCATCAACCGCTTTCTGCGCTCCTTCTTGATCCGCTCTGGAAGATGCTCGTCCAATCGCGCCGCTGGTGTGTCGGATTCGATCGAATAAGTAAACACGCCGAGTCTCTCGAAATGCATCGAATCGACGAATTCCTCGAGCTCGTCAAATTGCTCATCGGTTTCCCCCGGAAAACCAGTGATCATCGTGGTTCGCAGGACAAGATTCGGTATGGTTTCTCGCATCATCGTGACCATTTCAATCGTCGACTCTCGAGTCACCCGCCTGGACATACGCTTTAGAACTGGGTTGCTCGCATGCTGCAAAGGCATATCGATGTAAGGCAAAATACGTTTTGCTTGGCCGATCGTTTCGAGCAACGGCTTGTCGATGTACATCGGATAGAAGTACATGAGTCGAATCCAATCGAGACCTTCAACACCATCGAGTTGCTCGAGCAGTTCTCGAAGCCTCGGCTCTCCAAACATATCGATGCCATAATAAGTGGTGTCTTGAGCAACGATGATCAGTTCTTTAACCCCGGTTTCGGCCAAACGCCGAGCCTCGACGAGAATATCTTCCATCGGCTTGCTTGCATGCTTGCCTCGCATTTTTGGGATCGCACAAAAAGTGCATAAGCGATCGCATCCTTCGGAGATTTTCAGATAGGCAAAATGCTTAGGGGTAACCTGCAAACGCATGTTGTCCGAGAGTGCTCGGATCGGAGCCGGGCGAAACACCGTTCGCTGTTCATCCAACCCGTCCATGATCCGATCGACCAAGTTGGCGATCTCATCGCGTCCAAAGACACCGACCAGACCGTCGATTTCCGGACGTTCAACCAAGAGGCTTTCGGTTTGGCGTTCGGCAAGACAACCGGTGATCACCACGCCACGGATTTTGCCCGAGCGCTTGAGTTCGAGCATCTGATCGATCGCTTCAAAGGATTCCTTTCTCGCATTCTCGATGAATCCACAAGTGTTGATCACCACAAAGTCCGACTCCTCGGGCTTCTGTACCAATTGATAACCACTTTGCTGGAGAATTCCGAGCATCTGCTCGCTATCGACGAGGTTCTTGGGGCATCCCAAACTGATAAATGCATAAGATCCTCGTTTGCCTTGGACGTCCTGGCCGGGGAGATTCGAGGAGGAATCAGGGATTTCAACAATCGGAAGACTACGCATGGAATGATTTCGACTCTTGGTCGAGTCGATTCGCTAGTTTGGAATAAAAACACCCAAGCAGGCCAAATAGCCTCAAAAAAGTGCTGGTATCTGATAATACCACCTGCATCGGCCTGCACTAGGCGAAAATCCCGTCAAATAAACGCGCGGCCGGGCGATTTGGGCATCGAACCCTCCGCATGACCGCAATTCCTCGGTGGGGTTCCATTGTGGATACCCCCAGAGGAACCGCTGATTGCATGATCAAATAGTTACCGTTATCCTGGCTTCTTTAGGAATTATTGTGTCTAAAACTAATTGAATTCGTGCTCGTGCTACTCGAAGGGAAGCATTAACACACCCACTAAGGAATCACCCCGATGACGGATAAATCGCCTCCAGTCAAGCCACGACTTTGGACCATGTTTTTGGTCTTCTTCATTACGACCCTAAGCTATCTGTTTGTATCGATCGCTGCAACGATCATTGGTATTAGCAGTCTTGGAATTGACCTAAGGTCGAAACCGGTTTCTGGGCCTGCCTTAATGGACAAATTTACCGATCACCCTGCAGCTTTGGCTCTGTCTATCGTGCCAGGCCATACGATCATCATTTTGATCATCGCAATTGCCGCCATGGTTTCGTCCTTTTCCTTTAGAGATCGACTATCGCTCAAAAAAGCAAATTGGCCAATCTGGGTCAGTGTCTGTGCCGTCTTTGCATCACCCGTTTTAGCAATACTTACATCGCTTGTGGTCTCTCGATTTTTCGAAGTCAACGAGTATCAGGAAATGATGTCAAGGATGGCAAGATCGAGTGTTCGTGGAATCGGATTAGCACTTACCGTGGCATGCCTCTCACTTATTCCCGCATTTTCAGAAGAATGGCTATTTCGTGGTTATCTTCAATCAAGATTAGCTCAGAGGATCAATCCCGTCATGGCGATACTTCTAAGCAGTCTTTTCTTCGCTGCATTCCATTTGAGTCCTGTTCATGCTTTAATCATTCTTCCAACCGGATTGTGGTTGGGTTTTATCTCCTATCGTTGCGGATCGATTATTCCTGCCATGATCGGACATGCTTATAACAACGCAATGTCAGCGCTTTTTGCTTTGAACCAGGATCGTGCTGAATCGTTTGGCAATATCATACTTGGTGTGGGAGTACTAGGACTCCTCGTTGTCGTGTTTTATTCAATCAAATACCCTTCGATGATTCCGAAGCTGGAGGATATCGACCCGCCGAGCCCGGCTGATTTGTCCTAACGATCCGATCGCAGGGAACCTAGCAACGGTTGCCGCATCGCTAAGACTGCAGCCAAGACACAGAAAAACATCCCCAGCAAAATCACCCATAGGAGCATCGTCAAAGGGCCTCCAAGGGAAACTACGGAATTCCCCCGCATCAACACAGGTGCCGAGGCGGCCAATGCACACAACATCCCAATCCCTAACCCCCTGAGCAACTGCCAACCGTTTTCTAAAAACAGCGCCCAGATCAGCCTGCCCTTGGGGAAACCCATCGCCCGCATGGCTGCAAGTTCGCTTCTGCGTTCCAAGGCGCTGCGCAACTGAGAGACCCCCAACCCGAGTGTCCCGAGCAAGAGTCCCAGTCCTCCCAAGAGCTGAAACGCACTCAGATAAGTATTCTGAACCGCCAATAGTCGCGCCAAAATCCCTTCGGCCGATGCGCAACTGAGCCCTTCGTCTGACCAGCCTGTTTCCAATGCGGTACGGATCTGAGCGACTTGCTGCGCCGAGGCACCCTCAGGAGGTTTGACTAGAAACTCACGATAACCACCAATGTCTGGGAAGACCTTCTGAAAATTCGCCTCACCGATCCAAAGACTCCCTTGGAAGATGGTGTTCTGTAACACGCCCACAGTCTGAAAATAGACTCTCTTCTCTCCGAATCGATAGTTGAACTTCTCCCCAACATAACCACCTAGATGCAAAGCCCATAAGGCCGTGTTTTGATCGAGGATCACCGGCAAGGGACTCTCGATGGTTCCCATTGCCGAAACCTCCAAACGCTCCCATGGCGATTGACTCGTATCGGTTCCAAACCAAGCCAGTTCCGTTTTTCCATCGGCTCCTCGATCAATCTCCTGGATCGATGTTCCAATCCCCATGACCCGAGGCTCTGAGGCTTGGTAGAGATTATTGCAACTGGCATCGTCTCCACCTCGGACCCTCGCAGCGACAATCCTTGCATCGACCAGCCCCTGAGCCTTATCGCCAAGCGTTTGCTTTTGCTGTTTAGGATCTGCAATGTTGACGTGAATGCTCTGCGAACTCTTGCCAACCCAAGCGAAACCTCCGGTCCCTCGCCTGTCGGGCTGCGACTGAAACAGACTCATCGCAAGAATCAAAAAACTCGCCATCGCCATCAGTGCCACCGTGAGGATACTGCGCAAGGGTGCCCTAAGGGCATTCGACCGCGCAAGGGTATTGAGATCCACATGGGAATCCTGCGGCTCGCGATTCCTGTTGGTCATGCGAGCGTAAAGCCATAGGACCATCGCGATCATCCAGAGCATGCCGCTACCGACAAACGCCCCAGCTTGGATTTGACCCTGCAACCACTGTCCTGCCAGCAAAATCACAACTCCCAAAGCGCCACAAAATATCGCAATCGCCCGAATTGATCGGTTGACCTTCGGGCTCGGTGCCTCGTCATCCATGCGACCTTTGAGAAGCCGAGCAATGCTCGATCGCCGTAGCTGCCTTGTGACAATCCAAGTCGTAGCCAAAGAAACCAGCAAACCGGCTAACCAGCCAATCCATAGACTGCTGGGTCGAATATAGAAATCCAAAAACGAAACGGATATGGCACCTACCCACCAACTCTTTAAGCCAGCCAACAACGCATAGGCGTATCCAACACCCAAGGCGACCCCGAGCGCTGATCCAATCGCAGCGACAATCCCAGATTCAATCAGGAGCAATCGCCTCACCTTGGACCTTGTCCACCCGGAAGCCATGAGCAAACCCCAGTGCTCGGCGCGTCTCTCGATGGTCAGTCGAAACAACAACGCCACCAAAATCAAGGCTGCGGCGATCACAAAGAAACTCAAGGACAAAAACAATGCATCGAAGGGGGTCGTCCCACTCGCAGCCCGTAGCTGTTGCTCTCGAAGCGGCAACTCACGCCAACCGAGAGTGCCGAGATTCTTTCGAGCAATCGTGAGCAACTCCTCGCCACGAGCCTCCCGCATTGAATCGCTGAGTCCATCGAAACGAATCGATGTTTGGGATCCGAATCTCGAACCGAACAACTCTCTGGCTCGGACATCCGAGATAAATAGCTTCGGAGTCAGCCGGTGCGCATTCCAATACTCGTCGTCTTGCTTTTCGATCTTACGGGTCAATGCAAAAGGGGTCTCCCAATTGGAGATCGACTCTTGATCGGTGATGCCAGGTACTACCGGAGTCCAAGCAGGATCGTTAAAGACGGTCGGAGCTTGAGAAAATCGAGCAGGCGATTTGCGTCGATAAGGTTGCTCGGGCTGGCTCAATGGGGCAATGGCCACGACGGTCGCTTGAAAACTCTTTTCGATTTCTGTTCCTTCCACGGTTTCGGGCAAAAAATAATCAATCCTCAAGTCATCACCTACCTTGGCCCCTAGCTCCTTGGCCATCCACTGGTTGATCACCACCCAATCGTCGGTCGAGTTGCTCCCGTTAGATACAACACGCTCGGTTGCACTTGCACCGAGCATCGACTCGACAAGTCCCCAAGGCACTCCACTGATGATCGAGTAAGGGACACTGCGGCCTAGATCCTGCTCTTGCGAGCTAGGCGTTTGGGCAGGCCGCACGACTTCGGTGTTGTTGGCAAGATAGCTTAGGATCCGCACCGATGTCGATTCGCTCGAACCCGAGCCGATCGCCTCGGAAAGCGAATCTGGGATCATCATTTGCTCACTGGTGAGCTGATCGTAAGAAAAGACTTTCACGGTCTCTGCGCCCGATTCACCAACGGTTGGATCAGGGAAGCTTCTTTGCACCTGCTGCCAGCGTAATCCGAGATCATCGAGGGTCAGCTTTAAGGCTGGCAGGAGTGACTCTTGGCCGCTTTTGGAGCTAGCGACCGCATTGATTTTTTCATCGATCTCCAACGCCTTTTGTAACGCAGGCTTCGATGCATAAGCGTTCAGAACCGGCCGTTGGTCGCTTCTCAATGAGAATCGCCCTAAGCTTTGATCAGGGATCACATCGACAACCTCCCATCGCGATAACGCGACTACTTGGTTCTCTTTTTTGCCGAGGGCGCTATCGGCCGGCACCACAGCATCGCGGGAGACTTTCAACGTAATGCGATCACCGATCTTGGCCTTGAGCTCATCGGCCAAGGATCGGTTCAATACGATCTGCTGATTCCCGGGAGTCGCCGACGGCTTGATCGTTCCCAACGCCCAGAAGTCCTCTTCGACCCCCAGGAGCGTCAGTTCCGTCACTCTTTGGGTGGTGATCTTACCCTGGTCCTCTTGCGAACGATCTTGGTGCTCGGCGACGACCGATTGAATCCAAAGAAATCCGCAAAGCGACCTGTCGTTGGTGCTCGCTTTGGCTCGCTCAAGTGCCGATTGATCGAACCATCGCGGGGACAATATCATTCGCTGGATCGAACCGATGCGATCCAATGCTATATGCTTTAGTGAGCCTCGCATGCTGTCGCCCACAAGAAGAGCCCCGACTATCACCGCACTTGAAACGGCTACTCCCAGTGCCACCGGTAAAAGGAGCCGAAAGAAATGGAGGATTGTTCGAAGTACCAATGACAGCATCGTCGGCCTAAACCAATTTCGTGGATCGACCCAAACACTCGAGCAAGAATTCGAGGATTTCGATGTGGCGGCGAGCCTCAGCAATGTCCTTTCCCCAAGTGTACATGCCATGCCTGCGGATTAGATAACCCCAGCAAGGCTCCTGAGGATGTTCGGCAAAGTATTGCTCCACTTGCACAACAAGCGAAGGAATATCTTGCGTGTTGTCGAAGATAGGTATCCAAACGCTCGACTCATGGGTCGTGATCCCTTCAAGTCCTTTGAGCATCTCGAAACCGCTTACACGGATGCCACCCAAAGGCGAAAAATGCTCAGACAAAAGCGTGCACCAAACGCTGTGGGTATGAAGGATCGCACCGGCTCCCCGTTTAGCGGCCAAGCAATGGAGCAACGTCTCGGCACTGCTTTTGGGCTGGTTCTCGAATGCCGGTTTACCTAGCTCGTCGCACACCACAAAGTCATTCGGCCCCAAGTGCCCTTTGTCTTTGCCGCTGGCCGTAACGAGCAATCGCAAGGGTTCCCTACCTACCACCGCAGAGTAATTGCTCGATGTACCCAGCGACCAACCGCGTGTCCAGAACTGATGCCCGGTCTGCCTTAGTCCCTCGATGGCTGTCGCATAAGCTTCGAGTTCGGGTTTGATCGTTTCGTGTTGGCTCATAGGCTCGGAGGAATTCAAAAGTCGCTTAAAAAAGAAAACCTAGCTCTGTCAAACCAAGAGATTACTGTGGTCGCGTACTTCGAGCAACCTCTTGCAGATCCACTCAAATTAAAATCTCGCTGACAAGTTTCCCGTGCACATCGGTCAGCCGATAGTCACGGCCCTGGAATCGGTAAGTCAGCCTCTGATGATCGATCCCAAGCAAATGCAAAATCGTCGCATGCAAATCATGGACGTGAACAAGCCCATCGGTGACGGAAAAGCCTAATTCGTCGGTAGCCCCGTGGATTGTCCCGGCCTTGATCCCTCCCCCGGCAATCCACATGGTAAAGGCATCGACATGGTGATCCCTGCCTGAAGATTCACGGACCTCGCCCATCGGTGTACGCCCAAACTCGCCTCCCCAGAGCACCAGCGTCTCATCGAGCAACCCTCGTCGCTCTAGATCGAGAATCAAAGCCGTTGAGGCTCTGTCGACCTCCAAGCAAACTTTGTCGAGGTCTTCGTTGATGTCTTGATTTTTACCCCCGTGATGATCCCAATCGGTGTGATAGAGTTGAACGAATCGCACTCCGCGCTCGACCAGCCGTCGTGCCAGCAAACAATTGTTCGCAAACGACCCTTTGCCGACTTGGGCACCGTAAAGTTCGAGCGTCTCGCTTGTCTCATCATCGATCCGCATCAACTCGGGAGCCGCTGTTTGCATACGAAACGCTGTTTCATACGCAGCGATGCGAGTCTGTATCTCCGGATCGGATACTTCCTCAAAACGCATGCGGTTTAGATCATTGGTAGCTTCGATAAAGCTCTGCTGCAAACTGCTGGAAACACCTTTGGGATTCTCCAGATGCAAGATCGGACTCCCCTGACTCCTCAGCGGTACACCCTGATACTTCGAGGGTAAGAAGCCCGCCGACCAAAGCGTATTTCCTCCCCGAGGGCCTCTTGGGCCCGACTGCAGCACAACGAATCCAGGCAAGCTTGCCGATTCGGTGCCGAGCCCGTAAGTAACCCACGAACCGATGCTCGGTCTACCGGGTGCCTGGAAACCACTGTTCATAAAAATTTTCGCAGGACCGTGATTGAACACATCGGTCTTAATTCCGCGAAGCCAGCAAACTTTATCGACAATTTTCTGGTGAAAAGGAAGCAGTGAACTCAGCTCCATACCGCACTGGCCGTAACGACCAAATTTGCGATTGGTGCCCATGAGTTTCGCATCCGCCGGCAAGAACGCAAACCGTCGCCCTTGAGTCAGGCTCTCAGGGGGTAGCTTGCCATGAAACTCTCTTAAGGCCGGTTTGTCCTCGAAGAGTTCGAGCTGGCTCGGTCCACCTGCCATGAACAGAAAGATCACGTTCTTGATCTTGGGCGGTAGATGGAACTGGTCAAGAGCTCCCAAAGGCTTTGGCCCATCCTGAGCCATCAGAGACTTTAGTGCTACAGATCCAAACCCAACCCCCGCTGATCCAAGGAATGCTCTGCGACGAATCTGCAATAATCGATCTGATGGATTCTCACTCATGACTTAGTCTCGGTTCACAAATTCATCCGCATTAAACAGCACGCGAGCAACCTGAGCAGCAGCGGCTCGCTCGGCAACAAAACCGCCCAATCGCTGGAGTTCATCGGGATTTTGTCGGTAATACTCCAAAGTCGATGCGTGAAAACGACGCAGTCGATCCAATTCCCAATCGCTGGGGTTTCTGCACCAAGCCAGCAAAACCATAAGCTTGATTCGATCGCTGGTCGTATCGCTTGTCGAAAACATTTCCGTCGAAGTATCGGTCTTGGCACTGATATCGGTGCGAGATTGCTGGAGTTGACGCTCGGCCCTATCGGCCAGTTCAACAGCCAGTTCCCAAAAGACAGGATCATTCGCCAGAGTTAACGCTTGGAGTGGCGTGTTGGTTCGACTGCGACGCGTGCAAACGGTGCTAAAGTCCGGGCTGTCGAAAGTTGTAAACAGAGGATAAGGGGCGCTTCGAAAAAATTCGGTGTACATCGTTTTTCGATATCGGTTCGCACCGGTGTCTTCCTTCCAAGCTTTCACATTTTGAGTGAAGTTGTAGATTCCCGATGGCTGTGGCGGATGAACACTCGGACCACCGATCCGATGGGTTAACGCACCGCTGGCACTCAATGCTCGATCTCGAAGAATCTCGGCATCGAGCCGGATGCGTGTTTGTCTGGCCAACAACCGATTCGCCGCATCGACTTGCGCAAGATCCGCTCGATAATCGCTGCTTTGCTGATAAGTCTCCGAAGACACAATGCGATAGATCAAATGCTTGAGCGACCAGCCCGAGTCGATCCAATCACTGGCAAGCCAATCGAGCAATTCCGGATGACTAGGCGCTGCACCTTGAAGACCAAAGTCGTTTTCGGTTTCGACCAAGCCGGTTCCAAAGAGCTTCATCCAAACACGGTTGACCATCACGCGAGCCGTCAGCGGATTGTCTTTGGAGACAAGCCATCTTGCCAATTCCAGACGATTGCTCATCGGCACATCTTTTCCATCTCGGAAGATCGATGGGATCGATGGACTCAACGGACCGTTGCCTTGATCGGGACTTAGGAAATCGCCTCGCGTCAATCGATACGTACTGGGTGGCTTGGCCTGATCCCTATAAATCATCTGCGAGACGGTTTTACCTTGACTGGGTAACCTTTGGCTCCGCTGGGCGATTTGCGCCTTGAGCGACTCGATTTCCTGCGTTGGAACAAGATTTTGAGGGGGGATCGGTGTCGTGCTGATGTCTAACGCGAAGCGTCCAATCAAATAGTCTTTGTTGATCTCGTGCAGCAAAAGAACTTCCACGGGACTGTTGCTTGCGGGGATTGGATTCGCAAGACCAAAGACTGCCCAATGCTCTGCATTCATCTTTAAATCAGGATTGGATTTGACCTGGGCCGCATCGGTGTTGATTGCCCAACCGGTTTTCGGATCCGAGTCTATCGCATGCTCGATGGGATACTTCGGTTGCGCGTGGTCGGACCAAGCTTGAGCAAACGGTTGTTTGGTCTGATTCGATAGGATTTGAATTTCCGAGAGAACGAAGTTTCCATTGGAGGCTTTGCCAGGCCCTGTTTTTGGTAGAGAGTCGTCGGTCAAGGTTCGCAGGCGAACGGCGGTAACAGGATTGAGGTTGTCGGAGTGAAGGAATTCGAATCTCAAGGTTGCATTGCCGCCAAGACTCTGCGGGACGAGAACTGATCCATCCTTAAGCAGAGATAACGCGACCGAATCCTTGCCCTCGGATCCAACCGCATGCTCGATAGTGACTCTTTGCCAGTTCAGATCCGGTGGGGGCGCCTGCGACTGTTTCTTGGTTTGTGCTTCGAGTTGCGATAATTTTTTCTTGAGAGCCTGCAATTCCGATAGATCTTGCAAAACCGAATCCGGTAGTCCAAAGACTTCGCCTTCGAGCACCTCGATCACGGGGTTTGCCGAGTTGCTGTCGGCACAGGCGTTGAAGAAAGCATAGAGGCGATAGTAGTCGTCGATGCTGATCGGATCGTATTTGTGGGTGTGGCACTGGGCGCAACCAATCGTCAGGCCGAGCCACACCGCACCGGTGGTGTTGACGCGATCGACGATCGCTTCGTGCCGATATTGATCTGCTTTGACGCCCCCTTCCTCGTTGATCATCGTGTTTCGATGAAAGGCGCTAGCGATCAGGTTGTTTTTTAAGGTTTTATCCAATGCAGACTTATCGGCGTGGCCATCCTCGAGCAGATCGCCTGCGAGTTGCTCGAGGGTGAACCTGTCAAAAGGCATATCGGCATTGATCGCGGCGATCACCCAATCGCGATAAGGCCACATCGAACGTGCGCCATCGATGGTAAATCCATTGGAGTCGGCATACCGAGCTTGATCGAGCCAGAATCGACCCCAACGTTCACCCAATTGAGGGCTCGCAAGCAGGGTTGCGATCAAGCGATCTATACGGTCTGGAGAACTGTCCTTTTGGAATGCTTCAAGCTCCTCGGGAGTTGGCAGAGTGCCGATCAGATCCAAGTACAATCGGCGTGCGAGGGTCAGCGGGTCGGACGGAGGGGATGGCTTGAGTCCGACTCGTTGCAGTTCTGTTCGCACATACCCATCGATCGGACTTTGAGAATCCAATGGAGCATTCTCTGGGAACTTGGGGCTTATCAAAGGAACAAAGGCCCAATGTTTCTCGTAGCGTGCACCTTGAGCAATCCAGCGACTGAGAATCTCTTTTTGCGCGGTCGTTAACGGTTTATTGGTCGATGCAGGGGGCATCACCGAATCGGGATCTTCCGAGAAGATCCGATCGATAAGCTCGCTTTCTTGGGGGGCTCCAGGGACGATCGTCCGAGCCGATCGGTTTGGATTCAGAGCGTCATCCTCTAGATCGAGCCGAAGTTCCGCTTGGCGGCCTTTGTCGTCAAACCCGTGACACGCAAAGCAGTGGTTTGCCAGGATCGGTCGAACATCCTTCTGGAAATCGATTGCCGGCTGTTGGTAGGCCAGCAAGCCCCTAGCCATGCAAGCCACCAATGCGAGGGATTTGATGAATTGGAAAATGATCGACCGCATGGGAACATGGGGAAGGGGAGCGGGACACTCTGAGGCTTACCATAGTGTACGCTTGTCTAAACGAATTTGTTGGGGTTGGGATCACATTCACAAGAAATCGGGAACCCCCGAGGGAATTGTCCGCTTAGGGGTGATTCTTTATTTTTTGCATCAGTGCCGCTTGGGTTCCAAGGCGGGAGTCGAGATCCGAGACCTCATTGGGGTAGGCTTGTTGATAGGTTCCGTCTGGTTGCATAACCCAAGCATTACGCTGATCCTTGAGGGACACGTCTAAAATTTCCCAGATCCTTTGCCTATGCTCTTTTCTGGAAATAGGAGTCACCGCCTCGACCCGCCCCGAAAGGTTTCGATTCATCCAGTCGGCCGAACCGATGAAGAATTCTCCAGCGATCGGATCTGTGTTCCCGTTGGCAAAATGGAAAATTCTGGAGTGCTCAAGGAACCGTCCAATGATTGACCGCACGGTGATATTGTGAGTATGACCCGGGACTCCGGCCTTCAAGCAACAGAACCCACGAACAATTAGGTCGACACGAACTCCAGCGATCGAAGCTTCCACGAGCTTGGAAATCATGTCGGCATCTTCGAGTTGGTTCATTTTAAGAATGATTTTAGCCGGACGCCCCGATTTGGCATGAGAGATCTCGCGGTCGATGTGTTCGTGAAGTGAAGTTCTCATATTCGCGGGGGAAACAAGCAATCGGTGGTACGCTATTTTCGCTGAGCATCCTGTGAGAAAGTGGAATAGATCTACGACATCTTGGGTGATCAACGGGTCGCTTGTAAAGAGCCCGAGGTCGGTGTAGAGCCTTGACGTTTTGACGTGGTAATTTCCAGTACCGATATGGGTGTAGCACCGAAGCCCCTCGGGCTCATCTCTTACAACCAATGCGATTTTCGAATGGGTCTTTAGGCCCACAACACCGTAAACGACGTGCGCACCGGCCCGTTCGAGCTGGGCTGCCCACTGAAGATTTCTTTGTTCATCAAATCGAGCCCGAACTTCAATCAGACAAGCGACCTGCTTACCGGCCTCGGCTGCTTGAATCAGCGACTCGATAAAAGGGGTTTGATCTCCTACTCGATACACCGTCATCTTGATTGCTCGCACCTTGGGATCCATCGCAGCCTCCGTTATGAAACGCACTACGCTGTGATCAAAGCTCTCGTAAGGATGGTGGACTAGCAGATCGTGCTTCTTAATCAACTCCCATAGATCTGAGTCGGGTTGGCTGAATTCCGAAGGGTAAAGGGGCTCCCAGGTCGGAGCTCGAAGATGGTCAGGACCAAGGCCGATGAGTTCCCAGAGTTTGTTGTAATCCATAAGCCCTGGAACACAGTAGACTTGCTCTCCTGAGAGTGAAAACTCTCGTTGAAGAAGTTCGACCACCTTCGGATCGTGATTCGAGTCGATCTCGAGCCGAACGACGGGCTCGAATCTTCTTTGCCGAAGCTGTTCGTTGACATGCTGCTTTAAATCGACCACTTCGTCATTAAACTCTACCTCCGCATCGCGAGTCACCCGAAAGACAGTCGTCGAGAGGATTTCGTAGCCTGGAAACACATCGCCTAGATTGGCTTTGATCACCGAGTCACTTCGAACCAATTGGATTCTTCCCCCAGCCTCGTTCGGAAGTCTCAGCCAACCGACGATGGAGTCCGGAATTTTAAGCCTAGCGAATCGGCTATCCGAAGCTTCCGAGGCCCTAAGCAATATCCCAAAAGATATCGATAGATTCGAAAGAAAAGGAAACGGGTGGCTAGGATCAACCGCAAGCGGAGTAAGGATCGGAAGGATGTTCCTGCGAAAATCATCATCGACCTGTTGCTTTTGGACCTCGGCTAGCTGGTGATAATCCAGCAAGTCAATCCCCTCGTCGGCCAATGCTTGACGGATCTTCACGAAGATTTGGTTTTGCAAATCCAGAAGCGGTGTCAGGTTTCGGTGAATTTGTGCCGGTAGGTCTGCCTCCCATGGAGCCTGGTTCCCGGAGCGAATCAAGGATTGGATAAGCTCCAATCGCTTCATGAAAAATTCATCGAGGTTGGATGAAAAGATGGCCAGAAACTTCATCCGTTCCAGAATCGGGTTTCTCTCGTCCTGGGCCTCATGCAGAACCCTTTGGTTAAACGCGATCCATCCGATGTCGCGTTGCATCCACACATTCTCAAGACGGGTCTGGGTTTGAGTCGTTCTGTTCATCCGGGATTATCCGTGGATTGATGGATTGCTATTGGTCAACTATTCGAGACACGCTCTGCCGCATGCGCCAGCAAAACTTACTCCAAGATGAAGATTGCTTGGAGTGGCAACTGTTGCAATCGAAAATACCATCACGGACGGCCCAAAGTGCAAAAACTTAATAATTGTCATAATCGCTTCCGTCGATACAACTTCTCGTTGCGAGCATGGATGCTGGAGCACTCCGTACGCTCCACTCTTGTTTGACGCAACTATGGAGTGATGATGCCTGGGATGTTTGAAGTCTTAGTAAATCGGCACTTCACGTTTTTGAGACTCCTTTTGACTGGGTTCGGGCTTAGCGCGAGCTTGTCGATTTCGGCTGCAAATTGTCAGCAACTAAGCAGTGAACCTGTGCCGCAACAGGCTACGGAATCGGCAAGCCGCACTATGCCTGAGAATCCTAGTTTGGATCCTCTAAGCGATAAACTAAATGTA
>Ga0082207_1000736_pt1 | contig 17708 bp, 15 predicted proteins | sample LakMenEpi10Aug09_FD_71540 | JGI IMG/M metagenome (GOLD analysis project Ga0082207, IMG submission 71540)
CCACTACGACTCGCCCTCGGTCGCGGCGGTGAAGCGGTACCGGGCCGATATGCGGAAGCTCGTGGACGAGTTCATCCAGACGATGCCGCTGGAACTGCCGATCCGCTGGAACTCGCCGGCGTGGCTGATCTTGATGGGCATCGAACACGAGCGGATCCACCTCGAGACGTCGAGCGTGATCATGCGGCAGATGCGGCTCGACGAACTTCGGCGCGGCGACGAACTCACCGCGGAGGAGCAGCGGCTCTGGGCGTCGTGCCCAACAGCCGGTTCGAGTCCCGCCAACGAATGGCTCCCAGTCGCCGCCACGCACGTCCGGCTCGGCAAGCCCGAAACGGATCGCACCTACGGCTGGGATAACGAGTATGGCGTTGAGGAGGCCCACCTGCCCGCTTTTCTCGCCGGCCGGCGGCTCGTGTCAAACGCGGAGTTCATGGAGTTCGTGGCTGACGACGGCTACCGCAACGAGTCGTGGTGGACTGAGGAGGGCCGGGGCTGGCTGAAGTACACCGGGGCCGAGCATCCCAAGTTCTGGTTGAAGCGAGGCCCGTCGTATTGGCAGCGAAACCTCCTCGACGAGATCCCGCTGCCCGCCAACTGGCCCGTGGAGGTGAACTGCCTCGAGGCGCAGGCCTACTGTGCCTGGCTGGCGGCAAAGACTGGGGAGAACGTGCTCCTGCCCACCGAGGCCCACTGGCAGGCCCTCCGCGAAACGCTCCCCGGGGATCAGCCCACGTGGGAGCAGGCGCCCGGCAACATCAACCTCGAGCGTTACGCATCGAGTTGCCCGGTCGACGCGTTCCCGCAGGGTGAGTTCTGCGACATCGTCGGCAACGTCTGGCAGTGGACCCGGACGCCGATCATGCCCTTCAAGGGCTTCGAGGTGCATCCGCTCTACGACGACTTCTCGGTGCCGACCTTCGACGGCCGCCACAACCTCATCAAGGGCGGCTCGTGGATCTCGACCGGCAACGAGGCGCTCGCCAGCGCACGATACGCCTTCCGCCGCCACTTCTTCCAACACGCTGGCTTTCGCACGATCGTTGAAGAGCCGGGGAACGAAGCGGTCACCGTCGGCTCGCGACTGTATGAGACCGACCAACTGGTGACGCAGTATCTCGACTTCCACTACTACGACGCCGCGTCGAGCAACGCGGCCGACCCGCTCGGGGTTCCCAACTTCCCCAAGGCGTGCGTCGAGGCGACCATGCGGCACGTGCCGGAGGACCATCGCGATCGCTGCCTCGACATCGGCTGCTCGGTGGGCCGCTCCGCCTTCGAGTTTGCACGCTTCTTTGGTCACGTCGATGCGATCGACTTCTCGGCCCGCTTCATCCAGTCCGGAGTTCGGCTCCAGCAGGGCGACGAGGTGCTCTACGAGATTCCGACCGAGGGCGAACTGACCACCGGACGGGCGATCTCGCTCGACCGGCTAGGCCTCGGCGACGTGGGCCGCCGCGTGAACTTTATGCAGGGCGACGCCTGCAACCTCAAGGAGCTCTTTCACGACTACGACCTCGTGTTCGCTGGCAACCTGATCGATCGGCTCTACGACCCCACCCTGTTCCTCGATGCGATCGCGGGCCGCGTGCGGCCCCATGGCTTGCTCGTCATCACGTCGCCCTACACCTGGCTTGAGGAATACACCCAGAAGGCGAAGTGGCTAGGCGGCCGCCGCGAGGCTGGAGAACCACTGACCACGTTCGCCGGTCTGTCGCGGGCTTTTGCTGGACGGTTCGACCTGCTCCACCGACAGGACATACCGTTCGTGATCCGCGAGACCGCTCGTAAGCACCAGCACACGGTCGCCGAGATGACGGTCTGGCGACGAGTGGGCGGGTGATCTGCTAGCCTTTGCGAGGGTGGTCCCGCAGGCCGCTGGAGGCCACCACGCACCCGCGAGTTGCTCTATGCAACGCCCAACGCCGCCTCCGGTACCGCCTGCCGTCGGCGCCGATCACCTGCCCGTCGTCATCGTGACCACCAGACGGCCCGCCAAACGCCGTGGCCGGGGGGGTGCTGCCGCCGCGGTGTCGATGCTCCTCGCCGTGGCCGCGGTCGCTTCCGCCATCGTGGCCTGGCCGTATCTCGAGCCGTCGCTTCGTACCGGGAAGCGTGCGTCACGGAAAAAGCAGGCCGCGGTCGTCGCGGACCGCGGCGAATCACCCCGTGTTCGCAAGCCTGCCCACGAGGAGAAAACGCAGCAGGAGCGGCAACCGGTGAGGGAGCCGCCGCGTCCGACTTCTCAGGATCGCGTCGAACGCGACCGTGAGCCTGCCGACGTACGGAAGCCGCCGCAGCCGGTCACCCTGCCGGAGGAGGCCGACCAACCCGACGCCCGCGTGACTGAAAATGTGGTGCGCATGGTGACCGAAGCCGCCAAGGCGATTCGCGGCCACGACTACTCGGCGGCCGAGACGGCACTCGGGGCCGCGAAGGATTTCGCTGGCGACGAGCCCGAACTGGCGACGCGAGTTGATCGCTGGGGACTGCTTCTCGACTACGCCAGGCAACTCGACGGTCACGTGGCCACGGCCATCGCGTCTGCCAACGAAGGCCGCGAGTACACGATCGGCGACCGCACGATCGCGATCATCGAGATTGGGCCGGATGGCTACGCCTACAAGGAGGCGGGAACGACGAGGCGGGGACCGCGGGCGGGTTTGCCTCGGGTGCTGGAGCGGGCGATTCTGAAGGCCTGGTACGACGGTGATCCACGGCCCTCCAACGGGATCTTCGTCGGTGTACACCGCCTGCTCGACGAGGACGTGGATTTCGAAAAGGTTCGCCAGGAGTGGCAACAGGCCTTCCTCGGGGAGCCGGCGACGGCATCGATCATGCCGCTCCTCGACGATCCGGTGCTCGCCGCAGTCCTCTGACCGCCTACCAGACCCGTTCCAGGATCGGCAGGAGCGTTTGCGGATCGAGCGACACCGGGTTGCCCCGCATGCTCGCGCCTCCCGAGTTCGCCGCCAGCCACGAAAGACGTTCTCGGGGGAGCCCCACCTCGGCGAGTCGTCGCGGCGTGCCGGCGGTGTCGCAGAGGCGTTCGACCCGCCCCACGAAGGCGTCGGCGGCGGCCTCGTGATCCCGCGGCGCATCGGGATCGACTGCCTGTTCGAGCATCGCGAAGTCGTCCCGGCAGGCAGGTCGGTTCACTGCGACGGTGGCGGGCAGCATCACCGCGCAGGCGACGCCGTGCGGGGTCCCACATTCGATGCCGAGCGCCGCGGCCACACCGTGCGCCATGCCGAGGCCGGAGTTGGTCAGGGCCATGCCGGAGAGGAGCGCCGCGTGGCTCATCGCCGCGCGGGCATCGAGGTCGCGCGGGTCGGCCAGCACCCGCGGCAGCGCCGCCAAGGCGCGAGGCAGCGCGTCGAGCACGAGCGCTCGCGGCAAGGGGGCACGAAACCTGCAGACGAACGACTCGATGAGCTGTGTGATCGCGTCGAGCCCCGAGGCGGCCGTCACGTCTCGGGGGCACGGCACTGTGAGGGCTGGATCGACGAGGGCCGCCCGCGGCACGAGCAGTGGGCTCCGCATGCTCTTCTTGAATCGCCGCCGTGGGCAGGAGATCACCGCGTTGCGGGTGGCCTCGGCGCCCGTTCCCGCCGTCGTCGGCACGGCGACCATCGGCAGGGGTGGCCTGACGATCGGCAGACCTCGGCCTACGCCCTCGAGATGGTCGGCTACGGTGTCCTCATCGCAGTCCGGTAGGTTGGACAGGTTGGTTGCGAGGGCCGCCACGGCCTTCGCGAGGTCGATCGTGGCTCCGCCGCCGATCGCCACCACCACCGCCTCGCGGCCTTCGAGCGGCGGCAGTTCCCGAACCACGCTCGCCACGTCGGCCACGGTCGGCTCGCCCGTGCAGGTTCCGACGCGGATCACGTCGAGGCCGGCGGTGCGAAGCAAGGCGGCCACGGCTGCTTCTCCGCCGCAGGCCTCCAGGCTCCGTGATCCCGTCACCAGCCAGGCCTCGCGGCCGAACCGTGTGGCCATGTCCCCGAGTTCGGCGAACCGCCCGATGCCAAACAGCACCGACGACGGACACAAAAAGTCGTAGCGTTCGAGGCCGGTGGCGAAGGAGGGGGGCATCTGGTCGTCCGAAAACGGGGCCGGGCATGGACCGCCGGCAGGACCTGACCTAGGCTTGCCGGCTCGCCATCTGTTTTCCCCGCCGCGACACCTTCTCGCAACCGCAGCCGCCGCCCGCAGCGCATGATCGACCCGCTTCCCATCCCGCAGCATTCCGGCCCGATCGAGGGCCGCATCCGGCCTCCCGGATCGAAGAGCATCACCAATCGCGCGCTGGTGTGCGCGGCATTGGCCCGGGGAAGCAGCCGGCTCACCGGGGTGCTCGACAGCCAGGACACCCGCGTGATGGCGGCCGGTCTGGCCATGCTCGGTATCGGCGTGGAGGTCGATTGGTCCACCGGCACGGCCACGGTCAGCGGGTCTGGTGGCACGATTCCGGCCGCTGAGGCGACGCTCGACTGTGCCGCCAGCGGCACGACGATGCGATTCCTCGCGGCGGTCTGCGGGCTGGGCGGTGGTACGTACCGGCTCGATGGCACCGCCCGCATGCGGCAGAGGCCGATCGGCGACCTTGTGGCGGCGCTCCGCGACCTCGGCGTCGATGCCCAGGCCGAGAGTCCGGGCGGCTGTCCGCCCGTGCTGATTCGTTCGTCCGGGCTCCGCGGCGGGCCCGCCACGGTGGCCGGCGGCACCTCAAGCCAGTTCGCCAGCGGCCTCGCCCTCGCCGCTCCGTGCATGCCGCTGGGGATGAATCTTGCGTTCGCCGGCACGCTCGTGTCGCTTCCCTACCTGGCAATGACCCGCCGGGTGATGGCCGACTTCGGCGGCCGCTGCGACGTCGTGGACGACCGCACGTGGCGAATCCATCCGGGCGGCTATGCGGCCTGCGAGTACGACATCGAGCCCGACGCATCGGCCGCGAGCTATTTCTTCGCGGCCGCGGCGATCACTGGGGGCCGCGTTCGCGTCGACGGCCTCTCACGCCGCAGCATGCAGGGCGACGTCGCCTTCTGTGACGCCCTTGAGCGAATGGGCTGTGGCGTTGAGTGGCACGAGGGCGACGAGTCTGGCAGGGGCAACGCGATCACGGTCGCCGGCCGTGCGGCCCGCGGAATCGACATCGATATGAACGCGATCAGCGACACGGTCCCCACGCTGGCGGTGGTGGCGGTGTTCGCCGACGGGCCGACGACGATTCGCAATGTGGCCCACATCCGCGATAAGGAGACCGACCGGATCGGCGACCTTGTCCGCGAACTCCGGCGGCTAGGCGCCTCCGTCGAGGAGCACGCCGACGGGATGACGATTACTCCCGTGCCCCTCCACGGCGGCTCGCTGCAGACCTACGACGACCACCGGATGGCGATGAGCCTGTCACTCGCCGGCCTGCGGGTACCGGGCATCGCCATCCAGGATCCGGGATGCGTCGGCAAGACGTTTCCCGGTTATTGGACAAGCCTGGGTGGACTCGCAGGGTTTCCTGCAGGATGGCAGAACGCCTGACGCGTGATTGGCCGTCGTCAGTCTGCTTCGCCATCGGTGGACGCCTGCTCAAGGGCGAGCGCGGCCCGCTCGAGCAACGCATCGACTCGGTCATCGGCCGGACAGGCAGGGGCCACCGTTGTCATCAGTGATGCATCCATCGCCACGAAACCGCCGCCGCAGTGCTGGCAGTAGACCGCCGGCCCCGCAAATTGGCGGTCGTCCTCACCCGTCCCCCCCCGATTTGGGAGGCCTTGCTGGAAAAAAACCTGCGTGCCGCGTGAAGCGGCCGCCGGAGCGCGCTGATGGTGGTCTGGCGTCATCGACATCATCCCCGTTCCCTTCGTCTGGCGGAGTATACGCGTTTCGTCGGACGGGGCCAACCTCGGGTGGTTCGCCGCAGCCCAAGCCCACTCGGGCGGTCGTTTTGCGGCGACGGAGCCGGCTGTACACTGCACTGAGGCGGGCGGCTTTGACGGGTCCGCCTTTGACGGGTCGACGGGTCCGTGGAACCGGCTGTCGCGATATGTTGCAACGACCGCTGCTCACGCCGATCGTAGTCGGCTTTTGGCTGGTGACGAGCGGCTGGCTCGTCGTCACGAAAATTCTGCCGTCATTGAGTCCAGGTTCGCCTCCGGGGCAGCAGGCCCTTTACACGTCGGGCCATCGCCCGATCCCTGTGGCATGGTCAGTTCACTGGAACGAGCAGCCTGTTGGCTGGGCTCTGGCCACGTCTGAGCCACAAGACGACGGCGGCCTGGTGGTTGAGAGTCGTCTCCAGTTCGACAAACTGCCGCTCGACGAGATGCTGCCAGTCTGGGCAGGCCTGCTCGTGCGCCGAGTCGTGCACGAGAGAGCGCCCGCTAGCTTCTCGGCCCGTGGCCATCTGGAGATCGACTCGATTGGTCAACTCCGCGCGTTCACGTCGCGTGTCATGCTCCCGGGGGCGGTCGAAGAAGTGCTGCTCCGCGGCACGGTCGACGAGGGCGACATCGAGGTGAAGATCGAGGCCGGTGGGATGACCTACGAGACGACCCGCCACCTGCCGACGCACGTCATCATCGGCGACGAACTCTCTCCGCAGGCGAGCCTTCCGGGCCTCTACGAAGGGCGTCGCTGGACCACCCCCGTGTACAGTCCCCTTCGCCCCGGCCGTTCTCCGATCGAAGTTCTGCATGCCGACGTTGGGCCCGAGGAGGCACTCTACTGGGAGGAGGGTCTCGTCCGCGTGCATGTCGTGGCGTATCGGGAGGATCCGTCCAGCCACCGCGAGCCGCGGTCCCGACTCTGGGTCGACCGCTCGGGGCGGGTGCTGAAGCAGGAGGCGATGCTCTTCGGCTCGCGGATGACGTTCCTGCGGCGGACTGATGAGGCGGCGGCCTGGCTGGCCAAAGAAGGCGGTCCCGACGCGGCGGCGCAGCGGAGCACACCATGATTGAGTTCGATCATGTCACGCGGACATACGGGGCGAAGACGGCCGTCTCCGACCTCACGCTGGCGATTCCCCGGGGCGAACTCTTCGCCCTGCTTGGTCCCAACGGCGCCGGAAAGACCACGACAATCCGGATGCTCGTCGGTCTCCTCCATCCCTCACGGGGGGCCGTCCGCGTCTGTGGCCACGATCTCGTCAAGGACCCACGGGCCGCGCACCTGCACCTCGGCTATGTGCCCGACGAGCCCACGCTCTACGACAAGCTCACCGGCCGGGAGTTTCTCTGGTTCATTGCCGACATGTTCGGCATGCCGCAGCGGCTCGCCACTGACCGCATCGACCGGGAGGTCGACCATTTTGAACTCGGAGAGTTTGCCGACGACCTCGCGGAGAGTTATTCGCTCGGCATGAAGCAGCGGCTTGTGTTCGCCGCCTCGTTCCTCCACGATCCCGACGTGCTCGTGCTCGACGAGCCAATGGTGGGGCTCGATCCACGGAGCGTGCGGATCGTCAAAGACCTGCTCGCCGCCCGCACCCGCGAGGGCATGACGGTCTTCATGTCGACGCACACGCTGGCGATGGCGGAGGAGATGGCCGATCGCGTCGGCATCATGGTCCGTGGCCAGTTGCGGTTTCTCGGTACCATCGCCGAACTGCGAGAGCAGATGGCCCTTGAATCGACCACGCTCGAGCAGCTCTACCTCGAGGTGACCTCCGGACGAGGGGGCGAGCCGTGAGCGGACGGGCCCCGCTGCCCGATGCGGTTCGACTCCTCTCCTTCGAGGACGAGTCGCGGCTGTTCGTAAAGCTTCGGGCGACGCTTGCCTGGGAGACGATTCGCTCGATGCTTTCCGACGCTCGGCTCCGGCTCAGCCTCGTCGTGCTGCTCAGCGGGATGTTCTGGGCGGCTCTCTACGGCCTGTTCGTCGAGGGTTTCAGCTTCCTCGACGCGCTGCATGCCGAGGTGATCTCGCTGCTCTTCAACACCTTCTTCGCGTCGTTGATGGTGATGCTCGTCTTCTCGACCGGCATTCTCGTCTACACCGGCATGTACTGCTCCACAGAGGCAAAGCTGTTGCTCACGCTGCCGGTGCGGGCCGAGGCGATCCATGCCCACAAGTTTCGCGAGGCGATGTGGTTCTCGAGCTGGGGTTTCGTGCTCCTCGGCAGCCCGATGCTGACGGCCTATGGCGTGGTGCGGCACGCGGCCTGGCCCTATTACGTCGTGATGCTGCCGCTCATGATCTCCTTCGTCTTCATCCCGGCGTCCGTGGGGAGCATCATCTGCACGACACTGGTCGCCTGGATGCCCCGGCTGCGGCTGCACGCGCTCACGATCGGAGTCACGGTCGCCTGCGTCGCGGCGCTCGGGCTCGGCTGGTCGATGTTTTCCCAGGCGCGGGTCGACTCGATGTCGGCGGCGTGGTTCGAGCGCACGTTCGCCCGGCTGTCGGTCACCGAGCAGAAGCTGTTTCCGAGCTGGTGGCTGTCGATGGGGCTGATCGAGGCCGCCCGCACGGAGCGGGACGGCAGCATGATGGCGGCTTCACTCTTCGAGTCGTTGAAGTTCCTCGCGCTGCTGATCGCCAACGCTCTTGCCCTTCAGCACCTGGCGGGATGGGTCGCGAGGATCGCCTACCGAAAGGGATACAGCCAGCTCACCGGTGAGATCCCGGCACGCCGCCGCCGGCCATTGCGGTGGTTTGACCGGGCGCTGGGCCACGCCGGTTTTGCGACGGGCCGGCCGCTTCGACTGCTGCTCGTGAAGGACTTCCGCCTCTTTCGCCGCGACATTTCCCAGTGGTCGCAGTTCGCGATCTTCTTCGGACTGCTCGGGCTGTATTTTCTCAATCTTCGCGCCTTCAACTACCACAACGCCTATGCGTCGATGATCGGCTATCTCAACCTCGCGGTCGTGGGCCTCATCCTTTCGACGTTCACAACCCGCTTCGTCTACCCAATGATCAGCCTCGAGGGGCGGCGGTTCTGGATCCTTGGCCTCCTGCCGCTCCACCGTGACCAGATCGTCTGGTCGAAGTTCCTGTTCTCGTTTGTCGGTAGCCTGGGCCCGTGCTGCATCCTGGTGCTGCTGAGCGACTGTATGCTGGGCATCTCCTGGCCGCTGATCGCCCAGCACGAACTCTGTTGCGTGATGCTGTGCATGGGCTTGTCGGGCATCGCCGTCGGCCTCGGGGCGCGGATGCCTGACCTCCGGGAGGCTTCGCCGTCGAAAATCTCATCCGGATTCGGGGGCACGCTGAGCCTCGTCATCAGTTCGCTGTTCATCATGGCCACGGTCATGGCAGCGGCGGTGCCCACCCACCTGTTCCTGCTCTCCCACACGCTTGGCCCCAGCGTCGTTTCTTCCCATGGGATTCTGGCGTGGGCGGGAGGGCAATGGGGGAGCATCGCTGGGGCCATTGTGGTGGTCGGCCTCGGGCTTACCGCCACGGTCGTGCCCCTGACGCTCGGCCTGCGGGCCTTCCGCCGCCTTGAGGCGTGATCTGATCACCGCGGTTAATGCGGCCGCGGGGCTGCGGTTGTCGGGGAGGAGCCTTGAAGGCCACAATCCGGCTCCCTCCAGGCCATGATTCATCATCCCGTCCAACCCCGCGCCCACCAGACCCTGCCCGGCCGGGCCCTCCGGGTGGGGGCCGTGCAGTACCTCAACACGAAGCCGCTGGTGCACGGCCTGGCGGCGGCGGGTGTCGAGGTGGTCTACGACCTCCCCAGCCGCCTCGCCGACCGCCTTACCGACCGGCGGCTCGACGTGGCGCTGATTCCGTCGATCGAGGTGTTTCGCGGTGGCCATCGCATCGTGTCCGATGCCTGCATCGGCTGCCGTGGGCCCGTGATGAGCGTGAAACTGTTCTTCCGCACACTGCCATCGCGGGTGGCCACGCTTGCCGTGGACGAGGGATCTCGCACCAGCGCCGCGCTCGCCCGCATTCTTCTTTCTGAACGGCACGGCGTGGCTCCCGCGATCGAGTCGCTGCCGATCGGCGCCGGGCTTGCAGACACGCGGGCCGACGCGGTGCTTCTGATCGGCGACCGTGCCATCGGGGATGCCGGCAGCGGCCTGTCGGGAGGTTCGTTCCAGATGGTGTGGGATCTTGGCGATGAGTGGTGCCGCTGGACGGGGCTGCCCTTCGTGTTCGCCGTGTGGGCCGCCCGCGACGGGATCGACGTCGGCGGGCTGAGCCACCACCTTTCCTCGGCCCGCGACGCGGGCCGGGCGAACCTGGCGGCGATCGCCGCTGCCGAGGCGGCGGCGCACGGCCTGACCGTCCCGCAATGCCTGAGTTACCTGCGGGATAATCTCTACTATGACCTCGGTTCACGGGAGCGGGAGTCGCTCGGGCTATTTCGCCGATACGCCGCCGGCCACGGCCTCGCACCCGCCGACGCCGTGATCGGCTGGGAGTCGCGGGCTGGCGATGTGCCGCTGCCTGGGAGTGCCGTGCGATGACCGCCACCGACATTCGTCCCATCCTCGATGACCTGATCGCAGGTCGTCGGCTCTCTCCAGCCGACGCGGTGACGCTGCTGGAGTCGCACGACCTCGCGGCGATCGGCCGGGCGGCAGACGCGGTGACGCAGCGACTGCATCCGGAGCCCTATCGCACCTACAACATCGACCGCAACATCAACTACACCAACATCTGCTCGGCGGTCTGCGATTTCTGCGCCTTCTATCGGACCCCGAAAAGCCCTGAGGGATACGTTCTCGATCGCGACGTCATCCTCAAGAAGATCGCGGAGACGGTCGAACTCGGCGGCGACCAGATCCTGATGCAGGGCGGCATGCATCCCACGCTGCCGCTGGAGTGGTACGAGGAACTGCTGCGCGACATCAAGAACCACTTTCCTCAGGTGAACGTGCACGGCTTTTCACCCCCCGAGATCCACGCCTTCACGAAGGTGTCGAAGCGGCCGCTGAGGGAGATCCTGGAGCGGCTCGCCCGCGCCGGCCTCGGGTCGCTTCCCGGCGGCGGCGGTGAGATCCTCGTGGATCGAGTCCGTGCGGCGATCACCCGCGGGAAGGCGATGACCGACGACTGGCTCGAGGTGAGCCGGCAGTGGCATCTGCTCGGCGGCCGCAGCACGGCGACGATGATGTATGGCCACGTTGAGACGCTCGCAGAGCGGGTGGAGCACCTCGACCGCCTCCGCCAGTTGCAGGATGAGACCGGCGGCTTCACCGCCTTCATCTGCTGGTCGTTCCAGCCCGACAACACGAAGATGGACGACATCCCGCCGGCGGGCGCATTCGAGTACCTCAAGACCCAGGCGGTCGCCCGGCTCTACCTCGACAACTTCGCGAACATCCAGTCGAGTTGGGTCACGCAAGGCCGCGAGATCGGCCAGCTCGCGCTCCTCTTCGGCGCCAACGACATGGGCAGCCTGATGATCGAAGAGAACGTGGTGAGCGCGGCCGGGACCGTGCACCACCTCACCCTTGACGAGATGAAGTCGGCGATCACTGAACTCGGCTGGATCCCGCGGCGGCGCAACGTGTTCTACGAACTCTTCGAGGAGGAGCCGCCGGCGCCGGCAGCGGATCCCGAGCGGGTGCGAACGCGGGCCGTGCCTCTCCCCGTGGCCACCACGGCGCCGTGAGCCATTCGCGGCAGAATGCCGTGATCCGGGCCCGCTGGATCGTGCCGCTGCACGGGCCGCCGCTGGAGGGTGGCTGGCTGCGGATCCGCCGGGGCAGGGTCGTTGATCTCGGTGCAGGTTCGCCGCCGGGCCGCCGCGATGATGCGTCCGCGATCGATGCCGCCGACGCGATCGTGATCCCGGGGCTGGTCAATGCTCACACGCACCTCGAGTTTTCCGACGTCGATCCGCCGCTCGACGCCGCCGGCGGGCTGCCTGGTTGGATCGAACGTGTCGTCGCGCTGCGACGCGGGCGACCCAGCGGCACCGCGGCGGATCGCCAGGTCGCTGCAGCGATCCGTCGAGGGCTCGACGAGTCGGCGGCCCACGGGGTGACGGCGGTCGGAGAAATCTCCACGGGGATTCCGGTCGGCGGGTATCCGGCCGGGGGGCCGCGACTGCGGATCTTTCGTGAGGCCCTCGGTCTGTCTGCCGCATCGGCGACGACGGCCGGGACGGAGGCGATCCGCGACGTTGGACGCCTGCTCGCCGCGGGGGCGTGGGCCGGCATCTCTCCGCATGCGCCCTATTCCGTCGCCGCGCCGCTGGGGAACTCCCTGATCGCCGCGGCCCGAAGCCACGACCTGCCGCTGGCGATGCACGTCGCCGAGAGCGAGGCGGAGGCCGAACTGTTCCGCTCAGGAACTGGTCCCTTTCGCGAACTCTTCGAACGACTTGGGGTGTGGCCGCCGGGCGGGCCGGCACTCCTTTCGGCGGCCGAGTGGATCTCGCGACTTGCCCGCGGCCCGCGGGGCGTCGTCATCCACGGCACGCACCTCGGCCGCGATCCGAATGCGCTCGCTCGGCTCACCCGGCACCGCGACCGGCTCTGCGTGGCCGTCTGCCCGCGGACGACACGTGCGCTCTCCGGCAGCCTCCCGCCCATCGGCCTCTTCCGGGAGGCCGGAGTCCGCGTGGCGATCGGCACCGACAGCCGTGCCTCGAACCCGGATCTCTCGATGCTGGCGGAATGCCGCACACTCGCTGCGGCGGGCATCGTCTCGCCTGAGGATTCGCTTCGCATGTCAACAGTGAACGCGGCCTGGGCTCTCGGCTTCGAGCGGTCGTGCGGCATCCTCGCCCCTGGCCGTCCGGCCGACCTTGCGATTCTCGTTCCCACGACAGCCTGCACCGACCCCTACGAGTCGATCCTCGACCCGTCGACGCGGATCATCGCCACGCTCCGCGCCGGCCGCATGATCGCGGGCTCGCTCGAGGGCATGGTTCAAGCCGACCGGCCGTAAGGCCGCGGGCTGAGGCACAACGCACTCCATGTGATCGAGGTGAGGAGGTGAGGGGCTGCCCATGCCCCGAGAGCCGGCGTTGCTTTCTCCGCGAAGCCAGGATGGCGAAGCGGAGAAAGCATCGAGCGAGTGAAGGGCAGGATGCCCGCAGCGAGCGTCCGGCGATGGGGCGTGGGCGGCCCCTCACCGGCACGATGGACAGACACAGGTTGAAAACCTGTGCTACGGGGGGAAACCCCGAGCCGCGCTCTCCGTCAGCACACTGGCCTGCCCCACGTCAGCGAGCTGGGGCCACGAGTCGGAGGATGTCCGCGGCTGGGACGCACATGTTGAGCCCCATCTGAAAGTCGCCTGGCGGGGCTTCCTCGTCCCGTCGGTCGCCGTGGAGAGCGTCGTCGGAGGCGTAGACGGCCAGCGTGCTCGACACCATGCCCACCACGTTGCCGCGATCATCCACGAGCGGGCCGCCACTGGAGCCGACAGCGAAATCGACGGTCGTGGTGAACATCGTCTTCGCCTGTCCGTCGGCGCGGTGCACGAAGTAGCGAGAGAGGATCCCTTCGGTGAACGAGTAGAGGGCACCGTCGGGGTGGCTGAGGGCGTGGAGCCGCTGGCCGGGCTTAGCGCCGGCGATGAGCGGCAGGGCGGGAAGGCGATCGACACCCCCGAGCCGGCAGATCGCGATGTCGGCGAACGGGCTCACGGCGAGGATCTCCGTGACCGGATGGATGACCCCGTCGGCCGTCTCCGCCGCCAGCACGGGCGCACCCGGCAGGTCGACGACGTGGTAGTTGGTCACCACGATACCGGCAGGGTTGATCACGAAGCCCGTCGCCAGCGAGAGGTCGTGCCGGTCTTCCTCGGCCGCGGGCTCGAGCGCCACCATCACCACCACGCTTTTTCGAACCAGTTCGAAAAGATCCTCGCTCGAGAGAGGCCGGTCGGACGGTGCGGTGAGTTCGACGCGGTAGGGCTCGATGGTCGCCAGCGACAGCAGGTCGTCGAGGGGCACCGCCCGGCCGGAGGTGACGATCTCCCGAGCCCCGTCTTCGAGCCGTCGCAGCCGTTCGTCGTCGGTTGGCCCCGGATCGGCCGGCGGCCGTTCATACTCCGCGAGGATCTCCAGCAGCACGAGCCGCGTGGAGGGATCGTCGTCGCAGAGGTCGATCGCCCGGCGGTGCATCGCGATCCCCTCGGCGCGGCTGCCGGTCATGACGAGGGCTCGGGCACAGGTCTCGAGCACCTGCACGTCGTCGCCTGCCGTGATCTCATAAGCCTTGTGGGCGGCGCGGAGGGCAAGCGGCAGGTCGCGCTGCGGTAGGGCGTCATCGGTGAGGATGCCCCAGGCCAGTGAGTCGAGCATGAGAGCGTCGTCGGCGTGATCTCGCAGGATCTGTGCGCCGACCGCGGCCGCCGCCTGCGCGCCGTCGGGCTCGGCCAGCTGGGTGAAGTAGTCGTCGACGAGGTCTGTGGTTTCGGCCGCAGGCTCCGCGTCGGCGACCGCCGGCGCCGCCACGGCCACGGCGGAGAATCCGCCCACGCTCCACGCGAGCAGAGCCGTGGCCAAGCAATGCTGGTGAAAGCGGGCAGGCATGGGGGCGTCACTCGCCGTCTGGGGACGTCAGAGCCTGCAGTTGCCGATTCGCGTCTCGATGATCGCGGAGGCACCGATTGCCTCGAGCTTCTCCATCACGGCATGGACCTCGCCCCGCTTCACCATCGCCCGGACGGCGCACCATGAGGCGTCTTCCAGGGCCATGACCGTGGGCGAGTTGAACCCAGGCGTGATCTTTTCCGCCTCGGCCAGCTGCGTCCGGGGCACGTTGTATTCCAGCAGTGACCAGCTGCGGGCGATCACGATCCCTTCGAGCCTGCGGACGATCCGGTCGGCCAGCGCGGTGTCGTGCAGGCCGGGGTGCTCGATGAGCACGGTCTCGTAGCGGCCGATCTCGTCGAGGACATGCAGCCGGTTTGCGGCGAGCGTGCTGCCAGTCTCGACGAGGTCAACGATCGCGTCGGCCACGCCCAGGGCGATCATCACCTCCACGCTGCCCGTCAGTTCCACGAAGTGGGCTTCGACGCCACGGTCGGCGAGCCAGCGGCGGGTGATCCGCGGAAAGCTGGTCGCGATCCGGCGGCCGGCGAGCTTCTTCGGGTCATCGATGGTCGCATCGTCGGGCACGCAGAGGGCGAGCCGGCAGGGGCCCACGCCGAGATCGAGCCGGTGAACCACCTCGGCGCCGCTCTCAGCCACGAGGTCGGCCCCCGTGATCCCGAGGTCGATCGCCCCCTCGGCCGTGAGCACCGGGATGTCATCAGTGCGGAGGAACGTCACCTCCACCGGCATGTCTTTGCAGCGGGCGAAGAGGCTTCGCTCGGTGCGGCGAAAGGAAAGCCCGGCGTCGCCGAGCAGCTGTGCGGAGAGTTCGGCGAGCCGACCCTTGCTCGGCACCCCGATCCTGAGCAGCCGGTCCTGACGGTTGTCGCTCATGGCGATCCTCCCTTGTCGCTTGCGGTGCGGGCCGCCTTCTCGTCGAGTCCGGAGACGCCGAACCGGCGGGCGAGTTCCCGCTCGACACTGGCGAGGGGAACGTCGCGGCAGGCCAGCAGCACGAGGGCGTGATAGAACAGGTCTGCCGCCTCGGCGACCACGCGGTCGTCGGTCTCCCCGCAGGCCGCGCGGACGAGTTCCTCAGCCTCCTCCGTGACCTTCGCGCCAGCCCCCACCGGGCCGCTCGCGAGCAGTTTCGTGGTGTAGGATCGGGCGGAGGGGTCGGCCTTTCGGGAGGCGATCACGCTCTCCAGGGCTTCGAACACCTCACCGCAGCGGCGGGGCGATGGACTCGGATCAGGCACGGTCAACGACGACTCCCGAAGACCCGCAGCCCGGCGGGGCCGGATCGTCCGGCCCACCGTGTGCGGGGACCACAACTCTAGCATGCAACCCGGCCGAAACCGGCCACCCCGCCCCACGCCTCGGGGATGACTGCTGGTTCCTGTCGGGGCCGACCGCCTCGGGCAAATCGGCGCTGGCGATTCCACTGGCCCGTCGCCTTGGTGCCGAGATCGTGAGCGTCGATTCGATGGCCGTCTACCGGGGGCTCGACGTGGGCACCGCGAAGCCGACCACCGCCCAGCGGGCCGCGGTGCCACACCACGTGGTGGACGTGGTCCCGGCGGCGGAGCCCTACAGCATCGCGCAGTGGCTCGCAGACGCCTCGCGGGCGGTCACGGACTGCCGGTCGCGTGGCCGGGGCATTCTCTTCGTCGGCGGCACACCGCTGTACCTGCGGGCTCTTCGTGACGGCCTGGCTCCGCTGCCACCAGCCAATCCCGAGCTCCGCCGGCGGCTTACCGAGGAGGCGACGGTACGCGGCCCCGAGGCTCTCCATGGCCGCCTCGCTGGCATCGACCCGGCCTCGGCAGCCCGGATCCATCCCCGGGACGCGAAGCGGATCATCCGGGCCCTGGAGGTCGCCGAGACGACCGGCCAGCCTCTCTCCCACGCCTTCGCCCCGGCCTCGAATCCGCTCTTCGAGTCGCGGTTGATGGTCGTCGACCTGCCGCGGGCGGTTCTCTACGACCGGATCGACCGCCGCGTGGAGGGGATGTTTGCGGAGGGGGTCGTTGAGGAGACCCGCGCGGCGTGCTCCCTTCCCGGAGGCATAGGCCCCACGGCCCGCCAGGCCGCCGGCTACGCCGAGGCGCTCGACCTGATCGAGGGCCGAATCAACCGCGCCGAGGCGATCCGCCGCACGCAGGCCCGCACGCGGCAGCTCGCTAAACGCCAGCGCACCTGGTTTCGCAGCTTCAAAAACGCCACCTGGATCGGGGCTTAGCCGCCCCGCCGAAGACGCCGATCTGCTAGCACGCCCCGTGCTAGCACACCATCTTGTGGCGGCAGCCCGCACAAACCACAAAATCGAAATAATCGTTGCAATCGGTCTTGTCGGGAATAAGTTCGGCCCCCGTCGCGACCGCGCGGCCCGGTACCCATGGATGGGAGCCGGTTCGATTCCCTGTCACGGAGGACCTCGATGGCTGCCAAGCCCCTGATCGGCATCAACACCGACTACCGTTCCGCCCGCAAGGAGCACGCCGCGCTCTCGTTCGTCGCGGCCGGCTACTACGACGGGATACTGGCCTCGGGCGGCATCCCCGTGATCCTGCCCCCCCTGAGCGAGGAGGACGACATCGTCCGGGTGCTGGACATGCTCGACGGGATCGTGCTCGTGGGCGGCGGTGACCTCGACCCGCGCCGCGACGGCTACATGCCCCATCCGTCGGTCCGCGTGATGGAGCCCCGGCGCGAGGACTTCGACCGACTCCTGGCCAAGCACATCTGCGCACGCCACATGCCGGTGCTGGGAGTCGGTAGTGGCATGCAACTGCTCAACATCACGGAAGGTGGAACGCTCTTCCTCCACCTGCCGGAGGATCTCCCCAAGGCCATCCCCCACAAGGACCCGACCGACCTGGCCCACCGCCACGCCCTGCTGGTCGAGCCCGGTTCGGTCATGGAGCGGGTCTACGGCGACGGTGAGATCCGGGTCAACAGCATGCACCACATGGCGATCGACGACCTGGCCCCGAGCTTCCGCGTGACAGCCCGGGCCCCGGACGGCGTGGTGGAGGCGATCGAGAGCACCGTCGAGAACTGGACGGCGATCGGCGTGCAGTTCCACCCCGAGGCCGAGACGGCCTCCGCCCTCGACGTGAAGATCTTCGAGGAGTTCATCATCGGCATCACCGGCGAGCAGCCGGCCGTCAAGCTCGTCGCCTAGCCGACCGACCGTCAGCCGTCCGGCCCGCAGCCCTCGGGGGGTCTTCCCCCCGGGGCCGCGGGGGGCGCGCCG
>Ga0082207_1000739_pt1 | contig 17673 bp, 16 predicted proteins | sample LakMenEpi10Aug09_FD_71540 | JGI IMG/M metagenome (GOLD analysis project Ga0082207, IMG submission 71540)
CTTAGCGGAGCGGAATCAGGTCACCCTCGCCGAGGTCCGAGAGGCGGCAGCTTTGGCGTGGGGTCAATCTCGCCGAGGAGGCAGCGGCCAGGGATCGGTGCCTCAGGGGCAGTCTCAGCATGCACATGATCATACCCACGATCATGATCATGGAAGCCACCATGGGCACGATCATGATCACGGGGGTTGATCGAGTGATCCCAGCGCGCGGAGGACGCGTGTCGTGATCGCACGGACGCCGCGACCGATCGTGTCGACTTGATGGTCTGCCACCTCGCGGTAGATCGGCTCGCGTTTCTCCAGCAGCGTTTCGATTTCCTGGCGAGGGGATAGTGTGGTGAGGGCTGGCCTTCGGTCGGGGGTGCCGGAATCGCGGTTGAGTCTTTGGAGGACGGTCGCCGCATCGACCTGAAGCCAAACGCAAATGCCGGTTTTCCGAATGATGTCGCGATTGTCGGTTCGCAAAACGGCCCCTCCGCCCAACGAAATCACCGCCGGCGGCCTCCGCGAGGCTTCTCGGAGGGCGTTTTCTTCGAGGTCCCGAAAGGCCGCTTCCCCATCGCGAGCGAAGACCTCATGAATCGTCCTGCCGGCCAGTCGTTCGACTTCGTCATCCAGGTCAATGCACACGCGTCTCAATTTTTTCGCAAGCATTTTCCCTACGGAACTCTTGCCGGACCCGCGATAGCCGGTGAGGTAAATGTGCAAATGCGAGATCTCGGCCGATGGATCGGGCAAGGCCGTTTCCGGCCTCACATCGGTTTCCCTCCGAGGCGACGGTGTTTTTGGTCGCGACCTTGGTTTGGGGCTCATGAACAGGCCTCTCCTTCCTCCATGGAGCCATGGACTTCTCGGGGGACGTAACGGCCGGGTCGGTCGGGTTGATAATGCTCTTGCAAGACCCGCTCCACCTCCGCTTGGGATGCCACGCGAACCAAGGCTGCCCGAACCTCTTGGTGGTCCGGATGGCTGGCAGAGTATTTGATGCAAAACTTTCGCATCATGATCATGGAACGTTTTTCGCCATAGGTTTCGAGGCAGAGCCGGAAGTGCTCTCTGATCACGTCCGCTTGTTCGCCAAGCGTGGGCGGTTCAGGGAGAGGCTGGCCTCTCCATAAGGCATCGACTTGTCGGAAGATCCAGGGATTCCCAATTGCCCCCCGGGCGATCGTGACGCCATCGACACCGGTTTGCTCGATCATGCGGATGCAATCGTGGGCGGAAAAGAGATCGCCGCTGCCGAAGATCAGTCGGTCGGGGCCGACATGTCTTTTGACCTCCGCCAAAAATTCCCATCGGCTCGGGCCGACGTACCGCTGTTTGACTGTTCTGCCATGAACCGTGATCGCAGCCACGCCCAACGCGATGGCCCCGTCCAGGATTTCGAAAAAGTTGTCACGGGACTCGGTCGAGTCATCCATCCCGCGGCGCATCTTTAGCGTTACCGGACGACTCGGGGGGACGGCATCGCGGGTTCGCGCAACAATTTCGAGGGCGACTTTGGGCTGCGAAAGGTGGTAGCCACCACGGCATCGGCCGAGTACTTTTTTGACCGGACAGCCGAAATTGATGTCGATCACGTCGAAGCCGGCCGCGGCCAGTCGGGTCGCCCCGGCCGCGAATTGGGTCGGTTCGCTACCCATCAACTGCCCACCAACGGGGTGTTCTTCAGGGGCGATTTCGAGAAAATGCCGGGTCTTGGCGCGGTCCGTCAACTGGACCAAAAATTGATCCAGCATCACTTCGCACAAGGCATAGGATGCGCCGTGTCTTCTTGCCAAGACTCGCATGGGGAGGTCGCTGTAGCCGCTTAGGGCCGCCTGAAAGAATGGGGTGGTAATGCGAACCCCGCCCAAGTTAATCGGCCCTCCCCTTTCTCCCGCCGCATGGCTGTGGGACGATCCGCGAGTTTCGAGTGACGAACCGTTCAATCCGATTTCTCCTCTTACGATCCCGAAATCCCCACACCGACCCTCGACGCCATGCAAACACGCACCGAACCTTTCGGAAAGCTTCCCGACGGACGACAGGCTCACGTTTTCACGTTAACCAACCGTCGTGGGCACTCGATCCGATTGACCAACTATGGGGCGATCCTAATGGATGTCAATCTGTCAGACGCTGCAGGACGAGTCGATAATGTCAATTTAGCATTCGACCGGTTGGAGCCCTACCTTGCCAAGCACCCCCATTTTGGGTCGACGATCGGCCGGTTTTGTAACCGGATCGGGTATGGCAGGTTTCGGATTAATGACCAAACCTATCAGGTCACGACGAACTTAGGTAAGCACCACCTCCATGGTGGTGCCATCGGCTTCGACCATTTGTTGTGGGAGGCCGAAACGATCGATGATGATGGATCGGCCACGATCCGTTTCCGGCTGAACAGCCCGGATGGGCAGGAAGGGTTCCCCGGTACCCTTGAGGCGATTGCCGAATACACCTTTTCGGATGCCGATGAGATCAAAATGGTCTTCAAGGCCACGGCCGACGCCCCGACACACGTCAACCTTTGCAATCACAGCTACTGGAATCTGGGCGGCGTGGGGAGCGGCGACATCCTCCACACCGTTCTTACGATAGAAGCTGACCATGTGTTGGATGTCGATGCCAATCTGATCCCGACCGGGCGCATCAACAGCGTTTCGGGAAGCGGCCTGGACTTTCGATCGCCAACGGCGATCGGCGATCGGATCGGGCAATACCAGGCGACCAAGGGCTACGACCACTGCTTCGTCGTGCGAGGCGAACGCGGCACCCTTCGCCGCGCGGCAAAGGCCGAGGATTCCAAGTCGGGGCGGGTGATGGAAGTCTGGACAACCCAGCCTGCCGTTCAACTGTACACAGGGAACCATCTCGCGGGTAACGAACAGTCCGGGGGCTATGGACGGCATGCCGCCTTCTGTTTAGAAACGCAGCACCACCCTGACGCCCCGAATCATCCCGAGTTTCCGTCGACGCTCTTGCTTCCCGGACAGGTTTTCCAAGAAACCACCCTCCACAAGTTCACGACACTGGCTATTCCACGGTGACGCGGACCGTTTTCATCCGGTCTCCCTGCTTGATCTTGTCGACCACGTCTTGTCCTTCGATCACTTGCCCGAAGATGCTGTGTTTGCCGTCCAGCCAAGGGGTCGGGACATGGGTGATGAAGAATTGGCTCCCGTTGGTATTCGGGCCGGCATTTGCCATCGAAAGCAGCCCGGGTTTATCGTGCTTTAAGTCGGGGTGGAACTCGTCGGCGAATTGATATCCCGGCCCGCCAGTGCCGCGTCCTTGGGGGCAGCCCCCTTGGATCATGAAATCGGCGATCACCCGGTGAAAGCTGAGCCCGTCATAAAACTTCTTATCGCAAAGCGTCTCGAAATTGGCGACCGTCTTAGGGGCCTTATCGTCAAACAGTTCGATACGAATCAGACCCTTATCGGTGTCAAATGTTGCGACCTTCATCGGTGAATCTCCATCGGTGTCAGGGGCCGGTAGGAGGGAACTGGCCGTTGACCACGACCAAGCCGTTCCCAACGAGACAAAGCAGAGGCGAAGATACCGCCAGAGTCAACCCGAGCGATCCTTAAAGCGATCAGGGTTGCCCGATGGAAAGGTGGCCGACCGCCCGTGGCTCGAGGTTCGAAAGCACCGCTAAGGGACTCCTCTGTCGGTTTCTTGGTGAAACGCGGTCTTGAAAACGGCGGTCGTACCCCTGCCTAGGCCGCTGGGGACGGCTCAGGGAGCTTTTGGGGTGCCTCAGGGGCAGGACCAGGGGCCGGCGTCGATGGCGGCGGTTCCACCTGTGGCGAATTGGGGACTGGGTTCGTCGGTGGCGGTTCCGCTCCCTTCGGTTCCGATAAGGGGTCGCTGACGCCCGTCAATGGGATCCGTTCGCCACTTGGCAGCAACAGAACAAATGCCTTTTCGGGCTCCTTCTGCAACAAGGAGGGGTCGACGGAAATTTGGGCAGAACCTTTGGAACCGCGGACATCAAAGACCATTTTTCCCGACTCGGCGGGGAGGTTCATTGCCGAAAAACTGAGTTCGACTTCCGAAATCGTTCCGACATGTTCCTCGACCTCGGGTGACTTCGCGACCGCTTGTTTTATTTGAGCCGACATTTGGTCCTGAAATTGACGGAAACCCCAGTAACCGAAACCGCAGCAAGCGGCCGCACCCAGGCAAAAGATCAGCGAAATCGTCCCTAGGATCCACACCAAGGTCCGCGTTCCCGAGGACGGTTGCGGGACTTCGGGACCCATCGGGGCATAGGGGCCGACCTGGTTGGGGGTTTGCCAATCGTTCGATGTTGACACTGTCAGGAACTCCTGTTTGCTTTTGTTGTGCGCCGGCACTCGCCGTCATTCGGGAAGGTCTTGGTCGGATTCAGTGACGATCTTATGAGCTACAAGAAAGCATCGAGCAGCCGGCCCGATGACGGGCCCATTCAGGACGTTTTTCGGCGAATCTCTCTCGGCCCGGTTGCATCGTGTAGGGTTGCCGGAGTGTGTCGAGCCATTCCCTAACGGGGGCGAAGTCGCCTTGTTCAGCGGCGTCGATGGCCAGTTGGGCGAGATAATTCCGGGGGACATAGATCGGGTTCACACGATTCATCATCTCCCTGCGTGACGCCTCGCTCCTGTTCGCGTTTTTTAACCGAGTGGCGTATTCGACCAACCAACGCGCCACGGCGCTGGCGACGCCACCCGTCACCTCCTCTGGCTTGTAAAAAGCCACTCCTAGCGGTTCCGGAATATCCGGATTGGGTGTATCGACTTCGATCGGCTGCCAGGGGTTCGATTCCGTTAGGCCACGAAAAAAGAGGGTCATGTCGGTTTCCGTTTTGCCAAAGATATCGAGCAATCCTCTGACCAGGCCTTCGTCGGTCCTCTCGTCGTACCGGTCCAGCCCGAGTTTGTTTGCCATCATGTGTCGCCAGCCTGCCTCAAATGTTTCGGAATAGCGATGCAGGCTTTCTTGAAGCGGTTCGATATCTTTCATCAATGGCGCGACCGCGTTGGCCAGGCGAATCAAATTCCAGAGGGCGATCTGAGGTTGGTTTCCGAAACAGTAGCGACGCCCATGGGAGTCTGTCGTATTCGGTGTCCAATCCGCATCGTACCCTTCGAGCCAGCCGTAGGGGCCATAGTCGATTGTCAGCCCGAGGATCGACATGTTATCGGTGTTCATGACCCCATGCACGAAACCAACCCGCATCCAATGGACCATTAGCTTCGCGGTCCGCTGGCAAACCTCATCGAACCAACGGCAGTAAAGGTCGGTTTGCGATTCCTGGTCTTCGGTCGATATGAGTTCCGGAAAGTCCGTCCGGATGGTGTAATCGACGAGGGTCCGAAGCGTGTCGATGTCGCCTCGGGAAGCGAAGATCTCGAAGTTGCCAAAACGTACGAAGGAGGGAGCGACGCGGCAAACGACCGCCCCCGGTTCGGGGCGAGGGTTTCCATCGTAAAACATGTCTCGCAGCACCGGTTCCCCGGTAATCACCAACGAAAGGGCACGGGTCGTCGGGACACCGAGGTGGTGCATCGCTTCGCTGCAGATGAATTCGCGAAGGGAAGATCGAAGGACGGCCAGCCCGTCTGCTGTCCTGGAATAGGGTGTCGGCCCGGCACCCTTGAGTTGCAGTACCCAGCGACGGCCTTCGTCGTTTATCACTTCTCCTAAATTGATCGCCCGGCCATCCCCGAGTTGTCCGGCCCAATTTCCGAATTGATGTCCCCCGTAACACATCGCGAAGGGGTCCATGCCAGGGATCAGCCTGTTGCCCGCAAAGACTTCGGCGAAAACTGCTTCGTCACTGGTTGGTCGTTCGATCCCGAGTTCCTGACACATCTCACGAGAGTAGGCCACCAGCCTCGGAGAACGTACCGGGGTTGGGACAACTCGCGAATAGCAGGCCCGCGAGACTTGGCGGCGAAAATTGCGCTGCTCAGGATCACCGGGCAAGTCACGAATGAAGGCGTTGTCGAACCGCAATCGAAACGGAGGGTCGCTTGGCTGAGTCATCTCAATTGCGGAAAACGTTGTGGTTCATGGGGCAATCGAAGGAGGGGCCATCATGTTGACTGGTCCGATGCCGAGCCCCAGTCCTGGGGCGCTGGTGATCGCGTCGGTGACAAATCGCTTGGCGCCACGGGCGGCGGGTTCAGGCGTTTGTCCGAGTGCGATCCTGGCCGTTAACGCGGCCGAGAAAACACAACCTGAACCGTGGGTCGAACGTGTTTTGATCCTCTCGTAGTCGAGCCAAACAGAAAGATCCGCCGACCAAAGCAAATCGATCGATCGGCCATCGATCTCTCCCCCCTTCATCAGGACGTGTTTGGGTCCCAGTCCCGCTATCGCTGCCGCGGCGGCGAGCATCGATGCCTGAGAGCGGATTTCGATCCCGGATAATGCTTCGGCTTCATACCGGTTCGGGGTGACGATCCAGGCCCGAGGAAGCAATTCGGAGATCAGCGTTTCGACCGCATCTTTTTGGATTAAGGCTTGGCCGTGCTTGCTGATCATCACCGGGTCGACCACCAGGGGAAACGAAAATTTGCGCGCCTGTCGTGCGACGGCGCGAATCGTTTGGCTATTGCCGAGCGCCCCGGTTTTGGCTGCAGATGGGGGCATGTCTTCGAGGATTGCCTCCAACTGTGCCTCTATGAAACTCGGCTCGATCGGCGCGACGTCGATTACCCTCTGCGTGTTTTGCACCGTAAGCAAGGTCACGACGCTTTGGCCGTAAACGCCGTGTTGCTGAAAGGTTTTAAGATCGGCTTGAAGTCCAGCGCCGCCAGAGGGGTCCGAGCCCGCAATCGTTAAGGCAACTCTCATGGCGTGTCGACCCGTTGGGTCATGTCGACCGGTGCTTCTGGATTGGTGGGAGTCATCGGTTTGTGAGCGTTTCCAAGCCCTTTCGTCTCGGCGAGCAACTTGTCGAGCATCGGCATTACCAACGTTCGGTAAACGGCGTCACCCAGGGGCGAGCGTTTGATCATTTGCATCGTATCGTAAGCTACCTTTCCCTGCTCGGGATCGATCTCGATTTCCATCGTGCGTCCTTCCCTGTCGATCATTACGCAGCGATAGGCCTCTTTTCCGTCCGCCCTGTTGACCCGAACGATGTCTTGGAATTGCGCTGTGTCATGGTCGAAAGATCCCCCGAGCGGCCCCCCACCCGGGGTGCTCGCGCGCGGCTCCAACCCGAGAGTGTCGCGGACTTTGGCGCCGATCTGTTCGACAGATTCTTCTGACGCGATCTGTTCCAACCGGCTCAAATTCCTTTCCAGTTCAGTGAGTTTTTTTGATTGGCTGGCACGTCCTGCCGTGTCGATCGCGGCTTCGATCGCTTCTTGTACTTGCTCTCCGGCTACCGTTGATCCGTCGGGCGTTGTCGGCACAGGCCTTGGGGGAGAATTCTGTTCGGTAGGTTCTATCGCTGACCGAGGTGGGGTGGTTGATTCGTCTTTCTCAGCCAGTTCCGCCGATGGCGAAAATCCCTCGGGGGCCTTAAGCTCCGCTCTGTATTGGTCCGGCTGTGCCGAACCTGAGCCACCCACTTGGCGGGAAGCGTCCGGGAGGTAAATCGCGAGCAAGACACTCGCAAGGACGATATGCGTAACGATCGAGATCGCGACTGCTAAACGCATACCAGAAACCCTCAAAGTGGAGGTTGGGGTCGGATCGTCCGGGATGGTTTCGGGTTGGGAGGGGATTTTGATATCGGGTTCGGTCATGATTGCCAGAATAAAGTCGATGGGACGCAAACCCGCGTCGGAACGGGAACGGCGACACGAAACCAACCCCCGGCTTATCAAACGCCGCGGTTAATGTGATCCCCAAGGATAGTCGCGTCGGGTTGCCGGTGCCGACGCGCGTCCTATCCCATCCGAGTTATATTCTACTGGCCCCGCACCCTTTCGATGAATGGACAACGCGGGATACCACCTGACGTTTGCGCCAAGCGGCAGGAATATGGTTCATTACTCAAGCCAAGAGAATTTTCATGTCATTGGGCCAAGTCTTGATCGTGATCGGTGACGCTACCGAGACGCTCGACACGATGTACCCTTATTACCGATTGCAAGAGGCTGGTTTCCAACCGATCGTTGCGGCACCGGAAAAGCGGCTTTATCAGTTGGTGATGCACGAGGTGAAACCCGGTTGGACGATCACCAAGGAATGGGAGGGCTACACCTTGCAAGCGGATATCGCTTTCCGAGACATCCGCCCGGAAGACTATGCCGGTATCTTATTCTCCGGCGGACGAGCACCGGAATACATCCGGTACGATCAAGATCTTGTCCGTGCGACGCGTTATTTCTTTGACGCCAATAAACCGGTGGCAAGCGTTTGCCACGGCGTCGAAATCCCTGCCTACGCTGGGTGCGTTCGTGGCCGAAAAATGGCTACCGTTTCGAAATGTCGCTTTGATCTCGAGGTTTGCGGCGGCATCTTTGTCGATGCCCCCTGCGTCATCGATGGTAACCTAGTCAGTGGCCGAACGTTCCACGACAACGGACATTACGTCGGACCATGGATCGATTTGCTGTTGCGCGGCGCAAGCAAGTGATTTTTCGAGCGAACCCAACAAAAAACGCTCCCGATTTTTAATTCGGGAGCGTTGACTGATTACGTTCTAATGAGGACCGAGGGAAGCAGCTATTGCTGACCGCCGGCATGAACCGGTTGCTTCGCCGGAGAATGGCTCGGCGCCTCGTCGGGCGAGCGGATAGGGTCCAAGAAGACATAGTTCTCTGCCTCGGCATCCCACCCCAATCCCGTGAAGTCATACGGATCGCCTACCACAGGCGGACGGGAAAAATTATAGAACGGCGGAGGACTCGAGCACTGCCATTCCAAAGTCACGCCACCCCATGGGTTGGCAGGGGCTTTCTTGCCATTAAAAAGTGAATAGACCAAAGTAATGCCCGCGATCAACAAGCCGATCCCCAAAATGAACGCCCCAATGCTGCTCCACCAGTGCAGGTTGGCAAATTCAGGGTCGTAAGTCGCGTACCTTCGAGGCATCCCACGACTGCCGAGAACGAATTGCGGTAGGAAGGTCATGTTGAAGCCGATGAACGTGATCGCGCACGAAACCTGACCCCAGGTTTCACTGAACATCTTCCCGGTGATCTTCGGCCACCAATGGAACAAGCCCCCAAGGAACGCGATCATCGTTCCGCCCATCATCACATAGTGAAAGTGTGCAACGATGAAGTATGTATCATGAAGGTGGAGGTCAACCGAGAGAACGCCAAGGAACAATCCGGTTAAACCGCCGATCGTGAAAAGGAACAGGAACGAAATCGCGTAGCACATCGGCGTTGTCAAGCTGATTGAGCCCTTGTAGAGGGTTGCCAACCAGTTGAAGACTTTGATCGCCGAAGGGATCGAAACCGTAAATGTCAACGCGCTGAAGATAATCGTTGTGAGCGAGCTCATTCCGCTGGTGAACATGTGGTGTCCCCAGACCAGAAAGCCCAGCAATGCGATCGCGACCGACGAGTACGCGATGAACCGATAACCGAATATGTGCTTGTGCGAGTGAACGCTAATTAACTCGCTTATGATCCCGAACGCGGGAAGGATCATGATATACACAGCGGGGTGACTATAAAACCAAAAGAAGTGCTGGTAGGTCACCGGGTCGCCATTAAATTCAGGGTCGAAAATCCCGATGTGCAGCGTCCGCTCTGCGATCAGCAATAGCAGGGTGATCCCCAAGACGGGTGTCGCCAGAACCTGGATGATGCTCGTCGAATAAGTGGCCCACAAGAAAAGGGGCATCTTGAACCACGTCATTCCCGGCGGACGCATCGTGTTGATCGTGACGATGAAATTGAGGCCGGTGAAGATCGAGCTGAAGCCAAGTACGAACGCGCCGAGCGTTGCCAGGATTACCGAAGTGTCCGTTGTCGTGCTGTAAGGGGTGTAGAAGGTCCACCCGGTATCGAGGCCAGTTCCTAATAGTGCCCCGACGAAGAAAACCGCCCCACAAACCCAGAGGAAAAAACTACACAGATTCAACCGAGGGAAGGCAACGTCCTTCGCACCAAGCATCACCGGGACGAGAAAGTTGCCCAATGCCGCAGGGATGCTCGGGATGATAAACAGAAAAACCATGATCGCCCCGTGAAGGGTGAACACCTGATTGTAGGTGTCGTTGCTAGCGAACAGCCCCCCCGTAGGCGACATCAGGTGGGCTCGAATACCCAATGCTAAAAGACCGCCAATGAAGAACGCGGTCAGGACGCCGATCATGTACATCACGCCGATCCGCTTATGATCGAGCGTAAAAATCCAGCTAAGGATTCCCTGGCTATGCTTTAGATAGTTGTCACTATCGGAGACTTCGCCTGGGTTAAAGCCTTGGCTGCGTCCTACGGCATGCTCTGCCATGATCCAGACACCTAATTTGAAGAAAAACGGAAATGGTTCAAATCAACACCTGGGCAACCGTCACCAAACCTCAGCCTGATCACCGATCACCACATAACTGACAAATTATTTCGCTGTCCCTAATGATTTTATGAAAGCGATCAAGCTGTCGATGTCATCATCGGACAGTTGACCCTTAAAGCTCGGCATCACCGGGCCGTAACCCGTAACCACCTTCGCCTTCGGTTCGAGTATCGACTCTCGCACATAAGCTTCGTCGACGGACCCCTTGTCGCCGTTGTCGAACTCACGCGCTGTGCCGTAACTCGCCAGAAAACTTGGTCCGACCCGCTTTGAGCCATCGATCGAGTGGCAGGAGCCACACCCCCGCCTTTCCTACAGCAACCGACCGTAATCTGCAGGCGTCTGCCCTTCTTGTCGGCCGCCGTACTTCTTGACCCATGCGTTCAGATCTTCGCGGTTTTCGTGAACGACGACCACGGTTTGCATTTTAGAGTGGTCTTTCCCGCAATACTCGGTGCAGTACAGGTCGTGGAACCGGTAACCGTCTTCGGTGAACTGGTACTTTTGACGATCAAAAACACCGCCGTTGTTCTCCTTCGCGTCTTTGAGCGCGGCTTGAAGATCGGCGTCGCTCACCTTTCCGCTAGCGACTTTCGGATTGAACCACATGTCGTTAAACCGGCCTGGAACAATGTCACGCTTGGCCCGGAAGGCGGGGATGAACAGACTGTGAATGACGTCGCTTGATCTCATCGTCAGCTTCGTCGGCTGTTCGTTCAGGATGTGAAGCTCTGGGTGAAACACACCGTTCCCGTAATCAAACGTCCATCCCCACTTGTAGGCTTTGACCCCCACCGTGTCTGAACCATCCGGGGCACCCTGCTGATCGATGAACCCGAGCGCCCCTTTGACAAAGATCCAGACTAAAAGGAACGAAGGCAGGATGGACCACGCCAGTTCCAAAGGGGTGTTGTGTGAGACTTGGCTCTCTGCCGGTTCCCCTTTCCGCTTCCAATAGCGTATCGAGAAGTAGACCAAGCAAATCGTGATCGGGACCATAAAGAATATACAAATCCACAGTATTAAAAAATACGTAGAATCGACTTGGTCGCTGAACGTCGAGGCCGACTCAGGAAACCAAAAGCTTTTGTTGATATCGCCGAGGATTTGCGAGCCGAAATTCATCGTGATCACGGTAAAAAGTTAAGATTATCAAAAGTCGATACAAACGGAACTATCTTATTAGACCGCAAGCTTGGCGAGCTAATCAACGGCGGCTGCTGGGGTTCCTGCCACGTCGACAGGCTCGGCACCGTTTCCAACCGGCCGTTTACGTCCTAACCAATATGGAACCAATGTAACCAAAAGGCATAAAACGGTCGTTGCGGCAGCAAGTCGCATCACCCGCCAGGCCGCCAGAACATAACTCCCACGTTGGGGATCGTAGCTGAAACACCACATGATGAATTGGTCAACTGGTGACCCGATTTTGCCGTTCCCTGCGTCCAATAGGGCCAGTTTGGTCTGTTCGACCGGGAAGGCAACGTCGAGCGAATACCGCGAAATCACCCCTTCGGGCGAAATAAAAGCGAGCATGGCCGGGTGGTAATATTCGCCGGATTTGGGGTCATAGCTGTATCGAAAACCGACCGCATCGGCTAAACGGCTGATAACGCTTTCCCGAGCGGTACAGAAAGTCCAACCGAGTTCGGAGCCGGGCTGTTGTCCGAGTAACTCCAGGTACTTCGCCTTCGTCTGCCGGATCCTCTCAGTCGCTTCCTTGGGGTCGATACTAACCGTCAAAATCTGGAAATCAGTCCCGATTCGCAAATCGAGCTGGTTGAGGGTTTGCACCAATGCGTTGAGCTGTACGTTGCAAAGGACCGGGCAATTGCTGTAATTCAGCGTCAAAAGCACCGGGCGCCGACCGTCGAAAAAGAAACCCGACTTCACCGGTTCACCCCGGGAGTCGATCAAATCCAGGTCAAAAGGGATCGAGCTGCCCAACTTTTGCTCGACGGTGACATTTTCTACCTGCTTCGGGACAGCGTTGTTGAGCTGCCCAAGAGCTGTTCCCCAGGGTAATGAAGCTAAAACAAAGAAAACGATCCCCCGAAGGAGGGGGTGAAAGAGGGGCGGCAGTTGGGTCGGATTGTGGTCCAAAGTCAGAATCGGCTTAGGTGCCTTCGCTCTTTTCAGCAGGGTTGGACGCCGTCGCTGCTTGCCGAACGGCCTTCTTGATCGCTTCTTCGATCGGAATTTGGAAACGACCATCTTCTTCGTTGACTCCAAACCGACTGATCGACTCGGTTTGGCTCGCTAGGGCTTCAGCCGCTTCACTCACGGCCGGCGTCATCGATTTCGTCTTGCTAACGTAATTGTACATACCGAAGTATATCACTTGAACCGCCAAAACGGTGACGATCGTAACTGCGATCGAAATCAAACTAACCGCCGTGATGCGGCCGATCGGTAGGTCGTCGTATTGTGCCATGTTTTAAAGTTCGATTCTTGCGAACGTTGAATGCTAGTGGGTGATGATCAATAACGGGGCGAAGGGAGTCGTTAGCTTTGCCTACCGACCAGTCAGCGCCCCGGGTTAAGACGTTGCTTAAATGTTTTCGAACGCTAACGATTCAGGTAAGCGAGGATCGCGGACCGCAAGGACTTTGACCTGCTTGCATCTGGTGAACCACAACAGGCCACCCAGGTAAAGCCCGACCATCCCTAATCCCATCAGTAGCGAGGTGACGACCCCACCCGCTCCCCCGAAGGTCAACGAACTCTGGGGCATGACGATCCAATAGATCTCTACAAAGTGAACCACCAGAAGGTAGATCGCCCATGCGAAAACGAGCTGAGGCCGTCGACGGATGTGCCGCGACAACAAGCCGAGGAAGGGGAAAAGCCAGTGGAAAAAGATCAATGCGTACGACAACGGTTCCCATGAGCCTTTCAGTCGAGTGTAGAACCATTCGGTTTCTTCGGGAATATTCGCATACCAAATCAGCACGAATTGACTGAAAGCGATGTATGTCCAGAAAGTCACGAAGCCGAACATCAATTTGCCGAGGTCGTGATAATGCTCTACCGTAACCTCGTCACGGATCGCTCCCTTGGACTGGAGCAAGTAAGTCGTTGCTGCGATGGCGGCGTGAGCCGAAAGGATGCTCCCAGCGAAGAAGTAGACGCCGAACATGGTGCTGAACCACATCGGCGCCAGGCTCATCAGCCAATCGAAAGCGGCGAAGCTCGTTACCAATGCGAAAATGATTACCGCGGGTCCGCTGCGGGCCTGCATTTTCTCGGTCAAACCGACATCCCCAGATTCGTCCTGGGAACGGCTGGAGCGAAAGTAGAAAATAGCCAGCGAGGACAATAGAGCGAGATAAATCAAAGAACGAACCGTGAACCATCCGCTGTTCAGGTAGCGGATCTTCGATTCCCATGTTTCAGCCGGGACCCCGTGAGATTCGCCCCAACCGGCGTTGCTCCAGGGATAGAGCACCCCCGATGGGCTCCACGCCGCAAGAACGATCGGCAGAAAAAGCAAACCGAGAGCCGGAATAGCGATCATGAAGATCTCGGCGATCCTTCTGACCACGACACTCCATCCGGCACGGCATAAATGCTGGATCAAAACAAAAAAGAGACATCCCAAAGAGATCGAGAAGCAATAAATCAACGCGACCAAATAGGCCGACATCGTAAAGCCCCACCTCTGTGACGACTCGCCTTGAATCATCAAGGATCCGCCAAAGAAGCCGGCAAGCAACATCGCCCCGCCGGCAACCGCCAGCGGCTTGGCTAGCCCTGCTAACGCTCCAGGCAAATGAAAGGAGGGGTCATCTGTCGGTTTCGGGTGATGATGGGTGTGCTCGGCCATACGTCGCTATCAGATTACGCTGGAAAGTGGTGCTGCGGGCTGGCGGACGGATCTGCCAATGATGAGTACTGTGGACTTGTTTTTTTGTCGAATCGTTTTCGGTCGTTCGGCGGATACCGAATGGGTCACTTGGTCGCTTTAGCGTCCTCTTCTGCCTTCTTTTTGGCAGCTTCTTCTGCCTTCTTTCTTTCGGCTTCCGCCGTGGCCGCAAGCTTTGCCTCGATTTCGCCCTTGAGCTTATTAAGCTCATCGCGACGATCGGCCGGAATGTCCTCAATCGCGGCATTCTGACTCGCTTGCAAAGCTCGCACGTAGGCGACGATTGCCCAGCGGTCACGGACCTTAATCTGCGAGGCGTAACCCGGCATTTTTCGAATCCCGTTGCTGATCGTGCTGAACAACTTCCCGTCGGGGTAAGCTTCAGAATAAATAGTCTCTTGGTGTAGAGACGAAGGCTGCACCCAAGCAGATGCCAGGATCTTTTGCGCCCTCCGATTCACCAAGCCGTTTCCCCTGCCATCGTTGCCATGGCAAGTGACGCAATAAATTTCGAATTGGGCTCTCCCCCGCATCAGAACCTCTTCTGAGATTTCGAGCGGGTTCTTTTTCAGCCAGGGCGTCGTATCTTTCAACTGTGCGTTGGCGGCAGGGACCGAAGGCGAGGCGACTGCGGGTTGAGTTGCCGCTGCGGCGGGCTCGGGCTTTTTCTCTGCAGCAGGCTCATCTGCGGGTTTCGTTTCTTCCTCGGGTTTGACCGCAGAAGGTGCCGTTTCAGCAGGCTTGTCGTCTGCAGGCTTGTCGTCTGCTTTGGGTTGTTCCGAAGCAGTCTCTTCGCCCTTCGGGAGATCTGCAGGCTTTTCCTCTGCCTTGGTTGGGTCGGAGGGATTTGCGGGGTCATCGGGATAGAGCATCGCTCGGACGAGACGACCCACGCGACCCGAATCGACCTTTGACAAGGCTTCCATGTCGATGCCGGTATAAAAATCCAGTTCTTCGTCGAACTGCCCAACCGCGACTGTTCCGGGTACGTCGGGACGTGCAGCCCTGCCGTCGGCAAAAAGCGATGTCGTTACCTGTGCGTCCTTCGCTGGCGAGAAGTCCATGTCATAAAAAACGTGAAATCTCGGTTTGCTGCTGTTGGTTACTCGCATTCTGGCTGCGATCAGCAGTGGGATCAACGAAAGCAAAGCTAGGGCACCCACTACCCCGATCACCCATTTGGGAACGGATGTTTCCGACTCGTCTTCGTAAACTTCCTGCAATTCACTGCCGCCTGCTTCGGCGAGCAAGTGCGACACCCCTTTGGCATCGAACCTTGGGTCGGCAGAATCGACGTAAAGGAAGAACTTATCGTCCGTCGCCCGATCGAACCGGGGCGAAGTGAAAACGGGATTACTGAATTTGGGCAACCCGTTGAGGGCAAGCATCCCGAAAAAAGCCCCGAAGGCAGACAACAGGATTGTCAGCTCGAAGCTTACCGGTATGAACGCCGGCATGGAGAAAAACGGCTTTCCCGAAATGATGTACGGGTAGTCGATCGTGTTCATCCAAACCTGCATCAAGACCGCGACCGTTGTACCGGTCAGGCCGCAGGCCAAAACGATCCACGGGAGCGCGGTAGGCTTGATCCCTAACGCTTTATCGATCCCGTGGACGGGAAACGGTGTGAAAGCGTCGGTCTTCGTAAAACCGGCATCGCGCACTTTACGACAGGCTGGCAACAGCGTGTCGACCGAATCGAACTCGGCGTAAATGCCGTGCAGTTTCTTATTGGACTTGTCGGTCATGGGTAATCGATAAACGTCAGTGATTGCCGTGATGATGATGGAGTTGACCGGCCAGCGTCGATTTCACTTCTGCCATGTTGATGACCGGCATGAAGCGACAGAACAGCAGGAACAGCGTGAAAAACAGACCGAACGAGCCGATCAACATCGACCAGTCGACCCAGGTTGGACCGTAGTACCCCCACGAGCTCGGGAGGTAATCTCGCGACAGACTGGTGATAACGATCACGAACCGTTCGAACCACATGCCGATGTTGACGAAGATCGAGATCACCACGATCCGCCAGGGGATCGTCCGGTTCGCCTTAAACCAGAAAAGCTGTGGGCTGATCACGTTGCAGGTCACCATCGTCCAATACGCCCACCAATAGGGGCCGAACGCTCGGTTGATGAATGCGAACTTTTCTTCCGGGACTTGACCATACCAGGCGATGAAAAATTCCGTCCCATAGGCCAAACCTACGATCGACCCTGTCGCGAGGATGATCTTGCACATGTTTTCCAAGTGCCGGATCGTGATCAGCTTCTCGAGCGAGAAAATCTGTCGCGCCGGCACCATCAACGTCAACACCATGGCGAAGCCGCTAAAGATCGCGCCGGCAACAAAGTAGGGCGGGAAGATCGTCGTGTGCCAACCGGGCACTTGGCTGACCGCGAAGTCAAACGAAACGATCGTGTGAACGCTCAGAACCAACGGCGCTGCCAAGGCTGCCAACAACGCATAGGCCTTTTCGTACCGCATCCAATGCCGCGAAGAACCGCTCCAACCGAGCGACAGGATGCCGTAAGCCATCCTCCGCCACTTGTTCTTGGAACGATCTCGGAAGGTTGCCAAGTCAGGGATCATCCCCATATACCAGAAGAGCAATGAGACGGTCCCGTACGTGCTGACCGCGAATACGTCCCAGAGCAGCGGGCTGCGGAACTGGGGCCACATCCACAGGTTCAAGCTCGGATAGGGTGCCAACCAAAAGGCGAGCCAAGCTCGGCCGACGTGGATTCCGGGGAATGTTGCGGCGCAGATAACGGCAAAGATCGTCATCGCCTCGGCCGCCCGGTTGATGCTCGTCCGCCAATCCTGACGGAAGAGATAAAGGATTGCCGAAATCAACGTCCCCGCGTGACCGATACCGACCCAAAAAACGAAATTAACAATCGGCCAAGCCCAAAAGACCGGGTTCATGTTACCCCAGACACCGACCCCCTCATAAAACAGGTAGAGGATACAGATGCCGAACCACGCCGCCAGCGACGCGGAGACCAGAAAGCCGATCACCCAAGCCATCGTCGGAGGGCGTTCCGCTATTTTCGATACCGACTCCGTAATGGAATGGTACGTCGAATCACCTAGAACGAGCGGGGCGCGTTCGCCCGGTCGTTCCACGGTATTGTCGAGTCCTTGAGTAATCGCGAGCGCTATGGATTCGTAGTTCAGGAGGTTTGATTTCGGTGTGTGATCGATTCGCTAAATGTCAACTTTTGCCCCGACCGGTCATGAACCGGCCGCCAAGGTCGGGGGCTTAATGCTTGGCCCCGGCGGTTTCTTTTCCTGCAGAATGCTTCGGGTCATGCCCATGGTCACCATGGGGGGAGCCGCCA
>Ga0082207_1000741_pt1 | contig 17658 bp, 16 predicted proteins | sample LakMenEpi10Aug09_FD_71540 | JGI IMG/M metagenome (GOLD analysis project Ga0082207, IMG submission 71540)
CGTAAAGGTGTTAAAGAGTACGGTCACGAGTTTGTAGGTTTCCGTGATGGTTGGAAGGGACCTCTAGAAGGTCTGACTATGCCTTTGAACATCGAAGTAACTCGCGGCATTTTGCCTCGCGGTGGAACCATTCTTGGTTCATCACGTACCAACCCTTTCAAGATCGAGGGTGGCGTAGAAAAGATTAAGGAAAATCTCGAAAAGGCTGGCATCGATGCGTTGATCGCAATCGGTGGCGAAGACACTCTTGGTGTTGCAACAAAGCTCGACGCACTTGGCGTCAAGGTCATCGGAGTTCCAAAGACAATCGATAACGATCTGAACAACACTGATTACACATTTGGTTTCGATACTTCAGTAAACATTGCTGTTGAAGCAATTGACCGTCTGCACACAACTGCTGAATCACACCATCGCGCATTGATCGTTGAAGTTATGGGCCGTCACGCAGGATGGATTGCCCTTCACTCAGGTCTTGCAGGCGGTGCAACATGTATTTTGATCCCAGAGCAAAAGTTCTCAGTTGAAAAAGTTTGTGAATGGGTCGAATCACGCTTTAAGTCTCACTACGCACCGATCATCGTTATTGCAGAAGGTGCGATTCCTCAAGATGGCGACATGGTCACAAAGGATCAGACCCTTGATGCCTTTGGCCACGTCAAGCTTTCAGGTATTGGTGATTGGCTAGCTGGCCAGATCGAAGAGAGAACAGGCAAAGAAGCTCGTACATCTGTATTGGGTCACATCCAACGTGGTGGTACACCAACTGCATTTGACCGCGTTCTTGCTACTCGCTTTGGTCTACACGCAATCACAGCCGCACACGAAGGTGACTGGGGCAAGATGGTTGCGCTACACGGTACAAATATCGCTCGCGTGCCGTTGGCAACTGCGACTGAAAAACTAAAGACCGTGCCTCTTGAGCTATACAAGGAATCAGAGATCTTCTTCGGTTAATTGCCCCGCGCAATCACCTTTGAACTCCCTACACTTCTCCAATGAACTCGAATTCGAGCAGTAAGTTAGACACTCTGTTCACACCTGGCCTCGTTGCTGCGCAGCAACCAACGTGGCCGGGTGGACCAGAAGGTCCACAAGTAAAGGCTGCAGTTGCAGAGCTCAAAGCTTTGCCACCGCTGGTCTTTGCTGGTGAATGTGATGATCTCAAAGCTCGAATCGCATTAGCTGCAGAAGGAAAAGCTTTTTGGTTACAAGGCGGAGACTGCGCCGAGACTTTTGTTTCAGCTACTGCGGATTCAATTCGAAATCGCATTAAAACAATTCTTCAAATGGCCGCAGTTTTGCAGTACTACTCAAGCTTGCCGGTAATCAAGGTCGGTCGTATGGCGGGCCAGTTTGCAAAGCCACGCTCAAGTGAGTTTGAAACTCGCGGAGACATCACCTTGCCTGCATACCGCGGAGATGCGGTTAATGACATTGAATTTACTGAAAAGGCTCGTACACCAGATCCAATGCGCTTGGTTCGTGTGTACAACACATCTGCAGCAACGCTCAATTTGGTTCGCGCATTTACACAAGGTGGTTTTGCCGATCTTCGCCAGGTACACGAATGGAACAAGGGTTTTATTCGTGATTCAAAGGTGGGCGATCGCTACGAAAAGATGGCTGATGAAATCGGTCGCGCTTTAGCTTTCATGAAATCTGCAGGAGTAGATCCTGAAAGCTTTAAGTCAGTTGATTTCTTTGCCAGCCACGAAGCGTTGATCATGGAATACGAAAAGGCGCTCACCCGTATCGATTCACGTACCGGTGATGCCTACGATGTTTCAGGACACTTCATCTGGATCGGCGAACGTACTCGTCAATTAGATGGCGCACATGTTGATTTTGCATCAAAGGTACGCAACCCAATCGGAATTAAGCTTGGACCAAAGTCCACTGTTGAAGATGCGCTTGCATTAATCGACAAGCTAGATCCAAACCGCGAGCCTGGTCGTATTACATTTATTACGCGCATGGGTGCTAAAAACATCCGCGAAATCTTGCCTGCACTAGTTGATGGTGTAACTAAGTCAGGTGCAAAGGTGCTGTGGGTGTGCGATCCGATGCATGGCAATACCTACGAAGCACCATCTGGCTACAAAACACGCAGCTTTGATGATGTTATGGATGAAGTAAAGGGATTCTTTGAAGTTCATAAAGCTTTGGGCACACATCCTGGTGGAGTCCACATCGAACTTACTGGTGATGATGTCACCGAGTGCGTTGGCGGCGGCGAACAGATCTCACACGAGGATCTGGCTTCACGATATGAAACAGCGTGCGACCCACGCCTTAATCATGCTCAATCGCTAGAGCTAGCGTTCTTAGTTGCTGAAATGTTGCGCGATCGCTAATTTTGGACAGTGCCGCTTTTCATAACTTCTCATAAGACACCTGTTGGCACCCTTAATTTATTGGCCGATGATCAAATTCTAATCGGGGCAAACCTTTCAACTGTTTCGGCCTTTAAAGCTGGTCGCGATGTAAAGATTGTGAAATCAATTCCAGTAATTTCAGATCTTGTAAATGATTACTTTGACGGAGACTTAACTGCGCTGAACGGAATTAAGGTGCGCCAACCAGGAGCTGCATTTTCACAAGCGGCCTGGAAAGCGATGCGAAAGATTGCACCCGGAAAAACTTGGTCCTACGCCGACTTAGCTGAAAAGGCTGGAAGCCCAGCTGCAGTTCGCGCTGCCGGAAGTGCCTGTGCAAACAATGCGATCATGCTTGTTGTTCCCTGCCACCGAGTTGTAAAAACTGGGGGAGCGTTAGGAAATTATGCGTACGGTGTTGATAAGAAGCAGTGGCTCTTAAGCCACGAGGGCTTTCTTTAAAATTTCAATTGCTTCGGCACATTGCGCATCATCAAAATCAAGATGAGTAACTAAGCGCGCATACTTTGGACCGAGCGCACTAATCCATAGCCCAGCATCCTTACAGCGCGCAGCAAGTTCTGCAGCAGTAATAGGAAGCGCGGCAAGATCCAAACCAACAATGTTTGTATGTACCGTTGTTGGATCAATCAAAGAAGAATCAACCGCTGCGATTGCTGTAGCTAGCTCCTGCGCGCGACGGTGGTCTTCGGCTAATCGATCGATGTTGTTGTCTAGTGCGTAATGCGCACCTGCTGCTAGCAATCCGATCTGGCGCATTCCTGCGCCGTAACGCTTACGCCAGAGGCGTGCCTTTGCTACACGATCTTTGGTCGAAAGCATGACCGAACCAACAGGTGCACCTAATCCCTTAGATAAGCAGACCGAAATGGTGTCAAAGTATTTGCCGTATTCAGTAAAGGAAACACCGGATGCAACATGGGCGTTCCAGATTCGGGCACCATCTAAGTGAAGTGCAAGACCTAATTCATCCGCGCCTTTACGCAAAGCTGCAATCTCTGAAATTGGCTGAACAGTTCCGCCACCAAAGTTGTGAGTATTTTCTACAGCGATAGCCGTTGTTGAAACCAGGTATGGACCGCTATTGGGACGCGCGATTTCAAGGGCATCTGATGCCTTGAGCAAACCATTTTTGGCCGGAAATGTACGTGTAGTAATTCCACTAAATACTGCTGCAGCACCAAGTTCAGCCCGAACAATGTGGCTATTGGTTTCTGCTATCAACTCTTCGCCAGGTGCGACCAACATTCGGATCGCTAATTGGTTAGCTAAAGAGCCAGTAGGTGTGAAAACTCCTGCTTCCTTGCCAAACATTGCAGCAACACGTTCTTCAAGGGAATTAACCGTTGGATCATCACTGTAAACATCATCGCCAACAGGTGCGTTTGCAATTGCTTCGCGCATCGCTGCCGATGGTCGCGTAACTGTGTCGCTTCTTAGGTCAATTGCCATTACGTCAGCCTACTTCTGTTCCTTCAGCACAATCAAATACATAGCGACGACCACCAAGATTCCACCGATTGCGCTTTGCAGCGTCAACCTTTCGCCACCGAAAAGGATTGCAAAGACCGCAGCGAATACAACTTCCATGGTCAAAATGACTGCAACCTTGGTTGCGCTCATGTGGGCCTGAGACCAAGTCTGAACAATAAAGGCAATTGCGGTTGCAAAGACGGCGGTAAAGATAACTACCGCCCACACGCCAGAATCTGGCGGCGCTGAATAACCACCAGGAATAGATGCGATACCCGACAACAAAGCACACATTGTCAGTTGAACAACCGTCATTGCATAAACATCGCGACCCGAAGACCACTTACTTAACGCAATAATGTGTGCGGCAAATAAGAAGGCGCTGGCTAAAACAAACATTTCGCCAATGCCAACCGAGAACCCTCGGATAGATAACAATCCCAAACCAACTGTTGCAACCATGATGCACAGCCAGACAAAGCGCGTTATTTTCTCTTTCAGTACAAGCCACGCCAAAACAGGTGTAAGGACAACATACAAACCAGTGATAAATCCGGTAATCGCCGCACCTGTTCGTTCCAGACCTAGAGTTTGAAAGATGTAGCCCAAACCTAGGAAGATGCCGGCTAAAGATCCCCGCTGCAATAAATCCTTGTTGAAATGTTTAATCGTCTGCGGGCGAATCAAAAGCATGACCACAACAGCTAAAGCAAAACGAGTGAAAAGAAAGTTATTGACGCTTTGTCGTTGGATCGCATCCTTCATGACAACGAAAGCAAACCCCCAAGCCGCTGCTACTGATAGCAACGCCCAAGGCGCTAATTTGAGTTGAAGTTGATGACGAGCAGTCATTAGCCGCGCAACTTCTTCAGCAACGCTACTTCCTTGCCATGTTCTGGCTCCATGCCTGGTGTTTCAAGAATCAATGGTGCGTTAGCAACGGCTGGGTGGGCAAGCAGCTCTTTAAACGGATCAACGCCGATGTGGCCATCACCGATATTTTGGTGACGATCCTTAAGCGCACCGCACACATCCATCGAATCATTGGCGTGAACTAATTGGAAACGTTCGATGCCTGCAACTTCAACCAATAGATCGATGGTTGCCGTCATGCCACCCTTGACTGAAATGTCATGGCCTGCCGCAAATACGTGGCAGGTATCTAGACAAATACCAACCTTTGGGTGATATTCCAGCGCTTTCAAATACATCTCAAGATCATCTAATTTCTTAACCAAGCTTTGACCTTGGCCAGCAGTTGGCTCTATCAATAAGTAAGGGGCATCATCGCCAAGTGCGTTAAGGATCGGCATCATGCCTTCGTGAATCTGCTTCCACGCTTTTTCAACATGATTTACATCCACGGCAGAGCCGGTATGAATCACAACGCCCAGTGCACCGATTTCTGCCCCGCGTTGCAGCGAATACTTGGTTGAAGCTAAAGAGTTCAGGTATGTCGCCTCAGTTGGGGAACCTAAGTTAATCAAAAATGGCGCGTGCACATAGGTTTCAATATCTAACTCTGCGGCTTTAACTTTGAAAGCTTCATCGAGTTCTGGTTTTGCTTCGGGCATCGCCCAAGTTCTAGGACTTGATGCAAAAACCTGAATCGCTTCTGCGCCAATTTCTTGTGCATATGCGATCGATCTTTTCGCCATTCCACCAGTAGTAGGGGTGTGGGCACCGATGCGCGGCTTTTTTTCAGGTGTAGGCATTGGCTTACCCTACGGTAATCGTCACCAAGCTGCCACGTTTCACTGAAGTGTTGGCTGCAGGTGAAACTGTTTTCACTACCTTTTTCTTATTGTTTCCAACTGAAACAACTCTTACCTTTAGACCAAGGGATTCAAGCAGCTGTTGCGCAGCTTTTGCCTCCATTGTGATTACAGTTCTTGGAATAACGGTGTTGCGCGGACCCTTTGAAATAAGAATCGTAACCTTGCCGCCTTTATTGGCAGTTGTTCCACCTGCAGGGCTTTGCGAAATAACTGCTAATTCTGGAACTGTTTCGTTAAATGCATATCCGGCTTCAACTGAAAAACCTGCCTCAGTTAATTCATTTAATGCTTGTTCGCCGCTCTTTCCAATGTATGAAGCAAGAGCAATTTGTTCAATTCCCTTTGACACTAACAAGTTAACTGTTGTATCTCGCTTGACCGAAGTGCCCGAAACTGGTGAAGTTGAGATGACAAAACCCTTCGGAATTTCAGAATTGAAAACCTCATTGATAGTTCCCACAAGCAATGGATATTTCTTCAGAGCAGTTTGCGCCGCTGCAGGAGTCAAACCAGTTGTCATCGGTACTGCATAACGCTCAGGACCTTTAGAAACAATTAACTTCACTGTTCCGCCAGCATCAACTTTGCCGCCACCGGCAGGAATGCTTTCAATGATTTTGCCTTTAGGTATTTCTTCATCAAACTTGTTTTCGACGACAACAGCGGTCAGACCCAAAGGCCCAATAACACTCACCGCTTCATCAAAGCTTCCTCCAATAGTTGAAGGAACAACAACCCGTGAACCAGGGCCAACAAGAGTCCACCAGCCACCAATTCCAAGGGCGACAGCCAGAACTAATGCGACTTTACGATTTCGTCGAACGCGCTTGCTTGCACGCTTTTTCTTTTCTTCTTTGCGACGAATCTCTTTTGTGGTTTCGACAACAGGAGCGGTAACTTCGACAGGTACAACCTCTTTAACTTTCTTGCGAGCCTTTTCTCTGATGGGTTCAACTGGCAGATCAAGCCCAAGGTCCATCTGATTCTTTCGTGGGTCCAGATTTATCTGGATCTGCTGCAGCTTTTCTAGAAATTCTCCGGCGGTACGCGGACGCTCATCTGGATCTTTGGCTGTCGAACTGGCAATCAAATCATCTAACGCTTGAGGGATCTCTTTACGCTTACTGCGCAATCGTGGAATCTCTTCATTGACATGCATGTAAGCAATTTGGATGGGGGAGTCTGCAGAAAAAGGTTTTTCGCCAGTAAGCATTTCATAAGCAACAATTCCTGCTGCATAGACATCGCTGCGTGAATCTGCAATGCCGCGCTGTACTTGTTCTGGTGAAAGGTAGGAAACACTTCCTAAAATCACACTAGATTCGGCGGTCATAGTCGAACCAATCAGTTCGCCGCGAGCTAATCCAAAGTCAGCGATTTTGATGCGACCTTCTTTAGAGATCAAGATATTTTCTGGCTTAATGTCTCGATGAACAATGCCAAGGGCATGTGCTGCAGCAAGGGCACTTAAAATCGGAGTTAAGTAATTAATGGCATCTTTGATTTCAAAACGACCACGTTCATTCAGGTACTCGCGAAGCGTATGTCCTTCAATCAACTCCATCACTAAAAAGACGGCAGGAACCCCACTTTGATTCCAACCTTGGTCCTGCACGGCAACAATGTTGGGATGCGATAACGCAGCTGCGGCCTTTGCTTCCTTGATAAAGCGTGAGACAAAAGCTTCATCTTGAGCAAGATGCGGATGCATGATCTTGACTGCAACTTTTCGATCAAGTCGAGTATCGATGGCTTCATAGATTGAAGCCATTCCACCATTGGCAACCTGACGCAGTAATTGGTAGCGCCCATCAATGAGCTCTCCGGTCAGATCAGACATGTGCAGATTTTATGGAGCCAACCTTGTACAAGCCCCAAGGGCGCGCCCAAAAGCCTCATGAAGTGAGTTTAAATTCGCATTTTTCTCGGGTTTGATCTGCATCAAAGTGAATGGCTTGTTGAATCTGCCATTGACGCATTTGTTTTTCAATGTGTGCACCATCGCGCGCTAAAACCCGCTGTAAGCCAGTTTCAGCATCGATATCTAGCCAATAAGTTGTTGCACCAGCATTTCGAACAATCGCTTGTGCAGCACCAACGCCCTCAAGAATTAAGTAATCAGTAGGCACAATTGTCTCTTCACGATCAAATTTCATCAGTTGCCAATTGAAAAACTTTACTGTGCACTCTTTCCCGTCTAGATGTGCCGAAGTAATCTCGCCCAAGATTTGAGTTAGCGCACCACCAAGTGCGCCTTCCCACCCGTCATAAAGGTCATCCATATGAATTGTACGAACCGTTGAATGTGCTGAATATTCAGCTTCTAGTTTTGCAGCAAGAGTTGTTTTTCCAGCACCTGCTGGACCATCAATTGCTAAGAGTGTCACGCCAACGCTTCCAGCCGAGAATGGCAACTATTGCAAATACCGCATAAAGAATGGCGGTAAACCAATATCCAAGTGAAAGGTACTGCGCAGTTGCAACAACGTTGACGATGAGCCAGAGCACCCATGTCTCATACTTTTCGTAGATCATCAATAATTGCGCAACAAGAGAACCAATCAGAATAAAGGCATCAGTCCAAGTTGCAGCAGCACCAATGTCGGCAAGTACAGGTGATAAAAATGCAACGCTTACTAGAGTTCCAAAAGCAATTCTGATTCGGTTTTTGGTTGAAATGGTTCCAGGGACCGCACCAGTTGGAGCCCACCCAAACCATCCATAAATTGCTGCGCCAATAAAGATGATTTGCAAGAACGCACTTGCAAAAAGTTCAACTTGATAAAAGAAAACGCCGTACAGGCTGCTGCTTAAAACCCACCAAGGCCAGGTGATTCTTTTTCCGGTTGTCCCGAGATACACACCAATAAATGACGCGATCGCGGCAACAAATTCCAAAATAGAAACTTCATAGCCCCAGGCTGTAAATAAAATGGTTGACATAGTTCATTCCTTTCCACATCCGCATTACCGGATGGGTCAATCGGTCGGTCTGAATTTCAGACCCTCTCAGCCTTGTGGGCTCCCGTAGTGGTTACTTTAGCGTGAAATTACTTGGCGCTTGATGAATGCACCACCAGCAACACGAATCCTTCGCGCCGTTGAAGTCTTTGCACGGTGATTAAAGATGTCATAGCCAATCTTTTCGACCTCATCGACAATTCCACAATACAAAGTACTTGCTGCTTCAATACATGGGCGACTTGATGGTTCCAGCATTTTGATTCCGGCAGCAGCTTCAGCTTGCAATTGACGCACGCGAGCGATCTGGAACTTTAGTGCTTCGATAATTTCAGGCGTAAGTACTCGCTCTTCCAGCATTTCGCGAGTAACGCCAAACTGGCCTAACTCTTTTAGCGGCAGATACACACGACCACGATCTAGATCTTCATCTACATCTCGAATGAAATTAGCTAATTGAAAAGCGATACCTAATTTCTCGGCAGCTCCAAAAGCATCGTTGTGAAGCGGTCCAAGGATGGGAACCATTTCAAGACCAATGACCGCGGCCGATCCGTATACATACTCAATTAAATCCTCATAGCTTTCATACTCTTGAACAGTTAAGTCCATAGTCATCGAATGTAAAAACGCCTCAAAGTGTTCGTGGGGGATATCAAAACGATTGACCGTATCAATCAACGCGCGACCTACATGATCTTGGCTGGTACCTTTTTTCAGATCAGCAAGAACTCCGTTTCCCCATTTACTAAGGACTTCGGCCTTTTCTTCAACACTTAATTCAGATGCCAAATCATCAACGATTTCGTCGGCATAACGTGCAAATCCATACAACGCATGAACAAAAGGACGCTTTGCTTTTGGCAACAGCAAAGTTGCTAAGTAGTAAGTCTTTCCATGCAAGGCATTAAGCCGCTTGCACTCTTCGTAGGACGCACGAAGATCGGGATCTGTAATCCCTGCAGCGGTTAGTTCATCCATTTACTTAACTGGTCCCACAATGCGTTCTGCTGCAAGACGACCAGAAATCAATACCATCGGTACACCTACACCTGGTTGTGTTCCAGATCCGGCAAAGACAACATTTTCAATTCCAGCAGCCATATTGCGCGGTCTAAATGGACCTGTTTGGAAGAAAGTATGCGCACTAGCAAATGGTGCACCTTCCTCCATTCCTTGATTTTTCCAATCAAGGGGAGTCGTAACAACTTCAGTTTCAATTGCATCACCGAAACCTGTGTAGCCACGTTGTTCAAGAGTTTCGACCATGTGATCACGGTAAGGCTTGGTTTGCTGAGTCCAATCAATATCGGCAGTCAGGTTTGGGGTCGGAAATAGAACATAGTAAGAAGTCTTTCCAGCTGGAGCCAACGATGGATCATCAAGTGAAGGAATAGTTACCAGCACACTTGGATCACTCATCAACTGCTTCTTCTTGATTAATTCGTCAAAGACGCCATCCCATGATTCTCCGAAGTGAATATTGTGGTGAGCAGCAAAGTCGTACTTCTTTGAAGAGCCAACCAACATAGTCACACAGGATGGTGAATAGTTAAGGCGCTTAACATTCAAAGGGGTCTTACCCAGCAGATCACGCCAAGCAACAGGCAAATCTGGGTTCAAAATGATTGCATCGCATTCAATGCGTTGACCATCTTCGGTAATAACCGCCTTCGCGCGACCATTTTGTACATCTACCTTTGACACGGTTGTGCTGTACTTAAATTCAACTCCATGCTTTTGAGCAGCTGCCGCCATTGCGCGTGGAACTGCGTGCATTCCACCCTTAGGGAAGAACACACCATTAACTGAATCCATGTAAGCAATAACCGCATAAATTGCCAATGCTTGCTGTGGGCTTACACCGGCATACATCGCCTGAAATGAGTACACCTTCTGTAAACGTGGGTCTTTCATAAACTGATTGACCTTTGGAGAAAGTCGACGGAAACCACCAAGTGCGATCAAGCGCGCAAGATTGGGAGTTAAAAGATTAAAGGGTGAATCAATGTTGCGATCAATAAAGTCGTTCATTTCATACTTGTATAACTTAGTTACGAAATCTACATAACGTGCATAACCAGCTGCTTCTTCGGGGCTGATCTTGTCTGCAATTTCAGCTTCCATCTGCGCGGTATTTGCGTGCACATCTAATTGAGATCCATCGGCATAAAAAGCACGATACAAAGGAGAAACGGGCATCAGTTCTACCCAATCCTTCATATCTTCGCCAACGCAACTAAATGCATCTTGAATCAAAGATGGCATTGTTAGAACAGAAGGTCCTGTATCAAATGAATATCCATCTTTTTGCAGCAATCCACTTCGTCCACCAGGAACCGCTTCACGTTCAATCACAGTCACCTTGCGTCCTGCACCAGCAAGACGTAGCGCAGCGCTTAAGCCGGCATAGCCTGCTCCAACGATGACAACGTGATCTGTGGGACCTTTGACGCGTGCAGGCATTTAAGCACTCCTTTTAGTTGCGATGTTAGCTAGCTCGACGAGCAAAGCTTTTCCATCATTGGTGAAAAGTGAAGATTCAGCTGCAGCAAGTGCGGCATCTGTCAGTCTTTCAATCGTTGTTTCAAGCTCGGCGCGTGCACCAGTTGATTCAATAATATCTTGCAAGATGGCAACGCCCTGGGCATCTAGATCTGGGCGACCAAAGTACTTCTTGCATATTTCGGCTTGTGAGGCGGTTTGGCGCTCATGTGTCATTGCGATCAACACAGTTCGCTTTCCTTCACGCAAGTCATCTCCGGCAGGCTTACCCGTTACAGATGGATCACCAAAGACGCCCAAGAGATCATCACGTAATTGGAAAGCTTCTCCCAATGGCAATCCATATGATGACAATGCCGGAAGAATCTCATGGCTGTATTTGGTACTTAATGCAGCACCAAGGTGCAAAGGTCGCTCAATTGTGTACTTGCCTGACTTGTAACGCGCAATCTTCATGGATCGTTCGGTGTCAGTATTCTTTTGCGTCTGCTCGTGAATGTCCAAGAATTGTCCAGCCATTAACTCAACACGCATCTCGTTGTACAACGGAATCATTCGCGCATACTGGTCTGTAGGTAACCCAGCACTGTTGAGCATTTGATCCGACCAGACAAGAGCTAAATCACCGAGCAAGACTGCAGCAGATAAACCATATTGAGGCGCAAAACCATCTAACTGATCTTGCACATGCATAGTTTCAAAGTGGCGATGAATCGATGGCTTGCCTCTGCGAGTATCTGAACCATCCATCAAATCGTCATGAATCAGCGCACAAGCTTGCAAGAGTTCTAACGCAGCAATTGCACGAGTTGTTGACTTTTCGATAGACCCACCTGCGGCAGCAAAACCTGCATAGGCAAACAGGGGACGCAGTCGCTTTCCACTATCTAATAAGAAAGAAGTCAGAGCTTCTGAAACTGGCGATAAATCCAGTGAGATCGAATTCAGATAAGCGCTTTCGCGGTTGAGGAAGATGCTTAACTCTTCTTCAACGGCGCTTCGTACGCTCTTTAATGTTGCCTTTGGCTCTGAACTCACTCGGTAACGGTACCCTCACTCCGTGGTATTGCGCACTTCGTATTCATTCGAGTTCTTCCCTCCAAAGGATGTTGAGGGCGAAGATCGCCTGTGGGCTGCCATCGAAGGGCTTAAATCAATCGCCCCAGACTTTGTCTCGGTTACTTACGGCGCCGGTGGATCTACCCGCGATCGTTCAATTCGGATTGCTCAAGAAATTACTAAGCGGACAGGTATTTCAACCGTTGCTCACCTGACATGTGTTGGTTCTACTCGTGACGAATTAATCGCAATTTTGCACAGCTATAAAGAAGCAGGCATCACAAGTATTTTGGCACTTCGCGGAGATCCAACTGGGGGACCAAGTGCGCCATGGACTTCGACACCAGGTGGTTTCAATCATGCCGACGAATTAGTTCAGTTAGCTGACGAGTTTGGTGGATTCACAATCGGAGTTGCTGCATTTCCGGATGGTCACCCTGCATCTAACGGTGATTTTGATAAAGATGTAGATGTACTTATTCGCAAAGAAGAACTAGGTGCTACCTTCGCTACGACTCAATTTTTCTTTGAAGCACATCGGTACATCCGATTAGTTGAAGCTCTAGCCGCGCGAGGATCGAAGTTAGTAATCATTCCTGGCATCCTGCCGGTCTCCAATGTGAAGTTATTACATCGCATGGCCGAACTTGGTGGAACTCCAATCCCGCCTCAGATCGCAGAAGCCTTTGCGAAAGTAGAAAATGATCCACATGCTGTGCGCCAATTAGGCGTGGAGATAGCAACATCACTCTGCAAAGAGTTGCTAGCAGCCGGCGCGCCTGGCTTACACTTTTACACAATGAATAGCTCTACAGCTACTCAAGAAATCTACAGAAAGCTCAACAATGTTAAGTAAGCAAGAGTTCAAGGCAAAGTGGAGTTCTTTGCATAGCGATGCCGAAACTAAGGGCATTGTCGGTGCATGGCTCAATATCTCTTATCGCTTTGGCTTGATTTGTACATTACTTCGCATTTCACCAAACGCGCTTACCTACTTAGGTTTATTGGGCGCGATCGGAACCGCATTAACTGCCCAAACCTGGTGGTCAATACTTTTCCTTGTTTTCTCGCTCTTTTGCGATGGAATCGATGGCAGCGTTGCTATCTTCCAGCAACGAGATAGCAAATGGGGCGCAACCCTTGATTCAGTTGTAGATCGCATCAGCGAAGCGTTGTGGTTCTACACCTTGTATGCGATCGGTGTACCTGCGTGGATTCCAATCACTTTGTGGAGCGTTGCAGCTTTCCAAGAGTATGCACGTACCAAGTTGATCTCATTAGGAGTCAGCGACATAGGCGTTGTAACACCGGCTGAGCGTCCAATGCGCGCAAGTTACATTTTCATCATTTTGGTAATGGGTTTACTTAATTTCCCTGGACTAACAATTGTTTCAGCGGTTTTCCTTGCAATTCAGTGCTACAGCTTTATCAGTGTCGTGCGTTTTTCTCGTAGCCAATTGCTTCCGTAACTAAATCTCCACTAATTCCAACAAGTGGCAATCCGCCACCTGGATGCGCAGAGCCTCCAACTAGATACAAACCTTTAATTGGGGAACGATTCTTAGCGCGCATAAATGCGGCGCGGGCTCCGTTACTTGAAGTTCCATAGATTGCACCACCTGGAGCCAGAACTGCAGCCTCTAAATCAGCTGGTGTTCTAACGGTTAAGGATTCCAAACGGTCACGAACTGAAATTCCGCGAGCTTCGATTTGATCAATAATCGTATTGGCGTAATTGCGCGCAAACTCTTTATCGCTCCAATCAAATTGTCCGTGCGTAGGAGCATTTACCAGTACAAACCAGCCTTCAAGGGTTTCATCCTTGCTCATCGCGGGATCTTGTGGGGCACAGATATAAATCGTCGGTTTTTCAACGGGCTTTCCATCGGAAAAGATCGCATCAAATTCAGCGTCATAATTTTCTGGAAACAAAATTGTGTGGTGGTTAAGCACTTGATCTGGGTCTTTACGCATCCCCAGCAACAAAGAAAAACCAGCCACGGAAACATCAGCCTTTTCAATGTTCTTGCGAGCCTTCTTCAATTCGCGCTTGTTCCCAGTAATCAACTTGTTGTAGACCAACGAAGCATCAGCATTTGCAACAACTGCATCTGCTTCAACAACAGTTCCGTCAAACAAAGTCACTCCCGTTACTTTCTTACCGGCGGTATTAATGGCTGAAACGGGGGATTCCAAGTGAAACTTAACCCCAACATCTAATGCCCGCTGATAAACAGTTGCGGTCAGCTGGCCCAAGCCACCTTTAACGTGCCAAGCTCCAAAGCTTTCTTCAACAAAAGCGATAGTAGAAAGTACAGCTGGTGCTTTGCGAGGATCTGATCCACTGTAGGTAGCGTAACGATCCATGATGTAGCGCAGGCGTTGGTCCTTAAGAATCTCATCTGCATGAACACGCAAGGTTTTCCATGGAGCAATGATTTTCATATCTCGCAAAAAGGTGAAGCGCTTCATCAGCGAGATAGGGGATTTCAGTTCGGACTCAATAAAAGGTCCACGGCTAACATCCCACATACGTTCGGCGCGTTTCATTATGCGATCCCATTGGGCCGCACTTTCAGAACCAAAAGATTGGGTGATCGAATCCAAAGTTTCTTTTCTAGAAAGATTGGCAAACTTCACATTGCTGCCATCGGCAAAGCGGTAATCAAAGGATGGATTTACTGATTCGATGGGACAAACAAAGCCCATAGGTTTTCCGGTTCGCTGAAAGAAATCTTTGTAGACCGCAGGCAAAGTTAACAAAGAGGGACCAGTATCAAAGGCAACTTTTCCGATCCATTCGGTACGGCATTTTCCGCCAACTTGATCAGAAGCTTCGTATAGAACAACTTCGTGCCCACCTCGTGACAAACGTGCAGCAGCGGTCATTCCGCCCATTCCTGCACCAATCACCACGATCTTCATACTGTGCGACCTTTCCACATCACTGTCTTGCGCACTAAGTATGAATAAACAATCAGGTAAATCAGTGCAGCGATTGATATTGGATGCAACACACTATCTAGAACACTTCCACGACTCTTAACCGCGCTTAGTACGCGTGTTGCAACCATGGCTGCAAAACCAAGCCAGCCATATGGATTTCCGGCAAGGCCCAGCATCAGTGTTCCAATACTTGTGGCAAATAAAAATGCCGCCACAAATGCAGCGCCAACTATCGATCCAAAAGCCTTGCTGAGAGATTTTCCATATCCAGCTTTGATCTCTTTCCACGATGTATACATTCGCGTTTCTGCGATATCTGAACCATTAATGACTGTTCCTGATGATCCGCTACTAATCAATTGGCGTGCCAAGAAAACATCATCGATCACAGAGTGCTTAACCGATTGATATCCGCCAATTGCAACAAGTGCCGATCGACGTACCGCAAAGAATTGCCCGTTAGCTACAGCCATCGATGTGCGTCCAGAACTTTCTGCGTATCTCAATGGCACTGTTGTTAGCCAAGACCATTGAAGCAGTGGCTGTATCAATCTTTCGGCAAAGGTCTGTGCAATCTGACGTGGATACGGAGAAACAAAATCTAATCGAGCGCCATGCAGCAGTGTTACCGCTTGATTGATTGCATCATTTGTTAATCGAACATCTGCATCAATAGAAACCAAGACATCTTCATTGCTTGCTTCATACAACTGTTGCAAAGCCCACGTCTTTCCTATCCAGCCATCTGCAAGGGGTGCACCCTTAATTACGGTGAAGCGTGAATCTGAGGCAGTGAGCTTCTGCAGAAGTTCATAGGTTGAATCCTCCGAGTTGTCATCAAGTAAGTAATAGTGAAAGGGGCCATCTTGAGCTGAAAGGGTTGTAACCATGCCTTCAACATTTTCAGCTTCATTGCGCATAGGAACCACAACACCGACAGAGTCCAACAATTGTGATGTGGCTTTAGGTGTGCGAATCTGGACAAAGTTAACCGCTGCAATGGTGAGCAGGATTAATGGCATTAAAAAGAAGAGAATCATCAAAAGGCTAAGGTCTTCCGACCCAACGATTAAAGAAGTAAGGAGTTAGTAGAACTCCAAGGATTACTCCTGAAAATAGTGCGATTCCGGGACGGTCAAAGAAGAACAAGTTTCCAACAACACCTGAAAACCAGGTCCAGAAAAGAAGTACATCTGCAGCGATCAAAGATCCACCAACCTTGCGACGATCACGCGGTGTAGCAAAGTGCAAAATAGTTATGAGCGTCATTCCAGATAAGAGCCAACCAAAGGTGTTGGACAATGGAATTTCAGGTTGAAATGGAACGTGTGCGCCAGTGACGACCCACGTCCAACGACCTGCAGTAACCATTAGTGGATCTAAGAAAAGATCCCAAGCCATCATCAACAATCCGCCATACAAAAATACCCATGACTTACCAATTCGTCGTGCCGCAACTAAACAAGGGTGGGCGATCATTACCCAAGCAAAAGGCACAACTAATGGCACATCAAATAACTTTGGACCTAATGTCGATGAATACGAATATTCACCAAATGGCCAGCTAGTTGAAACACCTACTTGCTCAATGCAGTAACCAAAAATTAGAGTTATGCCGAGCATGCTCCATCCATATCGCGCCCCAAAAGCAGCAATTCCGTGAAGAAACATTGCAAAGGCGGCGGTTAAAACAGATGCGATTGTGATGAACTGCAATACACCGCCATCAACTAATGGATAAGCGATCTGCATCAAAATTGTTAAGCCAAGAGCAACACTCATAACCTTGATCAGAAGGGGAGATGCGCCACCTCTAGCCCGACGACGGGGCGTGTAATGGCGGATGGACATAGGTATAAGTCTGCCTTATTCCAATTATTTAAGACAGTTACTGCAACGTTCCGCGGACTTCACGCACAGCAAAGCGCGCGAAAAGCTCTTCTGAATACCAGTTATAGGCCGCTGTATCTGCAATCGCCTTTTGGTGCGCAGCCCCTTTGTATGCAAAGTCGCGGATCGCAGCGGCTGATTCCCACAAAGAAAAAGTTCCCTGCAGACCAATAGGCGCTTCACCAATTCCTATTGCTGCGACCAACCCGGGTGCTGCTTTTAAAGAAACGGTAACGGGCGGTACTGAACTCCAAAATCTAAAGTTCTGACTCCATTTAATGCGCGCACGTGTAATTGCCGCGACCTGTCCATCCCAATCCTTAAGCGCCCCAACAAAAGGTTCTTTACCTGCCCATTTACCGTGGGATGAAATTGGATCTAGTACTGCCCGAAATTCCGTGACTGAATTCTTGCGCCAGCGCTTTACGACCTTTGAAGAATCAAACTTTTCAATATCCTCAACTACTGCCACCAAACCCCATTGCAATGCATGTGCGTCAGTTGGAGTAAAAGTTTCACCTTTGCCAGTTCCTAAAGATTTATGAAAAGAAACATTCTTATCTGCCCATAATGAAAAGCGATCAAAACCCATTGCTGTAATCGCAAAAGGAAGCTTTGCAGGCTTGATCTTCCAAAAGTAAGCAATG
>Ga0082207_1000744_pt1 | contig 17623 bp, 16 predicted proteins | sample LakMenEpi10Aug09_FD_71540 | JGI IMG/M metagenome (GOLD analysis project Ga0082207, IMG submission 71540)
AGCGCCGCCGCCGAACGATCGTCCGTCACATCCTGCTGCAGTTTGAAAACTGGATGAAACGCAAGGAAACCAGAGCGGAAATCGCTGTATAGCCATTCAACCAAGGTGGGGATTAGCGAGTAGTGTCGAAAAAAGAAAAAGCTGAGATTTATTGGAAAGATGGCACTGGACTTCGCAGTGATCACCAAACCGGTCCAACTTACTCGCCAGGAGGTAAGACTCCAATTACAAGTCGTACCGGAAAATGATTTAGCTGCAACATCATTTCCGCAATCAATATTCGAGAGCAGATGTGATTTCAGGTGCTTAAAGGAGGTTGCAACCAAAACAAAATGATCGACTTCCACGAAAGGCTGAAAAAATTGCAGGCCACAAGTTGATCGCTATCGCCGATGTACATGCCTTTCGTAGTAGCCCCAAAGTAACGAGTTGGCTGAATTCACGGAAGAGCCAGATCGAGTTGGTAATCTCGCAAGCCTATTCTCCGGATCTGAACCCGGACGAGAGGCTAGCCAAGATCTGAAGCGAGGAGTTCTTAAAGAAGAGGCGGCCACATATACAAGGCGAAATGACATGTCAGACAAAAGCTTTTCTTCGCGCGACAGAAAAGCAAATTGAGCGAGTTCGCTCTAATTTACGAGGCGATGTAGCCTACGCCGGATTGCGGTAAAATGTTAAATATTCATTGTCGGATTCGTATCTATAAAACCCGCAGCCTGTTGACAAACACTACTCAGCCGAAAAGCATGGAACATTAAAGACCATAACCCAAAAGAGAATTAGACAAAATAACAAATTGCCAATCAAAACATCCCATTTACTCCGCTTACCAGTTGTTCATGTCAATAAAGCCAAGAGTGAAATCAAAAGCAGTGATAAGGCGATGACGAGTAAATGTCTCCCTTTCAAAAAAAGGCTCAACTAACTTTTCGGCCATCTGTTGTATCAAAGCGCACGACAAAAACGACAACCTATCATCTGAGATAATGTGTATAGAAAATCCATTTTTGTCGCCTTTCCTACAAGACGGTTGGTAAATCACTTGCCTAAAAGCACCCAAACATGCCGGCCACAAAGAGTCTTAATTACTGCAATAAATCTAATGGCAAATGCAATTGATCGATATGCAAATGGATATGCCTATTGTTTTCGACAAAGCTTATCAAGCCATCTTCCGATACCACGGCGTCGTCAAGATAAAGTGATTCCAAAAATGGTAGGCAGGCAAGCAACTGCAAACCGTTGTCTGTAATTGCTCCACCTATCAGATGCACTTGTCGAAGAGTTTTCGCAAAAGAGACTGCGCTGGCAAATGAGTCTCCAACACCCGGGATGACTAAACGCAACTGCCTTAGGCTCTGGCATTTAGACAACGCTTTTATCCCTTTTTCTGAGAAACCCTTACCCCGCAGATTCAATAACCACAACGACCTTGATGTCGTTAAATTTGCCAAAAAATCGTCATCTATTTCTATGTCTACTAAATGCAATTGCTCAAGGTGTGGCATTGAAGCAAAGACGATTGCTGCTTGGCTCGAAAGCCGTTCACCAGTAATTCGCACGACGCGCAGTCGTTCGACGCATGATAAAGTCTTTATGTCTTGAAAACTTATGCTGTGGCGAGAAAGCCGAATGGTATCACCGCCTAGCTCAACCACTTCAGACAATTTACCGTGAAAGGTTTGACTAAAGGCGCTATTTATCTGCGTGTGGGAAGCTTCCGAAATAAAAACTTCCCCGCTAAAAAACGGAGCCAAAAACTCCTCGCACTCAGTTACAACCATCACCGAGACCGAAAGCAAGATCAAAAAGATCTTTTTAAAAGAACCATTTCCCACCGATCTCAGCATCGCCAACCTTTTTTCGTCAACTTTTCAGCCATCCCCACCAACCAGTTTCTGATGGGGCATCATTTTTGGGGTCAAGATTGACTGGTGGCAATCTCTCAGTTTCTATCGATCCAACGCCTTTATTTCCTTGGATGCTATTCGGGGGCTTTGGCAATGGGTCGATAGCTAAATCACAGGAAATGAAGCCTTTTTCCTTAGCGGAGCGGAGCAAAGAAATGCAATCGCCATAGTCTCCACCTATCTTGCCTACACCCGAGACCAAACCACCAATATTGGCATCGACGACGACCCTTCTGTCAGCCATCCCAGGGCGAAATCGACTGATTCGAATGGAACTCGAACTGCCTGACTCGCCCTTTAGCACAATGCCGCCTAGCCCACGCACGAAGCCTGAAATCGGAATCGGTAAGTCATTGCCAAATAATACAACTTCTTGCTTCTCAACGAGTGACAAGGCAATAAACGGAGGCCCCTCCGACGCTACACTATAAAAGTTAACTCCCTCACTTATCTCAACTGGTCGTAACAAAGAGCCACCGTCAGGGCGACGACGAATCGCTCGAAAAGCCCCATACCTAGTTTCAATACTTGGCTGCTGCATCAATCTCGACAGCGCTTCCAATGCAGCCTGACAGTCCATCGCCTCAAGGGCAAGTAAACCTTCGTGCCGATATAGAGCGTACTCGGATATGAGATCTTCGAGAACCTTTATCGATTCATTTCGGTCTAAATAAGCCAGTGCTTCCGCAGCGAAAAATCGGACTTCAGGGTCGGGATTAGAAATCGCCGATAGTAAAGTGGGTATAGAAGCATCGCCAATGGCTTCGAGTTGCAATGCGGCTTCGCTTGCGGCAGTAGGCTCCAGCAATCGTTTTCCGAGATCTATCAGTGCCGCTTGGGTATTGTCGTTCTCTCCCGAGGTAGAAACCATACCGATAACAGCCATTAAGCGATGCACGTTTCGCCGATACCGTGGATGAACACTTATTTCGATATAATCGTCTTCTTTTGCCAAGGCGACGCCACCTCTGTTTTTTCCCTCATAGAAGAAAAATCTTCGATTAATAATTTCCGCAATTTTCGAGGCTACTTTTACATGCTGGTATTCCGGCCGAATCACCAAGCCAAGTTTTCGGTCGTTCTGGATTTTTCCTCCGCCTAAAACTAGCCCTTGAAGCATCAAAGTCTCATCATCTTGCAACTCTAAGCATGCTCGCGTAGTGATTGTCCCGGTTCCGATGACTTGGACATCTCCTTTACGGATTTCACCCGCAATCGTCTGCTGCTGCCGAAGGCGAGTGTCCATTAGCCATCCGCCGTGCAAATCAGAAGCCTCTGTCTGTGGAGGACTAATGACTCGAAGGTCGATGTAATCTCCTCGCTTGGCTCCTGGTGGAATAATTGCCTGAACTCTTACAATCGCTGTTCCTGGGAGTTGCAGAAACATTTCAGGATCAGGGATGTCATGCTTCTTCATTTCAGCGATCAATTCGTCTCTCAAAACAGATGGCGGAAGGTCCCCGCCTGTTCCAGGTAGACGATTAACGGCAGTTACCCCCTCTACAGAGACAAAATTAAGGCCTTGCGCAACTGATGCTTCACGAACCAACTTAGGCACTACTGGCACCTTCAACAAATCTTGCAGGCTTCCGTTTTGCGGGCGGTCTTCCTTACGCTGGCTTGAAATATTGCAACCAGCAATCACCAAGAAACATGGTAATAAAACCGAAGACAAAATCACCTTTAACGGAAATGAGGGCTTACATTTCCGAGCGAATAAAATTGATTGTAAGTCCGAAGTACCATCGTAAATTTGGCCGAAAACAATTTCGAATAATTTGATTTTGTTAAAAAATGGGAGACGCATTAATTACGACCCTAATTCGCCAGTGCCTGAATCGAAGGAATATTAATCAAAGAAAAGAAATGGCACTCACTTCCCCGGGAAACTTTTTAAGTTGATTACCACAATAAATGGGGGCATACACTTCGCTCGAAGTGCGACGCAAGCCCGACTTCAGCTTGCGTAACAATTGGTGGATTTGATGTATAAGTCATCTGTTTTCTAGGACAGCATGTTTGCTATCAAACAGCAACAGGTAGAGTGGACACAGGACCACACGTTACCAGGGGACATGGTTTATAGAAAGCAAAAATCGCCTGTTTCCAAATCTTGCCGCACTTTTCAAGCGAATTTCCTTCATGTTTTTTCGCTGTACCGGAAACTTGGTGAAGCCGGAAAGCTTCATATATACGAAGGAGCATGAAGCTTATTTAGTGACTAGGCCGCAGTAAACAAACCAACAGAACATATGGATCGAATTCGAATTTCAAACTGCTGCAAATAAATTCCAACCAGAGACACAGACTAACCTGAGGATATGTGGAAGTTAGCGATCGACAAGGTCTTCACACGTAGGGCAATTAGGCGAAACCGAGCTTATGCTCAATCAAAAAGATAAAGACAAGAGTGTGCGGTTGGAAAACTGTAGTCTACGGACACTCGCGTACCACAAGCCCTCCGACTGAAAAATCCGGTTTACGTCGAGGCCCAATCGGCGCGAATCCCTGAGGGTTTCTGGTACGTTCTGAATCAAAAACCTCACGGCGATTTACCCAAATAAACGTCGCAGATCAACTTTTTAGTGCAAAAAATCAAAAAAACTAATTTAAAATCAAAAAAAACTTCCCAAGCGACTATCATTAAAAAGCCGAGATCCTCGGAAGTTTCATCCTATTCGCAATGCTTGAGGAGCTTATGATGAATATGGTTTTTCACGCAAGTCGACGGAGAGGTTTTACCCTCGTCGAATTGCTTGTTGTTATCGCTATAATTGGTGTGATGGTTGGCTTATTGTTGCCGGCCGTGCAAGCGGCTCGAGAAGCCGCGAGGAGAATGCAATGCTCGAATAATATGAAGCAGCTGGGTCTTGCTCTCCACGGCTTTCACGATTCTTACAAGCGATTTCCACCTGGTATATTGGGTCCCGTTGCTGTGGTTCCGCCTGGTAGCAATGACAACGATCATCAGTATGTTGGTGCACTCTATTTCCTCCTTCCGTACATGGAGCAAACCGCATTGTACGACCAAGTTAAAGAAAAGCTGGACGTGGATGTTGACCATTATCCTGGGATTACATACAGCACCTCTAGCACCGTGCCCGTACAGAATTGGTTTATGAACGATAGCTCTTGGGCTGCGGCGCAAACAAAGATTTCAACTTATGAATGCCCCTCGGCAACTTCGTATAATAATACGTCGACATTTGCGTATATTTTCACAAGGGGACTGGGTATAACAGGGGGTGTATGGAGCTCCCCGATGTCTTTCCTCGGAAGAACTAATTACGCCCCTTCCTGTGGAGGAATCGGTGAAGCACACACCAATCTCTCTGGATGGGGAAGATACCAAGGACTGTTCTGGCCAAGGTCAAAACGAAAATTTTCAGATTGCTTAGATGGAACAAGCTCGACAATTGCTTTTGGTGAAGTTTTGGGCGGTTTCAGATACGACTCCACTGGTACTATCCCCACTAATGAGCTTCAATTTGCTTTCACCTGGATGGGTATGGGGCCTATGCCGTCCGCATGGTATTTGCCAAATCCAACGAACCGCCCAAAGTGGCATCAGTTCGGATCTCAGCATCCAGGCATCGTTCAGTTCACATTAGTAGATGGGTCTGTCCGCGCCGTGTCAGGCTCTGTACCCACTTCTGATTTTTTGTTTGCCAACGGCGCCCAAGATTCGCGTATCCATAAAACTTTTGATGAATAAAAAGTTTCTTCGCACCAAGCACCATTTAATTCACGAGGTTTCCGGAGTGTATCTAAAAAGGTTTTCTTTCTTATTGTTGCTAGTTGGATTTGCTTCAGGTTGTGGCAAGGCTACTGACAAAACTGAAAGCGAGTCGCAATTACCACCCAAGACTGAGGAAGTAACCCCCCCCGCATTGGGTCCGCCTCCTCCATGATGTTTGCGTTAATTGACGTACAAGCCATAAGTCACGTACCAGATACGGGGAAAACTCGTATCTGGTTTTTGAAAGCCTATGTAGCAGCATCAGTCCTTGATAACAATAAGGCTTTGCGAAAAGAACTCCCACCTGAGTTCCGTGCCGTAGTTAAAGGCATACGCTATCGTTTAAAGAGAATCAAACACCAGGAGGGGCGTTACCGCATCGATGTCGCAAGAATTCTTTAGCCTTAGTCTTCCGATCACTCTTACAGCGTAGTCATCGCTCTATTCATAGCTCAGCTAAGCATGTGGCGGACGCTCCACAGAAGGCGGTTGGAACATAGCCAACAGTGTCTATCTTTCCCTGAAATCCGTACTGGGAATTGCTTTCTAAGGGGCCAAGCACAGTAAACTTAACTATTGGTGGCGGTTGCGGAGACCGCAAACTCCCGCCGGCTCCCGGGGAACGCTGCGGCTGCAGGGCGGACTGTTGATGCTTGGTTTCGCCATTTGTGGAAGGAGAAACCAACTACTATAGAAAAATCAAAACGGCTGAGTATTAGAATGGCCACCAAAAATGCTTGGCAACAAAATGTCTTCACAATTAGTGAATTTCTTATCACCAATACAATAGTAATTCGCTGCAAATAACACTGCTTGGAATACCTTTCGTTACTCCCCGAGATTATCAACAATAGGGCATGCGGCATTTTTAGCCATAGAGGTATACGCACGCGACTACGCGACTAAACATTAATTAAATGGATGTCACCTCAAGGGCGGGCAAAAAACTGCCTTACAAATCAACTCAATAGCAATACCGAAATCAATCGACTATTAAATGAGCAGCCCCAAATACCTAGTAAGAGAATGACATCTCGATTGTCAAGGCTGAGCAGAATGACGTTAAAACCCTGTTAAATTGACAGGAAATCTTATAGGTAAAATTCCCCACCAGTCGATCAACCCTACAGTTTATCACGCTAAGCAGCACGGGACAGCCTTTTGCTTTTTCGGCCATCCTCCAATTTGGAGTCAAGGCTTTTACAATCCAATTTGCTTGAGAGGGCATCGCTTTCCGCGTCAAACGCAATATTGAGACCGGCGTGAATCGAATCCGACTGATAACGCCAATGCGTATACATCCACAACCACAACTCCGGCTTTCTTCTAATAGCCTCCTCGAAGCGGTCCCAAACCATTTGAGTTACTTGGTTGACGCCTTTTGCATCTAGATCGGGCGAGATCCGGATAACATCGAGAATTTTAAGTTTCGCGCGTCCGTCAGGCAACGGTTCGCACACAGCCAAGATGATTGGCACTCTACATCGTCGCGCAACCTCGGTATGAACTGAAGTCAAACACGCTGCGGCCCCAAACATTTGAATCGATGTTGAGATCCCTTGATGACGAATATTCAAGTCCGGAAGAATTGCAACATTTTGACCACCCCTAACCGCTCGCAGGATTTTTAACATTGCACCATCGCGTGATAAAACGCGATGTCCACTATACTCCCGTGCTTTCTTGAAAAGTCGCGTTAATAGAGGATTAGAAAAATCCTGTGCGACAATATTGAGCTTCAAACCTTGATAACCAACCGCCAAACTGGTCCATTCGAATATGCCATAATGAGGTGTTACGAAAACACCACCTGTAGATTGTTTAAGTTCATTTAAATGGTATTTTTCGCCCTCGAATTGCACCCATTGATTAACGGTCTCAACAGTTATTGATCTGAACCAGAATAGGTCGAACAAACCTCTGGCAAAGTTCTGATAGCATGCCAACAAAGTCTCGGTGGAAGACTTACCATTGAGATCCAAATGCCCATTCTTAACCGCGAACTCAATATTGTGTAATCCAAGCCTCCTTCCACGCGAATCCAGATACATGGCTATGTTCCCAACCCACCTAGACAAAGAAAGCACAGAACCTCTCGAGAGACGAGGTATAAACCAAGCAAGGCAACTAACCGCAATAAACTCTGCTCGGTAGCGAAATCGCTGAACAGCCTTCGATTTTAAAAAGGCCTTTACAATTGGCCGTCCCTTGCTTTGCATCTGACGAATTGAGGATTTGAACTTATACCGCATTGCTCAACTTCCAAGAAAAATCTGCGTGAATACTCTCTTCAATTAACGAAGTTAAAGCGAAGTCGTTTTTATACTCAACTTTTTTGCTACTAAAAAAGAATCGCGAAAGTCAATAGCTCATTTCGCAACTACAACTTTTAATAGCATTTTCACAACAAACGATTGTTTCTCCAAATTTGCAATATCGGGAACGAAGCAAACTTCGTCAGAAACGATCAAATAAAAGCCAGCCCCCTTTGCATAGATAATAAAAGCAGGCCTGCTGTTCCCGAGGGTAAACAGAAAACGCATGCTGAAGCCATGAAATCAGACGCATGCCTGTTTGTGGCAATATACCACACCAACCTGGATCGAGTGCGATTAAGCGAACAAACAAAACAGTGCAGTTAAAAGATAAATAGCAGACAAGACTGGAACTCGAAAGAATAACAGGCTTAATGATCGACAATTTATTAAAGTACGAAAACGAAGACGACCACCATGTACGACAACGACAGAATTTGTCGCCCAATACTTCAATCAGGTCAAATCTTAGGAATTAGAATCAGCGTGAGACTACTCGATCAAGTTTCCAATAGCCCGGAAACGCAACCCTCCTCAACCTACTAATTCATGGTCAGATATTAGTAGATCGTAAAATACTAAAACGTTTGCCAATAGGCTATAAGAATGGCACTGACAGCAAACACACAGATGCATTGAAATTAATGACGTGTGCATTTGACTATAGATTTGTTTTATGAAACTGCCTATCCGCAAACCAGTTAATGAACAACATTAGCATAAAAAGGCTAGGGGATTGCGAATGCGAGGCAACTACTAAATTTAAAACCGAGCTTCTTTTATGACGAATGACCAAATAAAGCACGATTAATCGTGAGGTCATTCCGCCAAAAAACACTCCCTCTAGCCAAGATCCTGCCACCGCGCGACCGAACCTGATTACAAAACAAGAGAACTGGCCTATCGAGGAGTATTACATGACACCTCCCGCCATTTAATTGTTCGAAAAAATGAAATGACATTAAATCAAAGACAGAAAAATGATAAAGCCGATTTTCAGCTCAAAACAACCGGAAGAAAGCTTAAAAAGCTGCCGATGAATCTGCCGGACCACCATTCACGGCATCGCAAGACTTTGAATCAAAGCCCAGAAAACAGCAAAAACAAAAACAAGATTAAGATAAAAAACAACGCCCACCCAACCAAGCTCATTCTATAAAATGATTTTTTCGCGTTAAAGTCTGTGAAATCATGAGGCACAGCACGCTCGATTCTCACGTTGCCGCTACTGTTTACCTCATCAAAGTCGCTAACCGAGGCGCTGTGATAAAATCGCTTGTGCGCATCCCAGACCCCTGAATCTTCTTGCCTAGCAGGCACTACTTTCCTAACCTCCGCTGATGCTATTGAGCCTGAAGATGGATGGGCAGAAGTATCGCTTAGCATTACAGAAAAAATAGCATTGTATACGGCATCATCGAATGATCGAGAAGGATCAAGGCCGTAACCCCTTTCGCGTAGACTATTGGGAACCTCAGCTTGCTTGCCAAGCACTAAAGTTAAGACGTGGTGGACAACAGCTACCTCGATGAGATGCTGCGACGATTCAATACAAAGCATTTCAATATTTTCAACTTCGGCCGAGTCAAGCACGCTGTCAAGATACCCTCCAATACGATTAGGGTCATCTATTCCACCGAATTGTCTAAATGAGATCGCTTCAGCTAAGCAGTCATCTGCGATCTCGATTCTTTCAACGATGCTCCTCGCGAATGAGCTGTTATTGACCTTTGTCGCAAGCGTTACACTATCGCCTGCGTCAAGAGTCTTATCTATGTAAGCCAAAAGGGTTCTTAATGTCAAACGCATAATATTTGTAAAGAAGCGTTGAAACAGTCGTCTGAATAAGAGGTAGTAACGTCACTTTTAGCAATTTCAGCGCATACGAAGAATCACTGAACCAAAACAGAGCTTCTAGGCTACAATCCGTATCGTTGCATTGAAAGTTCGTTGGTTCAACCATACCTTCACTAGATTCAACAACCTGGGTAGATTTCATTCAGTCATTAGGGGCAGGGCAAAGCCGTTGTCAGTAAGTGTTTCTATTTTCGTTGCGTAGATCAGAATGAGTAAAAAAACTTTAAACCAATTATCCGACTCGGCTCCGTTGATACTGCCAAGTTTATTAATGTGTGATTTTGGAAATCTAGAAAGGGAAATCTGTAAACTGAGGCAAGCCGGGATAAATGGCTTGCACTTGGATGTCATGGACGGCCACTTTGTACCAAACTTGACGTATGGAATGCCTATAGTTCAAGGACTACGTCGTTATACCGATATGTTTCTTGACGTGCATATGATGATAAGTGATCCTAAGAGGTTCGCAGCAGATTTTGTGAAGTCCGGTGCCGATCTCTTAACATTCCACACTGAGGCGGTATCGGATCCGATCGATACTGCAAAGCATATTCGTGACCTCGGGGTTGCGGTTGGGGTTGCGATAAATGTTACAACACCAATAGAGACGATCTTCGAAACTATTCCTTTCTGCGATTTAGTTCTTGTGATGAGCGTCGAGGCTGGATTTGGAGGCCAATCATTCAATTCTACTGCATTGTCAAAAGTGTCTCAACTAAAAAAGTATTTCCCAGGCTTGTTATTGCAAATCGATGGTGGGATAAGCGTTAATAATATTGACGCGGCAAGAATCGCTGGTTGTGACCTATTCGTTGTTGGGTCCGCTATTTTCGGGAAAAATGATTATAGAGTTGCGCTAGGCCAGCTCAGAACTGCTCTCGGGCAATAAATCAAATCATTGCCTGACGTGCCCGCTTAAGTCCCTGCACGTCACCCAAGTTTTGTATTGTATCTGATTCGAATCAACGTAGCATTCCAGTTGCCTACACTGCACGCAGAACGGAAATCATTGGCAAGTGTTTATTGTAATCCCAGGTTTTACGCCTATTCTGATGCGTTTATTTCCAATAAATCATTACCCCTACCGCACGCCCTTGATCGACTATAACACTGGGAGGTAACCGACGGGCCGCAAGCTTGTTCTGTAGAAATTTCCTCCCAGTTTAACTGAAAGTTCTATGCTTTTTTTGTGGCTAGTCGCCATTTACTGACGATTAACCAGCGTTTAGAAGGCCGTTGCTGATCACAGCAAAAGTTTTGTCTTCCCAAAGAGAATCTCTGTGATATGGCTATGTTTTCAACACCGACATCGAAGGAGGCCTAAGAGCAATCTGGTCCTTGCGTGCGATGAATTTAGCGTATGGATCTTGTGACGCGAAACAGCTTATAATGGAATGAAGAATTGAGTCATGCTCCAGCGACTTTAACGACCATCAGAGAGTAAGCTAACAAAAGCCTCAGAATTAAATCGCATTGCGTCCGCCGATATTAAAACCTAGCGTTGAGGTCGTTCGGAGCGCCAATAATGAACCCCTCGCAAATAACTTTACCCAAGAGCTTGTAAGCCGCGAGCGTGAAAGTGCGAAGTAAATTTGAACCGATTTTAAATTGTCTAGCTAGTCAATCTTTGGGCAACAAAATACTTAATTGCGCCGCAAACGGCTTAGCTTTGAATTCGATTTAGGAAAACCAATTGATATGATTGTTACGATTGACGGACCAGCAGGGGCAGGGAAAAGCAGTTTGGCCAAATTGGTTGCTGAGAATCTCGGATTCTTATGCATCAATACAGGGTTAATGTATAGGGCTATAGCACTCGCAGGCATAAGAGCAGATGTGAACTGGAACAACAAAGAAGAAGTCATTAATATAACGAAGGGAAGCTGTATACAGTTGTACGGAGATCGAGTTTTTTTAAGTGGAGACGATGTCACAGAACTCATTCGATCGCCAACCATTTCAGATGTTATAAAATTTGTTGCCGATGTACCGGAAACGCGCATGATTTTGGGAGCGAGGCAACGAGCAATCGCGGAAGGCCGGGATGTTGTTGCTGAGGGGCGTGATCAGGGTACTGAAATATTCCCTGAGGCTGATTACAAGATATTCCTAACCGCCTCCCCACTTGAGCGAGCAAAGCGGCGACAAAAACAACTCCAGGAGTTAGGTCGCTTTGAGCCGTTAGACCAAATACTACAACAGCAAAACAAACGCGACGAAGAAGACCGAGGCCGATGCATGGGCCGGTTGGCTCCTGCGGGAGACGCGGTAGTAATTAACTCGGACAATCTCTCGAAGGAAGAAGTTTTGTTGGAAGTTTTGAAGATTGTTAACAGACATAAAAGCGTCAAATCCAGCCCCGCTTTTGATTAGGCATTGATTTGTTTGCTGAATGCTATTTGATGGCAATCGTTTCTTGGCTATCACCAGACTGATTATTGATTATGGTTCTCGTTTCCCGCGGTAAATTACGGACTCAACTAATGCAACTACCTATCTTTAACAGCCCTGAACTTTCGCCGACAAATTCTAAAGCAAGCGAACTTGTCGGAGGACGGAAATACTCAGTCGTTAGTTTGGGCTGCCCGAAAAATCTCGTCGATACCGAACAAATGCTTGGGAGGTTAGATGCCCATGGTTACTACATGACAAGGTCACTTAATGACGCTGATTTTGTTGTGATAAACACGTGTGGATTTATTGAATCCGCACGTAAGGAGTCATGTAGTGTTATTGAGGAGATGATTGACCTTAAGCGGCGTGGAAGCATCCGTGGCTTAATCGTGACGGGATGCTTGGCGGAGCGCAATCGGGAGTCTCTTATGAGAGACTATCCGGAAATTGATTCACTAATCGGCGTTTTCGGACGCAATGAGATAGTGGTAGAAGCTGACCGGATCTTCAGTGGTATCAATGAACAGCGATCAGTGTTTCGTCCTGCCCCAGTCAGGGCGTTGTCGGATAATACACGCTCAGCGGTAACCCCTGCCCACTTTGCTTACCTCAAGATCAGCGAAGGATGCGATCGATTATGTACTTTTTGTGCGATACCCAAAATGCGTGGAAAACATGCCAGTAAGCCTATAGAGCAGATTTACGAAGAAGCCAAGTTGCTTGCTGATTCTGGCGTCCGGGAATTAGTTATAGTGGCTCAAGATACAACGTACTACGGAATTGACTTGTACGGTGAACCGCGACTTCAAGAACTGTTAGAAAAACTTGACTCTGTTCAAGGCATTGAATGGATAAGGCTGATGTACCTGTATCCGATGTTTGTAGATGAGCCATTACTTCGAACGATTAAGGAATCTTCTAGGGTAATTCCATACCTAGACATGCCGCTGCAGCATTCCAGCGATGAAATGCTCAAGCGGATGGCTAGAAAAGTCAATAAACAGCAAATCCTTGAATTGCTAACCCTTATCAAGCAAGTCATTCCAGATGTCGTTTTGAGAACGACCATGATTACTGGTTTTCCTGGCGAGTCGGAAAAGGACCACCGTGACCTGTTCGAATTCATTAATGAGGTGAAGTTTGATCATCTTGGTGTCTTCACATATTCACCGGAACAAAATACACCTTCATCGAAACTGCCCAACAAGACGGCTCCAGCAACTATCAAGCGGCGATTTAATGAATTAATGGCAGCACAGAGGCAAATTGCATTTGCACGCTCCAAATCTAGGGTTGGAACTAACATCGAGGTTCTGATAGATAGCGAATTAACTACGCAACCCGGAACATGGCTTGCTCGTTCATACGCAGAAGCACCCGACATAGATGGCCTTGTGTACATAAGTTCTCAGCCGGACATTTTGCTACAGTGTGGCAAATTTGTTTCGTGTGAAGTGGTTGCATCAAATGGATATGACATTATTGCTGCGCCAGTTTCAAATCCATGGTGAGCGTTGGTCACCTAAGAACTACGTATCAATGACATCAAAATAGGAGACCTAGAGCGTAAAGTCGTTGCGATCGGTCAAGGCGAGCTTAATTCTGGAATCGGAAAAAGCCGATCAACTAATTAGACATCTATCGAAATGCTCAAGTACGGTTTCAAGAAAGCCATCCCGGTCAACACAATCGGGCAAAAGGTAGTCGCTTTCCATGAGTTTTAAGCAAAGATTTCAGGGTTTTGTGTACCTAAACTGCCTTTTTGTATGGCTCTTAAATGGACAATCGACAGCCTCGGATGCACCTTCTTTGATTTCGTCGAGGCAGTGTGTTGATAAATCCGCAGGTCATCACTCTCAGGGTTACCAACTAGAAGGACTCTATTTCAAGCCTTCAAATGACCGCGTGTCCCCGCCGTGCGAGCCCAGACGCACTGCCAACGCTCTATCGTTGGAAATGGCTTCTCTACCATTTGGTCAGTGGACTCAAAGGCGTAATGGGTTCCAAGTTAATGGATTTTCCGAATTCAAAATTTCGATCCCCGACTTTAAGCAATTAATTGTGGATTCTCCTCATAGCGACTACACGGATATCAGTAGCATCGTGATTGTTGGTGAATCGCTGGTCGAGGCCAAAGAGAACGTTACGGTTCCTGAGGAGCAAACCACAGCCTTAGAAGCCAAGTCAGGAAATCAATCTGATCCGTCAATGACGCATGAGAGACATTTTACCGAGGGGCCGTCAAAGGTAACGCTTGAATTGCGGATAAGATCAAGCGAGGTTGCATGTCAAAGCAAAAAACCACCACTCCAAGCTCGGCTTGATCAGAGTACCGAAATTCATTCAAGCCGCGATTCATCTACTACAATCGGCGAAAAGAACCTCGTTGCAGATGGTCAGTTAAGTTCAATCCTGTATTCGAGCGACCAAAGGTTACGAGATTCGAAAGCGAGTGTAGGAAAGGAGCCAACATTTCACGCTATACCCGCAAAGGATCAACAGCTACGAAGTGATTTTCGGAGCGCTAATTGGGACGAAGTCCACGATAGAATAAACGAGCGAGGAGAGTTGTTATTTGGGAGTAATCCCGATCTGAGTTATAGAACATATGCTCGTCGAATCGAACGACTCAAAAGCACAATTGAAGGGGCACTGAAATTCTATCACAACAAACCGGAAGAAGCTTCAATTCGCACTCACTGGGGAATGATGCACCAAATAATGATATTTGGTTCCGATACTCATATTCTCGACAGAAAGAGAAAATATAATGCCATTTCTTGGATGGCAGGCAATAATCAATGCAGAAATCAACTTTTATTCGGAATTGACAACGGCGGTCTGTTCGTAAAATCTGGAGTAGGACTTCAAGGTCATCAGGGCCAGTTTCTTGCTATACTAGGTCAGATAGACGTTCCTTTAGAGTATCCTATCTACGTTGGAAGAAATAAATTCTCAGTGGAAGACATTCTTCGCAGGGAAATGCTCGACTGTAAAGTCGAAAGTGAGTTGACTTTTGTATTGATCGGTGTTTCTCACTACAAAGATAGTGATTCTAGTTGGAATGCCCGAGATGGCCAGCATTGGAACGTGGAAAAATTGATTGCTGAAGAACTCAGGCAACCAATTGTGGGTGCTGCCTGTGGGGGCACTCACAGGCTCATGGGCCTTGGCCATTCGCTCAGACGTCGTCGGGCGGAACGCAAGTCAGTGAGTGGTGAGTGGCAAAGAGCCGAGAAGTTTGTGAAAGACTTTATTCAGTACACTTGGAGTCTTCAAAATCGTGACGGCTCAATGAGCACCGCATGGTTTGAGCGACCACAAGACAATGGTTCGATAGATCGGAAGGTTCAAACAACGGGTCACATTCTAGAAATGCTCATGGTTGTTTCTTCCGATGAGGAACTGTACTCGCCGAGGATGCTTTCCGCAGTTGAGTTTTTAGCCGACGCAATGTTTGAAGAGCGTCATAACGATTGGGAAGTTGGGCCGAAAGGTCATGCGTTAAGGTCTCTGGTGATGTTTTATCATCGCGCGTTCGGCGATCCGTCACCTTGGAGGCTAAATGGGGAAATACGAAATACGAGGGGGACCAATTTTTCTGCTGGCGATAATAGAGTTCGTTAGGCCGTCCACCTCATTGCCTTTTACTGTGTTTTTAATATGACATCGACGCTGGACTTTAGTCGAAGTTACTCGCGATGTATTCTGCACTACATGTGGTGTGTTGAATGGCTTCTCAAAGACTGACGAAATCGAGCTGCGCCATTATTAAGACTGCTATGACGTTACTGTCAGAGCCTGGGGCAGATGCAATATTGATTCTCCTGGAGGGACCTTCCGACTGGAAAAAGATCGCGGAACTCGCCGAGGGGACCGCCAAACCCGTCATCGTTGCCGCTGACAATTCCGACGACCTAGCCGGCGCTGCGGAAGCTGGTCTACGCCCTTTGCCATTGAATAAGGAAAAGGCTCCTCTTTTGGAAAGACTCCAACATGCACTGCTGGAAGCAGCGGCAGACGAGATCATTCAGCCAGATGGGGAGGTAGTGGCAATTTATGGTGGATTTCACCAGGGGCGATTCGACTCAATTAGCCATTTACAGCTTGACGAGAGAATGAGACGACTAACCGTCCGTGACCTGCAAAGCCTTGAAAGCAGTGTTCCGCTGAAAACCGTAAAGGGGGTAGTAGATTTAGCTGTTCAAATCGGCAGAGAGGGCCGAGAAGGGAAACCGGTTGGCACAATGTTTATCGTTGGTGACGTACGGCGAGTTTTAGAGCATTGTAGTGAAGGCGGGGTAGATCCTTTCCGCGGCTACAACCGCAAACATCGCTATTTGCTAGATCCAAAAATCCAAGAAGACATTAAAGAAATTGCCCAGCTCGACGGTGCCTTCGTCGTGGGTGCAGATGGGTTCATAGAACGAAGTCGCCAAATGCTCGAAGTAACACATGAGAGCTTGTCAATGTCGAAGGGACTTGGGTCACGACATTGGGCTGCGGCAGCAATTACAGCAAGAACCAAAGCACTGGCAGTAGTTGTTAGCCAGTCAACAGGGACTGTTCGGCTTTTCCAAAAAGGACAACTCGTTATTCGTATTGAGCCGATGGATAAAGCTGTGAAGTGGCAGGAATTTTCATTTGTTTCTCCAGCAACTTCAACAGACCATTAAGTGCTATCAAATCCACTTACTGGCATTTGCACGCGATGTTCTCACAGCAAATGCTGTTACGCAGTCGCTGACAGTGCTGTTGTTAATTTCTTTGCATATTTCGCCATACTAGAATCTAAGCTCAATCCTTGTTGAAAATCGATACAAACTTGTTGCGGAGCAACAAATGAAACGCCTACTTAAAGGCTCCGGAAGCAAATCAAGATCTAACCAACAAAAATGCTTCATAAATTTCGTCTCCGCGCTCAAGCTGAACTCTTGGGAAGGAGGTACTAGAGCCGGCAACTAATGTCACGTTCTGAGTGAGCGTTCGACTAACCGCGGTTGAATTTATCGGCGTTTTAGGCGATTGAGCCGCTTCTGACGCTTCTGACGCTTCCGCCGGTCGGACGATCCTCGCTCCTTCAGGCGCACTTCGCCAAGCCCCCATCGATGGGCTGCGTTACTGCGAAGCAAGATGTCAGGCAGAAACCTATCCAACTCGTCGCTCGTTACCGGCTCCCCAGCTTCGTACTGGCGAAAGGCCGCGCCGCCGCGATAGTACGGCAACCCTTCATAGCACGCGCGAAGCCATCCGAATGCCCACCCCATTCGCCTTCGCACTCCTCACCATCGAATAGTGCAGCGCTGCTGCTTGACCAGCCCGTTCGTTGCCCACGAATAAGCAATTCTTCCTGCCGATCGCCGGTGTCTTCCACAGCCGCTCCGAGGTCTTGTTGTCCATCGCCAAAT
>Ga0082207_1000746_pt1 | contig 17590 bp, 15 predicted proteins | sample LakMenEpi10Aug09_FD_71540 | JGI IMG/M metagenome (GOLD analysis project Ga0082207, IMG submission 71540)
GTGGCCCGGAGGACGACGGCCAGAAGCTTGTCTACCCCTTCACGCGTTCGATCGCCACCGCGAGCGACCTCGTCGTGTCGTACTCCGTCGGCGGCGGTGCAATCGCGGGCGACGTTTACACGGGGCTGCCATTCGGCAACGGCACACAGACCATCACGATCCCGGCGAACCAGCCGAGCGCGACGCTCGAGGTCCTGCCCGCGGCCGGCAAGGACGCCCTGCACCTACTCAACGCATGGTCCAGTGATCTTCAAGTCTGCTTGGGCCAGGTGGCAGTTGATGAGGGCTCCAACGAGATCACGGCGGTTCCAAAGCTCTCGGGCCTGCTGGAACTGACAGGAGCAGTCGTGACGCTGGATGCCATGCATTGCCAGAAGGAAACCGCTCAGGCGATCTGTGACAAGGCCGCCGACTACGTACTGACGGTCAAGGGCAACCAGCCCACCCTGCACGAGCAGATTCAGAAGTGCTTCGAGGACGCCGGCGACAACGACTATAACGTGCCAGGATTGCGGCGGCTCAAGAAGACCGAGCGTGGGCATGGCCGCATCGAGCGGCGCGAGTATTCCGTCATGCCGGCGCCGAAGTCGCTCCGTGACACGGGGGAATGGGCTGACCTGAAGACCATCGGCATGGTCTACCGTGAGCGGGAACTCAATGGCACGGACTCGCATGAAGTGGTGTTCTTCATCAGCAGTCTGCCGCCGTCCGTGCAGCGGCTGGCCAAGCATCTTCGGGGCCATTGGGGGATTGAAAACTCGTTGCACTAGTCCCGTGACGTGACCTTCGGAGAAGACAAAAGCCGAATCCGCCTCGGCAGCGCCCCTGAAATCGCCGGCGCGTTTCGAAGACTGGCGCTCTCGATTCTCAAGAGGGACACTTCAGCGAAAAAGTGCTCGATTCGAGGCAAGCGACTCCAGGCAGGTTGGTGCAACGATGTCTTGGAAGGAATTCTCACTGGAAAACAGGCCGATGAAGATGCGACAGCCCTGCGTTCCCGGCTGAGGGCGGTCTGCGTGGCCGCCAGCTTGGCGGTCCGCAGGGCCGCCGGGAACATCTATCCTTGCCGGTCGCGGTGTTCACGGCGGAATTGCTCGAGCTCGCGCCGCAACGGCTCCCAATAGTCACGGTCTCGGGCCTGCTCCGTCCGAACTTCGGCGTCGAGCGCCGTGCGAAGATCGTCGAGGGATCGCTCGCAGGCGAGGCGAAGCAGCGGCCGGTATGCCGTCACTCCGGCCGCCCGCGTCGGAAACAGCCGGCAGAGATCGACCAGCAATTCGGGCGTCCGGGCCTCACGCAGCCAGAAATCGACCCGCTCATCGGTCGCCGCATGTGCGTGCTCCCGATAATGGATCGTGACGAGCAGTTCGATCACGGGCCAGTCTTTGCTCCGCTGCGTTTTTTTTGCTTGCACGAGGTCCGGGATGCAGAGCAGGTGATACTCGCCGCCATTGCCGTCCACGAACGTCGTACGTCGCTCCCACAACACTCGGAATTCCGGCATCGCCCGCATGCGGGTCATTACGTCCACCCGCAGGCCGTCCGCGCCCGGTGCGCGACAACGGAAGTGAACCGCATGTCCACGGGCCAGGGCTGCCGGGTCGAACGGTGGCACCGCGATCCGGTCCGCCTGCAACTCGGCGAGGGCCGCCTGGAGACGGGTGAAGTTCTCCTGCTCGGCCAACACCAACAAGTCGATGTCCTTGCTAACCTGCGCCGCGCCGTAGAAGACGCAGGCCTGCCCGCCCATGAGCAAGGTCCGGACGCCATGCTTCTGGAACGTCGAAAGGACTTGTCGGATCGGGGTCGGGGTCAAGGCTGCCTCCCATGGCAATGTACTCGACCAGCGTTTGTTCGCTGCGCGCGAATCTCTCGAGCGGCGGAAGGCTCAGCCATTCCTTCCACTCTTCGGGCAGTTGATCGTAGGTCATGGCTCCATTCTCGCATCAGCAGGACGAGTTTGCCACGCCTTTTGTCGAGAGCCCCGATCATTCCTCGAGGTCGAACAGCCGGCGCAGGGTGTCGAGGAGGCCGTGCGGCGGGCTGGAGCGGCTCTCGTTGCGCAGCGATGCCAGCGGCGGATGGAGGAGCTTGGCTGCGTAGCGCTCGAAGGCCTGCCGGATCTCGGCCCGTTCCGCCGCGCCCAGTTCTGCGGCCACCCTCGCGATCACCCCCACGCCCGACACCGTCGTCGAGTTTGACGAGCCCGTCGTGATCACCGTCACGTCGGGAACCGGCTACACGTTCGACACCACCCGACCTCCCGCGATTTGTTGACTCGTTCGAGCTGCTGGAAGGCACCGCATTCTCCATCGCCACCACAGACTTGCTTGCCAACGATACCGACCCGGACGAAGGCCCCCAGCCTTGGATATGGCACGCGGGGCGGGCGGAGGGCCAGCGATCGGGAATTCTCCGCAGCACGGATTCTTGACGTGGCTGGCCGATCAGCAGCGACTGATCTACACGCCATACCCCGGGTTTGTGGGCCAGGATGCGTTCACATATCGGGTCGCTGACGGGCAAGACAAAAGCAGTCCCGCGACGGTGACGCTCGACGTTCACGAAAATCTGACGGCAGTTTCGGTCGCGATTGCCTCCGACGAGGAAGATTGACCGGGTTGGATTTCCTGTACCAGCCCGTGCGGTCCGAACCGCAGGGGATCAAGATCGAGAGCGTGGCGATCGAGGCACTCGTTCGCATGAATCGGCTCGACAGAGTGCCCGGGGATCGACTGGCTCGATGGTTCGAAGCCGAAGCCGGGAACGCCGACGAGTCCACGCGAACAGAGACGTTGCGAATTCTGTCCCAGGTGCCCCGCGGTCAGCAGTACCTGCTCGAGCGATTCGGTCCCGAACACCCGCCGAGTCCCATCCGGGACGCCGTATGAAAGGTGCTTGTCTATCGCGCGGAAGCGACCATTCGCACAAAACGATTTGACTTTCTTTCAGAAGACGGTTGCCGGAAGATCCTTGCCTTCAAGGAGGCGTCGGCCCAGGCACGCTGACACCGTGGTGATCGAAAAATGAAAAAGAAAAATGGAAAAATGGAAAAGGACATGCCTTTCCGGCTCTGCTGCGCAAGGAAGCCCGAACCGTGAGGTGAGGGGATACGCGTCGCTCGCCAGGAAATCGAAGCGCATTCCCTCGGCTCGCGCCTCGGGCTTCAAGGGCATCGGGCACCGGCCAGGCCAGAAAACTCGGCACGAGGCCATGAAGCCGAGGGTTTCCGTGCAGCCGCCAAACCCTGCCGCGAGGCCGTGGGGTTTTCTTGCCGTCGACCGCTCACCCCTGCTGCGGGTGCAGGCGGGGCGTGGCGCCGAGTGCCAGGCGGTTGACCGCCGCCAGGAAGGCCTTGGCCGCCGCCTCCAGCGAGTCGGTGGATACGCCGCGGCCCCGCTGCTGCTGGCCCGCATGCTCGAGCTCCACCGTCACCTCGGCCTGCGCGTCCTTGCCCACCGTCACCGCCTGCACGCGGAAGTCGCGGCACACCGTGGTCACCCCCGTGAGCTTCTCGATCGCCAGGAAGATGCCGTCGATCGGGCCGTCTCCCGCCGTGATCGTCACCGTCTGCGGCACGCCGTTTTGCAGGACGCGGAGCGTGACGGTGGGGGCGGCGCCCGACTCGCTCGCGACCGTGTAGCCCGCGAAGGTGAACTGCTCCGGCAGGGCCGCGAACTGCTGCTCGCAGAGGGCGGCGATGTCGCCGTCGTAGATCTCCTTCTTGCGGTCGGCGAGCACCTTGAACCGCTCGAACACGGTCTGCAGCTGCTCGGGCGTGAGCTGGTAGCCGAGGGCCTTGGCGCGGTCGGCGAGGGCCGCCCGGCCGCTGTGCTTGCCGAGCACGAGGTCGGTCCGCTCCAGGCCCACGTCCTCGGGCCGCATGATCTCGTAGGTCCGCGGCTCCTTGAGCATGCCGTCCTGATGAATGCCCGACTCGTGGGCAAACGCGTTCTTGCCCACGATCGCCTTGTTTCGGGGCACCTGGATGCCGGTGATGGTGGCCACCAGCCGGCTGGTCGGCACGAGCTTCTGCGTGACGATCCGCGTGGAGCACTGGTAGTAGTCGCCCCGCGTGCGGAGCGCCATCACCACTTCCTCCAGCGAGCAGTTGCCCGCCCGTTCACCGAGGCCGTTGATCGTGCACTCGATCTGGCCTGCACCCGCCTCGACGGCCGCCAGGCTGTTGGCCACGGCGAGGCCGAGGTCGTCGTGGCAGTGGGTGCTGATCACCGCCTTGTCGATGTTGGGCACGCGGTCCACGAGGCTCTTGATCACGCGGTGCATCTGCGTGGGCGTGGCGTAGCCGACCGTGTCGGGAATGTTCACCGTCGTCGCGCCGGCGGCGATCACCGCCTCGACCACGCGGCAGAGGAAGTCGATCTCGGTGCGGGCCGCGTCCTCGGGCGAGAACTCGATGTCGGCGCAGTGGCCACGGGCCCGCGTCACGCCGGCGACGGCGCGGGCGAGCACCTCCGCCTCGGTCATCCGCAGCTTGAACTCGCGGTGGATCGAACTGGTCGCCAGGAAGACGTGGATCCGCGGCTGCTCCGCGGCCTTGAGCGCCTCCCAGGCCCGGTCGATGTCGGCGTCGTTGCAGCGGGCGAGGCCGCAGACCGCCGAGCCCTTCACGATCTTCGCGATCTCGCGGACGCTCTCGAAGTCGCCCGGCGACGCGATCGGGAAGCCGGCCTCGATCACGTCCACACCGAGCTGCACGAGCGCCTGGGCGACCTCCAGCTTCTCGTTGAGGTTCATGCTCGCCCCGGGCGACTGCTCGCCGTCGCGGAGCGTGGTGTCGAAGATGCGGATCGGGCGAGGCGTGGTCATGGGAAATCCAGCGTACCGGGTGAGGCCCTCATCGTAGCCGGCGGCAGGGCGGCCGGCACCCGCTCCACCGGCCGCACGGCGGCGACGCGGTTTTGTAGACTCGCCCTGCCCGTTCACCGACCCAACCGGAGCCACCGCCACGATGACGCTGCGGGAGTTTCAAGACCTGATCCGTGCCATGTACCACGACAAAGATGCCTCGCGAGGCGTCGAGGGCACGTTCATGTGGCTGACGGAGGAGATCGGCGAACTCGCCACGGCCCTTCGCAGCGGCACGCACGAGGAGCAGGCGCTCGAGTTTGCCGACGTGCTCGCCTGGCTGGTGACGATCGCCAACGTCGTCGGCGTCGATCTCGACGACGCCGTCCGCCGCAAATACGGCACCGGCTGTCCGGGATGCGGCCAGTTCGTCTGCACCTGCCCCGACGCGGAGAAGCCATGAGCCGACGGGGCGCGACGTGGACCGGTACGTGGGTCGCGGCGCTGATGCTGATGCTCGCGAGTGGCGGCCCGCCAACGCACGGCGCTGAGCCCGGCCGGTTCGACGTGGCGGCCGGCTTTGGCGGCCGCTGGAAGGTCGGTTCATGGACGCCGCTGGTGGTGTCGGCCACAGGCGGTGGGCTCGAGGCCGGGCAGGAAGTACGTCTCTGGGCGGAGGACGATGACGGCCAGTTCGTCCGCTCCCCGGCCGTTCGTGCCACGCAGGTGGGCGACCGCGTCGAGGCCCGGTTGTGCGTGCGGTTTGGTCGGCCGTCGGGCCGTTATCGCGTTGAGGTGACCAGCCCCGGCGGAGGTGCGGCGACGACGGAAGACCGGCTCGTCGATCCGATCGTCTCGACCGACCACGTGATCGTTGCCTACGGCGACCTGCCTTCGGTGGCCAGAGCCGCCCGGCTGGTCGACCGCGATCGGGGGAGCACCACGGTCGTCGTGAGCGACACGCCGCCGTACGCCGCGAGCGAGTCGCAGCGGAGCTTTGATGCCGCCGATGCCATCGTCATCAGCGGCCACGCGGCGACGCGTTTGCCGGTCGACGTTCGCGAGGGACTCGATGCGTGGGTTCGCGACGGCGGCAGTCTCGTGTTCGTCTGCGGGGCGTCGGCCGCGGAAGCCGCCGCGACCGGATCGCCGGTATCCGGCTGGCTGCCGGGCGCGTTTGAGAAGCTCGTACGTCTGAGGCGACTCGGACCGATCGAGGCCTATGCGCGGGCAGGCGGACTCGTCGATCGCGTTCCGCCCGACGGGCTACCGGTGCCGCGGTTTGCGGGGCCGACCCCGGGCATCGTGCTGGTGTCCGCCGTCGAGGCGGGCGGTGGTCCGGTCGTCGCCCGCTGGGCCCATGGACTTGGCACCGTCATCTGGCTTGGCCTCGATCTCGACGCCGAACCGCTGCGAGGCTGGTCGGGCTGCGACACGCTCCTCGCCGCGGCGCTCGGTGGGCGGTCGCGTGGCGGGCTCGACCAACGGTCTTCCGAGCAGGCTGGGATGCCGGACATGGCAGGCCAGCTGCACGCCGCACTCGACACGTTTCCAGCCGCCGCGACGTCGGCCGATCAGGCAACCGCCGGCCGGAAAGTCTCGCCCGTTCCCTTCGAGGTGATCGCCGGGCTTGGCCTGCTCTACGTGCTCTGCCTCTACCCACTCGATTGGTGGTTCGTCTCGAAGCAGGGGCGGCCATGGATTGCCTGGCTCACACTTCCGATTCTGGCGGCCGGGTTCACGGCTGCCGCATGGGGCCTCAAGGGTCAGTGGGGCGGTGGTCGCGAGGCGATTGCCCGAACAGCCGATGTGATCGACGTCGACGCCGGGAGCGGACACATCCGTGGCATGTCGTGGCTTGCCGTCCTCTCGCCTGTGAACGACAGGCTCGACGTGGCCGTGGAGGGGGCAACGGGCACGGCCTGCGCCGACCGCCAGGCAGCCGTGACCTGGTGGGGCGTGGCGGGCCGCGGGTTTGGCGGACTCGATGCCGCGGTCGGGCATCCGTCGCTCGCGGCGGCTGACTACGGCTACGGTGGCTCGCTCGCCGCGCTCGACGACGTGCCCATCGCCGCCGCGGCGAGCAGGCTCTTCGAGGCGGAATGGTCGGGCTGCGTCGACGTGCCGGTGGTGACTTCCTCGCTCGCCCTCACGTCGCAGGCCACGCTGGCCGGTGCCGTGTCGCACCACCTTCCGTTCCCGATCGAAAACTGCCGGCTGCTCCATGCCGGCTGGCTCTATGACGTGGGCACGCTCCGCCCCGGTGATCGCTACGACACCGCGACCGGCCGGGGGCCGCGGTCGCTCGCCAGCGCCCTGACCCGCCGCGCCGCCGCCAAGGATCGCGAGACCGCGCTGACGTGGGATCCGACCAATGCCGACGTGGCCCGGATCATTGAGGTGGCGGCCTTTCAGGGGGCCGCAGGAGGCACCGCGTACACCGGCCTCGACGCGGGCCGCCTCGGCCGTCTTGATCTCTCGCCGCTGCTTGCCGTCGATCGAGCCGTGCTCGTGGGCACGGTCGCGGAGGGGGTGCCCGCGTCCCGCTGGGACATCGGCGGCGGCGCCGGCCCGATGGCCGCCGCGGCCGCCGCCCCAACGCTCTGCCGGATCGTGATTCCCCTCGCCGCGGAGGCTGTTCCATGATCGAGACGATTGACCTGACCAAGAAGTACGGCGATTTCTTCGCGCTCGAATCGCTCACGCTGAAACTCGAGCAGGGAGACCTGTTCGGCTTCATCGGCCCCAACGGCGCCGGGAAGACGACCACGATCCGCATCCTCTCAACGCTGCTCTCGCCAACGTGGGGTGAGGCCTATGTCTGCGGCCACTCGATCTACACGCACCCCCGCGAGATTCGCCGGGCCATCGGCTACATGCCCGACATCTTCGGCGTGTACGACGACATGCGGGTGATCGAATACCTAGAGTTCTTCGCGGCCGCCTACCGCATCGACGGTCCGAAGCGGCGGCAGGTGGCGGAGCGGTCGCTGGAGTTGGTTGATCTCGTCGCCAAACGGGACGAACTGGTCACCAGCTTGTCGCGGGGCATGACGCAGCGTCTTGGCCTTGCCCGCGTGCTGCTGCACGATCCGCAGGTGCTCCTCCTCGACGAGCCCGCCAGCGGCCTCGATCCGCGGGCCCGAATCGAGATGCGCAACCTGCTCAAGCGACTCCAGGGCATGGGCAAGACGATCCTGGTGTCGAGTCACATCCTTCCGGAGCTGGCCGACATCTGCAACCGCGTGGGCATCATCGAGTACGGCCGGCTGCTGGCGTGCGGCAACGTGCAGGACCTGCTCGCGCAGGTGCGCGGTCGGCCGACGGTTCGCATCCGGGTGGCGGGATCTCCCGAGGCGGCGGCCAAGGCCTTGGAGCGGTGCCCCGAGGCGGCGGGGGTGACCGTCAAGGATGGCGAGGGGGTGGTGGCGCTCGCCGCTGGCATCCCTGACGGCTCGGCGCTGGCAGCCCGCCTGGTCACCGACGGACACGGCCTCGTGTCGCTTCGTGAGCAGGAGGTCAACTTGGAGACGGCCTTCCTCGAACTCACCCGCGGTGCTCTGGCGCGGCCGGTCGGGGATTCCTGACCGGCACGTGGGCTGGGGCTTCTGCTATCCTCCGCGACGGCGGCATCCCCGTGGGTGCCCGGATCGGTCGTGCCATGAAACGAGGGAGCAGAGTCGTCATGCGGAGTACGTCGCGGTTGGGTGTCGTGATCGTGATCGGGGCGTGCGCGTGCCGACTTGCCGTTGCGCAGGGCACGGTCGAGACGCTGGCGGTGCCACCGGCCGCAGGGCCGCAGGCATCGGCCGAGGACATGGGCTACGCGATGGGCTTCCGGATCGGGCAGCAGATCCTCGCCGAGCAGCAGCAGATCGGGTCGCCGGTTGATCCAGCCGGCCTCGCAGCCGGCCTCGCCGACTCGGTCTCGGGCAAGCAACCGCGGCTCGACGAGCCAAAGTTTCGCGCGGCGCTCGCCGGCCTCGAGACCGTGATGCGGCAGAAGCAACGCGAGATGGTCGAGAAGATGCAGGCCGCGGCGAAAGCCAACCTGGCGAAGGGGGCCGAGTATCTCAAGAAGAAGTCGGCCGAACCCTCTGTGAAGGCGCTGCCGAGCGGGCTGCTCTACGAGGTGCTCAAGGAAGGAACGGGGCCGCAGCCAACCCTCGACGACGTGGTTACGGCTCATTACGCCGGCACGCACATCGACGGCACACGGTTCGACGGCACCGACCCGGCGGGGCCGCCGGCGCAGTTTCCGCTGCGGGGTGTCGTTCCTGGCTGGCAGGAAGCGCTGCCGCTGATGAAGACCGGCTCAAAGTGGCGGATCCACCTGCCGCCGGCCCTGGGCTACGGCGACGAGGGTTCGCCCCCCACGATCGAGCCCAACGAGGTGCTGGTGTTCGAGATCGAACTCGTCGGCAGTCAGCCAGGCCCCAAGCGGTGAACCCCGCCCGGACGGCGGCGGTGGGAGGTGTGATGCGGCGATTCGCTGCGGCCTGTGCGACCATCGGAGCGTTGGCCTGCGGGGTGGCGGTCGCTGCAGCGGCCGACAGCTTCGCTGCCGCCCGCGAGCGGATGGTTCGCGACGACATCGCCGCCGCCGGCGTGACCGATCCGCGGGTGCTGGAGAGCATGCGAATCACACCGCGGCACGAGTTCGTGCCGGTGGCGCAGCGGGCGAAGGCCTACCTCGACATGGCGCTGCCGATCGGCGAGGCGCAGACGATCTCGGGGCCGCTGGTGGTGGCCGTCATGACCGAGCAGCTGCGGCCGCAGCCCGGCGATCGGGTGCTCGAGATCGGCACGGGCAGCGGCTATCAGGCGGCGGTCCTCGCGCCGCTCGTGAAGACGGTCTATTCCATCGAGATCGAGAAGCCACTGGCAGACAAGGCGGCCCGCACCCTCGATCGCCTTGGCCACGACAACGTCGTGACGAAGGCAGGCGACGGCTTTCAGGGCTGGCCCGAGCACGCGCCCTTCGACGGCATCATCGTCACCTGTTCACCGGAGGACGTGCCGCAGCCGTTGCTCGACCAGCTCGCCGATGGTGGCCGGATGGTGATTCCGGTCGGCGAGCGGTTCGAGCAGCGGCTCGTGCGGATCACCCGCCGCGGTGCCGAGTTGGTCCGCGAGACGATCGAGCCGACGCTGTTCGTGCCGATGACGGGCGTCGCCGAGGAATCGCGACGCCTGCAGCCCGATGGCGGTCGGCCGTCGGTAAGGAACGGAGGCTTCGAGGATCTGATCGAAGGCGGAACGCTGCCAACGGCTTGGTACTACGGCCGGCAGTGCGAGGTGGTCGGCGAAGGGGCAGGGCAGGGGAGTCGCACGCTTCGGTTCCACAACTCCGAGCCAGGCCGGCCCGCACAGATCTTCCAAGGCTTCGCCGTGGATGGCACGAAGGTCGAGAGACTCCGTGTCCGCGCGAAGGTCTGTGGCAGTGGCGTGATCGCCGGACGTACCCCGGACGAACGGCCCTGCTTCGCGGTTCGTTTCCTCGACGCCGATCGCCGCCGGTCATCGACAGCGATCGTGGGGCCCTGGTCAGGCGACTTCGACTGGAGCGACGTGGACGACCGGATTGACGTGCCGCCCTGGGCCCGGGAGGGCAGCCTCATGATCGGTATGGCCGGTGCAACCGGCACGTTTGAGGTCGACGCCGTGGGCCTGGAAGGCGAGTTGCGGTGACCGGCTTCCCTGGCGGATGCCTGCTGGAAAACCGAGTTTTTCGGCCGCATCTTCCCCGCTGCTCCTCGCCTGCCGTCGGCGGCAGCAGAGTCCCGAAGACGGCGATCCCGGGGAGCGGGAAATTCTGACGGAATATCTTTCCCAGAATCCTTGATTTACCTAGCCGGCAAACTATCTTTGCTCAGAATAACGGCATGGCGCCCGAAATCGTTTCGGGGCCGGCCGCAACATCAACGCGAAATAACTCGGGAGTTTCACCGACATGGTGTCGCAGCGTCGCTGGATTCGAATCGCTGGATTGGTTTCGTTTGTCGCGGTCGCCGCGGCGACCTGCGACGTGCAGGCCGGCTGGCATCACCGCTACCGTGGCTACGGCTCGTCGGGCTCGTCCGGCGGCTCCTCGGGCGGCTCGTCCGGCGGCAGCTCGGGCGGTTCGTCGGGCGGAAGCTACAGCTCGTACGGCGGCGGGTCGTCGGGCGGTAGCTACGGCTCCTACGGCTCCTACGGCTCGTCGGGCGGCAGCTTTGGCTCGCACCACGCCTACAAGCGTGCCATGCGCGCAGCTCGTCACGGCTCGTCTGGTGGTAGCTACGGTTCGTCCGGTGGCTCGTCGGGCGGCAGCTACTCCGCGTCCTACGGTTCGTCGGGCGGCTCGTCGGGTGGTTCGTCGGGCGGCTCTTACGGTGGCTCGTACAGCGGTTACTCCAGCTCGTCGTCCGTCGAGGGCTACTCCTCGGCCATGCCGATCGAGTCGTACCGCGTGATCAACGAGACCCCGTCGATGACCGGTGGTGAGATCATCGGCACGCCCTCGGCAGTGCCCGGTGCGCTCGACTCCACGTCCCGCGAGACCGTGCCGGCCGACGGCGCGATGCTCGTGGTCGAGGTGCCGGCCGACGCCACGGTGTATGTCAACGGCACGAAGACCAACTCGCAGGGCGCGGTTCGCCGCTACCTGTCGCGCGGCCTGACCGCCGGCCAGAAGTATGAGTTCGTGGTGCGGATGGCGACCGACGCCGGCAAGGAGACGACGAAGGTCGTTTCGCTGACCGCCGGCCAGCGGTCCAGCGTCTCGTTCAAGGCGGCCATCGAGGCCCCGAAGACGAGCGTCACCCTCCGCGTGCCGGCCGACGCCAAGGTTTGGCTCGCCGGAAGCGCTACTGCCTCCATGGGCGACGTGCGGACGTTTGAGACCTCGAGCCTCCCGGCCGGCAAGAGCTGGAAGGGCTACGAGATCCGCGTCGCGACCGTCGTCGACGGCCAGGAGCGGACGGTTTCGAAGGTGATCGACCTCGCCGCTGGCGACGTCGTTGACCTCACCCTCGACCCCGCCGCCCGCACGGCGTCGGCCGAGACGACCGCGTCGCTCAACTGAGCCGCGGATCGGACCGATCGAGTTCACGAGATCCCCGCGTGGCCCCGTGCCACGCGGGGATTTTTGTTTTCGGAAGGCCGCGTGGCTGGCGGCATGACCCGCATGACCGGGATTTTCGTCACCCCGTAGCACAGGTTTCCAACCTGTGGTCTTCCCGTAGCACAGGCTTTCAACCTGTGCCGCCGCTCCCGTCCTTCCGGAAAATCGCGACCTAGGGTTGCCGTGAGCGGCAGTGGAGCGAGCCGGCCGAACGGTCCGATGCTCCCTGTAGGGAAACCAAGTTGCGTTGTCCATGAAGTCCCACGAGCCAAACGCGAACCGGTGGTCGCTCATGGCGCGGGGCTGTGCCTCGTTGGCGATCCTCGCCTACCTCGCGGCCGTGATCGTGCCGCCGCTGGCGGGGCCCGCGCCGGCGAGTGAACTGGCGAACCGCATCCTGCAGCCGTTGCGGCCGCTGGTCGGTGCGGTCTATCTCGGTCACGGCTACCGATTCTTCGCGCCCAATCCCGGCCCCGGCCACACGATTCGCTGGACGATGACGATGCCCGACGGCTCCACGCGGTCCGGTCGGATTCCCGACGAGACGCTCGACCGTCCGCGTCTGCTCTACCACCGCCGCTTCATGGTGAGCGAGAAGATTTCGTCGCTCGTGCCCCTGGCCGACGCGCCGGCAGACGTTCGCGAGCGGGCGAAGCGCGACTGGCAGCCGCTCGTGAAGGGCGTGGCAACCAACCTGCTGCGGCGCGAGGGAGGGCTGAGCGTCACGCTCGAGACCGTCGAGCACTACCTTCCCGATCCCGGCGAGGTGCTCGCCAGCGGCACGTTTGCCGACGCGGTCACGCCGCTTGGCTCCTACGCCTGGGCGGAGTCGCAGCGATGAGCACCGTCCGCTCCGTGCCCGCTCGCCGCACCGTCAGCCGGCCATCTGTCACGCCGCCCGCGCCAGTCGCGTCGAGTCGCGGCTGGCTCGCCGAGTGGGTCGCCGCGTGGAACGCGTTCTGGTTCACGCCGGCCGATCCGCTCCCGCTTGCCGTGATCCGGATCGTCACCGGGCTGATCCTCACCTGGTCGTGCGTCGTCTGGCTGCTCGACGCCGATGCCTTCTTTGGCGATCGCGGCTGGCTGCGGTCGGATCAGGTCTGGCGGATGAACGACCAGCCCTGGCAGTGGAGTGGGTACTTCGCGGCGTCGTCGCCGACCATGATTCGGGTGCTTGCCGGCATCTCGCTTGTGGCGGCGATCCTCCTCACGATCGGCCTGGCGACCCCGCTGGCAGCCCTCGTCTCGTTCCTCGGTCTCGTCAGTGCCGCGAATCGTGCGCCGCTGAATGTTTTCGGCCTCGACGACACGCTCGGCATGCTGCTCGTGCCCTTGGTGATTGGCCCGAGTGGCGCGAGGTTGTCGGTCGACCGCCTGCTCGCCGGGCCGGGGCGGGGCAGGGGAGGGGAGCCCTCCGTCCGGGCCGGCATCGCCCTGCGGTTGCTGCAGGTGCATTTGTGCGTGGTCTATTTCTTCTCCGGCGCGGGAAAACTCTTCGGGGCGAGCTGGTGGGAGGGCACCGCCCTCTGGGGAGCGATCGCCAACGACCGCTACCGCACCCTCGACCTTCGGGGGCTCGCCGGCCACCCGCTCGTGGTCAATGCTCTGACTCTGGCGACCCTCTGGTGGGAGGCGACCTACGCCGCCCTCGTCTGGCCGCGGCTGACGCGGCCGCTTTGCCTCGCGATGGCGGTGCTGGTCCACTTGGGGATCGGGCTCGCCATGGGCATGATGGAGTTTGGCCTGGCCATGATCGCCGCCAACCTGGCATTCGTTTCGGCCACCACGTTCGAGAGCCTGCTGCGACCGTTCACGTTCCGGACCCCCGATTCGCCCGACATCCTCTCAGGAACCCCTTCGGACCATCCATGATCGACACGCTCGCCGTTGTCGGCGCCACGGGCGCCGTGGGCCGCATCATCCTCGACTTGCTCGCGGAGCGGAAGTTTCCCGCGAAGCGGCTCAAGCTGCTCGCGTCGGCTCGTTCCGCCGGCACGCCGGTCCGCGTCGGCGACACGACCCACGACGTCGAGGTGCTCACGCCCGACTCCTTCAAGGGCGTGGATGTGGCGATCGGCAGCACGCCCGACGAGATCGCGGCCGAGTTTGTGCCGTGGGCGGTGGAGCGGGGCACCGTTGTCGTCGATGAGAGTGCCTTCTATCGGATGAATCCCGAGGTGCCGCTCGTGATTCCGGAGGTCAATCCGGAGGCGATCGCGACCCACAAGGGGATCATCGCCAGCCCAAACTGCTCCACCACGCAGATGGTGATGGTGATGAAGCCGCTGCACGACGCCGCCCGTGTGAAGCGGGTGATCGTCAGCACCTACCAGGCAGTGAGCGGCGCGGGGCTGGCCGCGACCCGCGAACTCGAGCAGGCGACCACCGCCTGGCTGGGCAAGGAGCCGGAAGCCAACCAGGTCTTTTCGCATCGAATCGCCGCCAACCTGATCCCGCAGATCGGCTCGCCACGGCCCAACGGGTTCACCAGCGAAGAGATGAAGATGGTGCTCGAGACGCGGAAGATCCTCGGCGACGAGTCGATCGCGATCAGCGCCACCTGCATCCGCGTGCCCGTGGCCAACGGCCACAGTGAGTCGATCCTGATCGAGACCGAGAAGAAACTCACCGCCGACGAGGCCCGGAAGCTGCTCGCCGGGTTCCCCGGCATCGTGGTCGAGGATGATCTCGCGGCCAAGCGGTATCCGCAGCCGCGGACGGCCAGCGGCCACGACGAGGTGTTTGTGGGCCGGATTCGCGAAGACATCTCGTGCCCCAACGGCATCGCGCTGTGGTGCGTGTCCGACAACCTCCGCAAGGGCGCGGCCACCAACGCTGTGCAGATCGCCGAGTATCTGGCGAAGCATGGACTGAAGGGGGCAGGGCACTCGGGTCGGTCATGAGTTCACCGCCGGTGCCCGATGAGGCGTCCGCGGTCGTCGGCCGACGGATAGCGATCCGACTCGCCTACGACGGCACGCGGTATTCGGGCTGGCAGCTGCAGCCGAACCAGACGACGGTGCAGGGGACTCTCGCCGCGGCGATCCGCGAGGTGTCGCGCGAGGACCTCGTGCTGAAGGGGGCGAGCCGGACTGACGCCGGCGTGCATGCCCTCGACCAGGTGGTGGCCTTCACCTCGATGAGCGGCCACGCCGCCGGCGTTTGGGTGCGGGCGCTCAACGCCACGCTGCCCCGCGACATCACCGTTCGCGAGGGGAGGGAGGTGGGGCTCGACTTCGATCCCGTGACGGCCGCGATTCGCAAGCGGTATCGCTTCCGGATCCACGATGCATCCTGGAGGCCGGTGCTCGATCGGCACCTCGTCTGGCACTGGCGGGGTCGGCTCGACGAGGAGCGGATGCGGGAGGCGGCCACGGCCCTCATCGGCGAGCACGACTTCACGAGTTTCGAGAGCCTGCCCTCCACGCGGCTCTCGAAGGTTCGCACGATCCACTCCCTCTCGGTGTTTCGGCCGCCGCTGGCCGCAGACGCCCCGGGGGCGGAGGTGTGGATCGAGGTCGAGGGGAACGGTTTTCTGTACAACATGGTCCGGATCATCGCCGGCTCGCTGGTGTTGGTCGGCGCGGGGCGGCGGTCTCCGGGATGGCTCGGAGAGGCGCTCGCCGCCCGCAGTGGGCCCGCCGCGGGCCCGACGGCGCCGCCGCAGGGGCTCGTGCTCGTGGCGACCGCCCTCGGGCATGCCTGGCCGACGACGACCGTGTCCGAACCCTCGCACCGCACCCGACCATGACCGCGATTCCCGAACAGCTTGGCCCCGTCAAACTCGTCCAGCAAATCGGCCTCGGCAAATACTGCCAGGTGTGGGAGGGGCTCGACACGAAGGCCCGCAAAAAGGTTGCCGTCAAGGTGATCGTGCCGTCGATGGCGAAAGACGCCGGCCAGCGGAAGCTGCTCGAGCACGAACTCAAGGTGGCCACGTCGCTCGACCATCCCACGATCATCAAGATCGACCGGCTCTCCGAGGAAGGGGGGCTGCCGCACCTCGTGATGGAGTTGTTTCCCGCGCCGAACCTGAAGAAGCAGATCGCGGCTGGTGTCGACGACCTCGTGCCCAAGCTCCAGCGGATCGTGACGGAGACGGCGCTCGCCCTCGACCACATGCATGCCCGCGGGTGGGTGCATCGCGACGTGAAGCCCGACAACGTGCTGGCGGCCGCCGATGGCCAGGTGAAGCTGATCGACCTTGCGATCGCGGCCAAGTCGTCGGGCTTCCTCGGCAAGCTCCTGGGCAGCAAGACACCCGCCCAGGGATCTCCAAGCTACATGTCGCCCGAGCAGATTCGGGGCGAGGCCCTCGATGCGCGAAGCGACATCTATTCCTTCGGCTGCGTGATCTTCGAGCTGATCGCGGGCCGGCCGCCCTACACCGGAGCCGACACGAACGACCTGCTCAACAAGCACGTCTCAGCCACGGTTCCGGCCGTCGACGCCTTCAACAAGCTCGCCACCACCGCCGCGGCCAAGTATCTCCGCCAGATGCTCGCCAAGAAGCCGTCTGACCGGCCGGCCTCGATGAAGGACGTGCTCCAGCAGCTCCGCTCCATCCGGTTGGTGGAGCGGGTCGCCGTGTAGTTCCGGTTCTTAACAACCGGCAGGACGGCTGCTTTGTCCGGGTGGAACTCTGTGCGACGGGCGGGGCAGCGAGGGGCTGCCCATGCCCTCGAGCGGGCTATGGAAGCAAGCGGAGCCAGGATGGCGAAGCGCCGCGGACATGCAGAGAGTCGAGGCCTGGAGGGCCGAGACGAACGTCCGGAGAGAGGGCATGGGTAGCCCCGAGCCGGAGGTGGGCGCGGGCCGCCGGATTTCCTCGGTTGACGCGGTATTTCGCGGGCGGCGACACTCTGGGGTCCGAATCACCCTCCCCGGAGCCCTGACGCCGATGGCCGCCGGACTGCATCGCCTGCCGCTCGAGAAGCCGATCTACGAGATCGAGGACCGGATTGCCGCCCTGGAGGCCGCGCCCCTTGGCGGCCAAGAGCAGGAGGCGCTTCGGCGGCTCAAGCGGGAACTCGTCGAGGTTCAGAAGAAGGTCTTCGGCAGCCTCGACCCCTGGCAGACGGTCGAGGTCTCCCGGCACCCCAATCGTCCGAAGACCAGCGACTATCTGGATCTTGTGTTCGACGAGTTTGTCGAACTTCACGGCGACAAGTCGTTCGGCGACGACCGGGCGATGCTCACCGGATTCGCGAAGCTCGACCAGCACAAGGTCCTGGTCATCGGGCACCAAAAAGGCAAAACCCTCGCCGAGCGGCAGGCCTGCCACTTCGGCTGCGCCCATCCGGAGGGCTACCGCAAGGCGATGGGCAAGATGCGGATGGCGGCGAAGTATGGCCTGCCGGTGATCTGCCTGATCGACACGCCGGGCGCCTATCCAGGCGTGGGTGCCGAGGAACGCGGCCAGGCGCAGGTGATCGCCGAGAGTATGTTCCTGATGGCCACGCTCCCGGTGCCGATCGTCTGCGTGGTGATCGGAGAGGGGGGGTCCGGCGGGGCTCTCGGCATCGGTGTCGGGGACCGGGTGGCCGTCCTCGAGCATGCCTACTACAGCGTGATCAGCCCCGAAGGGTGTGCCGGCATCCTCTGGAAGAGCGTGGAGTTCAAGGCCCAGGCGGCCCGGTCGCTGCGGTTTCGGTCGGCCGACCTCAAGGAGTTTGG
>Ga0082207_1000749_pt1 | contig 17546 bp, 10 predicted proteins | sample LakMenEpi10Aug09_FD_71540 | JGI IMG/M metagenome (GOLD analysis project Ga0082207, IMG submission 71540)
GTAGTGTTGCTTATGCCCCGGTGTTGCTTATGCCCCGGTGAATACATACGGTAGGTACCACAAAGGGTGGAGGCTCAGTTCACTGTACAATATACTGGTCGGTTTGTCAGTACCACTGCTCCCGCAAGAAAATTCCATCTCGTGGAATTTCGTATTTTCTCCTATGGTACGTATCTAATATTATTTTATATTACGACAGAAGTTATCTTCAACAGATACGTAGGTAAGTACTCTTAATAGTACCGTATAAGAAGTGTTGGATCATCCCATCCTGTCCCTCATCGTCCTCCTCCCCCCCATCGCGCACCAAAATTATGAACAAAAAAGATGGTGCGGTTTAAGCTTAAGTTAAGATTAAGTGGCCGCAGGCAATTAGTAGCCCTTCCAAGGACATATTTTGAGGTCGACGATGTCAGGCCCCATGAGGACGAATTACCGGAGTATACGTTCGAGATTTTCGAAAACCAGGGATTAACAATTCCAAAAGAATTGAATCGGAAAATTTTGCAGTATTTGCCAGGTAAGGATTTGCTCAATTTTTCGAGGGCATCAAAAAAGGCCTTTTGGAACGTGGAATTTAGTCATGCACTGATGTATGACGCAATTCACGAGCGGATCAATGATTTAGTCAAGGTCTTGCCTAAGAAGAGGCACCAGAACGAACACAAATTTAGAGTGGGAAATTGTGTGCAAGTTAAGGGTTACCAATTTAGAGTTGGACATTCTTGGCGAGTTAAAGATGATGAGAACGGATATGTGGTTCGGGTTACCCCAAAGAAAGTGTTCTACGTGATGGAGACAGACATTTTCCACAAAAAACCAGTTGTTCACCATATCAAAAACGATAGAGTGACGCCCATGCGTCCGTACTATGCGGCTGTTCCTGTGGAAGTTGTTCAAAATTGGCGCACATGCACATGGGCGAGTATGAAGTAGAATTCCCTTAAAGGGATTAATGTAGTTATCATTGAAATAAAAGTAATGAGTTTTGGCTAAACAAATTAAGTTATAATGTGATGCACCTCGATTGCTTATTTTTCGTTGAATAGAACTGAATGCCTGATCACTGATCGCCTTGTCTTTTGGCATAACATCAGTTTTCAGATTTGTTATTAATAAAAGCAGGCACGATTATCAAATTGAATGATTTTTGCTTCGAATAATGCCTTACATTCCTGTAGATATATTTATCGACGCTTACATCATGGAGATTGAGTCCAGGGGCTAGCGTCGAATAGACGCTTTAAAGGAAATCGGGCAGACGATTATATCATCTTTCCTTATAGATTTAACCTACAAATGAAACGGCTTTGAATCAAATCCCAATAACACCCAACAGATCTTGTCTTTCTTTGTCTAGTTGCGATTTCATATACCTGCTTCGCATACCACTCCGAGACATGATCAAATGTAACCTCGACGAAGAGAACCACCAGATAGGTAAATTGAGAGAGCCTGCTTGAACATAATAAGCCAATTGGTGTCTCGAAAGCCTGTGCACCGAAGAGAATAATTGCAATATAATAGATCAAGGATTTTTGTTTGGCCTATTGCCACCTAAACCCATTCAATACTACTTACTACGTAGGCCATTGTCCAATTTATTGACAATCAGCAGGAGTGGCAGGCAAGTGACAGTCACCTTAGTTACAAGATGACAGTCACGTTAATCACTATTGCTAAGCACAGTATTTTCTCTTTCTTATGTCTAACTGGAATCGATTCTCCCCACAAAGGTACTTACAATTCTTACACTGTGCAACCAACACATTGAACTACATTGCATCTAAAGCTGCCGCAACCCACCATTGCATACAATTGCACCTCGCACTCCACTTTTGGATGACCTGACGACCAGGTAAACATGGCCAGAGTCAAATCATCCCCCATAAGGTACAACGGAGGCAAGAGTCTTCGCAAGCTTCCAACAAAGTCAGGCCGCATAGCCTGTGTGAAGAAACCACACCGATATCGCCCGGGCACTGTTGCTCTCCGCGAGATTCGACGCTATCAGAAATCTACCGATCTCCTAATCCGCAAGCTACCTTTTCAGCGTCTTGTTCGTGATATTGCACAGTCCTTTAAAATTCGGGGTGAAGTTCCGCGATTTCAAAGTACTGCTGTCCTTGCTTTGCAAGAGTCATCTGAGGCTTTCCTTGTTGGAGTGTTTGAGGACACTAACTTATGCGCAATTCATGCCAAACGTGTGACTATCATGGAAAGGGACATGCAGTTGGCGCTTAGGATTCGTGGTGTGCGTCGCTAGATTTGCAGCAGTTATTATTCCGTCGAAGGACATGCAGTACTGTAGAGGATGATATTGTGGTGAGGATGACGTCTGCCGATCTGTAGACATGCGTTGACTGAACAATGGAAATGGCAGATGGCAATGCACAAGAGGTGGCAGACGACTTAGATTATTAAAACTAAAGCAACGGTAATGGAGGAAGGGAGCACAGATAAATGGCGTGATAAGGATAACCGTTACAACAACTACATAATAGCAATTGACAAACTAAGATTATTGACACAGAGAACAGAGGGAAAATCTTAACAAAACTAACAGCTAGGAAGAAGTATTCATTATTTGGTGAGTAATGATGATTGCAAACGATTATACTTTTATCCTCCTCAGAAAGGCATCAACATCTAGATGTGTTTGCATCAATGACGAAGTGATAGAAGCAAAAGGGCGTCTTTTTTATTCACAGACACAGAGTCAAGGCAACTAAGAATAGGAGTAGGAAACATATATTGCGATCCGTCTGGATAGTAATCAGGTGCCATGATACATCGAAGGTCTTGCAATCCATCGAAAACTATGTTTGTTTCACAGGTTTTTTTTACATCGTAGTCAAAGGTAGAATGATTTACATTGGAGGACTTACAATGGTAACCGCGTTGATCATGCGCTTTGCTACATAATATCATCTCATCCTTGCAATATTGCTTCACCAGAAGATTATGTTTTAGCTCCATATTACAATATTCTCTGTATGCATGTAAACAGCTCTTCTCAAATTTTTTCTTTGCACACGTTAGCTTTTGATTCATAATGTGCTGTTCATACGAGAGTGGTCTTTGTATGGCTCCATTTAGAAAAGAAAGAATGGAAACAGTTTCACTCTGAATCTCGGCCATTGGAGATTGCAACTCTAGAAGCTCAGTCAGACTACAATTAGTTGAATACCGCGAAAGAAGGAGAAGACGTTCATTATTTGCAACAGAGGAGAACGTGTTCAAACGGGTCTGCATGTTATGAAATCCTCTTGGAGGTACACCGTGACATTCAATATTGGTGCAATTGATTGCATTGGGAGTTGAGGATTTTCTTTTATTGAATTGACTTGGCATGATTTCAGGGAGAGTTACTCTTTGTGCACAAGGCATGAAATGACAGGTGATATCTCACAGCACAGGGTCCTTGGCAAGAAATTCAATGATTCGTCTTGCCTCCAAAATTCTTTGCCAAGGTGACTGTCACCTTCGTTGGTTTTGCGTCAGTGATGTCAACTTGCTGTTGCACACGGCATGTGAAAGAAGATGACAGGGTCTTTCCTATATTTTTCTTGCCTCCAAATCACTTTGATAAAGTGACTGTCACCTTCATTGACAATGTGATAGTGTTGACGCCTTGCTGTACTGCGCAGTCTTGCCTCCGAATTTCTTAGCTAAAGTGGCTGACACCATGTTTAACAATGTGACAAAGTTTTTGCCTTGCTGTTGGGCATGGCACAGAGAGATGACAAAATATTGCCTTGCTGTTGGGCATGGCACAGAGAGATGACGAATTTATCAGTGATCCACATGAGTAGAAGTTATTAGTGTATAGAGATGATTCCTGAGCACTCTCTATCACTGAGACCTGTGAATCTGGCAACATTTTCTATTTTCTGAAACTCTATTTTTAGCTCCTGAGTTCAAATCAACTCTTACTACACGTTGTCAGAGCACCTTAATCAAATCAAGTCTTAAATGTTAACAGAGTGCCTTTCTTCATTTATGAGTTAAGAGAGTTTAAGGGGAAGGGGGGGAGGAGGAGGGGGGGGAGCATGAAAAGGGGAAACTGCCCCATGCCATAAAGGCATGGGGCCCAGGTTGAACTTTGACACCCTACTCGCAAACTTGATTGAGGGTGCGCAAACATTAAAGAGAATAATGGACACCAAGGAGTGGTTGGTAGATAGTAATTAACTTCAAATATTAATATGTGTGTGTGTTATTAACTTGAATTCAGGGTACTTAGTGTAGGTGAGCTATCACTATATGTATCTATGCGAAAGATGGAGGTTGAGAAAGGGATCAGTTAGTACGTAGGCATGCAACCGTCGTACATAGTAGTATCTCTATGCGAAAGGATCAGTTAGTGTATTGTATGTAGGCTTGCAACCGTTGTACATGCGTACATACCAAGGCCAAGATGGGAAGTTGAAAATGGGATCAGTCACTCTACGAACCCTGTCAAAGATAGAGGGAGACTGCATAGTCATCATCTACCATAAAGGCTATCATCACACCACACCACTCACCTCAAAGTATTAAAAATCACACACCACCATGGATGAAATGGATGATTACTACCGCAATAAGATAAGTCGATGTCCAAAATACAATGAGTGGACAAGACTTTCAGACAACTCAGAGATGTTTTATTGCAAAAAATATTATCGTAAGCCAATTGATGAAATTAAACTGCTAGCTCATATGAGAAGGACAATAGTGACGAACGATAGAGCAGCACAGAAAAGAAAGAAATCAAAATCTGAGTCTCTCACATATGATGAACTAGTAGAGAAAGTGAGGAACAATGATGTTTACAAGGAGTTCATGAAACTTGAACCTGGTAAAAAGAAATTTTATGATTCCAGATATTATGTAAGTGGTAATGCCGATGACATGATAAAACTGATGAACCGAATCAGTAACCGCATGAATTGCAATAAAAAGAGAAAATCTGGCGTTGACGTAGAAATTGGAAAAAGAGGCACTGTTGTGGATAGCGCCGGCGTGGACAAAGAGATTGAAACGAAAGACGCCGTTGTGGCATTGTTGAATTTGAAGAACCCCAGGGGGGGGGATGCGACTTCACCCCTAAACAACGTTGTCATCGAAGAGGGGAGTGCGGAGGCAGAGGAGGACAATATCGACTTTGAGGGGGATAGAGACGCCGATGTGGCGTTGTTGAGTTTGGACAACCCCGGGGAGGGGGATGCGACTTCACCCCTAAACAACGTTGTCATCAAGGAGAGGGGGGGTGCGGAGGCAGAGGAGGCGGACAGTAGGAGGGACAATATCGACTTTGAGGGGGATAGAGACGCCGATGTGGCGTTATTGAGTTTGGACAACCCCGGGGAGGGGGATGCAACTTCACCCCTAAACAACGTTGTCATCAAGGAGGGGGGGGGTGCGGAGGCAGAGGAGGCGGACGGTAGGAGGAACGACATCGACTTTGAGGACGATAGTGACAACTTGGTGCGGGGCGAGGAGGAGACCGCGTTGACAGATGACTGCGCAATGAGCACGAGTGGCGACGAGGGTGCCGAGGAAAGTCCGGTGAACGACATGGATGAGATTGGCCTCATTTTCAACTTTGATGACATTGAAACAAAAGTATGCTTGAAAGAATGTGGAAGCTACGTGAAGTTCAACAAGTGTCTCCATAGAGGATACAAGAAAGGCAATGTTAAAACATACCTTTCTGCCCAGCTCTTTTCAGCACCATTGGGAAAAAGAAGTACAGTGCAAAAAAACGTGGCAAAATTTGAGGAAGGAACCCTCAACAAGGATAGTTTATCTGTGCTGAAAAGCATCAGCGAGGCTGTCCAAAGAGGTTGGAACGATAAATACATGAAGAAAAAATTCAATGCTCCTAAAACATTTCAATCTCGTAAATTGAACCAAGAGAAGACCCGCAAGATTAATCAACAATACATCAAAGACTTGGATTTGGTTGAGGTGAGAGAACTCATTGAGATCTTCGAGAGAATCTATCCAGACATTCGGGTTACCGAGGTATGGTTCCTCAAGAAGAAAGAAATGGGGGATGGGTTTGAGGATTTTCATTATGATTACGGCTCATCAATGGGAGGATTTAATGCTGTGTCCTCCACGATTGTTGTAAACCTTGGTGTTTTCTCTGATGCTTCAGAGGGGACGGGGGGGGAGGATGATGAGGAGGCGGGGGATGTGAGTGAGGAGGATGAGGACGATGAAGATGGCCAAGTGGAAGAGAGATGCGACGACGCGATGGGTGAGCAGTGCGATGGATATCAAGTCCCTCCATCGTTAAGGAAGCCAGGTCTACCAATGGAAGGTGATGGGGTGGAAAGAAGGAGGAGGGACTTCCAAGCAGCATTGATGCGAGATATCACCCCTGAAGAAGAACAGCTCATTCACCAGTCAATAAATCAAGAACTGACCTTGCCACGGGGCATTACTAGACAAGACTTGATTAAACTAAAAGAAGGCCCGATCAACATGGACATAATTCAAGTATACCTGACAAGATTTCTGTCTAAGCAAGATGAAAAGCTATGCGAAAAGGATCCATCAAGATCAAAATCTGTTTTCTTCCCTTACTTCCTCGATTACTACTATGATAGAAGCACCGACAAATATATCTACAAGAATGTAATGAATTTTTCGAAGAAAGATAATGTTCCCAGCTCTGATATCTTCAAGACCAAGTACATCTTCATACCTATCCACCAGGGCAAACACTTTACATGTGCAGTAATCTACATGAAAGAAAAACGAATTTTGTTCTACGATTCGTATCTCAACACAGACAGAACAAGGACACTATGCTCTCATAAGAAAAAAGACCAAGAGAGGATTCTGCAAGCTCTTCTTCAATATTTGAAAGATGAGCACCTACAGAAGCACTCCGTTGAGTTACCCGATCTACATCTTTGGACATTGCACTCTCTCTGCCGAGCACCACAACAGGAAAATACCGAAGATTGTGGTATATTTGTTTGCTTGTATTGCGAACTTATCTTGAACGACCTTGATCTGACATTCTTCACTCAAGATAAAATCAGGCAGGGAAAGTGGCGAAAGAAGATGATCTTGTCCATTTTGTCAATCAAGGATGACATCAGCAATGATGATAATGATGAGAACACTGCTGAAGTGGAACTTCTTTCATCTTCTGACATTAATCGAAGCCTACAACAGCTTAAGTTTCCTGTCAAAGCTAAGAAAATTGTATCGCTTTCGAAATGGAAGAAGAATTTGGTAACTACACGAGATTGCACTGGGAATCTGAATACGTTAGTTGAGTGCAAGAAGGATTGTAATGGTGGAATGAATTGCCTAAATAAAAGAATACAGACAGGTTTATGGAAAAATGTGGAAACAAAGGAAACACAGGGTAGTGGGAAGGGCCTATTTGCGATGGAGGATATTAAAAAAGGTGATTATATCATCGAGTACGTGGGACGATTAGTATTTGAAGACCCACACAACGTATACGGAATGAGGATTCGTGATATGAATCTATGGATTGACGCAAGCAAAACACAAAGTCCAGCAAAATACATGAATCACTCGTGCGAGCCAAATTGCAATCTTGAACAATGGGCCGTTGACGGATTGCCTCGCATGGTTTTTTTTGCTATCGAAGCCATCAAGAGTGGTGATGAACTAACGTTTGATTATAATTGGGAACTGAAAGCTGTAAGCGAAGATATGTTCAAAAAAAATGCTACAAAGTGTAAGTGCAGGAAGCCAAAATGTCGTACATACATTGAAAGGAGGAAGATGCAGGGCATGCGGCAAAGAGGGCAAGGACTTCGTGAGTGCAAGTCACTGTAAAAGATATGTGTGTAAATCCACAGCAACAGCATTGTCACCTTGTGTTGGGCATGGCACAGAATGATTAAGAATTTGTCAGCAGCAGTCCTAACAAGTAGGAGTTAGTAGTGTTTATAGTTGATTTACCGCACATCGTGCCACATTTTCTATTTTCTGAAACTCTAATTTTAGCTCCTGAGTTCAAATCAACTCTTACTACACGTTAGCATGACAGCTTACTTCAATCAACTCCTAAATGTTGACAGATCGTTTTACTTCAATTGTGAGTAAGATACCAACTAAAGAACTAAGGGTACCATTTTAAAGAAGCCGTCCAACAACAAAAGGAACGCATCTTGTGTTAAAATTAGAATGCCGCGCATGTCCAACAAGTGTGGCGCGATATAAAGTATCATTCCTAAGTATCATATCTATTTCAAAAGGTGATCCGATACTGGCAACGTGTTGTTGGCATTATACAAGGCCTTTTGCATTAAACTGATAATCGCCAAGAGTCCTCTCTGAAGGAGGACTTGCATACGTAATTTTTGTTAAATGATATGTCAAACCTCCGGAGTCAACCTGCTGAGGTTTATCCCATTTGTTCCCAGGTGGCGGCTGTACAACACCTGAATCGGCAATAGTGCCGCGTTTGATCCATCCTGAAATGTTAAACCCATCATATTCATTACCCAATGCGAGCATTTCCATTACTTTTGTACTAAGATTGCCCATGTGCTTCTGATTTCCCGTTATAGTAGCTGCGACCGCACCCTTTGGTATGCGCTTCATAAACAGTTGTGTCAAAGATTTGCTTGTGTGATTGTGGACACAAAATTGTAGGTTGTTCTTTGTATCAGAAACTTTTAGAGACAAAACCAAACAGACCTTACCCTCCCTGTCAAGAACATTGTAGCATGGACATCTATCTGCTGTTACTGAATTTTGGTACATGTTGAGACCATCACACATTGCTCCACCACAATTTATATTGGTCACTTGCATGTTCAACAATGTGATATCCACGCCTCTAAGGATGAAACCATGTTGACTCTTGGAGTGCGGGACAGGTGGAATTTCGTATAAATTACTTTCTTCATGCCAAACAGACTTGATAGATTGGGCAGTGAAGATTAACGGTAGTGTCAAATTGGCCATCCACTTTTGTACAATTGCTGGATTTTCTACTGTAAACAATGCTCCAGGAGCTAACGGTATATGTGATTGGATTTTGATTGCAGCGATAATAACCAAGAGACGCGAATGTAATTCTTACCAAATGTAGATGTGTCTCTCTGGTCTAGACAGGAAGAAAATATTTCAGCATTTTGCTTTTTCCCTAGGAGGAAGACACACACATTCATTCCCTTCCTTGCATGTAAATCCATGGCAAATAACATCCTTTCGAAAGTAGCATGTGAAGATTTGCCATTGCGGTTCATGTATTCAACTTTACTGTCTTGCTTTGCAAGGACGTAGTATAGTACTTGGAAAAGAATAACTTTATTCACCACACATACATCTTCTGTTGACTGAAGTTGAGCGAGATTAATGTACGTCCAGTTCACGTTGTAACGTTCTTTTGAACCGTCGTTGATATAGAGTTCACTCGGACGCGGCCCTTCACGGCGGGTGAACCCAGGACTGTGACTGGAAGACTCTGAGCCAGAGTCATCATTGTTAACACTTGTGTTTTTATGGACGACTTCATTGTTGTCGGTAATGGAGCTAGTATTGTTATCATCGAAACTCTCGCCGATGTTGCTTTCATTTTGTTCAAACGAAGGCCGCGTTACATATTGTACACTTTTCATTCTTTTAGAGTTCTCGGGGAGATTGCCGATGTGGAGTTTGCGTTTTCCATCTTCTCTTGAAGCCCTTGAAGCATCTTCTCTTGAAGGGTTGATCTCCTCAACAGTTGATTCGGTGCAGGTGCGTGTGGGGGATACTGTGGAGGGCGAGTTTTCATTGGATAGTTCTACCATGTTGCAGGTGCGTGTGGGGGATACTGTGGAGGGCAAGTTTTCATTGGATAATTCATCCATGTTGCAATATTTATGTAAACATCCCACTAGCTAGCTGGAGCTAGGTACACATGTTTCAGGATAAGAAAGCGTCAGTCATCTTCACAAATAAAATCTAACATTATCATGACAGTCAGTCACCATTCGCAAGTGCAGTTGTACATCCTAATCAACAGCAACAGTAGCAGGCGTCAAACATGTTTCAGGATAAGAAAGCGTCAGTCATCTTCACAAATAAAATCTAACATTATCATGACAGGTCATCACCATTCGCAAGTGCAGTTGTACATCGTAATCAACAGCAACAGTAGCAGGCGTCAATGTAAGGTATCAGTCACCTTACACATTGAGAAGGCTGATATTATATGCAATATATCAACCTGTCACCTTATGTCAAATTACCAATGATGGTGACCATGCTTCGTCAGGAGATTTATACTCATTATTTTTGTTCCTGATGAATCTTATCAGTACAGCTCCATCATGAGACATTACACCTACACCCCGAAATCCCACATAAGGCCATACATACGCAACACTCTCCTTTTGATCAACGATCAACTTCCACTGTTACATTTGCATGTAAACTATCTTTCTCAGCTGCAATTAATCAATAGACGCCGCCTTCACTACTTTGATGTACTTTCTGAAAAACGCCACACAAGAGGGGCTGGGGCAATTCGCGTTGCCGAAATTGAAGCTGCGTATGCCGAAGATAGGATCCGAGCGCACTTAGGTGCCCTCATTGTGGACAACAATGATCTGCTTGCAGAGTGGTTTCGCCTCAAAACATATACTGATGGTCATACTCCTCTCATCTGTCCCAATCGCCCCGCTTTACAGATGAATACAATGCCATTTGACAGGGACGGTGTGTGTACAATTCAGGGTGATGGAATTCCGCACCCAGCGGATATGAGGTCGACCATTCAAATCATTGAAAGGATTCTTCTTCCACATGCGCAGTCTGCTGCCCGATGCTGCACCATCACTGATTACAGAAACCACAACGCGGCATACATGTGTGTCAAAGAATTTGTGCGCGAGACAAAACGCAGTTTGGATGATGTCCGAAGGAGTATAGAATATTTGCAGTACGATGAGTTCGATCTCTGGCGTTCAGTACAAAACTTTGAATACAATATTGAGGATAGGTCGAACATTGTCCGTGAACTGTTTGTCAACACACAGCCAACGCAGCCTTTTTCACAAGTAGTAACACCAACTACAAATGGTGTGGCAAACAATGTTCGGAAATCCCCAAATTATCTCACAAGACAACACCGTTAATCACAGTGAGCAAGTATTTACAACTACAAATGGTGTGGCATGCTAGTTATGTTGTGAAATACTTCACGGGGAATCAGATACGTCAATTGAAGAGTTCCCTGCGTTTAAAAGGAAACGAGAGGTGCATATTAAGTAGATATTGCTGTTGGATCCTATATCAATTAGTGGGGAAAGATGGAAGTTGAGAAGCGGGGGTATGCTGAAACCACACAGGCAAAAGATGGAGGTTGAGAAAGGGATCAGTTAGTACGTAGGCATGTAAACATCGTACATACATACAGTTTTTTTAATAAAATAGAGTATGTGTAGGTAAGTAGACAGCGAATTCAGAACCCTGAGGAGGACTTCTCAAAACATCAAACAAAAAAAAGAGAGAAGATGACAGGTTCCTTCTAGATTTTTACATCATCTCAGCACACTCATAATTAATACATCAACACCAGAATATATCGTACCTGTTTACCTCTACCTCAAACTCAAACAGCAAGCTACCAGATTTCATGTGTGCTGACACAACCGTCCAAGAAGAAGAAGAAGAAGACCCCTCTGATGGTCAATCGGACTTTGCTCATGATGATTATGCTCTACTACTTTCTGACTTAAGCACAGAAAAGAGTTCCACCAGCAGCTTTTCCCCAACTAACAACACCACCGGCGGTGCACATAATCAGTACAACCAAGAAGAGCTACCATCTGAGTTCAATATAACCTACAACAAAGGAGATAGTCCCACCAGCTTATCTCCAATAAATACCAACACCGACAGCGTCATGCCATCAAATCAATTCAAACTTATTACTCCCATACAAAAACCAAAACACACCAGATCAAAGTCAGCTGCAGGTAATTCATCTCCGCTATTATTGTTCGACGATTCAGTAATAAATAGATCAAAGTCGGCCGTGGGCGTCGCACAGAATCAATTCAACAGTATCACTCCAGTGCAGCAATACTGCCGGGCCAGCAGCACCATCCAATCACAGTCAAGTGGAAATCAAACATTTACACAAACACGCTCTTCGAATTCCATCGAAAGCCGGGGAGAATTTTCTGAATTTCTTGAAACTGTTATGGTGGAAAGTGAAGGGGAGAACAACATTGTGGACTTGGACTGTCCAGAGGAATTACATGAGAACGCTGGTGGCACCAAACCTGACGAAGACGACCAAGACGGACAAGATTATAAGAAGCAGCGCTCTGCTGAACACTATTCCATGTCAGGAGGAGAAAAAAGAAAAAGAAGAGCGGTCAAAAACCAACAAAAGAGTCGTTTGTTTTTATCAGAGAGGAGCAAACTTTATGAGTTCAGCCAATCCAACAGAATCTTACTTGTGATTCCATCATATCAAAGTGTTGATGAAGAATCTAGTACTGTACACACATTGAATCTTTCAATTGAGGCCATTGTCGATGCAGAAATATTGAGAGTGTATGAAGACATTGTAAAGGATTATCCTGATTTGATCATTGAGTCAGGAAAGACGGAAACTACAACAAGCTACAAACTTCATGAGTTGGTCCCATTCTCCATCGGATTATGTAGGGAGATGGTGGTCAGAGATAATAGTAATAAAGAATCATTGGGGGTTAGAAGTGCAGTACTAAGGGATGGCAGTCTGCACAAAGTGTTTGCGAATTGCATACGCATTATTAAAAAGGAGTACGTCAACAACATTGCTCAATTTATTATTGTTCGATCATTTCTCTTTTGATTTCGTATTTGTATCACTTATCACACTTCAGGAGCTTTGAAAATCAATTACTGAACCAAGTAAACGGCCTCGTAACATATTGCAAGGATCATTGTATCAAGAACATTATCATTGGTGGAAAAGTAAGTGATCCAGGAAAATTAGGATATCTCACGTGCAAGAGGATCCAAATCTATCCTCCCCCAAGTGCCATACAAGATACTATGGTGGCAATCAACTCTCACCGTAGGGATTTCAGTGTTGATCCTTCACCATCAGACACAGCAACATGCAGATACATAGCCACAGTTAAGGCTCTTACAAAGATGAAAGATCAGGAAGAAATGAAAAGGGGAGTACACATCACAGGCATCATTACGAGGGAAGAAACACATTATCATTCTAAATGTGTACATCTTGTCACCACCCTTGTGAATGAAAAAATTATGGGATATGATTGCCCTATTCTGGATATCAGTGATAGCAAAATGGGCAGAGTGGGGTTGGCAATTTTAGTGGACATGAAGACACCAATGGAGGGCAATAGAATTAAAAAGCTCGCAAGGAAAAATATGAAATATTGGGGGCAGCCATCAATTTATGCTTGGCCGATTGTACACAGCGGATTGAAAATAATTGATGGAACAGGTTTGCTCATTCTCAATGACCTTGCAAAAAGTGTCTACAACTTCATCACAACAGTACAATCAGAAGGAAATGGAACGGGGTCTGCAAATAGATCTTAATTTATAACATTTGCGCAAATGATTGAGTCTAGTGTGTACATTTGCTTTTGCATGTCCTTCTTGTTGAATAAAAATGGAGATTCCCATCATGGTAGTACTGATGATCTATCAATGGTTATCACAAAACGGATGAACATTTCCTCATAAAGTTGATCCTCATTATATTCCACCACAATACGACGTCCTTGTTCGATTCTGTCCATCACATCATTTCGTCCATGGCTGGATTCTTGCATGATGGCACGGTTGTAAATCTTCCACTTTTTCTCTATGCCTTCACGTTCGACACGGTTCATATGTCTCATACCGCAAATATATGCCGCCACAGCATAAGGTCTATATTGCGGATCGGTGGTGCCCACAGCTCCCCAGCCCTTGTTATGTTGATATAATCGTTTACTTATATTCTCCGTTTGTCCAACATATGTCCTTGAGCAGTCCTTCACTGACACCAGCATATATACAAAACCAGTGGAGTCCGACGGCAATGATATATCACTTATCCTGTATGGATACACGTTAGGAAAACTTATTACTGTGTCCACATCATGAATGGAACCATCATTACCATTCACAGACAACCTATCCAGCAGCTGGTCTATGTATGCAGTCCATTGTGTTCCAATGGTGATCAGGTTCCAAATTTTATCAACTGCAAACTTTGTATCGCCAACGATTATTGTGTCAGATGCAATGCGTGTACGACTAAGCATTACAACAATTTGTTCTTTTGCCCACGGGCAGCATGCCTCGGACATCTCAATTGCACATTGTCCATCGATGGTATTGCCTGTTTGTTTGTTAATTGTCCCCGAGCCAATATGCCTCATAGCATACTGTTTTCGATAACCCATAACTCCTTGCAATGTAACATTTCTCTCTGGGGCACAGTTAACAATGACGCGTTTCCATCCAACTTGTAGCAGATGTTCAGAATCGATGGGGCAATTTCTTGTATTAAGATATGTAATTCCACTTGGTGCAGCAAGCATCTCGATTGGGTGCTTTCCCATAATTGTTGCCATAGTTGGAAGATCTGACATAACAAGTAGTTGTGACTGCCCATATCCAACTCCATTAACGGTGGCCTCATACTGTGCCCAACGAAACATAATTAATTTGGGCGGTTCTTTGACCTTACTATTGATACGATGTATCAATTTCAAAGATGTTGCTCGCTTCATTTCTGCTCTTGATCCAACGGGTTTTTGATAGTCTTCTGAAATACTCATTCGGTAAGGAGTACCATTGATATCAAATTGATGCTGACAGCTATCAACATATTCGATAGAAGCTTCCTGTGCAGGTTTGCATTTAGCATACATCCGTTGCACATCCGGTGCGACTTCGTCCCAGGTTCTCACAAATGTCAGACAAGTCCGTAGCAGATGTTTAAACCTCGCCTCTATCTTCCCATTTCCTATCAGTAGGGACGGTTTCATGCGTGATATATTCTGTAATTCACAAAACAAAGCATCTCCTTGTGCTCTCACAGAAGTGTATAAACCAACAATAACAAAGTCAGTGAGGATATGAGATGACAGAAATAGCGGTAGTCCTTTGATAGGACCAAACTGAGCAGGATCAACTGTTGAAATAAACAAGACACCTCCAAACGGAATGTTAGAGTTGCGAACTTTGCGTAATAGAATATCCAATGTCTTCACCTGTTCGGCAGAAGCTTGCCCGAATTCATCAAAAAGTAATACATCGATTGTTAGTAAAGTGTGTAAATAACACAGTTGACTTTTTCTGTTCAACTTGTCAATTGCAAGCTCTGCCATGCGAGATACATTTGCATTCTTCTTTGTTGAGAGACCAAACAGCCTATGCATATGTTCACCTCCCAAATTGGTTGCTCTCACACCCATGATCGATGTTGGAACCAGCCGGAGCCCTTTAGAAATTGCGTACAAATTAAGATACTGTGCCACATAAGACTTGCCACTTCCAGGAACGCCATGTATTAGAAGGTTCTTTGTTTGTGTTGCAGCACGTGGTCCCAACTGCTGTAGATATTTGTCAATTGAACGAATGCCAATTTTGACTGCAAGTTTCTGTTCCATGTAAGACTGATCACTTTGTCCCTCAAACTGAACATATGCATCAAACGGTGACACAAACCACGTTGTGGGTGCTTCTCTAGTACATCCTCTGATTGCCTCTTGAGAAGGAACGAATTCGCACGAAGGAAGGGTGGAATAAATTGATCGAAGTTGATTTTCCTTCCTGACATCCCAGGATGCTTGCAGAACAAGATCTTTGTTACATAACAACTCGGTCAACAAGCACGGAGGCAGTTCTGTCACTGGAATATCATTGCTAAACAAAACACCATCAAAAAGATTTTTTGCAGCAACTAGGTATCCATCGATACAACGCATTGATGCTGGCTGGCTTGGCAATATATCATTTATCACATGTAACATCAACTTGTTTGAATACATCTGGAGAGAAAGATTGTCAGTCTCAATTCCAATTAACTTTGCAACGATTAAGCTTTCGCGCAACGACGACGTCCTTATCAAGTCAAGTTCCGTCTCAAAGCTTCCGCACACCAACATAATATGGAGAATAAATGCAACGGAACTGTGTGGAGTCAAACTTGAGTAAATAGGTATGGGAAGATCCTTTCCCCCATCTTCGAAAACAAAGATACTATCTCTGTCTCCATCATTCACTATGAATGCTAAAATCAACACTCGCAATACATCAGAGTGCACGTGGACAATAGACAAAGTATCAATTGAATCCAAATATGCCTTCACCTCATCGAATGCTTCACGACGTAATCGTAATCTACGCCCAAGACAGTCAATCCAACAACATATACGTATCTCTGCAGAGAGAAGGTTTTCCATAATGGTCACTGGCAATGGGGCTGCATCAATATGGAACCATCGAAAATAGTTTCCAAGGGTTGAGAATAATTCTAGGAGTTCAACTGGACGCAAGCCAAATTGTGTCACCATGTCATATCCAATTGTCTTTGCGCCATTGTTACGATACAGTAGACGTTGACTTGAAGTCAATTGACGTTCTTCGGGAAAATTCTTCCTTTGACGAACAAGTTCTGAAGTGGACACCGACGACTGAACATCGTTGTTTGATTCATGTGGTCGACGCAACGCTCCTTTTGAATCCAACTTGACCACTGTTGTTTGTCTTTGTTCAAATGGCATTGTGTTAATGTGAACAAATGCTAGTGTTGTCATGACTTCGTTCTGACCCAAAAGTTTCTGCTGCATTTCAGGAAACGAAACAGCTCTCCCGCACGGTTGATGTTTACGATTTGATTTCTGGTGTGCCTTATCTTCATTGATTCTAGAACGAGTAATCTTGGTGTTATGCAAAAATTTGGTGTCTACCTGCATGTTTGCGCTATTGTGAACACTGGGAGCAACAGTAACCCGATTATTCTGATCACGCTGTGTGACGTAGCCCACAACATATCGTGCCACACCATTTGTAGTTGTCATCACTTGAGCATTCTGCATTGACTGTGTTGCACCAAACAGTTCAGGGATAACGGGTGACATATTCTCTTTTGCTTTTGGATCACATCGCCCAAAATGACGTGTGGGTCGGAACAATTCATTCTGAAAAGTTCCCTTCATTGCCTCATCCACAGGAGGCTTGTATACTCCAATACGCTCCAACGTTGCCATACATTCTGGACTCAATGAGAATTTTGTCTCCCTGAATTCATCCTCCAAAGGGTCTCGCCTCCCTGCTGTTGGATGTGGCTTTTTGCACTGGAAACACTCAGGACCCCCGCCGTCTGATATTCTTATCATGCATCTTTTGGAGCATTTGTGTGGAAGAATTCTTTCTGCGAGTTCTGTCATTTCAAACCAATCGTGTTTCTTATTAAAAATCCCGAGCTCAACGTAACGATCCAGCTCTCTAGTTGAAAACAGTGATGCAACGTTGGACCTTATTAAGCCACAGACAAAATTGATTACTTCCTTATCCGACATTGTGTCCTTATCAAGTGC
>Ga0082207_1000751_pt1 | contig 17497 bp, 15 predicted proteins | sample LakMenEpi10Aug09_FD_71540 | JGI IMG/M metagenome (GOLD analysis project Ga0082207, IMG submission 71540)
TTACGCGTGCAAGGATACTAATTTGAAATCAAATCCTGTGTGATCAGGGCAATTTAACGTTAGAGGAGTTCCAGATTTATGAAAATACACGAGTACCAGGGAAAGGAGTTGTTCCGCAATTTCGGTGTACCTGTTTTGAGCGGGCATGCTGTGCGGACCGCTAAAGAAGCATCGGATGCTTTCCAGTTGCTCGGCGGTGATTTGGCAGTTGTGAAAGCGCAAATACACGCCGGAGGTAGGGGGAAGGGCGTGTTCTTGGAAAATCCTAGTAGGAGAGGTGTGGAATTGGTCCGATCGGCTGAAGAAGCGTATCGTGTTGCTTCTGACGCCATAGGCAATCGATTGGTAACCGCTCAAACCGGACCTGCTGGACAAAGGGTCAAGCTATTGTATGTCGAGCAAGGTTGCCAGATTGAGAGAGAGCTTTACTTGGCTGTGGTCTTAGATCGTGCGAAGTCTTTGCCAGTGTTGATGGTTAGCTCGCAGGGAGGGGTTGAGATTGAGCATGTTGCTGCTACTACTCCCGAGCTTATTTTCAAGGAACATTTTGATCCGGCCAGCGGTTTAGAAAGTTTTCAGGTGCGAAAGGTATGCAGAAAGCTTGGACTGAGTGGGCCACAATCAAAATCGGCAGATAAGTTTATGAAATCAATTTGCCGTTTTTTTACAGACCATGACTGCTCGTTAACGGAAATAAATCCTTTAGTAGTCACAAAGTCAGGAGATTTGATCGCCCTCGATGCTAAAATTACGTTTGACGACAATGCTATGTATAGACATCCAGAGCTAAAGCTTTTGAGGGATTTAGATGAAGAAAATTCAAATGAAGTCAACGCGGCGGATCACGGATTGAGCTACGTGCAGTTAGATGGCGACATCGGTTGCCTTGTAAATGGTGCTGGCTTGGCCATGGCAACTATGGACATTATCAAGTACTACGGAGGGCGACCTTCTAACTTTCTGGACGTAGGAGGGGGGGCAACGGGTAGCCAAGTTACGGAGGCTTTTCGGATACTGCTCACGGATCCAAATTGTAAAGGAATATTAGTCAATATTTTTGGTGGCATTGCTCGTTGTACAACGATTGCTGGTTCGATAATTCAGGCCAGCAAAGAATTGGGATTTAACATTCCGTTGGTTGTGCGTCTCGAGGGTACAGAGGTAGAAGAGGGGCGGAAAATGCTAGAGGAAAGTGATGTAAAAATAATCTCCGCGAAAAATCTATCTGAGGCGGCAGAAAAAATTGTTACTGTAACAGCTTCGGGTAAATAGTTGAGAATCAGTACTGTGAATGAGTTTGTTATTCTTAGTCCATATTAAAACGATATTCTATGTCTATACTTGTTGACCGTTCTACTCGGGTTATCTGTCAGGGCATAACCGGTAACGCAGGTGCATTTCACACTAAAGGCTGTCTTGCATATGGAACAAAAATGGTAGGGGGGGTGACTCCCGGGAAAGGCGGTCAGTTTTTCGAGGGATTGCCTGTTTTCGAAACCGTCGAGGAGGCGGTCGCAGAGACCGGTGCTGATGCATCAATGATTTTTGTGCCCGCCCCATATACTGCAGATGCTATTCTCGAAGCGATTGATGCTGGTATAAGGGTTATTTGCGCTATCACGGAGGGTGTGCCCGTGTTGGATATGGTTCGCGTTTACAAGGCGGCGAAAGCAAGTAACTCGGTACTTATCGGTCCGAATTGTCCTGGAGTAATAACTCCAGGTGAGTGCAAAATTGGGATTATGCCTGGCTACATTCACAAGCCTGGTAAGGTTGGTATTATGAGCCGAAGTGGTACGCTAACATACGAGGCTGTTTGGCAAACAAGCAATATAGGTCTCGGTCAAAGCACATGCGTAGGGCTAGGAGGCGATCCTATTGTTGGAACTTCGTTTATTGACTTGTTTGAGATGTTTGAAAAGGATGGCCAAACAGAGGCCATTTTGATGATCGGTGAAATCGGTGGCACCGCGGAAGAAGAGGCGGCAAATTACGTTAAAGACCACATCTCAAAGCCAGTGGCCGCCTTTATTGCTGGACGTACTGCTCCAGTGGGTAAAAGAATGGGGCACGCTGGTGCGGTGATTAGCGGAGGCAAGGGTGCGGCAGGTGAAAAAGTAAAAGCTTTGGAGGACGCCGGAATCGTGGTAGCCCCTGACCCCGCCAAAATGGCAGTCGCTGTGCTGAGTGCAATCCAACAAAAGGGTTGATTTCGAAGTTCGCCGCTCCGATTTATGTTTACAGCAATTGCCGTATACACGTTCGGTGCGTTGTGGAGACGGTAAGTGGCTGTACCAAATTGGTGCATTAAGGCATAATCTAGCTCGAATGGCGGTAGCGTCTGATGAATGGTCCATTTTGGTTTTGTGCGTATTTTAAGGAACTTGCCGGGAAATGTAATTTACTTAACTTTAATTGGGTGTTGACCAAGCTGACTTTGGTTTTATTTGAGACTAGATAGCGGCGCAGTCTCAAGGTGAATTTGAGACCTTCGTTCGGCATTTATGGCCGTTGTTGTTAACGTAGATAGCGGCATTACGCACTCAAGTTATGTAGCCACTGTTTGCCTTATTCAATTAACTCAAATTTAGGTGAGTGCTGAGAAAAGTTCCCAAACTGAAAGAATGCTTCAGGGCACAGTTGAGATTGGGTAAGGGTTGCTATAGGAGTTGCAAATTTTTAATGCATCTAAAGCGAATGCCTGATAACGAGCAGTTGGACTGCTCTGACGAAGAGTCGCGCGCTGACGACATAATCAGGGGCGCTGTTGTGAAATCGATTATCGCCTTGATTGCTTTCGCATTGTTGTTTGTTTTTTTTTATGTAGCAAGGAATCTAAGCCAACCCCCACCAAGAAACCCTCGTCTATCGACTGTTTCACTGCCTCCCAGCCAATCAAAATTCTTTGCGCAACCACCAGTCTTGCCCTGGAAGGATATAACTGCTGACTCGGGGATAACTTTTATACACCGCAACGGCGAATCTGGTAATAAGCTACTGCCGGAGACTATGGGAGGGGGGTGTGGGTTTTTAGATTATAATAATGATGGTGCAATTGATATCTTATTTGTAAATTCCAGAGATTGGGTCGAAAGTAGTCAGTCGTCACACGAATCAACATTGTCGCTGTTCGCTAATGATGGGTCTGGTAAGTTCCGAGATGCAACCGAGGAGTCTGGGCTTAAATGCGATAATTATGGCCAAGGATGCGCAATTGGCGACTATGACAATGACGGATGGATAGACATTTATGTAACAGGAACATCTTTTAAATCCGTCATCGCCGCAGATTTGGGTGCAAATCATATCGGAAACGGAACGATTGGCCCGAACCGACTATTCAAAAATTCCGCAGGCAACTTCAAAGATGTTACTTCAATAGCAAATGTTTCAGGCTCGTTCGAAGACTGGAGCACGGGTGCCGGTTGGTTCGATTACGACAACGATGGCGACCTGGATCTATGGGTTTGTAATTATCTTAAATGGTCTAAGGAAATTGACCTGAGCCAGGGATTTAAACTGTCGGGAGGCATGAGGGCTTATGGCAGGCCACAGGCATTCGCGGGTTCTTACCCGAGACTATATCGCAATGACGGGAACTCGGTATTTGTCGAAGTCTCAGAATCAGCGGGAATTCGAGTAAACGCATCAGCGACTAAATCTCCAATGGCGAAGTCTCTAGGCCTTGCGTTCAACGATTTCGACCGAGATGGTTTCGTGGATATTGCTATCGCAAATGACACGGTGCAGAACCAATTATTTCGAAATAATGGGAATGGTCGCTTTGATGATGTAGGCGTATTTGGAGGCTTTGCTTTCGATTCAGATGGCAATGCAAGAGGGGGAATGGGGATAGATGTCTCCTTTGCGCGACAAAATCACAATAGTGCATGTGTTGCAATTGGAAATTTCTCGAATGAAATGACAGCGTTTTATGTGTCGCAACCATCGAGCTATATATTTTCCGATGAGGCAGTAGCCAATGGTCTGGGGCCGGCCTCTCGTAAGTTTCTAACATTCGGTGTTTTTTTTATTGATGCAGATCTCGATGGAAGAGACGATTTAGTTCATGTGAACGGTCACTTGGAAAGTGATATTGAATTGATCCAAGCTAGTCAAAGCTACAAGCAACCCCCTCAGCTTTTTTGGAATGCTGGTCAAGATTCCAGCATTGAATATATTCCTTTAACTGCGAAGGAAGTGGGTGATGATTTTGTAAAGCCGCTTGTAGGAAGAGGTGCCTCGTACGCTGACATAGACAGTGATGGAGATCTCGATATCCTTTTCACGTCTTTAGGGTCGTCTCCTCGATTGCTTCGTAATGATCAGTTACTGGGTCATAACTGGCTAAGGGTTAAATTGGTTGGAAATGGATCAACTTCTAATGCAGAAGGTGTGGGTGCATTTGTAGAGGCTACTACCCGATCTGGACGAAAAGTACTTAGATTTATAAGCCGAACTAGAAGCTACTTATCGCAAACCGAAAATGTTGTCACCTTTGGTCTGGGGAAGGATTTCATAGATGAGCTAGTGGTCATTTGGCCAGACGGCAAGGTCCAAAAAGTACCGGTCAGTAGTATCAACAGCCAGATAACGATTCATCAGAGAGGCAACGGTTTATAATGGATCTTTTTAGGTTTCTTATCGACCGAAACCAGATGTAGCTTTTAAGGCTAGGTCCCACACTTTCGGAAGTATATTATGTCTTTTCTAGGTTTATTTTTTTTGAGAGCCCCGGCAAATCTTTTGCTCAGCGCCTTCTTGTTTTCGTTCTGTCATTTTCAGCACAACTGCTGGGCGCAGGAACCTGCGAATAATAGTGGGCTTAAGTATCCATTAGCTCTAACAGCAAAGGGCAAGAATGTTTTCATTGCTGACCTTGAACTCCCTGGCATTTTAAAATTTGACGGGAAACATATTTCGGCATTCCACATTGGCTCTAGTAGAACTCGAGGTGAACTGAATCGCCCGCGATGCGTTGCTTTACATCCAGAAGGGGGGCTTCTAGTAGGGGATTCAGCGACAAACGAAATTTACCATGTCAAAGGCGAAGGCCTTGCGACAAAGGCGATTACGAACGGTTTGGCTGGAACCCCAATGTGCTTGGCGTTAAACTCATCTGGTGAGACAATTTTCTTCGGAGACGCGGAAAGCCGCTCGATTCTGAAAGTACCAACCGTGGGCGGAACACCTGAGTTGTTGTCGGAATTTAATGCCCGTGGTTTATGCTTTGACGATCAGCATAGGCTCTGGGCCTTGGGGACCGAAAAGGTGTGCATAGTTAACCTGTCGACAGGGCGGTTGGTCCCAGTGCTGGAAAGTGCTCCGTTTGAGTATCCCAACTCTATTTTTTTTTGGAAGGGAGCGGTACTGGTAACGGATGGCTATAAGAACGCAATTTGGAGGGTCGATAGTACTGGGGCTTGTAGCATTTGGTTTGAGGGGGCACCAATCCGCCTGCCGGTTGGAATCATCGGATCCGATGAATATGGCGTGCTTGTGGCAGACCCTAAATCTCGAAGCGTCTATTCGATCTTTGATGACAAACCTACGACCAGTTCTCGTATAAGCACTGTTGTAGGAAACCATTAGTTTATTGCAATAACTTTTTTCGTCTTGGTTAAAGTTCATATTAGTGATTGATTAAATTTATACACGGCAGTCGCTGCGGTCTCGTGATTGAGGAAAGGCAACTTAATGGATTACGTTGATTGTTGGGACAGTTTATGCGAGTAATGCACGTTATTACAAGGATGATAGTCGGCGGCGCCCAGGAGAACACTTTGCACAATTGCTTAGATTTAGTGCATAATTTCGGGGATAATGTTTTGTTGGTGTGTGGCCCCGGATTGGGACCGGAAGGCGACTTGCTTAGGCTATCGAATCACCAGGGCTTGGAAGTTTGTTTTGTAGAAGAATTGAAGAGGGCGATATCGCTCGAAGACGATTGGAATGCGTACCGAAAGATCAGATCGATCTTAAGAAGTTTACGTCCCCAAGTTGTCCACACTCATAGCGCGAAAGCAGGTGTTTTAGGTCGTCTCGCCGCTTGGCAAGAATCTGTGCCGGCGATTATACACACTGTGCACGGCTCGCCTTTTTATGCTGGTCAACAGATTCATGAGCGAGTAATTTTTAGGTTTATGGAACGCCTGTCAGCTTGTTGGTGTGACCGATTCATTTCCGTTTCAGACGCCATGACACGCCAGATGATAAGCCATGGAATAGCTCCGTTAGCCAAATTCTCTACTATCTATAGCGGGTTTGATATAAAGACATTTTTAAGTTGTTCTGAACTTCGTACTGAATATAGGAAGAAATTTGGCTTCTCGGAAGATGACATCGTTGTTGGGAAAATAGCTAGATTATTCGACCACAAAGGACATCATGACGTCATATCTGCATTAAGTAAGATTGTCCAAAAGTCATCAAAAGTGAAGATTTTGTTTGTTGGTGACGGTACACTCCGCACAGAGCTTGAGAGTCGCGTTACCAAACTCGGATTGGCAGAAAGATGTGTCTTTGTGGGCTTGCTTCGTCCGGATGAAATTCCTGGGGCGTTATCTGCGATTGATGTACTTGTACACACATCATTAAGGGAGGGCTTGGCTAGGGCAATTTCACAGGCGATTGCAGCTGCAAAGCCAATTGTCGCTTACGATTTGGACGGAACACCAGAGGTTGTTATTGATGGGAAGACTGGTTTTTTAATTCCCGCTGGCGACATAGAGAAACTTGGGGAAAGAATACTCCAGCTTTCTATGAACAACGCGCTTAGGAGCACTATGGGCAGTGAGGGACGCCGATTATTTGCTTCTCAGTTCGACCACGTAAATATGACTAAGGCAATACGGTCGGTCTACGAAAGGGTTTTGGATAAATAAGCATTTGAACCGATGTTTTTTCATCCTTTCGACGGCTCTAGAGTATAGATAGGGTTTCGGGACTTTAATCATACTATTAGGGGAGGGAGGTGCAGGTAGATAGTATTGCAATTGAAAATCGTAGTTGCCGATTTTTTGGAATCGGCCTCTTATCGGATACAACGAAAAGATATTTATGTCAAAAGCAAGAGATTTTTTAGGCCAATTTCGATTGGTAAGGCTCATCCGGCAGGGAAGCACTTGCGACGTATGGGAGGCATTAGAAGAAAAAGAGCAAGCTCGATATGCTTTAAAAATTCTTAACGTCAGGTCGCGTGAAGATAAGTCGGAAATTACGACTTTGAGGCATGAGTCCATCGTAGGAAGGGATCTAGTCAGCCCTAGAGTGATCCGGGTACACGACTTTAAAATTGAGTCGGGTGTACCTTTTCTCGTTATGGAACTCTTCAGTGAATTGAACCTCAAGCAGGCATTGAGGAAAGGGCCATCTGATATCGCATATATTCTTCCTAAAGTGATTGAATACTCGGCAGAAGCGATTTATTTTATGCACACCAAAGGATGGATTCATCGCGACGTGAAGCCTGATAACTTTCTTGTTAGCAAGGAAGGTGACATTAAGTTGATTGATTTTTCCATCGCAGAGAAGAAAAGGTCGGGGCTGGCTAAATATTTCCGGAAAAATGCCGGAACCGTGCAGGGCACTCGAAGCTATATGTCGCCAGAACAGATTCAGGGTAAAATCTGTGATGAAAGGTCAGACGTATATTCATTTGGGTGTCTTTTATTCGAAATATCAACTGGTAAGCTTCCATATACTGGTCAAAATCCAAATGACCTGCTTACAAAGCATTTGAACGCGACTATACCAAGCCCGAGTGCATTGAACGATAATATAACTCCTGATTTCGCTAATTTGATACGGTCAATGATGTCCAAAAAGCCAGAGTCGCGGCCTCAGTCGATGTGGGAATTCCTTAAAGCATATAGAAGCATTCAGATATTCAAGAAAAAACCCAAAGCTCCCGATGCCAGCGTTTTCGATGCCATTCAAAACATCAAATCTATAGAAGATCTTCTTAAGAGATAAAAGTCGGGGATTTGAATTTTGCTGTAGGCGTCCCTGTCTATTCACCAAATTGTCCTGGAGTGTTTGAGATGACAGAAACTGGTCTAGGGTTTGAGGAAGAAATTTTTGAAATCGAACAAGAAATATGCTTAATTGAGCGTCAGACTGTCCGAGCCGAGGATACCGAAAGTCGTCTTAGAAATCTACAAGTTGCTCGAATTGATAAGCTGAGAAGCTTGTACGCAAGCTTGACACCTTGGCAGACAGTTCAGGTTGCAAGACATAAGAATCGTCCATACACTAGAGACTATCTAAGCCTTGTGTTTGATGATTTTGTGGAGTTGCATGGTGATAAGTTCTTCGGAGATGACTTAGCGATTGTCACAGGATTAGCGAAATTAGATCGCTTTAAAGTCATGGTGGTTGGTCATCAGAAAGGAAGGACTTACAGAGAGCGAACGGCTTGCCATTTTGGTTGTCCGCATCCTGAAGGATACCGAAAAGCCATGCGAAAGATGGCAATTGCGGAGAAATATAAACTACCTATCATTTGTTTGATTGATACCCCTGGAGCTTTTCCGGGTAAAGAGGCAGAGGAACGAGGGCAAGCACAGGTCATCGCTGAAAGCATGTTCCTAATGAGCCAGTTGAGGACCTCTATTTTGTGCGTGATAATCGGAGAGGGGGGGTCTGGGGGAGCCTTAGGTATAGGTGTCGGTGATCGAGTGGCAATGCTAGAAAACTCGTATTATAGCGTCATAAGTCCTGAAGGATGTGCTGGAATACTCTGGAAAGGGCACGAACATGCGCCGGCAGCAGCAGAGTCACTCAAGTTTAGGGCGAAGGATCTTTTGGCATTTGGTGTAGTAGATCATGTAATTGGCGAGCCGCTTGGTGGGGCTCATAGGGATCATCACCAGATGGCAAACAAGTTGAAATCGTATCTTGTACATGAAATTTCATTACTGGAGACAATACCTCTAGTCGACCTTGTTTCTAGAAGATACAAAAAATACAGGGAAATTGGTACATTCCTAGATGCTTCTTCCAAATAGCAGACTTTACGACCCCACCTATCGTAAAAACCTATCCGAAACAAAACGCAAATACAATTCAAAATGGCCCATGTTAACGACAGTTTATAACGCACCATTTCAGCTTGCAAATCGAATTAAAGTTAACAGTTAAGCCTTAAATAAGCCGGGCAAATGTAGCGATCTTGAATTTCGAATAAGCCTTCGGTCTTCAATGATTTCCCGAATTTAATGTTGTTGACTGAAAGCGGAATCATTTGTGGGCGACAAAAAGCGAGAGCCTTCCTCCACCACAGCGACACAAGCCAACAAGCGTTTAAGTTAATTCGAATACATAGAGCGCAGCTGAAATCACGGCCCATTAAACTTCAACGAAACTAAAACAAAGTATGCCGAAACCTGCATGACGTTTGTAGCTAAACCTAAAGACAATTGGTGCAATTTAATAGACAGCTTTTTAGCATCTATGCCCCCATCGGATTATGCCGAATTAGGCGTCGTCGTTGCTATGAGCGGAGGTGCCGACAGTGTAGCTCTTCTTAGGTTATTAGTTGAATCTTGGGAACGATTCTATACAAATGCCAGAGACTTTATAACGGTGGCCCACTTTAATCACGGGATCCGTGGTGTCGATTCGGACAACGACCAACTATTCGTCGAACAACTGGCAGAGGAGATAGGCGTTCGGTGTATCGCTAAGAAGGCCCTTGCTTCGGGAGATTCCGATTATCATGAAAACCAGGCTGCGCCAAGCTTAGGTAGCGAAAATCTGTTACGCAGGCAGCGATATGCGTTTCTAAATGCGTGCCTAGAGAGCACAGGATCAAGGTGTCTATTGGTTGCCCATAATGCAGACGATCAGATTGAATCCGTTTTGCACAATCTTTTTCGAGGAACTGGGCCGGTTGGACTATGCGGAATGAAAAATGTCCGCGAAATCGAGCATGATTATATTCTGCTGAGACCTCTTTTAGGGATTCGTTCTTACGCACTGCGCAACGGCCTTAGAGAAATCAATCAAGATTGGCGTGAAGACAAATCCAATTACTCCAACCGTTATCAACGTAATTGGATTAGGAACAGTCTTTTACCACGCATACTCGATAGGTATAAAGAGGCAGACCTTGCCATATTGCGATTGATCGCAACCCAAAATGATTGGTACATCTCTCTGGGTCGACAGGCAAGAGATTGGATGCACCAAAACGTAGATTGTAATGGCAGCCAGGTCTTTATACGACGAAGTAAATTGAATGATCGAGCAGTTTTCGGGATCGCCCTAGCTATGGTTTGGGACAAGATGGGATGGCAAAGAAGTGAGCTTACCATGGCTCACTACCACAACATTTTCTTTCTTGTAGAGTCATCGAATAAAAGACTGGAAAGGGGCGGGCATGGCAAAATAAAGTGCACCAAGGCAATCGACCTTCCAGGCAGGATTCGTGCTTCACAAGTCGCCCAAGACACTGTCCTGATCTCAAAGAGCATCTCTCCCTGAAAAAGCGAAATCGACTTTAAGAATTTATCGAACGCTGCTGGCCTGGGCTTGCATGCTTTGGTTCTTTTTGTCCCTGTGGTGAGAAATTGGTCGCGAAACTTATTAGGCAACAGCGGCATCAAAAGACACCTTTTTTATTTGACCTAGTAGTTAATTTAGTTTAACTAATCGGTGCCCGCAGTACAGGCTTGAGAAACCAATTGAACGAGTGCATACCGATTGCTGTTAAATAATCACAAATGAAAGCGTTGCAAAACAAGTCGTTACTGATTCAATCCGATATACCCATTGTAATTATACTTGTTTGCTCTTTTTTGATTACTTATTCTTTCCATTCTATGGCCACAGTTAGTCGATTGCGACGCAATGCGACTGACACCATTTTTTTCATCACAGACGTTAACTCGGCGCCGTCAAGTGAACTTTCGATTCTTCCAGGAATTGGTCCCGAACTAGCAGAAAAAATCATTATGCATAGAAAAGAGATTGGCGAATTCGGAGACCTATATGAATTGAAAGAAGTCAGTGGCATTGGAGATAAAAAAATACACCAGATTCGTTCGCATGTATACTTTGGGACAATTGCAAATCCTTAAGCAAAAGCCGTCAGTGTGACTTGCGTTTTTTTGTTTGCGTGCGTCCGGATGGCGGAGTAGGCATTATGCGGAGAAATACTTAATGCGCATCAACAAAATCGCATAAAGCATTTAGGATAGTCTAAAGTATTTTCTGAAGGAACATGCTCTAAATGCCCAATTCAATTCAACATGATCACCTTTCCTGCTTTAGTAATAGACGCGATCTAATTCGATTGCCATGTTCCTGAGAATCGCCCTTGGTTCGAAGAAGCTCAACTGCGGATGAAACGTCGCCTAAATTCTCGTAACATCTCGCAAGATTGTACCTTGCTGCGCTACTTAAGGCGGAGCTTTCATGATTGTCGGAAATACATATTTTCAACCAATCAACCGCGGACTCGAAATTACTTGACTCAAATTGAATAATCCCTAACCAATAGGTGGCCGTCAATTTGCCTAATCGCATAATTTCCTGGATTTTGATTATTTGCGAATCATACTCGCTGGGGGTCACGCCTAGATCTCGGCGGATGCCGTATTGTAATTGTAAAGAAACGTCGTTCCTAAGTTGTGCGATCTCATATTCCGGAAGGCGTTGACTTAGGTATATTTTTTTCGCACCTATCTCATCGCAATTTTCCGGTTGATTTACTTTCCCAAGTAAGTGTTGCCATCTGCCTAATGCAAGCCCATTCTTGCCAGCGCCTTCCGGGTCTAGATGATACCAATTTCTTCTCGTATGAATTTCGAGCCTTGTATCATCTCTCGCTACCGCGGCTAACTTTACTGCATAAAGCGATGCCAGTAATGGAATTTCCCAAATTCCGATAGAAACTAACCCTTGAGTCGATGAAAACAATTTGTGTAAAGATTCCGGATCATCGAACAAATTTACCCTAAGGTCACCTGCTAGACGCTTCTGGAGAAGGCAGAACCTATCGCTCATGGCCTGAGGATTCAGCATTAATAACGCAGAGCAATGCTGAATATCCTGCTTTTGAAAAGGATAATTAAACAATCCAGGAACATTCATACGTCGGAGCACACGGTCATCTGTGATCGCTTGTGCTAGTGTTGCTAAGCCGTTTTGTTCGGCATTTAAAATAGGCATCCCTAGACGGCAGTCAAATAGATAAATTTCCCGACCAATAAGAACCCCTGCCACCCAGTAACGCATAGACTTGTGTTTGGATGCTGATACTTTGAGAATACATGCTGGCAAGTTTGCCTGTTGGCATAGAGCCAAAAACACAGCAGTTCTCTGAAGCCAATCACCGGACCCTCTGAAAATTGTTTCAAAGAGGCTTTGGCTATATCCCAAGCCCTCGATTGTCATTCCAAAGGGCAGGGCAGGGGAAGGAGCAAATGTTTTTTGGCCGGGTTCTATTTCCGGCTTGATGGCAATGTTTCGAACTGTCCAGTCAAAAAGTTTCGCCGCTCTGTCAAGGGAATCTTTTTGGCTAGAAGACAGGCTGGCGTAACTGTTTTTAAGTAGGCTTACCACTAGACTGTCACTAAACTCACCTGAATCTATACGACTAGCAATGGTATATGACAAGTACCGGGAAAGAAGCACCTCGACGTCTGAGTTATTAAAACGCCGCTCCCTGACTGCAATAATAGATTCGCTCAGCGGTTTTATCCTTGAGATAGACTGGAGTAATTCGTCAACAACTGACGAATCAACGACCATATGCCTAGTTTCAGGAAGCATGTTTTCTACCGGCCCACTCACGTAGAAATCTTTTTGCCAACTGTTAAGATGAAAAACAATTTGCTTTATAGCTTGTTCGCTTTGCAACTCGGGAAATCGGGACAGAAGTGAGTAAACCTCACTTAAATGATCCGCAGTGGTGTTAGATGTTTTGGAAATAACACTGCGACTCTTCACATTCTGAGGAAGCTCTGGGGGTTTAGAAGTCGAAAAACAACCAACAATAGAAAGTAGAGCTGCAACAATTAAAAATACTAACGCTTTCATTTGTAAAGTGACTTATGGACTGTTGAGTGAATGTATGAAATAGTGCAAGTTTAGCATTCTAAGAACCATGCCTTCAACTTTTTCGAGCGGAACCATGTTAGCACTATCGCTAGGAGAGCTATCGGGAGAGGGATGTGTCTCGAAAAACAATCCGTCAATGCCTGTGGCGATTGCGGCCCTCGCAAGTGGTTCTATCATTTCGCGACTGCCCGACGTAAACCCAAGTAGGCCTCCTGGTCGCTGTACGCTATGGGTCGCATCAAAAATAACTGGCGTCCCTAGGGACCGCATGATTAAGAGCCCTGTCATGTCGTTTACTAATCTTCCATAGCCAAAAAATGTGCCTCGCTCACAAAGCAAAACGCCACAATCTTCACTAGGCCCAGCTTGGCTCGAAACATGTCGCCCTTCTCGCAATTTTTCAAATACAAACTTCATGTCCTCCGGCGCCATAAACTGCCCTTTCTTCACAGTAACAGGTTTGCCTGTAGCTGCGGCTGCAAATAACAGATCAGTTTGCCTAGAAAGAAATGCGGGGATTTGAAGTAGGTCACAAACTTGCGAAACTGCAACAGCTTGGTCGGGCAAATGCAAGTCTGTTGTGACAGGCAAATCTGTGTAGTCACGCACCTTCTCAAGAATACGAAGCCCCTCCTCAATTCCTGGCCCCCTCGGGGATCCGCTTTGGGTCCGATTAGCCTTGTCGAAAGAGCCCTTAAAGACAATGTCTACTTTGTGAAGCTCTCGGACTTGGCGAAGCTTCTCTGCAATTTCAAGGGCGATGCTGTCTGTCTGCAACACGCAAGGGCCAGCAATAATCATTAGCCCCCCGTCGCCGCATATATATTGACCAACTTTCGTGAGCATAGAAGAGTTCCGCTAACGTAGGAGGTTAAATGTGTCAAACGCTAGAAGTGCGTCCGATAATGTTTCTTATGTTGCATCGTGCGCAGTGGGGGCGATCAGCCCTAAAGGCATAGCGAAAGCAACCAAAGACCAAAGCCGAAACAGCCCCCAAAAGTAATGATCCAAAAAATCGCTTGAACCGATTGCTTGAGAATAGGCAGAATGAATTCGCAACGGGTGCCACCATAAACAAGGCCAACTGCAAACAAGGCAACAAGAATACTAGCAGCCATAATAATTCAAACCAAATCTGGGTTGCGCGCTCGTCATTTTTAAGCCTTGTTAGCGCTCGAGGATATCGCGACAGGGCCACACAATGCATCGTATGCAACAAGAATATTTAAAAGCCCTGCTATCATGGTGAGCCAAATGCCTAGCTCATACCCTTGCCCGAACCGTCCATTCCATGCTGATATTTGATCGGGAGCCTCTTCGGAAACGGGACGCTTAGGCGGTGCCATCAGACCACTCCAAAGGGGCTCATATTCTCGGTCGGTATAGATAATGCCATTCCTCACGACGTCAAATTTGCTCAAGTGATACGCTTGTATAATAGCCGGCGCAGATACAATCCCAATCCAAATCTGTGAAAGGTACTGCCACCTAAAATCATTAGGAAGAAGTGAAGCGTAGACAACGTTCCTGCCGCCAATAAAAAATCCCGCACACCACAAGAGAACAATAGACGAGCCAAACAAAAGAGATTTCGCGAGCCTGCGCTGGTATAAATGCCCCGCTCCAGGCACAAGCAAACTGAGTGCGGCAGCATAAAAGCGATTTCTGAGCAGAAACGACCCTTGCGACTCCTTAAATAAGACTTTATCAACATTCATTTGCAATTCCTGATACAACATCTCCGGCTAGAAAATGCTCTTTGCTCTATCGGCCAACGCCAACGCCCGCAACTCCCTGTTAGACCAGCAGGACCATGCTCCTGCAGAGCCAAAGGTAGTCAAATATAGTCTAAGCCGCCAATTACCGAAAATAATGATACCCTCATTCGGTGATTGAGAACTCGACCCATTTTATTATTTTAGTGCTTTTCAATTCGCCGCAACAAGTGGTCTTATTCGTGATTGGATATAGGCCAGCCCCCCTGCCCTTAGAGCCCATAATTGATACCGAACTCGTGGCATTTTGTGATCACTATGGTGATTACTAAACTCGCTTTAATTGATTGTTTTCAACCATCACCAGAAAGCTAAAAATTTTTGTAGAGGTGTGGACACTAGGATGCGACGCTAAAGAGATAGAGCACTTTGATTTCTATTGGATGACACATTCCTTAACTCGAAAGAAACTCATGCTTTACAATGGCCGCAACAGTACTGGCGTTTTGCATGTTGAAGCTTATTCCTCTCTCACTCTTTGCTCTAGAACCGCACGAGATTGCTGTAGTCTTTGTGGAATTCTACTCTCGATAGCGGTTTAGAGCTATGTTGGATGGTATCAAGAATAGTGTTTCTAGGTAAAGGTAAAGAATCTTCTCAACCTCGCTCGAACTCTTATGAATTTATAGATTGCCCATGATCAAAATAACGATGGGACGAAATGCCAGCATGAGCAGCCAGTCAAAGTGTATATGCCAAACACATGACTAGCTCGCTATCCCACTAGTGACCATCAACACTCGCCTAGGTATATAATCAATAGTGAGTGTTAACGCTTTAGTCTTCCGATAACCATCAGGTACAAGTTCGGCCACTCGCTGATCACTTTGCCCCCAACCGTAGCGGACGTTCATATTTGTCTTCACTACAGTTCCTTCAAGAAGCAAAGAGTCGCTAAACAATTACTGTCCGAGTTGCTATTGCCGTTAGTGTATTGTTTTTGGCATGATAAGCCCATGCCGGACGCAAAACTTATTTCATGGATCAGTGAGAAGTATAACGCAATTGCAGCGGATCTGGATGAACGTGCTCGTAGGCGATGGGCTGCCGCTGAGGCTCGTTCACTTGGCTGGGGCGGTATTGTTGCTGTAGAGGCCGCTACTGGTATCTCAGAACGTACGATTCGACGAGGTATTTACGAATTAGACGACCCATTGGCGGCAGCCGCCGGTCGACAACGCCGCGTCGGGGCAGGTCGAAAATCACGTGAAGCGGAACAGCCGAATCTGATTACCCACCTCAGAAAGCTTGTCGAATCGGGCACGCGTGGAGATCCCATGTCACCGATTCGGTGGACTTGCAAGAGCACCAAGGTATTGGCAGCCGAGCTTCAACGCCAAGGCTTTCAGATAAGCAGCGTCAAAATTGGGCAACTCCTGAAGCAGGACGGATATAGCCTACAGTCCAATCGAAAGACCATCGAAGGGAAGCAGCATACGGATCGAAATGCCCAATTCGAGTTCATTGCCAAGCGAGTCGCAAGCGAGCAAAGAAGAAGGCAGCCAACCGTTTCCATCGACACGAAGAAGAAGGAAATCATTGGGAATCATAAGAATGCAGGTAAAACGTATCGAAAACAAAAGGACCCATTGAGAGTCGAAACACATGACTTCGCAAAGGATAAGGCTGTTCCCTACGGTGTTTACGATATTGGTCAGAATGAAGCAGGGGTGACGGTCGGCATTAGTAGCGATACCGCAGAGTTTGCGGTCGCTGCGATTCGCCGATGGTGGAACAAGCTTGGCCGCAAGCGATACCCTCAAGCCACGCGACTGTTGATCACGGCCGATTGTGGTGGCAGCAACAGTCCCCGCACAAGATTGTGGCGAGTGGAATTGCAGAAGCTTGCGAACGCGACAAACACGATAGTGGAAATATGCCACTTCCCACCGGGCACGAGCAAATGGAACAAGATCGAGCACAAATTGTTTTGCCACATAACCCGCAATTGGCAGGGCGTTCCATTAGAATCCTATGAGGTTGTAGTGAACCTGATTAGCCGCACGAAGACAGAGAAGGGTCTGGAAGTGCACGCTTGGCTGGACGAAAAACAATACGTGAAAGGGCGCAAAGTCACGAACGCAGAGCTTGAAGAAGTATTAATCAAGCGAAATAAATTCCATGGCGAGTGGAATTACGAAATCCACCCCCAAAAAATATAAATCCGGTCTTTTAATGTTTAGCGATGCCTTAGCATCAGAGCTTGGTTGCGGATGCTGAAGGGTTCCTCGCTCCAGCCTTTTTTGCCAGATTGCGATCCCATCTTTATCCCAATACATCACCTTCACGCGATTGCGTCGAAGGTTGATGAACATGAATAGGCCACCGTTACGAACATCCATTGCAAGGTCGTTCTTGACGATCCCAAAGAGCCCGTCATAGCTCTTACGCATATCGACAGGTTCGCGATGCAAATAGATCTTGATTAAGGGTGAGATGCTGATCATCGAGCCACCAGCCACGCGTGTTGAAGGACGGTATCGAGCGCAGCCAAGGCATCGACCGGAACGGAAACTCGCGTCCCGTCGCTGACCCGTAAAACGACGAACTTCGCACTACTGCCTCGCACGACGACGGGCAAGAAAGCCGACGACACGACAAGGTCGGTGGATGGCTTCGAGTGACGGTTGGGTTCGAGCTTGCGTTGCCAGTAATGG
>Ga0082207_1000752_pt1 | contig 17495 bp, 15 predicted proteins | sample LakMenEpi10Aug09_FD_71540 | JGI IMG/M metagenome (GOLD analysis project Ga0082207, IMG submission 71540)
CAGGCGACGGTAGATCAGGGCGTAGGCCAGGACGAATCCGGCCAGCCCGGCCCAAGCGGCCTCGGGCATGCGCCAACACCAGGCACCCAGCAACGCGGGCCCGCTGGCGATGATCCACACGAAGGGCGACACGCTGGCGTTTTGCATCACGGTGGGCCAGTGCGCCAGTCGCTTACGGGCGATGCGGCACTTCACCAGCGAGTGAAGGTGCAGTCGATCGGGGTGCATGGCCGGGTGTGCACGCTTGATGCGTCGGGCCACGCTGAATACCACTTCGACCACAGGATAGGCGCAGGCCAGAAGCACGGCTGCCGGGCTCACGTCAGGATTTCGTTGCATCAACAGAACGGCCAGCCAAGCCAGCCAGAACCCCAGGACATACGCACCGCCATCGCCCATGAAGATCTTGCCGAATGGGAAATTGACCGCCAGGAATCCCACCACCACGGCGGCAGTGGTGAAGCACACGCCGGCCAGCGTGTGGTCGCCTGCCTGCACGGCCATGACGCCCAGGGCACACAGACAAATGATCACCAAGCCGCCGGCCAGTCCATTGAAGCCATCGACGATGTTGACTGCGTTGGCCACGCCCCCCACCGCGAAGGCCGTGAAGGCCACAGCCAGCGGCCACCAGGCTTGAAGCGCTGCATCGAACCAAGGCAGGCCCGTATGGTCGAGTGCCGTGTCGGTCATCAAGCTGGCCAATACCCCGCTGCCCATGGTGGCCAGAAGGCGCAGGCGCGGGCCGACGCGCTTGCTGAGGTCCTCGGCCACGCCGAACACGAAGGCGGGCAGGGAAGCCAGGAGCATCGGACCCAGCACCGGGTACCAATCGGCGGGCGCCACTGCATGCACCGTGACCATGCCGGTCATTAGGCCAAGGCCTCCTACGCGTGGCGTGGGGCGGGTGTGGAACTTCTGCACGCCCTGGGCATTGTCATGGGTGAAGCGCCCATGCCATCCCTGCGTCCACACCAGCACCCAACAGGCAAGGAAGGTAGCCACTGCGCCAGCCAAAAGCACGTTGCTCATCGGAACACCCGTGCCGAGGTGCGACCTGCCGTCGGTGCAGCCGTCAAACCGATCCCCGCTGATTCCACTGCCGCCATATCACCGCCAGCCCTTTGAGGCCATACAGGCACAGCAGGCAACCCAGGGTATCGCCGATCCACATCGAGGCAAAGGCCGGTTCTCGCCCCATGGAGGCGTAGAACGCCTGGTGCAAGGTGGTACTGAACAGCCCGAACAGTGCTGCCAGCTTCCACAACATCACAAAATTGAGATTCTCGAGATTGGGCTGAAGTCCCAGCCGCTGCACGGCCACAATGCGAGAGAGCACAGGGCCCGCTGCAGTCACACAGGCGCTGGACACCACCAGAGCCCAGCCGAAGGTGGGTTCCCGAGACGCCATCAGCAGGCTGGCCCCGAAGATCGCCACAGTGCCCTGTATCGGCAGCACCAGCACGTAACACATCCGTATGCCGGCGGGCAGATAGATCCAGTTCACGCCGGGCGTCACTTCAGTGGCGCGCAAGAGGTGCTCGTTGCCCAAGGCCAGGGCCACAAGAGCGGCCGTCATCGCAGCCGTGGTCAAGCCGGCCTTCAATGCCTTAGACAAACCGGGCCACATGAGGAATGAGGAAAGTGTGCGCGCGAACGGGGTCAGCCTCAGCGGCGGTCCACCGCCCGTTGCATCAAGTCGCTCATGCCATCGAAGTAGGCGGTTGCCTGAGATGTGGGCACCACATGTCGCACCCGTGCGTCGTGTGGGGCTGATTCGAAACTCAGCAAACCCTTGGCACGCAGCGATTTCAGCCTCCGCTGCACGGTGCTGGGGCTGGCCTCCGGCATCATGTTCATGGCGGCCAGCACGGTGACCGAATCGCCTCGTCCCCATCGTAGGCCCAGCTCCTGCATCACCCGTTCCTCCTGGGGGTCCAGCTTGATGCCAACCGGCAGAACCGAGATGGCGTGCATGAGGTTCAAGAAACGCACGAAGGCGTTGGGGGGCAGATAGTCGCTCATCCGACGATTCTACTCAGTCTGGTGATCAATTTGATCACTTAACGTAGCGAGTAGAACCAGCCGCCCAGCGCCACGATCACCCCGCGGCCCGCTCCCGTTCACGCAGGCGAAACCGCTGAATCTTGCCCGTAGCCGTTTTGGGGAGCTCGTTGACGAACTCGATGTAGCGCGGGTACTTGTAGGGTGCCAGGCGCTCCTTCACGAAGGCCTTGAGTTGGGGCTCGTCGGTGTGCTGGCCGGGCTTGAGCACCACGAAGGCCTTGGTCTTGGTCAGCCCGTCCTCGTCTTCCTTGCCGATCACGGCCGCTTCCAGGACGGCCGGGTGCTGCACGAGCGTGGCCTCCACCTCGAAGGGGCTCACGTAGATGCCGCTGACCTTGAGCATGTCGTCGCTGCGGCCGCTGTAGGTGTAGGTGCCATCAGGGTTGCGCACGTACTTGTCGCCGCTCTTGGTCCAGCCGCCCTGGAAGGTCTCGCGGCTCTTGTCGCGGTTGGCCCAGTACATCAGGGCTGAGGAGGGGCCCTTGATGTAGAGGTCGCCGGGCTCGCCATCGGGCACAGGGCCACCGTCTTCGGCGCGCAATTCGATCGCATAACCTGGCACCGGCCAGCCGGTGGTGCCGTAACGCACCCGGCCTGGCAGGTTGCTCAGGAAGATGTGCAGCATTTCCGTGGAGCCGATGCCGTCCACGATGTCCACGCCGAAATGGGCCTTGAAGCGCTCACCGATGTCTGCGGGCAGCGCCTCGCCGGCGGATGAGGCCATGCGCAGCGCCGTGTGTTGGCGACCGGGCAGTTGTGGGTGGGCCAGCATGCCGGCATAGCCGGTGGGGGCACCAAAAAAGACGGTGGGCTTGAGACCCGGGGCGCCGGCACCCCCCTCGGTCCAGCGTTTGAACACGGCATCCGGCGTGGGGCGGTCGGCCAGCAGCACGGTGGTCGCGCCCACCGTCAGCGGAAACGTCAAGGCGTTGCCCAGGCCATAGGCGAAGAACAGCTTGGCGGCGCTGAAGCACACATCGTGTTCGGTGAGTTGCAGCAGACGGCGGCCGTAAAGCTCACTGGTGAAGTAGGGGTTCGCGTGGGTGTGCACGGTTCCCTTGGGTCGGCCCGTGCTGCCGCTGGAGTACAGCCAGAAGCCGGGGTCGTCTGGGTGGGTCGCTGCGGCGCTGGCCGGCGCACGGTCGAACCATGATTTGAAGTCGCTGTAGGTGATGCCTGTTGCGCCGGTCGGATCCAGGGCCATCGAAGGGCGCGAGACCGCGACATGGCGCACTTCATGGTCGGCGGTCTGGGTTAGGGCTTGCTGCAGTGTGGGCAGAAGGGCGCCTGAGACCAGCGCGGCCTGCGCGCGGCTGTGCTGCAGCATGTAGGCGTAGTCGTCTGCGGTCAGTAGGGTGTTTACCGCTACCGGCACGGCGCCGGCGTGCATGGCGCCCAGAAAGGCCACCGGCCAGTCGGTGCAGTCCTGCATCAGCAGGAGCACGCGTTCCTCGCGGCGAATGCCGCTTTCGCGAAGACAGGCGCTGACGGACTGCACGCGCCGCGCCAGTTCGGCGTAGGACAAGGCTTCGGTGTCGTCCACAAAAGCGGGCTTGGTACCGCGCGCTGCGTTGATCGACAGTACATGCTCGGCAAAGTTGAAGCGCGGGGGGGGCGCGCTGACGTGGGCGGTGTCTGCCACGTTGGGGGTTGTCGGGCTCACGCTGGTCTCCTCGGGGCCGGTGGTGTCCGCTATTGCATGGGGCCCTCTCGTCGGTGGCCGTGAAGGCTCTTGTGTGTCCTTGACGCTTGGGCTTGTGTGGAAGCGGGATATGAAGTATTGTGCGTAAACGAACTTTATAACCATGTCCACCGCATGTCAAGCACTATATTGCATCAAGGGTCGCCCTTCGGAGAGGGGATGTCGGGTGCTGCCGACCGGGCAGCCGGGGCCGCGGAGTCGGCTGGCAAGAACCCCTTTCTGGCGGCCTTGGGCGAGCGTGTGCGGGCCCTGCGCTCGCGACGCGGCATGACACGCAAGGCGCTGGCCTCCCTAGCCGACGTATCCGAGCGCCACCTGGCCAATCTGGAGTACGGGGTCGGCAATGCCTCGATCCTGGTGCTTCATCAGGTGGCGCAGGCGCTGCAATGCTCGCTGGCCGAGCTCATCGGCGACGTGACCACCGCCAACCCCGAGTGGTTGCTGCTGCGGGAACTGCTCAGCGGCCGCGACGAAGCGGCCTTGCGCCGTGTCCGCGTGGCGGTCGGCGAGCTGCTGGGTACGGGGGGTGCGCATTCGCGCAGCTCCTGCATCGCCCTCATCGGATTGCGCGGTGCGGGCAAGTCCACGCTCGGGAACATGCTGGCCGAAGACCTGGGCTTCACCTTTGTCGAACTCAGTCGCGAGATCGAGAAGTTCGCCGGGTGCAGCATCGCCGAGATCCAGGGGCTTTATGGCCAGAATGCCTACCGGCGCTACGAGCGTCGCGCCCTGGAGGAGGCTATCCAGATCTATCCCGAGGCGGTGATCGCCACGCCCGGTGGCCTGGTCAGTGACGCGGCCACCTTCAACCTCCTCCTGTCGCACTGCACCACGGTGTGGCTGCAGGCCGAGCCCGAAGACCACATGACGCGCGTGATCGCGCAAGGTGACATGCGGCCAATGTCGGCCAGCAAGGAGGCGATGGAGGACCTGCGTGGCATCCTCGCTGGGCGCGCCGCCTTTTATGGCAAGGCCGAGTTTGCCCTGAACACCTCGGCGCAGCCTCTTGATGCCACGTTCGCGCGCCTGCGCGAGTTGATGCGAGGGGCCCTCGGATTGCCGATTTGAGCCCCTTGGTGAAATGCATAAAAATGCATGCTCTGGGTGTTGACGGGGGAATTAAAGTGCATTAAAGTTCGTTCCATGCCGGGTAAATGCACTCCGATGCATCTTCAACCGGCACCCGAACCTGAAGCCACCGAACACCGAGCGAGGAGACCGACATGAGCCAAGACCAACGCGTCAACTACGAAACCCACCCCAGCCAGTACCGCCACTGGAAGCTGAGCTTCGACGGCCAGGTGGCCACACTGGCCGCCGACTTCGATGAGAACGCCGGCCTGCGTCCGGGCTACAAGCTCAAGCTCAACAGCTACGACCTCGGCGTGGACATCGAGCTCAATGACGCCATCAACCGCATCCGCTTCGAGCATCCCGAAGTGCGTACCGTGGTCGTGACCTCGGGCAAGGACAAGGTGTTCTGCTCGGGCGCCAACATCTTCATGCTGGGCGTGTCCAGCCACGGCTGGAAAGTGAACTTCTGCAAGTTCACCAACGAAACTCGCAACGGTCTTGAGGATTCCAGCCGGTTCAGCGGCCTGAAGTTCTTGGCTGCGGTCAATGGCGCCTGCGCCGGCGGCGGCTATGAGCTGGCCCTGGCCTGCGACGAGATCATCTTGATTGACGACCGGTCCAGCGCGGTGAGCTTGCCCGAAGTGCCGCTGTTGGGCGTGTTGCCGGGCACGGGCGGCCTGACCCGCGTGACCGACAAGCGCAAGGTGCGGCACGACCTGGCCGATATCTTCTGCACGACCAACGAAGGTGTGCGAGGCCAAAAGGCCAAGGATTGGCGTCTGGTGGATGAGATCGCCAAGCCCGCTGTGTTCGCCGCGCGCGTTCAGGAGCGTGCACGGGAACTGGCCGCCCAGAGCGACCGCCCCGTCGGCGCCAAGGGCGTGACCCTGACGCCGCTGAACCGCAGCGTCGAAGCCGATCGGCTGGTGTATGGCAACGTCACGGTCGACATCGACCGCGCCAAGCGCGTGGCCACCTTCACGGTGAAGGCGCCCAGCGGTGCGCAGCCCACGGACGTGGCGGGCATCGAAGCCGCCGGTTCGAACTGGTACCCCTTGGTGCTGGCGCGTGAGCTGGAAGACGCCATTCTCAACATGCGCACCAACGAGTTGGACATCGGCACCTGGCTGATCAAGACACAAGGCGAATCCGCCGCCGTGTTGGCCATGGATGCGGTGTTGGCGGCCAACCAATCGCATTGGTTCGTCCGTGAGACCACCGGCCTGCTGCGCCGCACCCTGTCGCGCCTGGATGTGTCATCCCGCAGCCTCTTCGCCTTGGTGGAGGAGGGTTCATGCTTCGCCGGCACCTTCCTTGAGTTGGCCCTGGCCTGCGACCGCATCTATCACCTGGCCCTGCCTGATTCTCCCGAGAAGGCTCCGATGCTGACGGTGGGCGAGCTGAACTTCGGCACCTACCCGATGGCCACCGACGAGAGCCGCCTGCAGCGCCGCTTCTACAACGAGCAGCCGGCCATGGAGGCCGTGCGCGCCGTGGTCGGCCAGCCCCTGGATGCCGATGCCGCTTTCAAACTGGGCCTGAACACCAGCAACCCCGACGACATCGACTGGGCCGATGAGGTTCGCATCGCCATCGAAGAGCGCGTGGCCATGAGCCCTGACGCCCTGACCGGCATGGAAGCCAATCTGCGCTTCAACGGCAAGGAAAACATGGTCACCCGCGTCTTCGGTCGCCTGACCGCTTGGCAGAACTGGATCTTCCAGCGCCCCAACGCCGTGGGCGAGAAGGGCGCCTTGAAGGTCTACGGCAAGGGCGACAAGGCGGCCTTCGATTTCAACCGGGTCTGATGGCTTTGCGGGACAGACCGATGGAGCAAAGCGACTGAGCGCTGTCCCCAACTGCCCAACTGATTAACTTTCTGGAGCAACAACATGACCACCGGCATCAACTACAGCGAGAAGATCCCCAACAACGTCAACCTCAGCGAGGACCGCACCCTGCAGCGCGCGCTCGAAGGCTGGCAGCCCAACTTCATCAACTGGTGGGACGACATGGGCCCCGAGGGCTCGACCGACATGGACGTCTACCTGCGCACGGCGGTATCGGTGGACCCGCAGGGCTGGGCCCAGTTCGGTCACGTGAAGATGCGCGACTACCGTTGGGGCATCTTCCTCAATCCTGGTGAAGCCAATCGCAAGATCCATTTTGGTGATCACCTGGGCGAGAACGCCTGGAATGACGTGCCCGGCGAGTACCGCGCCAACCTGCGTCGCATCATCGTCACGCAGGGCGACACCGAGCCCGCCTCGGTTGAGCAGCAGCGCCACCTGGGCCTGACCGCGCCCAGCATGTACGACCTGCGCAACCTCTTCCAAATCAATGTGGAGGAAGGCCGCCACCTGTGGGCCATGGTCTACCTGCTGCACAAGCACTTCGGTCGCGATGGCCGTGAAGAGGCCGAAGCCCTGCTCGAGCGTCGCTCGGGACAGGAGGACAACCCCCGTATCCTGGAGGCCTTCAACGAAGAGACACCCGACTGGCTGTCGTTCTTCATGTTCACCTATTTCACCGATCGCGACGGCAAGTTCCAACTGTGCGCGCTGGCTGAAAGCGCCTTCGATCCGCTGGCCCGTACCACCAAGTTCATGCTGACCGAGGAAGCGCATCACATGTTCGTGGGCGAGTCGGGTGTGGGTCGCGTCATCAGCCGCACCTGCCAGGCGATGAATGAGCTCAAGACCGATGACCCCAAGAAGCTGCGCGAGGCCGGCGTCATCGACCTGCCCACCATCCAGCGCTACCTGAACTTCCACTTCTCGGTGACCATCGACCTGTTCGGTGCCGACGAGTCGTCCAACGCGGCCACTTTCTACAGCACCGGCCTGAAGGGCCGCTACGAAGAGGGCAAGCGCACCGACGACCATCAGCTGCGCGGCCAGACCTACCGCGTGCTGGAGGTCAAGAACGGACAGCTGGTGGAGAAGGAGGTGCCGATGCTCAACGCGCTCAATGAAGTGCTGCGCGACGACTACATCAAGGACTCGATCGCCGGTGTGGAGCGCTGGAACAAGATCATCGAGAAGGCTGGCATTCCCTTCCGACTGAAGGCGCCGCACAAGGCGTTCCACCGCAACATCGGCGCGCTGTCCCAGGTCAAGGTATCCCCCGATGGTCGTGTGGTGAGCGAGGCCGAGTGGGCGATGAATGTGGACAGCTGGCTGCCCTCGGCCACGGACCGTGCCTTTGTGGCCAGCCTGATGGGCCGCTGCGTCGAGCCCGGCAAGTTCGCCAACTGGATTGCGCCGCCCGTCATGGGCATCAACCGCCAGCCGGTGGACTTCGAATACGTGCGCTTCAACTGAAGCCTGCGGGCCCCTGTTTCGCAAGCGCCTCTGGCAGCCCAACAAAGCGAATCTGAATTCCCTGACCCGCCATGGGTTCGTTGGGCACAACAAGACAGGAGACCGCCATGGACATGGCCGACACCGCCGTCATCAAGCAGCACCTGATCGATCCGGAAATCTGCATCCGTTGCAACACTTGCGAGGCCACATGCCCGGTGGGTGCCATCACCCATGACGCCCGCAACTATGTGGTGGATGCCGACAAGTGCAACCTGTGCATGGCCTGTGTGCCACCGTGCCCCACGGGTTCGATCGACAACTGGCGCAACATGCCGCGCGTCAAGGCCTATTCGGTTGACGAGCAGTTGACATGGGACGAACTGCCCGGTGAACTGAGCGAAGTCGAGTTGCAGGCTGCGGGCGCCAGTGCGCAAGCCGTGGCCGTTGCCATCGAAGCCAAGACGGCAGAACCCAAGGTCGACCCTGCACAGCAAGGTGGCTTCAACAGCGCTCAGTACGGTGCCACGGTTGCGCCATGGTCGGCGGCACACCCCTACACCAATCTCTATGGCCCGTCTGCCAAGAGTTCGGCTGCTGAGAAGACCGTCACGGCCACCGTCACCGGCAATGTGCGGGTAACCGAGGTCGGCCGGGACTACGACACGCACCACATCGTGCTTGACTTCGGTGCCATGCCGTTTCCGGTACTCGAAGGTCAGTCCATCGGCATCATCCCGCCGGGCCTGGATGAGCGGGGTAAGCCGCATCACGCTCGTCAGTACTCGATCGCCTCGCCGCGCAACGGTGAGCGGCCCGGCTACAACAACCTGTCGCTGACCATCAAGCGCGTGCTGGAGGACCACCAGGGCAATCCGGTGCGCGGCGTGGGCAGCAACTACATGTGCGACCTTCAGGTGGGCGATCAGGTTCAGGTGATCGGACCGTTCGGCTCGAGCTTCCTGATGCCCAATCATCCCAAGAGCCACATCGTGATGATCTGCACCGGCACGGGAAGCGCACCGATGCGGGCGATGACGGAGTGGCGTCGGCGCCTGCGTGCCTCGGGCCGCTTCGAGGGCGGCAAGCTGATGCTGTTCTTCGGTGCGCGGTCGAAGGAGGAGCTGCCGTACTTTGGACCGTTGCAGTCACTGCCCCACGACTTCATCGACATCAACCTGGCCTTCAGTCGCACGCCGGGGCAGCCCAAGAAGTATGTGCAGGATGCGATGCGCGAACGCGCGGCCGATCTGGCCAAGCTGCTGGCCGACCCGAACGCCTACTTCTATGTGTGTGGCCTCAAGGCGATGGAAGAAGGCGTGGTGCTGGCCCTGCACGACGTGGCCAAGGCCGCCGGACTGGATTGGGATGCCGTGGGTGCCGAGTTGAAGAAGCAGGGGCGTCTGCACCTGGAGACGTACTGAGGGACGCAAGTCTCGTCGGAGTCGAAACAAGAGCGGGTTGAGGGCTGCATGGATTTGAGTTCAAAGAGCGTGCTGGTGGTGGGCGCCGGCATCATGGGTGCGGGCATCGCGCAGGTGGCCGCGCAGTCCATGCGGGTGGCCGGTCAACAGGTTTTCCTGCACGACACACGCGAGACAGCCGCTGCCGATGCCAAGGCCAAATTGGCGACCACGCTGCAGGGCCTGGTTTCCAAGGGCAAGCTCAGTGCCGAGTCCTGTGAGGCGGCACTGGCCCGCATCGTGCCGATTGCCTCGCTCGCAGGCCTACCGGCTGACAGCGCCTTGGGCCTGGTGGTCGAGGCCATCGTCGAGAACCTGCAGGTCAAGAGATCCCTGTTCAGGGACCTGGAAAGCCTGGTGGCCGAGGATTGTGTGCTGGCCACCAACACCTCATCGATTTCGGTGACGGCCATTGCCAACGGACTCCAGCGCCCGGAACGCCTGGTGGGCATGCACTTCTTCAACCCCGTGCCGCTGATGAAGTTGGTGGAGGTGGTCTCAGGCCTGCACACCGACCCATCCGTGGCGAAGGCCATCTTCGATCTGAGCCTGATTTGGGGCAAGGTGCCGGTACATGCCAAGAGCACGCCGGGCTTCATCGTCAACCGTATCGCCCGGCCCTATTACGCCGAGACGCTGGCGCTGTTGCAGGAGCAGGTGGCGGCACCCGAGGTGCTGGACGCTTGCCTCAAGGCGGTGGGCTTTCGTATGGGACCCTGCGAGCTGATGGACCTGATTGGCCACGACACGAATTTCGCGGTCACGAACTCCGTCTACGAGGCGAACTTCTACGACAAGCGATACATGCCTTCGCTGGTGCAGCGCGAACTGGTCGATGGCGGCATGCTGGGCCGCAAGAGCGGTCGCGGCTTCTACCGTTACCCCCAGGGCGTGCCGGCCTTGCCGACGGTGAAGGTGCAGTCGATGGCGGCGTCGGCCGCTGCGCGAGCGGTCGCAGATGATCGTCACGGCGGCGTGGTGGTGCAGGGCGTGCACATCGTGCCCACCGATGGGCGCACAGCCCGCGAACTGGCGCGTGATTTGGGTACGAGCGGCGTGGTGGTGCACGACCGCTTGATGGGTGCAGCCGCAGCGGGTGCAGCCAACCGCGCCGCCGAGGCGCGCGCACCTGCGCTTGCCTATGCGGCCGCGCCTGGGCTGAGCGCCGAACAACGCGCAGTGGCCGTGGCGCACCTGCTGAGTTTGGGTCTGGAGCCCCATGAAGTGGGGGACACGCCGGGGCTGGTGGTGGCGCGTACCGTGGCGATGCTGATCAATGAGGCATCTGACGCCGTTCACCAAGGGGTGTGTACGCCCGAGGGTGCCGATGCGGCCATGAAGCTGGGCGTCAACTACCCGGCCGGGCCCTTCGAGTGGCTGCAGGCCTGGAGCGTGGAGGGCGTGGTGTCATTGCTGGACCGGCTCGATGCGCATTACCGCGGCGAGCGCTATCGGGTAAGCCCACGCCTGCGGCGCTAGAACCAGCACCACACACCCAGACACCAGCCAAAGGCGATTTGGGCCAACAGGTCCAGCAGCAGGCCCAGGGTCAGCACGGGTAGCAGGAACACCGCAAAAATGAGCGCCCAGCCGGCTGGCGTGAGTCGCTCACCGGGCAGGCGCCAACCCATGACCGAGCCCTTGCGGCTTTCGTCGTCGGTCTTCGCGGCTGACTTCATGTTTCGAGTGTAATTCGGGGCATGCACGCGCACTGGAACCTGGACGACCGACACCGCTGGGAGGCCTTCAGCGATGAGGCCTTGGCTGGCCTTCAGCAAAGCTGGGCCTATGGGCAGGCCATGCAGGCGCTTGGCGTGCCCTGCCTGCGGGTGGTCATCACACAAGACAGTTCACCCAAATCGCCTTGGCTGGCGGCCGCGCAGTTCATCGTGCAGCGCCTGCCCTGGTTCGTTCGCTTCGGTTTTTGCCAGGCCGGTCCGATGTGGGCGGTCAACACCCCCGCGGCGGTGCAGCGGGAAGCCCTTGAATGGATGCGGCGCACGGTGCCGCTTCGTCGCCCCCGCATGGCGCTGTTCAGTCCGGCGGTGGATTCCGGCACGGCTCATGCCCTCAGCCACCGCCTTCAACTGGCCACCGGCCGCTCCACTGTTCTGCTGGACCTCAAGCGGCCTGAGACCGAGCGACGCGCCGCGATCGAGCAGCGTTGGCGCAACCGTTTGAATGCGGCTGAGCGCAGTCCCTTGAAGTTGCGCGTGTGTGGCAGCAAGTCCAGCGACTATGAGTGGCTGATCCAGGCCGAGGCCGCCCAACGCCGCGAACGCCGCTACCTGAGTCTGCCGTCTGGCTTCGTGTCGGCATTCCAATCGGCCAATCGCAAACCTTCGCAGGCCCTGCTGACGCTGGCGGCCGAGCTGAAGCACCAGCCATGCGCGGGCATGCTGTTCCTGGTGCATGGCAGCACGGCCACCTATCACCTCGGTTGGGCCGATGACACCGGTCGTGAAAACAGTGCGCACAACCTGCTGCTGTGGCAAGCCTGCGGCTTGCTGGCTGAGCGAGGCGTGCAGCAGCTGGACCTGGGCGGCGTCAACACCCAAAGCAATCCCGGCCTGGCCCGCTTCAAGCTGGGTGCCGGTGGAAGGGTGGTGACGTGGGCGGGGACATACTGGTGAGCCGACCTGGAGTGCAGCGATGCATGGTCTGACGAACACAAGCCCCGTGGAGGCCGCCGATGCCGTTGTCATCGGCGCAGGCGTTGTCGGCTTGGCGGTGGCCCGCGCCTTGGCCATGGTCGGGCGCGAGGTGCTGATCCTGGAATCGCAATCGTCCTTCGGCACTGGCGTGAGCTCCCGCAACAGCGAGGTCATCCACGCCGGGCTGTACTACCCAACGGGGACGCTCAAGGCCGAACTGTGTGTGCGTGGCCGGGCCATGCTGCTTGAATTCGCACGTACCTTTGGCGTGCCGCACCGGGTGACGGGCAAGCTGGTGGTGGCCACCGAGCACCCGGAGGTGCCAGCCATCGAGCGCCTGTGGGCACAGGCAATGGCCAACGGTGTGAATGAGGCCGAGTTGATCGACGGCGCAGCGGCCCGCGCAAAGGAGCCCGCCCTGCAGGCCGTGGCGGCCTTGCACTCACCGGGCACCGGGATCATCGACAGCCATGCCCTGATGACCGCCATCCTGGGTCAGGCACAGGCGCACGGGGCCCAGCTTGCGCTGTGCAGCCCCGTCCTGGGCGGTGCCGTGCAGCCCGATGGGACGGTGATTTTGCACGTGGGCGGCGACGAACCCATGCACCTGCAGGCCCGCTCGGTGGTCAATGCGGCAGGCCTGTGCGCGCCGGCTGTCGCCAGCCGTATCCAGGGAGTGCCGGCCAACTCGGTGCCGTCTGCGCACTTCTGCAAGGGACATTACTTCAGCCTGCAGGGCCGTGCGCCGTTTTCCCGTCTGGTGTACCCGGTACACACCGCAGCAGGCCTGGGGACGCACTTGACACTGGACCTGGGTGGGCAGGCACGCTTCGGTCCGGATGTGGAGTGGTTGAGCGCCACGGCGGATGGGTTGTCGGCCGTGGTACCGGACGAACTGCCGCTGGACTACGCGGTGGACGAGCGTCGCGCGGCGGCCTTCGAGCAAGACATACGCCGCTATTGGCCCGGATTGCCCGCAGGCGCGCTGTTGCCCGCCTACACCGGTGTTCGCCCCAAGGTCGTGGGGTCAGGTGAGCCGGCCGCCGACTTCATCATCAGTGGCCCGCAGCAGCACGGCCAGCAGGCCTGGGTGGGCTTGTATGGCATCGAGTCGCCTGGACTGACTTCGTGTTTGGCCATCGCGGAGGAGGTGAGAAACCGCTTGCGCTGAGACGGTGCGCGTGCACCGTACTTGATCGAGCGCAGCCCAGGTGGCTGAAGTCTCCCCGACGATTGGGCTTCCTTCACCAGACCACGAGGAGCTCAAGCATGAGATGGGGACAAGCAGGCGCACGCGCCGGTGCGGTCAAGCGGCGGACCTGGAGCGCGGCAGGGGCGGTTGCGCTGTGTCTGTCCGCTCCGCTGGCCGGACAGGCGCAGACGATGGCCTTCGACCAAGCGAGAACGTTTTCGGTAGGCTTGGCCGGCTCGGCCACGCACTGGCGCGCCGGTTGCCTGGGCACCACCGTTTGTGACCGCAACGACTCGGGTTGGCGTCTCACCGGCGCGTGGCAATTCGCCCCACAGGGTGCGTTGGAACTGGTGGCGGCCGATCAGGGGCGTGTGCGGTCCGAGGGCTTGGGCGACAGTGGCCTGCGCACGAGCGAGCTGCGCATGCGTGGTGCGGGCGTGAACCTGGCGTGGCTGCTGCCGCTGACACCTGATTGGCTGTTCACCGCACGCGCCGGCGCCATCGGCAACCGTGCGCGCTTCATCGAAACCGCCAGCCCCGGTGTGTCCCCAGAAGAGTCTTCCCGCACCCGAACCGACCCCATGTTGGGACTGGGACTTTCGTGGCGTCTGTCGCCCGCCGTGTCGGTGGATGGACGCCTGGACTGGACCAGTACCCGCGTGGCGCCGTCATCCCAGAGCCTGATCGGGCCTGGCAGCACGCCTTCTCATCAGTGGGGTTTGGGTCTGACGGCGTACTTCTGAGACGGCGTCATGGACTTTGTTGTTCCATCGCCTGTACCAACTGCCTCATGTCAGTGGGTTGAGCCGTAGCGGAATGCCCGGCACGGGATGCGTCATGGGCGCGTGTCGCCATTGGGGTTGGGCGCCCGCTGGCAGCGACAACACGGCGCGCCGGAGCACTTCGCCCAACACGAGGCGCATCTGGGCGTCCGCCAGGTGCAGGCCCAGGCACAGGTGCGCACCGCCACCGAAGGGGGCCCAGGCGTAGGGATGTCGCGCCTGGGCCTTTTCGAATCGCTGCGGTCGGAAGGTGTCGGGGAGGTCCCACCATTGGATATCGCGCTGCACATGCAGGGGCACCAGGGTGAGCAGCGCGCCCTGCGGCAGCTTGACGCCCTCAACCTCCACGTCGCGCAGGGTTTGCCTTTGCAGGAAGGCCACCGGTGGGTGCAGCCGCAGGACCTCGCGGATCACCTGGCCCATTTGAGTGCGCGCCGCCAGGCGTGCCATGACATCGGTGCCATCCGCATTGAGGGAGGGGGATTCGGCGGCGAGCTCCTCTCGCAAGCGCACCTGCCACTCGGGGTGCTGGGCCAGGAACACCAAGGCCGACGTCAGGGCGCTGGCGGTGGTGTCGTGCGCGGCCATCATCAGGAAGACGAGGTGGTCGACGATTTCTTCGTCGCGCAGTTGATGCCCGTCTTCATCCCGGGCACCGGCAAGCTGGCTGAGCAGGTCGGGCCCGGGTTGTGCGCGGCGCTGGTGCGTCAGGCTCAGCAGTTGAGCCACCAGGCGTGTTCGGGCCCGAAGGCCGCGCGCGTAGCGGCGACCGATCCAGGGAAGGCGTATCAGTGCCGTGGAGGCTTCCACCAATTCGCCGAAGTCTCTTTCGGCGCGTCGTACCTCAGCGCCATCCTGCAGGGCCAGCAACAGGTCAGCGGCCCTTGACAAGGCCAGGTGCCTCATGGCCGGAAGGCCGAGGCCCGGCAACTGGCCCGCCTGCAGCCATTGCGTCACGGTGGATCGGACCGGTTCGACCATGCGCTGCAGGTAGCCCTGGAGCGCCTCGCGCTTCATCGACGGCAACAGCAGCCGCCGATGGTGGCGGTGCTCCTCACCGTCGCGCAGCAGCAGGCCCCGTGGAAACAGATCACCCATGAGGGACGCCCAGCCTCCCTTGGCGCTGAAGACGCGTTCGCGGTCCAGCAGAACAGTCTCCAAGGCGCCCGCGCTCAACAGCAGCACCTGTGGCTGCCCGCCGATGACACTTCGGGCCACCGGTCCGAGCTGACCGTGGACGGCGCGGGTGAACGCCAGGGGACGGCGAAGGATCTGGAAGTCGGCCCAAAAGGGTGCGCCGCCGGCAGTCGGCAGGTGCGACAGGGCGCGCCATCCCGCACGGTTAAATGTGCCGCCGACAGGAAAGGGCCGCAGCGGCTCAGACAAGGCGCATGGGTACGGCTTCTGGATTGGAAGATGTCATCCACCGGTCCTTCGCAGGAGGTCCGAGATCTCTCGCGCCGCGTGCAGCAAGGCCGGCAAGGCCTGGTCCAGCAGGGCTTGTCGCGGTGCATTGGAGTGTGTGCTGATGTTCAGGGCCGCCGCCACCCGCCCGTTTCGGTCCTCGATGGGCGCGGCCAATGAGGTCAAACCCGGCTCCAGTTCATCGGCCACCAGGCACCACCCTTGCTCGCGCGCCTGTTCGATGGCCTTCATCACCGCATCGGGTTCGGTGAGCGTGACTGGGGTGCGGCACGGCAAAGGGTCGGTGCCCAACACCGCGCGGCGCTCCTGTTCACCCAAGCCCCCCAGCAGCACCCGACCCATCGATGTGCAGTAAGCCGGCAGTCGGCTGCCCACACCCAAGTTGATGCTCATGATCTTGCGGGCGGGCACGCGCAACAGGTAGACGATTTCGGCGCCGTCCAGCACCGCCATCGAGCAGCTCTCCTGCGCCGTCTGTGCCAGCCGCTGCATGACCGGTTCGGCCAAGTGCCACAGGGGCTGGGAACTGAGGTAGGCAAAACCCAATTCCAGGATGCGCGGGGTGAGCTTGAACTGGCGCCCGTGTGCTTGCACATAGCCCTGGCCCTCCAGCGTCAGCAGGATGCGCCGTGCACCGGCGCGTGTGAGCCCGGTTCGGGCGGCGACCTCCGTCAGGGTTTGCGCCGGGTGGGTCGCATTGAAGCTGCGAATGACCTGCAGCCCGCGCGCGAAGGACTGCACGTGGCGGTCGGAGGGGCGCGGTGTGACAGGCTCGATCATCCGGGAATTATGCGGGGGCAGCCGGCTCTGTCACAGGGATTCGGTACCATTTCACGCTGCGCCGGGCTGGGCCTGGCATCAATACGGAGCGAAGAACATGGGCATGGACGTGGTGGATTTCGAGATCAAGGGTTCGGAGATGCAGCTCGTGGAGGTCGAACTCGACCCCGGCGAGGCCGCTGTGGGCGAAGCCGGGAGCATGATGTTCATGGAAGAGGGTATCGCCATGGACACCGTGTTCGGTGACGGCAACCAGCAGCAGACCGGCTTCTTTGGCAAGCTGCTCGGGGCGGGAAAGCGCCTGATCACGGGCGAGTCTTTGTTCACCACGGTCTACACCAACCAGGCCACGGTCAAGCGCCGGGTGGCCTTCGCCGCGCCCTACCCGGGCAAGATCCTGCCGATGGACCTCAAGCAGCATGGCGGCATGCTCATCTGCCAGAAGGACTCCTTTCTGTGTGCCGCTCGGGGCGTGTCCCTGGGCATCCACTTCCAACAGAAGATGTCAGTGGGATTCTTCGGCGGTGAAGGCTTCATCATGCAGCGCTTGGAGGGCGATGGCCTGGCCTTCGTGCATGCCGGTGGAACCGTGGTCCGCCGTGAGCTGCAGCCTGGCCAGACACTGATGATCGACACCGGTTGCGTGGTGGCCTACACGCCCAATGTGAACTTCGAGATCCAGTACGTGGGCAAGATCAAGACCGCGCTGTTCGGTGGCGAGGGCCTGTTCTTCGCCAAGATGACTGGCCCCGGCACCGTGTGGCTGCAGAGCATTCCCTTCTCGCGCCTGGCCTCGCGCATCTTCGCGGCTGCGCCGCAGATGGGCGGCTCCAAGGAGCAGGGATCCGTCCTGGGCGCCGTGGCCGGCGGCGCCGTGCTGGGCGGGATCTTCGGTGATGACGAGTGAGTGCAGCCGCCGGATGGTGGATTTGAACCAACGTCGCGACCTGCTGAAGTCCGGGGCGGCTGCCATCGTGGCCGCCACGCCATTTGCCGTGGCGGCCGCGCCCGCCGCGCCCGCGGGGACCACCGCCGCGGCGCCGCCGATCTTCGG
>Ga0082207_1000755_pt1 | contig 17402 bp, 10 predicted proteins | sample LakMenEpi10Aug09_FD_71540 | JGI IMG/M metagenome (GOLD analysis project Ga0082207, IMG submission 71540)
GACCAGCCAGCGCGTGCGGGGCGGTGGCGGGATGTGGGGGGCGACACTCTACTGCGTTTTGCCCCCGCTAGCGCTCCTCCCCCGCCGTTATCGTTGGTCCGGTCGCGATCGGCTCGATGGCTGGGACACCCTGTTGCCGATCGCCCTCCTCGCCGCACTCGGAAGTTTCGGAGCGGGGTACGCGCTGCGGATGGCGACCACGACCGCTGGATCGACAATTTCAGATCAGCACGTCGTCGCCGCAGGGGAACCGCATCGCTCCGGCGACAAATCAGCGCGAATTGACGACCGATCGATTCCGCGGCACGGGCAGGCAACCGCACCGGGTGACGCGGTCGGAGGTCTCTATTGGTGGTTAACGGTCTTGGTCCCCGGCTATTCCGGATTCCGGTATCCGGCGAAGTGGCTCTCGCTTGCGGCCTTGGGCGTCGCGATCGCCGCGGCCCGAGAATTTGGGGGGTGGTCGCCTGGGCGGCGGGCGGGTTGGGTTACTGATCTGATCGGTTGGGCGGTTGTCGCAACGGCGATTGCCGCGGCGATCGTGATCGCATTGACGCGATACCGCCTTGCGGCCGCCGGGGCATCGATGCCCGCCGATCCGATCTGGGGACCGCTGGACATCGACCGAGCGATCAGCGACCTGATGTTATCGCTCGCTTGTGTCCTGGCCGTAGCGGTGCTGGGGACATTGTCGCTGGGCCGTGATCCGGTCGCGTCGAACGGGCCATCTCGACATGCCCTTATCGCGATGCCTTTACTCCTCTGCGGCATCGACTTGACGATCGCGGCTTGGCCGACGGTTGCGACCGTCGACAGGGTTCAAGAGCGGCGCGCCTCGCAAGTCCTCGACGCGAGCGCGACAACTCACCCCGCGTCACGAATATCCGGTAGCGGCGCCAGCGTCCGTGACTCCCTTCCCCCGCGAGCGGTGCGGTTCGCGGATCGGGGTTGGCCTACGGCGTTCGCACGAACCCCATCTTCGGGTCGGCAACGTTTGCAGGATGCCGAAATGTCGATGCGTGCATTCGGCTTCGGCCGATGGCACCTGACTCAAGGTCATGGCGTCGTGAACCCGATGTTGTCGCTCCCGGGTCGCCGCATGGCGACTTTTTGGGAAGCGGCCAACGGGATAGCGCGCGAATCGGATGGGGCAGGGCAGGCCAGTTTTTGGGGGGCGATCCTGCGCTGGCTCGCGGCCGACACGATCCGAACCAACGCCGAATCACCGCCGCGCGACGTGGTGGGTAGCGAGGCCAAAATCGCTTGGCACGGCGAGTGGCAACGGATCGAACCACAACGCGATGTCGACGTTGTGTCGATGCGACAACGGCTGAAGGAAATCGCTTCGGGTTCCGCAACCGCGGCCCGCATCCTCGTCGAATGTGGCCTTGAAGGGTTCGACCCGATCGAAAGTTCCGCGTTGGTTCCTGGAGCAGAATCGGTAAAGGTCGAAGTCCTCGAAGCCGCCCGTGACCTTTGGCGTGTTCGCGTGACGTCGGGGCGACCGGGCCTAGTGGTTTGGAAATACTTCCAAGACGGGAACCTCAAAGGGTCGCTGATCGCTCAGAGAGATCAACTCCCGGGCGTGGCCCATCCGACCGAAGTCTACCGCTGCGACCACCTCTTTTGCGGCGTCTTCGTACCGGCGGGCGATCACTTGGTCGAAGTGCGTTATGAACCTCGCTGGCTGTCGCCAGCGATCTTCGCTTGGGGCTTGGCGTGGCTGGCCGTCACACTGGGCTGCATCGGCCGGGGTTGCCCTTCACTGTGGGTGGCGACGTACCGATCGAACTCTGCCAACATCCTCAGGTAGATCGGCCCGGGGCGGCCTTCGGCGATCCGCGCCCCGTCGACCCGGTCGGCAAACCACAACCCGTTGTCGGTCCCCATCAGCCAGACTTCGTCGGCATTTCTCAACTCGGCGGGGAAGATGGTTTCGTGTTTCCAGGTCAACCCGAGCTTGTCTGCCAATTGACGCACAACCCCCTGGGTGACACCCGGTAAGACCTGCGACGCGGTCGGCGAGTAAACCTTGCCGTCACGCACGATGACCACGTTCGCGATCGAAGTGTCGGTGATGGAACCGTCCTCATCGATCAGCACACCCAGCGCGCCAGGGGTCAATTGTCGCGCCGCCATGTCAGCGGCGAAATAATGCAAGCGACAGCGGACTTTGATGTCCCGCGGCCAGCAACGGGCCGATGGTTGCTGCACATCGGTGATCACCAAAGGCTCACCCTTCAGACGACGCTTCCGGGTCGCGGCGGGGTCGAGCGGGTTGAGGTGGATGATATGTGTCGGTTTCGAACGCGGCCGATCGATGCGGCCGGGTGTCGCCAACATCGTGATCCCGAAATCACCCACCGACGCGCACCAATCCCGATTCCGATCGATCACTCGCTGGATCGATGCGGCGGCGACCAGGGGATCGGTCGGCAGCAAGATCTTGAGGTGCTCCAGCGTCCTCCGCCAGCGCGCCAGGTAGTCGGGCAACTCGAAGACCCTTCCGCCGTAAGTACGCAACCGCTCGACCGCGATCGCACCCTGTCGAACGCCGATGTCCTGAACGGGAATCGCCAGGGCGGAGATCGATACCCACTCCTCGCCCCCTTGATCCACCCAGGCGAGTGTCTCAGTCGAATCGCTCATCGCGTGTGCCTCGGTAGCGTGACCGAGTTCGTATGGGAAGCCTTTTCTTCGCCGAGCGTGATCACTCGGAACCCAGAAATAGCATATCCGAAAAGAGGGCGGCGATCGAAGCCCCGGCGTTGCATGACCGGTTGTAATACTCCTTTTCGCTGTGGATCAGCCCCATCGCGGAAGCGCAATTGCGGGCGGTCATCGCGATGGGGGCACCATCGACACCGCTGGGCGGACGGCGGGGCCCGATAAACCCCAGCGCGGGGGTCAACGAACCCGGCTCGATCAACCTATACCGCTTCAAAACGGCGTCGCGACTGTTGTAGAAGACGGCCAATCTACCGATATTGTGGCCGGCCAACCCATGGTGCTGCCCTTCGTCCAGCCAACGCGCCTCCAAGGCAGGGGCCAGGAGCGCGACCGGCAGGTTGGCACCCCGGACCGGGTCGCCACCGAGCTGTCGCCCGCCGAGAACCCCACCGGCCCACGCGTGCAGCGCCCCGGTCGTCACGCGGGCACCAAAGCTGTAGGCCACGATCGCGACGGGAATGTCCCGGCGAATCAACTCCCGAAGCAACCAACCCAAATACAAACCCTCCGCTTCGGTCATCTGCGCTTTCGTACGGCCGTCCCGCAACGGCATCCCCGACTTGTCGCTCGGCCACGTGAACATCGCGAAGTCATAGCCACCCTTCGGTAGGTGTCGCGCTAGTTTCCCGTGCACGAACCGACCTCGTTCCAACGCCTCGGACGAGGAGATCCGATTCCCATGAACGTGAAGGATCAAAGGGCGTGAAGGGCTTAGCCCATCAAAGAAAGAACCGAGGTCGGTCGGCCACGCCCTGCCGACGCCGTCGACCTTCGAGGCATCCAGGTCAGGCGAGTCCAAATCGACACAGCCGCAACTGGTCGGCAAGCGACGTGAACTCACCAGCCAAAGCGAGGTTGTCGTGGTAACCGCTTCCTCCGGCGGCGGGCAATCTTCCGCCGGATCTGCAACGCCTTCCCCTTCATCGGTGATCACGACGCCGACATCACTCGGCGCCGCAACTGGCTCGTCCGAAATCCCGAAACCGTCATCAACCTGTTGGTCATCGAGACCGACAACCGCCGCGGGATCCGACGAATGTCCCTGGCCCTCGGCATGGATCAAGCGCCCCGGAACTGCAGCACTGGGCCCTGCCGCACTGGGCCCTGCAGCACTGGGCCCTGCAGCACTGGCCGCGATCGCCGTGATGACGGTGATGCCGAGGATAACGATCGTGAGGGTGATACGCGGCATGTTTGCGTAGCGCTAGGAAGGATGTTGCGAATATTCCTCAAATTGTTGCACAAAAAAATCAAGTGTCGCTTGCTTGATGGTCATCACGTCCTAGATTTGTGCGGCTCGATGTTCGAGTCGCACGGTCACGCTCGGTTTGCTTATCAAGGTAAATGTAATGAACTTCCGTCTTATCACCATGATGACGGCTGTGCTGGTGACGACCGCCGGCAGTGGCTGCTCGGGCATGCGAAACTTCCTCTTCGGCCGTGGCGCAGCTTGCGGCGCGAACTGCGCGACTCCAGGTTATGTCGAACCCGGCTGCGGTCACGAAATCGCCTGCGGCACTGAAATCGCCTGCGGCACCGAAATCGCCTGCGGCACCGAAATCGGTTGCGGTCACGAACCGACCCCAGCCCCCCATGGCTTCGGCGGTTGCGGTTTGCTCAAGGGACTCGGCCTTTGCAAAGGCTCGGACTCGTGTGGCTGCGGGAATCATGGCTCCGGCAGCGGCTATTACAGCGGCTACACCCCGATGGGATCGGACCCTTACGCCAGCTACGAGGGTGAGGTCGTCGGTTCCGAGGTGATCGGCGAAACCTACGGTGGTTACCCCGGACCGGTGGTGAGGGAAGGGATCGTCGGAGAAACCGTCCTCCCTGGGACGACAATCGTTCCAGGGACCTCGGGCTCGACGATGTTGCCACCCGGCACCGTGATCCCAGGGACTTCCGGTTCGACGATCATCCCAGGGACGATTTCTCCCGGGATGAGCGGATCAAGCGTGATCGTCCCCGGGACCACTTCGAAGGATAACTTCGGCGCTCGCAGTGGCGAACGGATCATCGGCGTCGACCCCCAACCGGTAGCACCGCCGAAATGACACCCTCCAAAATCGCTGTGACCATCCCGCGGGTCGCCTCGACCGGCGATGGTTACGACTGGGTAGGCCAACACCGATCGTTCCTAACGTGCGGCCTTTGAGAGATTTTCCTCCCCGACAGCGTTGAGCGGTGGCATAATACTGGGAACGTCGATCATCAACGCAGGGGCGTGCGACCCGGTGGAGTTTCATCCCGCGGGTGTCACGTCCTTGATGCCGTTGTTATCGGGACCGCCTCGCTTTGACCCCAGGTGAGTGGGCCGGCCCGCTGAAGCGGCGCGCGGATGCTCGGTCCGCATGCTCCGCTGCTGATCCTTCGAGGCGAACTCTCAAGCTATGGCGAACGATCGAAGCCGTCCCGCATTTTCTCCGCTCACCCGCCGCGACTGGATGGCGTCGGGTATTTGCGCGGCCATCGCCGCCATGTCGGCAACGACGGGCCGCTGCCAAGATGGCCGTGACGGACCGCAAGGAAAGGGGAAGGGGACTCGAGAAGAATCCGGCCTTGTTCGCCCAGACGCTACGGCACAGGATGCTTTTGAGAAAGGTTCCCAGGCGACACCCGACGACGGTTCTTGGCGATTGTCCTACGCCGCCCCGCAGACCCAGCGGTGGAGCCTCGGTTTGAAATTGAACACCGCGGGCGCGACCTGCAACGATGTCTTGGCCACCTTCCCGGTCCCGATGGCTTGGCCGGAACAATCGGTCAGGCTGATCTCGACCGACATCGACCCGCTCGTCAACCGCTGGGCCTTCCGTGACCACCCCGGCGGGGCCCGACAATTCGTATGCACCATGCCGCGGGTTCCCAGCGGCGCTGATCCGGAGGTCTTGATCGAACTGGAGGTCATCAAGTCCCGCATCATGCCCCCTGTCGAGACTTCGGACTTGCTCGTCCCGCAAAGGACGAAATCGGAACTGAAGGCATTCCTGGGGGTCAGCCCCTACATCGATACCGGTAATTCCCAACTCCGATCGATCGCGAAGGAACTCGCGGAACGAAACCTTCCGAACGCGTGGTCACGGGTCGAATCGATTTATGACTGGGTCCGCGAAAACGTCCAATATGTCGAGGGAGACCTCAAGTCGGCGTCCCAGGCGATCCGCGATGGCGACGGCGATTGCGAAGAATTGACGAGCGTCTTTGTCGCACTCTGTCGGATCAACAAGATCCCCGCCAGAATGGTGTGGATCCCCGACCATTGCTACCCCGAGTTCTACCTCGAGGACGAACAGGGGAAGGGGACTTGGTTCCCCTGCCAGGCGGCCGGTACAAGGCAATTCGGCGAAATGGACGAATACCGGCCGATTTTGCAAAAAGGAGATCGGTTCAAAGTTCCCGAGAAGGGGCAACAGGTGCGATACATCGCCGAGTTCTTCCGTTGTGTCCCCGCCGGCAACCGGCAACCCCGCCCCGTCTTTGTCCGCGAAGTGATCGAGGTTTAGACCTTTATGAATCCCCCAAACGGCGGGTCCAGGTAAACCCAAGTGACACGCCAACGAGAAGTGACCATGCCCTGTTGTCGTTCGTTACTCGCCGGCCGCCTGCTGTTTGTGAAGGCGATTGTCGCGATCGCGATGGCGTTCCCTTGGCAGGCACACGGTCAGGGCCAATCGGGGCCGATCATCGCCCCGGGGATCGATTCCCTGCCGACCAATAGCTACCCGAACGACAGTTATTACCTCGCGTTGGCGCAGTACCGCGAAGGGGAGATGGCCAACGCGGCGGTCTCTTTCGAAATGGCACTCGGACGCTGTCGCAAAGACCCGCAGGGCCGCTGGCTCGATTCGATCCCAGTCCTGGCGATGATGGCGGAGTCGCTCTATCAATCAGGGGATCTGGCCGGGGCGATCGAAAACATCGATGCCGCCTTGTTGATCGCGCTGCGTCAGCGCGGATGGCTAAAGGCGATCAATTGGACGGAATTGGCATCCGGCGCCGTACGCCAACCCGATCCGGCCGCCTCGTGGGCTGGCCCTCAAGTCCCCACCGTGTTGCCGATCCCGGATCGCTTGTCGCTCGCCTCCGGTTCGGTCGACTTGACGCAAACCTTCCAACGTGGGGGCGTCGCCGAGTCGGCAAAGTTGATCCGTATCGATGCGGTCGAAGTAATGCGAGGGATCGCGCTGGCGCTCTATCGCCGCGGCGTGATCCTGGGTGAAATCAGCGGCGAGTTCCCGGAAGGGGAGCAGGCCTTGCAGGCGATCCTTTACCCACCGAACTTCAACGTCCCGATCGGCAAGGCGATCATCGGTTCGATGCGCGGGTGCGGCAAGTTCGCGGCCGGTAAGGTCGACGAATTGGCGAGCGACATCGGCAATTACGCCGCCTTCGCCGGAGGCGTTCACCCGCTTACGCCCGTGGTGCTCCTGGCGGGCGCCCGCCAGGCGGCGACGACGAACCAGCCCACCATCGCGATCGCGCTGGCGACCCGCGCGGCGACGGCGGCGTCGGCTTTAGGACAATCGGAATTCGTCGGCGAGGCGATGCTGATCGCCGCCGGGTGTGTCGATCCCGCTTCGGCCAAACCGTTGCAACTCTCCGCTTCCGCCGCAGCGATCTCTCACCAACGACGAGGCGGCTTGGCAAGCTTGGGGGCGATGGCCGCAGCGGCCGACGCGGCGCTAACCGCCGGCGACCCTGCCGCGGCGACCGCGATGTTGACTCAGCTCCGTCGGTTGATCACCCAGCGAGACTTCCAGCAACCTCGCTTGGCGGCACACGCGGATTACCTGCAGGCGGTTGCCGCGGCCCAAGCCGGCGCGTCGCTCGGTGACGGCTCGGGCGCTGTCGACGAACCGCTCTCACGCGCGATCGCCTTCGCCGGCAGCGGGGGATCGCTGATGCAGTGGGGCGCCGCTCGCCGCGGGCGAAACTCGGGCCCGTCCACGCCCAGGCTTTTCCAGTTGGGCTTCGTCACGGCAGACGCTAGGTTCAAAGGGCTCAATGGCCGGGCAGTCGAGGCCCGCATCGCAGGCTATGTCAACGACCCGCCCATCGGCGTTTGGCGAAACGACCCGGTCGATGCCATCGCCTTCGCGTCATTCGACCGCAACGCCATCGCGCAAGACCAATTCGCCGCCGCCATCAAACGGGGCGCCCCCGAATCGATCTTGATCCAGGGGGATGCCTTGCTGCGGCAACGTTTCGTCTCCGCGCTGCCGCTGGGCGGCCGGGTCCAACAAGTCCGCTCCGCCGTCTCCACCAGCCGCTCGTTGCTGAGCCCCGAAACCGTCGCCTGGCTCGACCAGGGCCCGGTCGCCCTGCGGGCCATGGGCGATATCCTCGCCCTTCCCCCGGCCCCGGAAGGATCGCCCGAAGCGATCGGCAGGGGACGCCAACTCGAATCGTTAGCGACCCAGATCGCCTTATCCCGAGGCGAGATCCCGTCATCAGCACCCCACCCCCTGGCCGATAGCCAAGGCCTCACGAACCTTTCACCGGAATCCGGGCTCCTCAGCTTCATCGATATCGGTGGGGCGATCGTCTGCATCCTTGCCGCAGGCCAAAAAGTTGAGGTGTGGCCAGCCCCCGCCTCAAGGGTGCTCGCCGCCGACGTCGCGAAACTCCTCCGCGGGATCGGCTTGGGACAACGCCGGGGTGGTGGGGGCGAACCGGCAAGCGATGCGTGGGAAGGCTCAGCGCTCACGCTGCGACAACGGCTCATCCCCGACGACAAGTTGCCCCTCTTCGAACCGCTCCGCCAATTGTCGATCGTCCCCGACGGGCCACTTTGGTACCTCCCGATGGAACTGCTGCCGATGGGAGCAGGCGACGACGCTAAGCTGGGCCAAAAGTTCTCGATCACCTACGCACCGACCCCGGGGTTCGCGCTCTTTCCCGCGGCGATGCCCCGGCCCGATTTAGGGATCGGATCATCCGCCGGACCTTTCTTCGTACCGCGCGATCGCGACCTGAACCAACAGCTTTACACGCAAATCACGGAGGGGCTGCCGAACCATGTGACGCTTCCGAGACAAGGGGTGCCATCGAGCAATCGGCTGGGCGAATCGCTCGGATTCTTCGCCGCCTTGGGGGTGATCACACCCGATGTGAACGCGCCATTGGCTACCGGGGTATCGCTTTTCGACGCCAATCCGACGAGCGGATCGCTCGGGGCTTGGTTACGTCTGTCGTCACGCACGCCACCGGCGATGTTTCTTCCCGGTTACCGAACGGCCGCAATCGCACCCGCGCTGGGCACCGGTCGCGAACTCTTCATGACCCTCACCGCCCTGCACGTCGCTGGGGTTCGCGACGTCGTGATCAGTCGCTGGCCTGTCGGCGGTTCCTCCACCGCGATCTTGACCCGCGAATTGCTTCAAGAGGTCCCGCTCCAAGGGGTCGCCCCCGCCTGGCGCCAAGCCTTGCAGACCCTTCGCGCCGGAACGCTCGATCCCCAGTCCGAGCCGCTGATGGCGGGGTCAGCCGTCAAGGAAGAAGTCAGCGGCGACTTACCGCTCTTTTGGGCAGGTTACCTGATGGTTTCTCCCCCCGACGTGAAATCAACCCCTGGCGCTCAACCCGACGGTGCGGTTTTGGCCAAGGGCCCGGCAGCCAACCTGCAAGCCCCCCCCGCTGTCGCGATGCCGCCCCAAGCCGCGGCCGGCGCCGCCAACCCAGTCGCGGCCGCAAAGATCCCCGCGGCTGAAGACAACGAAAAGGATACCCCCGAAGTTAACGCCGATGCCCAGTCGCAGACCGACCCGAAACGGGAAAGCGAGGACGGCGAACCGGACACCCCGAAAGCCGACAGCCCGAAAGCCGACACCCCAACCGAAGGTGATGCGTCCGAACAAGAGCCAACAGCGGATCAAGGTTCAGACGCGACCGATCCCTCCGATCGCTGATAAAGCCTCCGCAACTCCTCTGCCAACCGATCGATCGTCTTTTCATCCCCCTGTAAAACCCGGTGGTCGAGGACCCAAGTTTGGGAGACTGCCGACCGGGCCTCTACGGCTGACACGACCCTCCCTCGCGAAGCGGCGACGCTGCCGGGAACGCGGAACGGCTCACCGGCCGGCACCCCCTGATGCGTTGCAAAAGCGATCAAACCTGCCAGATCGACGCCCGCTCCCTCGCGGAGACGAATCGGCAACTTGTAGTGGACGCGACGCTCACTGGGCACCGAAGTTGTCGGCCAACGCCAATTGGGAGTCTGCTTCGCGATCGAGTCGATCAACTGATCGAGCCGGGCGTTCTGAAGCTCGACCCAAGATTCGAGCCTTTGCCACTGGGGGATCAAGACGGCGGCCTGAAGGGGGCTGATCGGAAAGGCATCGCTAGGGCGATCACAGAAGGTCGCCAAACGCTGAGCCAGATGGTGGTCGCAGGTCGTCACCGCACCGCCGCAACCGGCGGTCAAAGGCTTCGACCCGCCAAAGCTCCACGCCGCGAGCTTGCCGAACGTGCCGAGCGGCCGACCGCCGAGCATCGCCCCGGGAGACTGGCAAACGTCTTCGATCAGGACCCACCCACGGCTCTCGCAAAGCTCCGATAAATTGACCACATCCGCGATTTCGCCGTACAGGTGAGAAACGAGGACGGCTGCGGTCTGCGGTGTCGCGGCCGCTGCGACCGATTGCGGGTCGATCGTCCACCCCCCGGGGCGGGTGTCAACAAACACGGGAAGGGCCCCCAACAAACGGATCGCCCGCACATTCCCTGGGTAGTCGAAGGCGCCGCAAATCACTTCCGGCGGCAATTCCCCGCCCCCGGCGGGATCGCGAACTTGCCGAGGATGCGTTTGCCCGGGCAACCGATCTTGCAGGGCCACCCTCAGAGCCAATTCGACCGCGGCCGAACCGCTGCAGACAAGCCGAACCTGCTGGCCTTGAGCCTGGGAAGTTGCGTCCCTGTCGAGAAATCGCCCGATCAGATCGCGCAGTTCGGTCACGACCTCCGGGAAATACCGCCCCCAATCACCGCTACGGTAGAGCGATTCCAGGCGGGACCAAATCTCGGGATCGGCCGGGGGCCAAACGGGACACTCAAACCGGCCAAAGTCGTGTTCCCCCCGTGCGTTGACCCTCGATTCACTGCCCGCTTGGGGTGGAAACAGCCCCCGCGGCTCGGCGGGCTGGGCTTGTGACGTTTTTTTTGAAGTCATATTATGCCGTATCGTTCTCGGCCCAATTTCGGCCAAGAGAAGCCGTTTTCGCCCCCTCACCCCCAGCTTATCCATGCCGCTGCCGTCACTTCGACTCCGCCCGTTGCTGGGGGATGGTGACCTCTGGCAAGGGATCCTGGCCCAAGTCGAGGGGGGAGAAGCGACTCCCCTCACACCGCTCCAGCAATTCCTGCAAGGCCCCTGGCTGTTGCTCGGCGGGATGCTGGCGCTGTTTTATTTCATCGTGCTCGTTCCCGAACGGCGCCGCAAGGCCGAAAGGGCGGCCCAACTTGCCGCGATCCAAAAGAACGACCGGATCGTCACAATTGGCGGCATTCACGGCGTCGTATCGGCGATCAACGAAGGGAATACGCTGACCATTCGTCTCGATGAGAGTGGCAATAACAAGATGAAAATCGACCGAGAGGCCATCGCGCGGATCGTCACCGATAAGCCGAAGGAGGAATAAACAGGCGTCGCGGCCCTGTTATTCCTAGGGTAAGCTATCCCGTCCGAAATGACGGAGGATGGTCCCACCCCCCTGATAATCGACACCCCCCCGCACCGAATTCTCCCAACCGAATTACTCGTTACTTAAGTTCGACCAAGACCATGGATTGTCTGAACCTCTCCTTCTCTGCGGTGTCGATGCTGCTAGGCCAGGCCGCGGTTTCCACGGCCGCTAACGACGGCATCTCCGGAAAACAGTACATCGCCCTGCTGATCTTCGCCGCGGTCTTGGTCGTTCCGTTCCTATTGGGCAGGTGGCTGTCGAAGGCCCTGCGGATGCCTGACTACGCGACCCCCATCGGTCTGATCCTGCTGGCTCTGATCGCTTCCTTGGCGGTCCTGTTTTTCGGAAAGATGGGGTTGGGAGTCGACCTCCGAGGCGGGACGATTTTGGTTTACGAGATCGATCCGACCAAGAGCATTGGGGCGAATGATGACACCCAAGCACCGGACGGCTCGACCTCGCCGAATCGGATCGCCAGCAGCAAATTGATCCCTTCGCTGATCAAACGGATCAATCCCAGCGGCACCCAGGAAATCGCGATCCGTCCCTATGGCGAAAACCAGATCGAAATCATCATCCCCGAGGTCGACCAGCGCGAGGTCGATCGGATCAAGGAAGTGATCAGCACCGCCGGCATCCTGCGGTTCGCGATTCTGGCGAACACCCGCGATCACCAACGCCTGATCGAAATCTCCCGTGCCCAGGCGAATGAGGCCTCTCAAAGGAACCGGCTTTCGCGAACGATCCTCGATTCCGATGGAAAAACCCCCATCGGATTCTGGGCGTTGGTTGACCGAGAAGATGCGAAAGGAACCAGCGACCTGCGGCCGTTTCGTGTCGACGTTTCTCAGTCGATCCTTCGGAACCCCGCGGATGGTCGGATCCTGGAAGTCCCTCCCGGGGTCGTCGGCGTCGATGGCTTGGCCCAATGGGTCAAATCGGTTGGCCTCGAAAACATCCAAGTCCTGATGGTCATCGACCAACAGCTTGACGTCACGGGCGAAGATTTGGCGTTCGCCAGCAGCGGCTTCGACAACGACGGCAGCCCCGCCGTGCGTTTCAAATTAAACGATTCGGGATCAGGCCGTTTCTTGGCGCTGACCACGAACAACGCCCCCGATGGCCAACATCGCCGGCAATTGGGGATCGTCCTCGACGAGATGCTTCTCTCCGCACCCGCGATCCAATCCCCGATCTCCGGTGACGGCCAGATCACAGGGAATTTCACCAACGAAGAGGTTGGGCAACTGGTGCGAATCCTCGAAGCGGGTCAATTGCCTGCCGCCTTGACCAAAGAGCCGATCGCGGAGAACCAGATCGACGCGACGTTAGGCGCCGATACGATCCGCAAAGGGTTGATCGCCATCGCCGTCTCGTTGGCGATGGTCCTCCTGTTCATGCTCTATTATTACCGCTTCTCGGGTCTCAACGCCTGCATCGCGTTGGTCCTGAACCTGCTCCTGACCGTTGCCTTCATGATCCTGATCAACCAACCGATGACCCTCCCCGGTTTGGCAGGTTTGGTACTGACGATCGGGATGGCGGTCGACGCGAACATCTTGATCTTCGAAAGGATTCGCGAAGAACGGCAAAAGGGCGCGGCGCCGCGGATGGCCATTCGCAACGGCTTCTCGAGGGCGACGACGACGATCGTCGACTCCAACCTGACGACCTTGATCACCGCGATCGTCTTGTATGCCGTCGGCACCGATCAGATCCGCGGCTTCGCCGTGACGTTGATCCTCGGGATCCTCTTCAGCATGTTCACCGCGATCTATGTCTCCCGTACGATTTTCGACATCGCCGAACGGAAGGGCTTCTTGTCGCTATCGATGAGCGACATGCTGAACGATTGGCGTCGTAAAATTTCCGGGGGTGAGATCATCGATTTCATGCGACTCGGACCTACAGCGTTCGGAATTTCGCTCGCGCTCATCGGGATCGGATTGGCAGCGATGTTCGCCCGCGGCAAGAACATCCTCGACATCGACTTCGCCGGCGGCTCATCGGTTACCTTCCGACTCGCCGATGCGACGACCACCGACGCCGTCCGCGCGGTCGTTGGGAAGAGCCTTCCGGACATCGACGGTCAGAAAATCGACTTCACCGTGAACAACGTCAGCATGGATTCCGCCCCCTCGGGGACGATCTTCAAAGTCGATAGCTCGATCGATGACGTCGACAAACTGAAGTCGATGCTAGGGCAAGGATTCGCCGCCGACGGTTCGCTCAAGATGGTGACCTACGACCTCAAGATCACCCCGGCAGACCTCCCGAAGCAAGGGTCACTGCGCAAGAGCACCGCGACGACGTTGGTGGCGATGCGTCCTCAAGACCAAGCCGCCGCCCCAGCCGCGACGGAGGTGAAGGAAACTGCCGACGCCGCCGCACCAGCGCCCGCGGCCGCAGCGAACCCGGCCACGGAACCTGCAGCCGCAACGCCCGAAGCTCCGGCAACTCCGTCAGCAACACCGCCCGCCGACCCTGCCGCCCCGCCAGCAGCCGTGACGCCTCCGCCGGCCCGGAAGGCGGAAGTGATCAGCCGTTCGAAGATTTCGTTGGGCATCGCCGGCAAGAGCGAAGATTCGGCCAAAATCAGCTCCAAGACACTACTCGCTTCGATCGACCGCGCGGCCAGAGATGCCGGCGTCTCCCTCGATACCCTGGGTATCGAACTGAGCCCGATCGGGCAGGGGGCTGACCAGTGGAGCCCCGACAGCGAACTTCGCTTCGGCGAATGGGAAGTCGGCCTGCCGATCGAATTCGGACCGGCCAGCGAAGTGATGCAGACGCTCGAAAAGACGCTCAGCCAAGACCCGATCTGGATCAGCAGCAGCAGCGTCGGCGGCCGGGTCGCCGGTGACATGATCAGCCGCGGGATCGTCGCGATGATCGCCAGCTTGCTCGCGATCATCGCCTATGTCTGGTTCCGGTTCCATCGCATCCATTACGGCTTGGCAGCCGTCGCCGCGTTGGTCCATGACGTCCTCGTGACGCTCGGCGCGATCGCCGTCAGCTACTGGCTCGCCAGCTACCTCGGATTCCTGCAGATCGAACCTTTCAAGATCAGCCTGACCGTCCTGGCGGCACTACTGACCATCATCGGTTATTCGCTGAACGATACGATCGTCATTTTCGACCGTATCCGCGAGGTGAAAGGGAAGAGCCCTCGATTGACCGCGGCGATGATCAACAAGAGCGTCACCGAAACGCTGAGCCGAACGTTGCTTACGGCCATCACGACGTTGATGGTCGTTGTCATCCTCTACTTCTTTGGCGGCGAGGGGATCCACGCCTTCTCGTTCTGCATGGTCATCGGCGTGATCGCGGGTGCCTACAGCACCGTCTTCATCGCCAGCCCGGTCTTGTTGTGGTTGGTGAACCGCTACGACCCAGAAGGCCAAGGCTGATCGAGAACGGCCGGACCTGAACATCTCGCCGAGGTGGGGCACCGATCCCACCTCGGCTTTTTTGTTCGCATTTCCGACAAACGAAAGCGCCGCTGGCAAGGACCTGCGCCGCGTGTTAGGGTGTTCGTGGTCCCTCCTTTCTCCTTCATCTATCGCCCCGCCCGGAGCTCAACCTGATGAGATCCTTTGCCGCCGTATTGTCTCGGCTCTCGCTGTTAGGCATCACCGCCACCCTCGGCATTATCCAAACGGCCGTCGCGGCCGATCCGGCGAGCGCCAAGGCGAAACGCCCGAACATCGTCTTCCTCTTTTCCGACGACCACGCATTCCAAGCGATCGGCGCCTACGGCTCGAAGGTCAATCAAACCCCTCGGCTCGATCAACTCGCCAAGCAGGGGATGATCTTCGATCGGTCATTTTGTGCGAATTCGATCTGCGGTCCCTCCCGGGCCTGCATCTTGACCGGCAAACACAGCCATCTCAACGGTTTCCTGCGGAACGGAGACCGCTTCGACGGTTCCCAGACCACCTTGCCGAAACTGCTTCAACAGGCCGGTTACCAGACGGCGATGATCGGGAAGTGGCACCTCGAAAGCGACCCCACCGGCTTCGACCACTGGGAAGTCCTTCCCGGCCAAGGACATTACTACAACCCGGTCTTCCTCCAGAAAGACGGGTCGCGAAAACAGTACGAAGGTTATTGCACCGACCTGATCGGAGATTTTTCGATCGAATGGCTCGAAAAGCGAGACCCGGATCGGCCATTTTTCCTAATGAGCCAACACAAAGCCCCGCACCGCAACTGGGCCCCGCACCCACGCCATTTCGGTAAGTACAAACTTGGCACGATCCCCGAGCCCGCCACGCTGTTCGACGACTATTCGGGCCGCTCGTCGCTGCTGAAGGAAAACGAGATGTCGATCCGTGGCCATTTCCACTGGGGCCACGACATGAAATTCCATGGCGAGAACCTTTATCCGCAACACTTTTTGGGCGGCTTGGAGGACGGCGAATACAATCGCATGAACGACGAACAGAAAAAGGCCTGGGACGCTTATTATGAGCCCGAGAATCAGGACTTCCTCGCCAAGATGAAGGCCGGCGAACTCTCCGAACAGGAAATCACCCGCTGGAAGTACCAACGTTACATGCACGACTACTTGGGCTGCGTCGCCGCCGTGGACGAGAACGTCGGCAGGATCCTCGATTACCTCGATGAGCGTGGCCTGAGCGAAAATACGATCGTCGTCTATGCCTCGGATCAAGGTTTTTATCTGGGCGAACATGGCTGGTACGACAAACGCTGGATGTATGAAGAATCGCTGCGGATGCCGCTGATCGTCCGATGGCCTGGGGTCGCGCGCCCAGACACTCGATCCGGAGCCCTAGTCCAAAACATCGACTACGCGCCGACGATCCTCGAAGCGGCCGGGGTCGCGGTCCCCACCGAGATGCAAGGTCAAAGCTTCGTGCCGGTCCTTAAACAGGCCGGGGTCAAACCGAAAGATTGGCGCGAGGCGATCTATTACGCCTACTACGAAAATGACGCGGTCCACATGGTCCCGATGCACGATGGGGTCCGCACCGAACGCTACAAGGCGATGTATTTCCCACGGACCCGGGAGTGGAACCTCTTCGACCTGGAGACCGACCCCCAAGAATTGAAGAGCGTGCATGCCGACCCCCAGTACGCGACCATCCTTCAATACCTGCAGTCGCAGTTCCGCGAACTGAAGACCCAATACCAAGTGAACTCCGCGACGATCCCGGCCTCCCGCGGTGACGAACCGAATTGGAAAAAACGGGACCAAGCGAAACGCGCAGAAGCCAAGTCGGGTGGTTTCGATCTCGTCTTCTTGGGCGATTCGATCACCCAGGGTTGGGAAGGTGCGGGCAAAGGTGTCTGGCAAGAGCACTTCGGCGAAGCCAAAGCGCTCAATCTCGGATTCGGTGGTGATCGCACCGAACACCTGTTGTGGAGACTAACAACCAATCAAATGGGTCCCAGCCGTCCGAAGGCCGCCGTGATTCTGATCGGCACCAACAACACCGGCCACTTAATGCAGGCCCCCGAAGAGATCGCCGCGGGGGTGACCCGGGTCGTCGAGACGCTGCGTCAAAAGTCGCCAAAGACAAAGGTCTTGCTCTTGGGCGTTTTGCCGCGGGGGGCCAATGCCCAAGACCCGATGCGGGTCAACAACGAGCGTGTGAACGCGATCATCGGTAAACTCGCCGACGGAGAAACGGTCGTCTACAAAGACATCTCCCAAGCTTTCCTCGAAGCGGACGGGTCAATTTCCAAAGGGGTGATGCCCGACCTGCTGCACCTCAGTGCCGAGGGCTACCGCAGGTGGGCAGAGGCCATCGTCCCAACGCTGCAGACTTGGGAGGCCCTCCCAGAACCGGCCACGACGAATTGATCGTGGCCGGAACAACGAGTTGCGCGGACGGCATCAGCTCAAAGGCTCAAAGCTCGAAGTTGAACGTCTTCGACACGAACCTCCACAACCGCTGACCGAGCGACATCGGGGCGGTGTGGATTTTGGCCATCCCACGATAACCTGCCCTAAGCATCAATTGGTGA
>Ga0082207_1000756_pt1 | contig 17397 bp, 6 predicted proteins | sample LakMenEpi10Aug09_FD_71540 | JGI IMG/M metagenome (GOLD analysis project Ga0082207, IMG submission 71540)
CGAATCGCAGAACTAGATATGCACCCGCTTGATACTTTGAAGAATCGCAAAAAGACAGCGCAAGAAGAACACGGTCTTGGAATGTGTAACATCACCAAGTGCTGTACTGAAGTTTGCCCAGAGCACATCAAGATCACCGATAACGCAATCATTCCTATGAAGGAGCGCGTTGCCGATATCAAATACGATCCAGTTCGTTGGCTAGGTTCAAAGATTCGCAAGCGCGAGGGCCTATAATTTCTTCATGAAGTTATTGGTTCGTTGGGGCGCACTCGCTCTATCTTTTTGGGTAGCTACTGCCTTAATTCCAGGAATCGATGTTCAAGGTGGATTCACAACGTATTTGTGGGTTGCACTGTTATTCGGTTTGCTCAATGCAACCCTTGGATCCCTGCTCAAACTTTTAACACTTCCTGCAGTTATTCTGACTTTAGGCTTATTCCTTGTTGTAATTAACGCAGCGATTTTAATGTTGGTTTCACGCTGGAGCGACAAACTAGAGGTAAACAACTTTTGGTCTGCAGTCTTTGCCGCCATCGTTATCTCTCTTGTTACCAGGGTTGTTACAAGCATCAATAAGAAAAAGTTGCCCAACTGAACTCCTTAGTTCTAGTTTCTCTCGGCGGTGTCGCCGGCACTTTGGCGCGATATGGCATTGGAGCATTTTTTCCCGATGATCGCCAAGGAACTCTGATTGCAAATGTTGCTGGTGTTGCCTTAGCTGCTGCGTTATTGGTCTTGATGGAACGCCGCGGAATCAGCCAATTACGCTTACTTTTACTACCTGGCTTCTGCGCAGGTTTTACTACTTTTTCTGCAGTAACTGCCCACGCGCTCGAACCAATCGAAGGCGGCTTGCTCTTTCTTGCACAAAACATTTTTCTTTCATTGATTGCAGTAATTGTCGTTCTGCCTTTAGCCCGTAAAGTTATTCCGGTGCGATCATGAGGATGGCACTTATTCTGCTTGGAGCCGCAATTGGTGGACCAATGCGCTTTGTTGTTGATCAAAAAATTCGCACTTACACAACCAAGCCATACGGAATCTTTGCAGTAAATATTCTTGGATCATTTCTGCTTGGACTTACTTACGGAAGAGTCGAAGCCGGCTTTGACCTGTTTGCCATTGGTTTTGCAGGTGCTTTTACAACCTGGTCAACTTTTATGCTTGATATTTACCTTGCATACGAGTTAAAGCGCCACAAAGAAGCGTGGATTAACTTGGTGATGTCACTTGGAATTGGATTACTTGCTGCGTGGATCGGAATTCAATTAGCGCAGTGAAGCCATCCAAGCTTCGATCTCATCTGGGTGATGCGGAATATGTTGGCTTAAGTTCAAGCAACCATCTTCAGTAACTACAACATCATCTTCGATACGGATACCGATTCCACGGTATTCAGCAGGAAATAGTTCATCATCAGGTTGGATGTATAAACCAGGTTCAACCGTTAAACACATTCCAACTTCAAGAATTCCATCACGGTACTGCTCTGCTCGTGCATGAGCGCAATCATGAACATCCATACCAAGCATGTGGCTAACACCGTGCAAGGTCCAGCGCTTATGTAATCCAACAGCTGGATCCATAATTTCATCCAAACTCATTGTCAGAATTCCCATATCAATAAGTCCTTGCGCCAAAACTGTGTGGCTAGCTTTGTTGATGGCTAAGAACTTTTCGCCAGGTTTAACTGCTTCAATTCCAGCCTTTTGAGCCTCATAAACCAGCATGTATAGCGCTCTTTGAGCAGGTGTGAACTTTCCATTAATTGGCAAAGTTCTGGTGATATCTGCGGTGTAGTAGGAATCAACCTCTACTCCAGCATCTAGCAGCAGTAAATCACCATTTCTTACCGCTCCATCATTTCGATTCCAGTGCAGAACGCATGCATGCGATCCAGATGCAGCAATGGTGTTGTAACCAAGATTGTTGCCTTCAATACGTGCGCGACCAAAGAATGCTGCCTCAACAACGCGCTCACCACGTGGTGTTGCAACCGCTGCTGGCAAAGCGCGAATAACATCATTAAAGCCACGATGGGTTGCATCTACAGCCTTTTGCATTTCATTTACTTCATACTCATCTTTAATTAAGCGAGCAACTGAAACGAACTCAAGCAATTCTGCATCACGAGCATGCTCTTTAACTGTTGCATCTACAAGGTCATCAAAGCCACGAAGCACTGCCGCTCTCTTGCTCTTTAAGAACTTTTCAAGTTCTTTGATTTCTCGAACTTCAATTCCATATCGCTCTGAAGCTTCGCCAGTTGTGAATCGACGACCTACCCATAGTTCGCCATTTTTTGCATCGGTATAGAAAGCAGATGTATCACGAGTTGAACGTGGATTGATAAACAAAATTGGATTGTGTCCACCATCTGATGGATCCATCACAAGAACAGAATCTGGATTAGCTTCAACACCTTGCACACCTGTGTAGTAAGCAAAAGCTGTGTGTGGGCGATACAGATAATCAGTGTCATTGCTGCGTTGCTTAGGTCCACCGCTTGGAATAACTAAACGAAGACCAGTAAATGCTTCAGATAACTCTGCGCGACGACGTACACAATGCGCGATTACCTCATCTTGAGTAATTCCAGTTAAAGGTGTTGGTGCCCAACCGGTTTTCATAAACTCGCCAAACATTTCTGAAGGGGCTACGTCATACACACGCTTTGCGCCGGTATTTAACGCTTTATCTGAATTCTCCATTTATCTAGCCTACAAGGCGAGGATGGCGCAGCCAAAGGGGTGCGCTAAACTAGCGCCGTAACAAGGAGACGTCGCATAGCCCGGTCGAGTGCGCCTCACTGCTAACGAGGTAAGGGGTTAAACCCTTCAGGAGTTCAAATCTCCTCGTCTCCGCTCAAAAAATTAAAGGAGCATGCGTGCCGAATTTTAAAGTCGCAATTGTTGGCGCAGGCCCTGCAGGTTATTTCGCAGCACAAGCTCTGCAAAATCTTGCCAATGATGAACGCGCATTTGAAATCGACATGATTGAACGCTTGCCAACACCTTGGGGCTTAGTTCGAAGCGGTGTTGCACCTGATCACCCAAAGATTAAAACTGTTTCAAAGGTATTTGAAAAGATTGCCGCCCATGAAAACTTTAGGTTGTTTGCAAACGTCGAAATTGGTGAGGACATCACTGTTGCACAATTGCAAGAAAAGTATGATGCAGTCATTATCGCCACAGGCTCTTCTCTTGGAAAGAAGCTTGGAATACCAGGTGAAGATCTGCGAGGATCGCTATCTGCAGCAGTTTTTGTACCTTGGTATAACGCGCACCCAGATTTTGTTGGCGTGGATACTCCGTTAGATGCAGATACCGCGGTTGTTATTGGGGCAGGAAATGTTGCCATGGATGTTGCGCGCATGTTGGCACTTGAACCAAGCGAGCTAGATCCAACAGATACTGCAGACCACGCAATTGAAGCATTTAAGAAGAGCAATATTCGCAAGGTTTACATCAGTGCCCGTCGCGGGCCAGAACACGCAGCTTTTACTTCACCTGAACTACGTGAACTTCCAAAGCTAGAACATACAAATGTTGTGATACACAAAGAAGATATCGAGGCTGCAATAGTTCGCGCAGGTTCTGAGCCCGAAAAAGATGTAAAAAGTAATTTAGATGCAATGCTTTTGATCGCAGAAAATCAAAAGTCAGAACATGAACGCACTATGGAATTTTTATTCCAACACACTCCCAAAGAGATACTGGGAACCGATCGCGTAGAAGGCGTTGTGTATTCCACACCAAATGGTGATGTAACTGTTAAATGTGGGCTTGTCATCACTGCAATCGGCTATCAAGCCGAAGGTATTGCTGGTGTTCCATATGAGAATGGAAAAGTTGTAAACACCGATGGGCGAGTAACAGCGAATATGTACGTTGTTGGTTGGGCAAAGCGTGGCCCATCAGGTGTAATCGGCACAAATAAGTCAGACGCAGCAGCGGTTATTGAACTTTTGGTGTCAGATCTAAAGAGTCCAAAAAACGCGGGTGATATTTCAGAGTTGCTAACCCACCAAGTTGTTGTGTCTCAGGAACACTGGCAAAAGATCAATGAAGCCGAAGTTGCCGCCGGTGAACCAAAGGGTAAACCTCGGGTTAAGAGTGTTGAGCGTGCTGAGTTAATAAAGCACGCTGGCCTGTAACGACATTCACTACGACGCAACCATTTCGTAACCTAAAAATATGCAAAGCGAAATCTTTGCCTCAATAGGATGCGCCTATGACCAAAACCCTCTCATCACGCAAAATCTTTAGCTGGGGCTCACTTGCCCTGGCTACATCGTTACTAGTTTCATTACTAGTTCCTTCAGCGCAGGCAAATACATTCTCTTTGCCGAACGCTCCGACAAATGTCACCTCTTACCTAGGCGCGAAGGGCGTTGTAGTTAAGTGGACAGCTGGTGCAAGTGTTGCCCCAGGAGTTACAGGCCACGTTGTTTCAGCGGGTGCGGGCTCATGCCCAATCTTCGTTCCAATTGGAAACAACTCTGTTGTAACCATGCCAGTTGTCGTTGGACAACCAGCAGGCACACCAGTTGTACAAGCGGTTAATGCATATGGCTTCTCAAAGCCAGCTGCATCTAACAAGAGCTACACCGCTGCCGAACTTGCAACTGTTGCAAACCCAAACACCAAAGCAGTTCAAGTTCTACAACTCAGCGACCTTCACGGCGCAATTGAAGGAACTTCCTTTGGCGCAGCGATTCTGACAAGCAACTGGGATGCAGATCGCAAAGCGAATGCAGCAACTGTTGCAATTTCAGCTGGCGATAACATTGGTGCAGCTCCACCAATCTCAACAGAGTTTGAAGAGCTTCCAACAATCGAAGCGTTAAACCTTGCAAAACTTGATGTTTCAGTTTTTGGTAACCACGAACATGATCGCAATATCGATCACGTCAATAAAATCATCGGCGCATCTGATTTTCAGTGGGTAGTTTCTAACTACAGCGAAGGTGCACTTGATGCGCTCAAGTCAGGCACCAAGCAGGCCAAGAACTACACAATCATCGAACGTGGCGGAGTAAAGATCGGCGTCGTCGGATCAAATACCCCTGAAACAATCGAGCAGGTATTCCCTGGCAACCTTGATTACAAGGATGCATCAGGTGCTAAAAAGACCATAGTTATCGCTCCAGGAGTAGCTGGCATCAATGCCGCAATCGCCGAGGCTAAGGCAGCGGGAGCAGAGATCGTAATTGCTGCTCTTCACCAAGGATGGTTGGAGAACGCAGACGGAACCGCAAAGGGTCTGTTTAACGAACTTGCATCACAAATCAAGGGTGCTGCTGCAATCTACGGTGGCCACAGCCACCAGACATTTGCTTCTGTAATTCCAGGAACTGTTCGCACAGGACCAACTGTTCTAGGACAAACTCGTAACGCAGGTGTTGAGTACACACGCACACAAATTTGTATGCGCGGTGGAAAGGTAGTTGGTCAATCAATTCAGCACGTTATGAGATCTGTATCCACTTCAATTAATACAAGTGTTGCTGGTACAACTACAACAGCAGATGTAGCAACTGCGGCAATGGTTAAGAAGTACAAGGATCAACTATCTGCAAAGCTTGATGTAAAGATCGGTCAAGTTTCAGGAACATTCCCACGCGGTGGATCACCAGCTGTAGAGCGTTCAGGTGAAACTCCAATGGGTAACTACATTGCAGATTTGATGCGCGCTAAGTACAAGACTGATTTTGCAATCCAGAATGGTGGCGGTATCCGCGACACATTCCCTGCAAGAACTTACATTCCTGCAGCAACAGGTCTTGTTCGCACAGGCACTGGTCCACTAGATGTAACACTTGGTGACGCGTTCACTGTGTTCCCATTCGGTAACCAGATTGCAACAACTGTGATTACAGGTGCAAACCTTTGGAAGGCACTTGAAAACGGAGTTGGTGGTAACTATCCAGGAGATGGTCGCTTCCCACAGGTTTCTGGATTCAAGTTCTCATTTGATGCGTCAAAGCCAATCGGTTCACGTATCACTGAAGTTACAAAGGTTGACGGAACTGCAATTGCAAAGGATGACAAGGAGTACACACTTACTACTCTTGACTTCCTAATTTACGGTGGAGATGGATATGTCAACGTATTCTCACCATCAAAGGCCAAGGTTCAAGGCGCTCTACTTGATGTATTTGTAGAAGCTCTAAGAGCAGACATGGCTGCGAAGAAGGTAACGCAAGTTCCTGCAGCAGATGGCCGCATTAAGAAAGTTGGCTAATACTTAAGTAAGTAAACAAAGGGCGTCCGTTAATTCGGGCGCTCTTTGTTATGCCCGCAAGTTAATTAGCTCTCAAATACGCTTGATTTATAAGGCTTTGAGAGCATTTGGGCGATGAATAAAAAGCGGGTACTATTGCGGTTCACAATTAAATAAGCGTGCGTAGCTCAACGGATAGAGCATCTGACTACGGATCAGAAGGTTAGGGGTTCGAATCCCTTCGCGCGCACAAGTTAAGCCTCGAGTGCCTTTCACACTCGGGGCTTTTCTTCTGTCATTTTGTTAAGCAAACACTCAATCTCACCCTCTTTCGGGTGATCTTTGCGGGTGAACATCACCCCTAACGGCGCTTTTCTATAGGTACCTCATCACCCCGCTTTTACTCTTAAGCCTCTCTCGTTAGTTGCTAAATAAAGAGGTAAAAGTGATTCTTGATTTGGTGCGCATGAAAGTCGATGCCGCACAGTCAAAAATTGTCTCGATAGTAATTGCAACGCTAATTTCTGGATTATTAGTTTCAATTCCTACTCCTGCATTTGCTGCGGAATGTATTTCAACTTCTACAGCTGTAGGAAGTGACACCGTTCTAACGTTCAATGATGTTGGTACTTGTGAATGGACAGTGCCTGCAGGAGTCACTTCCGTTCGGGTATTGGTTGTTGGCGGCGGCGGTAGTGCAAGTGCGGGAATTAATAACATTTATTGGCCGGCTGGCGGCGGTGGCGGTGCAGTAGTTGCGAATAGTTCAATATCCGTTACTGCAGGAAACAAAGTAACGATTGCGGTTGGTGCAGGTGGTTCGGCTACAGCAGCAACAAGCGGTGCTACTGGAAACAACGGTGGCTCTTCTTCATTTGGTGCCACCACTGCATCAGGTGGATCAACGAACTCTAACGTTGCAACTGCTAATGCTGGTCGCATTGGTGGAACTAGTGGCAATGGAAACATTGGAGGAACTGGAACTTCAAGCGGTTCAAGCTGTGCAACCGGAAGTTGTGGAACTGGTGGCGGTGGTGGAGCAGGCGGGGCCGGTGGAGTTGTCACAGGTGTTACAGATGCTAGAAATGGTGGCGCAGGCGTCAATTCAGATATTTCAGGCAGCACTGTTGGATATGGCGGTGGTGGTGCAGGTTCAAACGGTTCATCCGGAAGTGCATCACATGGAGGCGCAGTTGGCTATTTCGTATCTACTTCAGAGAGTGCAACAGGAAACGGTGTTGCCAATAGAGGTGGCGGTGGAGCTCGAGCAACAAATGGTTACGGTGGCGCTGGTGGTTCGGGTGTTGTAATTGTTCGATACGCAACTGTATGTGTTCCAACTTCAACAACGGTTAGTGGCGACACAGTTGTTACCTTCACAACTGTTGGTAGTTGTAATTGGCAAGTTCCAAACAACGTGACATCAGTACGAGTATTAGTTGTTGGTGGTGGAAGTAGTGGCGGTGCAGGGCAAGGCGGAGTTTGGTGGCCACAAGGCGGCGGCGGCGGCGCCGTTGAAGCAAGGGCAACTTTCAGTGTGACACCAGGTGCTGTTGTTGCAGTCGCAGTTGGTGGTGGTGGTGCTGCAATAAATACACAAGGAACAGCATCTACTTCAGTTAACAACGGTGGACAATCTAGTTTTGCAACACTTACTGCGAATGGTGGAACAGCGCCGATTAATACGCTGGCACCTGGTGGTGCAAGCGGTAACGGAAATCCTGGCGGCGCATCAACAGGCCAATACGTTTCCGGCGGCGGCGGCGGCGCTGGTGGAGCAGGAAACGGAACCACCGGCGGAGTCGGTGTTAATTCAGATATTTCTGGTGCAACTGTTATGTATGGCAGCGGTGGCGCCGGATCAAATGGAAGTACAGGTAGCGCCTCTTCAGGTGGCGGAACTAACGGCAATCCGCCAACAGCAAATAGGGGTGGTGGTGGATCACAACCCAGCTCAAGTAGCGGGCTTGCATCTGCAGGTGGTTCTGGCATTGTAATTGTGCGCTATTTAGCAATTCCCGACGGTAGCTCCGCGGTATCTTTCAATGCAAATGGTGCAACTGGAACTAAGTCTGCATTAATCGTAACTAATGCCACAGCAACATTGCTCCCAGATGGAACTGGTTTTACATATACAGGTTATGAGTTCAATGGTTGGAACACTGCCGCTAACGGTTCAGGCACACCTTATGCATTAGGTGCTTCAATCACAACAAGTTCTAGCACAATTTTATTTGCTCAATGGCTCCGCGTGCCAGTACCGAATTGTGTGGCTGGTGTAGGACGTGGTGGCGCAGGTACATCAAACTTCAACACAACAAAAGCAGGAAATGGTTGTGTTGGAATTAGATACAAAGTTGGCAACGTTACAACAGTTGCAACTTTCAATTACACGGGTACAGATCAAACCTGGACCGTTCCCGCAAATGTCACAACCGCAACTTTCTTTTTATTCGGTGCCGGTGGTGGCGGCGGAATACGAGCCGGTGGTGGCGGCGGTTATGCAACAGGTACATATTCATCACTAACAGCAGGACAAATTTTGACGGTAATTGTTGGTGAGGGCGGTGGCGGTGTTGCCGCTGCTGCTGTAACCGGCCTTACTGGCAGATATACACCTCTTACTTATGGAGGTGGAGGACGTGGTGGGTCGATTGCAAGTGCTTCTGCGAATTGGTTTGGTTCCGGTGGAGGTCGTTCCGCTATTCGATTACCAAATACAACGACAGATTTAGCAACTGCAGCTGGTGGCGGTGGCGGTTCTTATGGTCAATGTGGGTTTGGTGCTGGTGGACTAGAAGGATTAGGTCGCGAAACTGCAACCGCAGCTGGCGGAAGAGGTGGAACACAATCTGCTGGTGGTGCTGGTGGAAATAGTGCTAATTCTCCAAGCGTTGGCCAACCCGGAACTCCAGGAGCTGCATATTTAGGTGGAGATTCAAGAGATGAAGGCGGCGGCGGCGGTGGTGGTTACTTCGGCGGCGGCGGTGGTGGTGACAACACGGGTGGTGGTGGTGGATCAAGTTATATCGCGTTATTAAGTAGCGCATCTACAGCCTCAGGTGAAAACTGTGGCGCTGCTGCAGCTTCAAGTGGTTTGCTTTATGTAATTACATACGATGCAAACACAGCAACAAGTGGCTCAGTACCTAGCAACAGCACTGTTTCTTTAACGGGTGGTTCATTAACTCTTGCATCAAATACTGGAACACTTGCAAAAACAAATTACACATTTAGCGGCTGGAACACAGCAGCAGATGGCAGTGGCACAACCCATGCCGCAGGTGCCACAACATTTACAGCTAGCGGCGATACAACTTTATATGCGCAATGGAATTCAACAATTACCTACAATTCAAATGGCGCAACAGGAACCGTCCCAACAGCGGTTGTTACCAAAGGTTCCGCATCACAGACATTTAACCTAAATTCCGGATCTGGTTTAAGTAGAACAGGTTTAAGTTTTGCTGGTTGGAACACCGCCGCCGACGGTAGTGGAACCAACTATTCGGGTAGTGCTTCTTATACAAGTGCCGGCACAACAACTCTTTTCGCAATCTTTAGACCGCTATATACATACAACGCTAATGGTGCGACATCAGGAACTGTTCCAGCGGCAGCTTTTGGTCCAGTACCAGGAACTCAATGTGTAACAGATCCGGGATTCAACAACTGTAAAGTTTTTTCATACACAGGTAGCGACCAACAATTTACGCTTCCGACAGATATCGATACTTCAAAGGGAATTTTGGTTGAAGCTTGGGGTGCTGGTGGTGGTGGATCGGTTGCGTATTACGGTGATCCGGGCGGTGGTGCAGGTGGATATTCAAAAGCAACATTGACAACACCGACTGCGGGAGAAGTTTTAAAAATTGTTGTCGGACAAGGTGGACTTGTTCGTGATCAAACTTTGCAATATGGCGGCGGCGGTCCCGGCGGAGATGGTGGGCAAGTAGGTTCAAGTGGTGGTGGCTATTCAGGAATTTTCACTGGAACTACTCCACTTGTTATTTCAGGCGCAGGCGGCGGAGCTTCACCTGGTTCAAGTACAAACGGAACGCCCGGTGGCGGCGGTGGCGCAAATCAAAATGGTGGCCAAGCAGGTACTTCCGCAGTTGCCGGCCGCGGTGGAACTAACTCTGCGGGTGGTGCTGGCGCAACAGGAAACACAAGTTGTCCTACACCTGGATCGCTATCTCGTAATGGTGCTTATCTGCAAGGTGGCGCATCATGCAGCCAAGCTAATTCAGAAGGTGGCGGTGGCGGTGGCGGTGGTTACTACGGCGGTGGCGGTGGTACATATCAAACTTCAGGTGGAGGACCAGAAAACGGTGGTGGCGGCGGTGGCTCGGGCTACCTTGATTTAACACGCGGAACTTTGATCACAGCAACAGCTGGCGGTAACGGTGTTCTAAGCAATTTTTCATACCCAAATATTTCCAGTCCAAATTATGCAGATAATGCTGGCCGTGGAGGTAAGGCTTACACAAATACAACTGCAGACAACACCGGTGGAAATGGATTAATCACAATCCAGTGGAGTTCAACAACTTCAACATTTGCGGTTTCAGACAACACTGGCAATCTGACGCGATTTGGTTATGTCTTTGCAGGTTGGAATACGGCAGCTGATGGTTCTGGAACAGCCGTGACAGCAGGTTCATCTTTCCCTGGAAGTGTTTCAGCAACTTTGTTTGCGGCTTGGACACCTAGCAACACAGGTCTAACTTCAAGTTTCAATACCAACACCAGTACACCTATTGGAGTTTTGAAGAGCACTGCATACACGATCAATAGTGAATACACAGGAACAACTAATGATCTAATACTTTCGCAATACGCTGACAAGATTCAAATAGTTGCATCAGTCCCAGCTGGAACATTGTCAATCTCAACAACCACAAATTTAACTTTGCCAATCGGATATCAGGCGACCTTAACTACCGCTGCAGCTGCAATTTCATTTATTGGAAACCTGGCTGATGTAAATGCCGCACTTGCTTCATTGAAGTACACAACGCCAGCGACTGCGGTTTTAACAACCATCACTATTACCGCATCCTATGCAGGTCTAAATGGCGACTATCGCTACAACCCAGCAACGGGAAGTAGCTACTGGCGGGGAGCTACGACAGTTGTTCGCCAAGCAGCGTTAGATCGCACGACAGCTTCAAATAACTGCGGAGTTAGTTTCAATGGAATGTGCGGTTATATGACCATTCCTAATAATGCTGACGAATCTTTATTTATTGTTCAAAAGTTAGGTATCGGCTGGATTGGCCTAAGCAAACCCAATCATCCGACGCTGCAATATGTGGCGAATGCGCCAACTGGCCTGCCAACCCCGCCATTTGCTTTCTGGTCAGCTGGTGAAGGTGGACTTAGCAACGAACCAAACATTGGAATTAGGTTTACCGATGGTAAGTGGGCTGATTTAAGTACCCAGAGTGAAAATCCCATTTACGAATTTGGCGGAAAATCAGAGACCCCAATATTTGCAGCACTGACAAGAACTATAGCAATTGCACCAAATGTCACCGTGACTTATTTAGCAAACGGCAGTAACTCGGGAACAGTTCCAAGCCCTCTGACTGGTATTGGTGGCAACACCCTTCGTGCAGCAAGCAACACTGGCAACCTTGTTAAAACTGGCCTGACTTTCGCTGGTTGGAATACAAAGGCTGATGGAACGGGTACTACTTATTTACCTAATGGAGAATTCACAACAACGACATCAATTAGTTTGCATGCAATGTATTTGGCAGCATGTACTCCGACCAGAACAACATCGGGCGGGTTTATAGTTCTTACCTTTACAGGCGCTGGAAATTGTTTATGGACTACACCTGGCGGAGTCACATCAATTGATTTACTAACTGTTGGTGCAGGTGGAGGTGGTGCAGGAAACCTTGGTGGTGGTGGCGGCGGTGGTCGCGTTGTTTATCAAACAGGATTAGTTCCAATTGGAACTGCAGTTGTCACGGTTGGCGCGGGTGGCGCAGGCGGTGTTGGAAATAATGACGCTACAACAAATCATGGAAAGACTGGCGTACGAAGTGGATTTGTTTCTTCGACACTTAACCAAGTTGCATTAGGTGGCAGTGGTGGAAAAGGTCGGTTAAATGCCACAAACTTAAACCCCGATGGCACTCCAATTAGTTCAGGATGGACCGGCGGCGGAGCTGCTTATCAAGATAGCACCGCACAAATAACTCCAGATCCAGGCGTTGGTGGGAATGCATTTTTAGGTGGAGTCGGATCCTTTAACGGCGGCGGTGGTGGTGGTGGTGCTGGCGGTGTTGGTATCGGAACTAATGCAAGTAGCAACGCTGGTGCTGGTGGTCCTGGAGTTTCTAATTCAATTTCTGGAACCGCAACAAATTACGGCGGCGGCGGCGGAACTGCGCTTTATGGAACAAATGCAAGCTGGACCGGTACGGGTGGTTTAGGTGGTGGTGCAAATGCCACCAAAACGGGTGTTGGTTCAGCGGGTACTGCAAACACCGGTGGTGGCGGAAGCGGCGGATATACATCAAGCGGTGGCGCAGGCGGTACTGGAATTGTCATCCTTCGTTACGCCTTTGGTACTCCTAGTGCACCAACAATTACTTCGATCACAGGATCTGCAAACAAGTTAACTGTCGCATTTACGCCACCAACTTCAGATGGTGGATCTGCAATCACGAACTACGAATATTCACTAGATGGTGGGCTTACTTGGACAGCGATTTCGCCTGCAGATGCAGTGTCACCAATTGAAATCACAAAACTTGCGAATGGCACAACAACGTTAACAAACGGAACCACTTACCAAGTTGCAATCCGTGCATTAAATGGAAAGACAGGTCTGACATCAAATGTTGTTGCAGGAACAACACCATTAAGTCCTCCAACTATTTCAGCGGTTGCAGGAAATGCTAAAGCGACAATTACAGTTGGTGCGGCAGTTGGTGAATCCCCAACTTCATTTACTGTAACTGCTCTTGATAATTCAGGTGTTGCGCTAAGCCCAGCTAAAACTTGCACAGTTACAGCACCTGCAACAAGTTGTGTAATCACAGGATTGATAAACGGAACTACATATAAATTCTCTGCAGTTGCAAACCTAGGTGGCCAAAGTTCAACGGCAACAACGACAGCAACTGGCGTAGCACCAGCTGCACCAATCGTTACTTACAATGCAAATAGCGGAACTGTTGGGCCATCCAGTACATCAACTTTGGACATTGCATTCAACGCAGGAACTCCAGTCGTGCACCCACTGCCAGTCCGCGCTGGTTATAACTTCACCGGCTGGTTTAACTCATCAAACACATTGGTTGGCCAAAATGGCTCAAATTATGAGCCAGCAGCAACAATTACGCTGACCGCTGGTTGGGCTGGCGTTACTTATTCAATTTCCTACAACGGAAACGGAAATACTGGCGGAACGGTGCCTGCAACTGGATCCTTCGTAAATGGATCAAATACACCGTATGTGATTGTTGCAAATACAGGTTCATTAACCAAGACCGGTTACACCTTTGTTGAATGGGTTGATGGGGCAGGTGCAGCAAAATCTGGAAACTACTCAACCGGTGCTGACTTACAGCTGTTTGCAAAATGGAATCCAGTTCAGTTCACGGTTTCTTACAACACGGCAAGTGGCGGGGCGGCACCTGCAAACCAAAGCTATACATATGGAACTACAGGCTTAACAATTGATTCTGGTTCTTCATTATCAAAGTCAGGCTATACATTCTTAGGTTGGTCAAAGACAGAAACCGGGAATACCGTTTCTTCACCTTTCATTCCAACTGAAAACACAATACTTTATGCGCGTTGGGCTGGTTCAACATATTCGGTCGCATTTAATTCAAACGGTGGAAGCATTTCACCGGCAACAGCATCTTTTACAACAGGTGGCGCCAGCATCACACTGCCATCAGCTGGCACGCAAACAGGTTACAACTTTGCCGGTTGGTCTGAAACTCTTAACGGAACAGTGATTGTAGGTGCTTACTCTGCAACAGCAAACATAACCTTGTATGCAAAGTGGACTGCAACCCAGTACAACATCACTTACAACCGTGGCTCTATTGGTAGTACTTCAATTCCAAGCACTGGACAGCTAAACGTTTTCCCTGGCAATACAACTTCGACCATTTCTACAGTCATAACATTAGACAACACAATTGACACGTCAACTGTTCTATCTAATACAACGTATGTCTTCACTGGTTGGAAAGAGAGTGGAACAAACACTGTCTATAAAGGTGGCGACACATATCGAATGTCAGCTGCAGATGTGAGCTTCACGGCCCAATGGGTAGCTGTTTACACTGTTTCATACATACTAAACGGTGGCGCGGGTGCAGTACCAGCGGATGTAACACAAACGGATGGATCCTCTTCGACACTAACAACAGTAATTCCTACGAGGGTTGGTTTTACCTTCAGCAAATGGGTAGACCAAAAGGGACTAGACGTCACGACAAGCTTTACCGTTAACGCTGATAGATACCTTCTATATGCGGTATGGACGCCTGATGTATACACAATCACCTACGTACCAGGATCTTCTGTCACAGGCACCGTTACAGCAACAACTGGTGGCTACAAAGAAGCTGTAACCCTCGGTTCTGATTCAACGTTGACTTACACAAATTTCAAATTTGTTGGCTGGAAAATTGGAACAACTATTTATTCCGCTGGCGGTAATTATGTTCTCACGGCAAATGTGAATGCTGAAGCACAGTGGGAAAGTACCCTTTCACAAATCTTCTTTGACATAAATGGCGGAACTGGTTCGGCGGCACCAACTGTTGCAACACAAAATGTTGCTGTGACACTGCCACTTGTTGGAACTTTTAGTCGCCCAGGATATTCACTTGCAGGATGGATTGGTGGTGGCGTGACAACACCAGCGGCAAGTTATACAAATGCAACAACAAATAGCGTTACCTTGATCGCACAGTGGACATTACTTCCACCAGCTACTTCACTAGCACCAACAGCTGTTGCTGGAAGTGGAAGCGCAACGATCACTGTCAACCCTGGCAGCGGTGGTGGACCGGCAGACTCATATGTTATAAAAGCATTGGATAGCTTGGGCAACCCTCTTGATCCATTGAAAACTTGTACTGTTTATGCACCCTCCACATCATGTGTTATTTCTGGTTTGGAAGATGGAATTTCATACAAGTTTGCAACTACCGCAACAAACTCTGCAGGCACATCAACTTCATCTGCTGCCTCTGCCGCAGTCATACCAGCAGGCAAGCCGAGTGTTGTGACTGGAGTTTCAGCAACCGCTTCAAATGCAAGTGCAGTTGTTCGCTTTACAGCACCTGCAACCACTGGTGGTGCACCAATTGCGAGTTATACAGTTACAGCTTCAACAGGCCAAACATGTGTGATTACACCTACTTTCCCAAATCCTTTGGCTTGTACAGTTAATGGTTTAACAAACGGAACTGCTGTGACATTTGCCGTTCAAGCAAACAACGGCGCTTACACATCTGATTCTTCAACAGCAACAATCGCCATTACGCCTGCGACAGTTCCTGGTGCTCCAACGGGAGTAACAGGAACTTCTAGTGCACCTGGAAAAGCAACAATTACCTTTACCGCACCAACCGATAACGGTGGATCGGTGGTTACGGATTACGTAGTCACGTCTTCGCCAGGTGGATTTACTTGCACGACAACAAACCCAAGTACAGGATGTGAAATCACCGGGTTAACAAACGGAACGGCTTACACATTTACGGCGGTTGCTCGGAATTCAGTGGGAAACTCTGCCAATTCCACGCCATCTGCTGCTGTAACACCAGTCGGTAAACCTTCAACACCAACAAACATTGTTGCATCAGCCGGAAATGCTTCTGCAACTGTGAGCTTTACAGCTCCAAATAACGGTGGTTCAGCAATTACACGATATGACGTAGAAGCATTTGACGAAAATGGTGTTCCTTTCAGCCCATCTTTAAGTTGCACTTTGAATGTTCCATTCCCAACCCCATTGGCATGTACCTTTGCAAACTCTTTAACGAATGGTCTCAAGTACACATTCAAAGTCTCTACATCAAACGCAGTCGGAAGTTCAGACACATCAACAGCAACAGCGGCAATAACTCCAGATAATTTGATTGCACCAACTGCAGATCAGATTGTTACCCCAACCGGAGATTCTGTTCTTAACTCGACCTTAACAGCATCGGCATCATTCGGTGGATATCCGATTCCTACGATCACATATGTTTGGCAACGTTGCACTACTTCAGCTGCAACTTCATGTACCAACATCGCTGGTGCAACATCTGACACCTACACAACAACCACAACTGATGAGGGCTTCTTTATAAGATATTTAGCTACAGGAACAAACTCTGTGAGTAGTGCGGTAGGTACATCTGGAACTACCCAAGCAATTACAACCACGCCAGAGATCGCAACTCCAACATCTGGCATAACAGGAACTACCGGTACTGCTTTTTCATTGGACTTAACAGTCACTAGAGGCGCAGAGCCATACACATTTGCAATAACCACGGGCACTTTGCAGGCAGGTTTAACTTTAGATGTAAATACCGGAATGATTTCTGGAACGCCAACATCAGCTGGCTCTTCGACAGTTACTGTGCAAGTAACTGACGCAAAGGGTTTGGTGGCTTCAACGACTTTCACAATTTCAATCACCGCTCCAGCTAGCACTGTGATTCCAAATCCAAATCCAAATCCTGTTCCCGAACCAGAGCCAAGATGTGATGCTGCCTGCCAAAAGGCCGAAGCCGCTATCGCTAAAGCAGCAGCTGACAAGGCGGCGGCAGACGCGGCAGCTAAAGCAGCAGCTGATAAAGCAATTGCCGATGCAGCCGCCAAGGTTAAAGCCGACGCAGCAGCTACTGCGGCAAGCAATAAAGCGACTGCCGATGCAGCAGCAGCCGCAGCAGCCGCAAGAGCAGCTGTAGATAAAGCAGCGGCAGCAGCACTTGCGCAAGCCGCAGCAGATGCTGCAGCTAGAACTGCAGCAACACGAGCGCAAGCCGCAGCAGATGCACAAGCCGCAGCAGCCAAGGCCGCAGCAGATGCTGCAGCTACGTTAAGAAATTCAACAACAACCGCTGCGGCAAAAGCAGCCGCAACAAGATCGGCAAACACCGCAGCTGCGGCAGCTGCAACTGCAGT
>Ga0082207_1000758_pt1 | contig 17364 bp, 16 predicted proteins | sample LakMenEpi10Aug09_FD_71540 | JGI IMG/M metagenome (GOLD analysis project Ga0082207, IMG submission 71540)
GACATCTTCTGGGATATTATGACCCCCGCTTTCTACCCGTCTGCGTACCCTGGCGAGTGCTAATTCGGGACTTTGTAACCAAAAATAAATTAAGTTAATCTGATACCCTTGATTTTTACAGTTTCTCAAGAAACGGGCATAACTGCGAGTTGCTAAAGTGGTTTCAAACGCAAAATCAACTCGATTATTAACTAAAGTTTTTAACCTTTCTAACATTAATCGTCCGGCTTGAATAGCGACAGATTCAGGATTAAAGGGAGAAAGTCCCGCCGCGATTTCATCGGCATTGACATATTCAAAAACTTCGAGAAAATAGGGGAGAATTTGCCGGGCTGAGGTAGTTTTACCTGAACCATTTGCCCCACCAATTATATACAGATTTGGCATTATTTTAAGGGTAATTCAAGTTGTAAAGCTAATTGGGTTTTTGATTGGGTCTTTCTTTTAGTTTTAGTTATTGTTTGTTTAGCTTTTTCGGCTTTAATTCGTTCTAACAGTTTTTCGGCGGGTTCATCGTTGGGGTCTTGGGGAACAAGTTTACCTTGAAAGGCTTGTTTTAAAATACTTTGACGGAGTTTTTCAGCACGTTTGAGGTTGGAGTCTATGGTTTTTTCAAGTTGGTTTGTGACTGAGAATAAACGTTCAACTTCTTCAATTATTTTCTTTTGTTCTGTAAAAGAAGGTATTGGAAAAACTATAGATGACAAAATATCTTGATTTAAAAAATCTCTTGTACTTCCTTTACATAGTTCAGATACTTGGCTCAAAACATAGGGCGACCCGTTGAATAGCAAGCAAAAAAAATCAGGTGAAATACTTTGATTAAAGAGTGATATACGCATTAAATTGGTTGAGATTCGTGCTTCACTAATATCTTCAGGAACAACACAAACTTCGCCGACAGTTCCCGAACGTGATACTAAAACATCTCCTGGTTGAACATCATACATAGATAATTTTTTAGCTTTCTCTTTAGTTATGTGTATCTTACTACCACGAATAAACTTCATGTTTGCTATATTTTCTATTCCTAAAACAGGAACTCCTTCTGTCTGATGTTCGTGCTTTTTAAGCAAACTTCCAAATGGGCCTGTTTTCATCCCTCTCGATAAAGATAAACATGGATTTAAAAACGTATAACACCACCCATCAGGTAATTCAGGTAATTCAGAGGTATCGGGTGCAATGGGTTCTTTATATTTCAGCTTCCAACTGTCATCTTTAGGGGTTTTTCCCTGTGCTTTCATTTTTGCCAGTTGTTCGGCTTCCCACTTCTCCCGTCTCTGCTTGAGAATGCGTTCAAGTAATATTGAAGCGGGTTCTAATTTCCCTTGATTTGCTGTGCGCCATTCTTTAGTTAAATTTCCTTCAACTGCCGATTTTAACACCGCCTGACGGTAGCGTTTTAATTTAACTTTTAGCTTTTTAAGTAACTCTACCCCGGCATCAAGTTCGGTGAATAGTTCCTCAATTTTTGCAACAATTCGATATTGTTCAGGAAGTGGGGGAACAGGTAATTTTATTTGTGCGAAATTACTTCTTGAAATCCGTTTTCTAGTAGATCCGCTTTGAAGACTAGCAACTACTAATCTAATTTGGGGCGAATTTAATGTATACATTAGCCAAGATGGGTTAGTACCTTGGCTACCTGTTCGGACTATGCAAACATCAACTACAGTTACACAGCTTTTCTTATCCCCTGGAAATATACAACAACGTCCCAATGGATCAGGCATTCTAGCAACTAGAATATCGCCAGGTTTTAGAAATGTACAGTTAAGTTCAATAGCTTTTTCATGAGTTAAATAACGATTAGATTTATTTCGATAAAATCCATCACCTACATCAGCTAATTGAATTAGTCTGACATCACCTCTCGGATCTTGGTCTTTACTTTCTACCCAGTCCCCATCAATAAAAATACCATCTACCGATATTAATTCGCCTACAGTAGCTATTGTCCACCCTTTCGGCAACTCATATAATTCCTCACCCATTACGCTGCTAACACCTCATTCAACTCATCCAAAATATTCATTAAATCATTCCCAAATAATTGCACCCCCTGAAACGCTTCTTGGGGCATTTCCTGTAAATCCTCCACATCAATTCTCACACTGGTAATAATATGCTCCTTAATCTTTTCCAACCACCGAACCTGCTCAGAACTAAACGTTTTACCCATTAACCATTGCTGAAACTTCTCCTCAACCATCACCGAGAAAGGTTCTAACGTTTCCGTTTCCCCCATCGCAAAGCGTACCAGAGAAATGATATCCGTCAATAACTTTTGTACCCCTGCACCCCTAACCTTATCCGCTTCTAACTGGCTGTAAGCTTGCCATAACTTCTCCGGTGTCAAACTGCGGGGGGGACGTTCCAAGGCATTCGCTAACTGCTTAATCTGCTCATAAGTTAACCGTCGCTGTCCGTAGGGCTGATTATACAGGATTTGGAGAGCGGTAATTTCATCTTTATTCGCTTCTACAAACTCACGGAAACTCTGCACCGTCGCCTTCGCCTTATCCCTAGCCGCCGTATCAAACCCCGCAAATAACACCACATCCTGACTCAGAGTATCAACAATCTGTTCATTTTTAGTTTTAATTTCCCTCAACAAATTTCTAAACTGGGGATTATCAAAGGGTTGACAAGCTTGATTAATTAACACCTCAGTTGCTTGCTGTTGTTGTGCTTCCGTTGGGGTTAGAGTTTGAAATTGTTTAACCGCTTGTTCAATTTGCACATCAGGATTTACAGCCTCTAATAAATCTCTAGTAACTTTTTGAATTGACTTTCCACCAGCCGCATTTTTTAACTCAGTTCGTTCATCATCATTGAGTTTTTTCTCTAATTTTGCTAACCGTCCAGCTAATGACATTAAAGTGTCTTCATCTCGTACATCCGTTGCTACATTTTGCAAAAGTTGATGAAACGGAACACTGCGTTTTCGTTCTAACGGTCGAGAATCTGTTTTATCAGACTCACACACCCCCACAGCATCCACAATAATAAACTGTTCCTTCACATCAGCACCAGGGGTTACAGCTTGAAAATCAGTCGGGTTAATGGTGCGAGTCCCCCGTCCTTTCATTTGTTCAAAATAAATCCTTGATTTCACATCGCGCATAAAAATTAAACATTCCAGAGGTTTAATATCTGTTCCTGTTGAAATCATATCAACTGTAACCGCAATACGAGGATTATAAAAGTTGCGAAAACTAGCGATTAAATCTTTTGTTTTCTCCCCCGTCGTGCGATAAGTAATCTTTTTACAAAACTCATTTCCCTTGCCAAATTCCTCCCGTACAATTCGCACAATATCTTCAGCATGGGAATCATCCTTAGCAAAAATTAAGGTTTTGGGAACATCTGTTCTATTCGGAAAAATCTCAGTAAATAATCGCTCTTTAAACGTCCGAATCACCGTGCGAATTTGGTCAACAGCCACAACCGACCTATCCAATTCTTTCCCCGCATAACTTACATCCTCATCCAACTATTGCCACTTAACTGCACGAGTTTGACGATTTCTTTTATCAACATAAAACCCCGCTTGAATCGTGCTACCTTGTTCGGTAATCTGAGTTTTAATCCGATAAACCTCATAACCCACATTCACCCCATCGGCTACCGCTCGTTCATGGGGATATTCCATCACCAAATTTTGATTAAAAAAGCCAAAAGTTTGAATAGAAGGCGTTGCCGTCAATCCAATAATAAACCCATCAAAATATTCTAAAACTTGTCGCCATAGATGATAAATTGAGCGGTGACATTCATCGGTAATAATAAAATCAAAGGTTTCAAGGGGTATCTTAGAATTATATACAACATCCTTGGGGTTCTGGTTTTCTTCGTTGTCATTAAATTGTGATGTTTCCTCATTTTCTGCCTCAAATTCAGCATCACCCCGCAACATTGAATAAAGACGTTGAATCGTAGTAATACAAACTTTATTCACCGGAGCAATTGTGTTAGAACTTAATAACTGCACGTTATAAAGTTCAGTAAACTTTCGCCCATCATCAGGGGTAACATACTGCTGAAATTCTTTCTCGGTTTGTTCTCCTAAATTCTTCCTATCCACTAAAAATAAAATTCGTTTCGCCCCTGCTATTTTTATCAACCAATAGATAAAACTAACGGCCGTATAGGTTTTCCCCACACCCGTCGCCATTTGAATCAACGCTCTTGGGCGGTTTTCCTTCAGGGAATTAAATAAGCCTGCCAGGGCTTCTTTTTGACAATCTCGTAAATCCTCAGTGTCAATTATTGGTAACTGTTGCAACCGACTTCTAAGGGTGTCGGGTTGTCCTAACCATTCCTGTAAGGTTTCCGGTTTATGAAACGCAAACACCGACCTTGAGCGATAATCAGGATCACGGGAATCTCGAAAATAAGTTTCTCCCCCGGTGCTTTCGTAGATGAAGGGTAAGGGTTTTTGGTGACAGGACAGGGTTTTGGGCAAATTAAAGGAATATTTATCGGATTGCAGTTCCACTCCACTGAGGGCAAACCCGACAGGTTTAGCTTCAATAATTCCAACCGCTTTACGGTTAATAAATAAAAGGTAGTCCGCGAACCCAGAGTTGAGGTGATATTCTCGCACGGCTATTCCTAACCCGGCGCTCAAGTTGATTTGTTCATAGTCTTGAACCTGCCAACCTGCGTCAGTGAGGAGTTGGTCAATTTTCTGCCTTGCTTGTGCTTCGGGCTTCATAATAAATGCAATCTCTACTAGCCTATTATGCTTTATTTTTTAGGAATATAGGATTTAAGCTGGGTATCAATATTTTTAATATGGTTGACAAACCAATCTACTAACTCTCGTTTAACCTGAACTCGAATTAATTCTAACGGTTGCTTTTGATCAATTTTACTATTAATATCTTGTAAGGTTGTTAAAAAATTAGTATGGGCTTTTTTATTATCGCAAGCAACGGGACATTTATAGTTATTCATGCAGGATTCTTCATAATTAAAATGATTATTTGTATACATTTTTAGAAATCCCATAATCCCGCGAATTTCTTGATCGCCTTTGTGATTATCCATGGCAGTTAATAACTGATCCATTTGATCTAATAACTGTTCATGTTGACAGTCTAGTAAGGGGATACCAATTTTTAAAGAATCATTCCATGTTCTCATATTTTTATCCTGATTTTGGTGCTGGAGTATGGACTTAAGGCGATCGTTTCCTATTCCGTTTCTCAAACACTAATCTAGCATACTCAGTACCTCAGAACTATTTTTTACCGATCAACCAATAGGTAGTCATTTCTCCTTTTCCTTTAATGGAAATTATGCCCCGTTTTTCAAAGTTATATTGATCTTTAATTCTGTGATAAGTTGCTTCTGTGACTTGAATTCGTCCGGGATCACCGGAAGATTCCATCCGAGAAGCAATATTAACTGCATCCCCCCATAAATCATAAATAAACTTTTTAATTCCGATCACCCCCGCTACTACAGATCCAGTATTAATCCCAATTCTAATTTGAAATTGAGAGTCGATATTAAATCTTTCTAAGGGTACTTTAAATTCAGCCATGGCGGCTTGCATTCCTAATGCCATATCGGCGATCGCTTCAGCATGATTGGCTTTGGGTAAGGGCAAACCTCCCACTACCATATAAGCATCACCAATGGTTTTGATTTTTTCCAGACCATTTTTTTCAGCTAAATGATCAAAAATCGAAAACATTTCATTCAGAACACTAACTAATTCTATCGGCGGAATTTGAGAAGATAGGGGAGTAAATCCTACCACATCGGCAAATAAAATGGTCACTTCTTCAATCGCAGAAGCGATGGCTTTTGTATTATGTTTGAGTTGATTGGCAATAACTTCGGGTAAAATATTTAATAATAATTGTTCCGATCTTTCTTTTTCTAACCTTAAATCGGCGGTGCGTTCTTCGACCCTTTGTTCTAATTCGGCATTGGTTTTTTCTAACTCATTAAAAGAGGCTTTTAACTGTTGGGTCATGGTATTAAAAGAAGTAGCTAAAATCCCTAATTCCTTAATGGGTTCGACCGGGATTGTTTGTTCTAATTCTCCACTGGCGATCGCTTGACTAGCTTGACTCAAACGCAAAATTGGGGTACTAATCCAACGGGCGGTAAAAATACCACATAAGGTGGCTACTAATAACGCCACAATACATAATAAAATAGTTGTCTGAGTATTAGTATGAATTTCTGCCATAAAATCCGATTCCGGTACGACAACGATAATTAACCAATTAATTCCCCGTTGATCAGATAGGGGAGTAACTTGTAAATATTGTTGTTTTCCATTAATCTCAAAGGTCAGTTGAGTTGAGGTTTTAATCTGATCTAAATTACCAAAATATTGCAGTAAATAACTAGAGGTAGCCTGAGTTAAAATATCACTACTTTTAATTCCTTTAATCCGTTTGGTTTCCTTCTCTTTTTTATGAACAATAAAGGTTTCTTCTAGGGTTGAGGTGGCGACTAAATATCCGTTTCTTTCCATGACAAAGATTTGTCCGGTTTTACCAATTTTTAAACGGTTTAGAAATTGACTAATGCGTTCTAGGGTTAAATCGGTACTCGCTACTCCTAATAACTGTTTATTGCGATTATAAATAGGTTGGTTGGCGGAAATTACTAAAACTTTAGAACCAAAATAAGCATAAATTTCACTCCAAACGGGTTTTCCTGCTTTGACTCCCGCTTCATACCAAGGACGAACTCTAGGATCATAATCTTCTCTAACACTTAATAATTCTTGGCGATCGCTTTGATTATTAGTTAACCATTTATGAAACTTTCCGGCGGTACTTTTATCAACAATATCAAATTCTATCGTACCATCATCATTACGATTAGCGCCTACATAATAGCCATTTTGTAATCCAATTCCAATATAACTAGCGGTTTTAAATTGTTTTAACTGACTCCACAGATACTTTTCCATCTGGGGAATATTATCCACACTAATTAATCCCATTCTCAGGGTATCAACATTAATTTGATTGATGATGTGGGGGGTTTCTAAATAAGTATTAAGTTCCTGTTGGATGCGGTTACTTAATTCAATTCTTAATTGAGTTGCTAAATCATTAACGACTATCGAACCATTTCTAAAAGACAACCATCCTGTTAGTCCGACGGATGCAAAAATTTGGATCAGAAAAGGAACCACAAAAACAACCCGCAGGGATAGTTTAGGTGCTTTTTTATTCAATCCTAATAGACGACGAGATAGAGATGCCATAGTGATTGTCCCTGATATCAAAATCAACGATTCGCACCTAATCCCATTAATTAGCAAGGATGATTGCCTTGATTTTAACCAATAATTATTGGATTTGGGTAGTTAATTTCTCGCCTAGTTTGGGTTCTGTTCCTTTGAGAATTCGATCAATATTAGTCCGGTGTCGCCAGATGACGTAAATTCCCCCGGCGATCGCAAAAATTTGATAGGGCAGAGGTTCCCCAGTTATAATCATTAAAATGGCAATCCCGATCGCTCCGAAAATTGAACTCAAGGAAACAATTCGAGAAATTGCTAAAACCAGGGCAAAAATTCCTAGGGTTGCTAGGGCTAATTTCCAATCTAAGGCAAATAAAACTCCCAGACTAGAAGCAACAGATTTTCCTCCTTTCCAGCCGATCCAAATAGATTTTGTATGACCAATAATTACAATTAATCCACTAGAAGCAGCTATCCAATATTGTAATATATCAGGATGTTGGATTCCGGCATGGGTAGCGAGTTCGGAGGTAAAAGAGAGGGAATAAATCCAAAAAACCAGAAGAACTGCTAAGGTTCCTTTTAAAATATCAATCAATAAAACCAGTAAAGCCGGGAATTTTCCCAAGGTTCGCAGGATATTGGTTGCCCCCGTAGAACCGGAACCCTCAGCCAACATATCAACTCCATAAAACCAGCGTCCGATGGCGTATCCCGTGGGTATGGAACCCAAGAAATAGGCCGTTACTAATAATCCGGTATTAATTAATAACCATTCAATCATGTTTAAAAGACCGTTATTTTCAAGTTGCCGAAGTTGTTAAAACCGTTCAGTAGGTGGTTGTTGGGTTTGGGGGTCGGGGGCCAGGGCCAACCAGAGGGGAAATTGCAGTAAAGATAGACTAATTCTATCTTCCATATCATCAATAATAATGAAGGGTAAGCGTCCTTCTTTGACCAAACGATCGGCTTTTTGAGAAAGAACTTCCGCTTCTTCAAATAAAACAATTCCCTGTTCTGGGCCGAAATCTCGACGGTCAATCCCTAAACAATCTTGGAGACCGCGGCGCCATTCTCCCAACCGTTCGGGACTATTGGCTAAAACCAGGGTTCTTAGGCGGTTTCCATAGATATTTCTCAATATAGAAATCGTTGCCGAGGCGACTAATATATTCTGTAAACGACTGCCCATGGTGCGTAAGGCGCCCCGTCCTCCTTGGTTAAAAAACCAATTGGAAACCCGTTTGGCGTGAATGGGTTCAAAGGTGCGGCGCAGTTGCCAAGGCGGGCCATAATAGTCGGGAGCGTTGCGATATTGATCGAGGAGTTGGCGAATTCGTTGGGTTTGTTCGGCAAAACCCGGTTCTGAAAATTGTGGGTTTGCAGTGTTTTGAGGATTTTCTACGGGGATGATCACCTTCGCCACCTCTCGCGGTTGGGCGGGGATTGGGGGTTCGGGTGGGTTTTCGGGTATGAGTTCTAATTGTTCGGTGGTGGCGACTAAATCCTGTAAACTCCCGACTAAATAATCCTTAAATCCCTGGACTCGGATAGCGAGTTCTTGGGAGACGCCCGCAAAGGAGGTTCGCATTTCTTTTTGGATGCGATCGCGACGACGTTCGAGTTTTTCGATTTCGATTTGTAAGGTTTGTTTGCGTTGTTCTAATTGATCTAAGGCGGAGGAGATCAATTTTCCCATGGACTGGGTTAATACCAGTTGTTCTTGTTGGATACGTTCGTTGGTCTCCTGTAACCCGATAATTCTTTTTTGTAGTTCCTGTTCTTGAATCTGTAATCGTTTCACCCGTTGGTCTAACTGGGTGGTGACTTCTTCTATGGGTTCGGACATTAGACGTTCGGACAAGCTCGGTGAGGTTGCGAAATTTGATCCCGGTTCAGGATTGTGGAGTTCGTTGGACTCCCAGGGGTCAGCGATGGGTAAAGGATTCATATTAATTGAGTTCCCTCCGGTTTCTCCAAGAGAGGGATTAAAGGGTGGCGTTGATGAAGAAGTTACCCCGCTTACAGGTGGGTTTTGATCTCGGATTTGAGTTTCGTCTGAATTCATGCAATTGAGCGTCCCGGTCTAAACACAAGGGGATGTAATGGGTGAAAGTATAGCGTTTTGTTCGGTTATTGGGGTGTTTAGACAGGTTTGTTACCCTGACCTGTTAGAGTGATTGTAGCATTACTTCAACTTCTGAATTAATTCAATGACTGACTATGGAATCATCTGTATCGGCATAGCTTTGCAAAGGCACGTCCCTACACTGATAACTGATAATGCGGATACTTGATAACGGAAAATGGGAATAGAATTACGCAGTTACGTCTATTTAGATAATCTTCAACGGCAACACGCGGCCTATATTGGTACGGTGTCCCTGGGTTTTTTGCCTTTACCTGGGGATTCTTCTTTGTGGATTGAAGTTTCTCCTGGGATTGAAATTAACCGGATTACGGATATTGCTTTGAAAGCTACCTCGGTGCGTCCTGGGGTGTTGTTTATTGAGCGGCTTTATGGTCTTTTAGAAATTCATTCGAGCCGTCAAGGAGATACAATTACCGCAGGACGGGCAATTTTGGATTTTTTAGGGTTACGAGAAAGCGATCGCCTCAAACCTCAAGTTATGTCTAGTCAAATTATTCGTAATCTTGACCCCCACCAAGCTCAATTAATTAATCGTAACCGTCGAGGACAATTAATTTTAGGCGGTCAAAGTTTATATATTTTGGAAGTTCAACCCGCAGCTTATGCTGCTTTAGCGGCGAATGAAGCGGAAAAAGCCTCGTTAATTAATATTCTGCAAGTGACGGCCGTTGGTAGTTTTGGACGGCTGTATTTAGGGGGAGAAGAACGGGATATTATGGTAGGTTCACAAGCGGCTTTAGAAGCGATTGAAAATGTATCGGGACGAGAATACGGAGGCAGTTTTAATCCCGAATAAATAGGAGAAAAAATATGGCAAATCCAGAATATTTAGCTTTATTACAATGGGGATCTCAACGTTGGCAAATATCGCTTAAATTAATATTCCCTTTGATTTGGTGCACTTGCCTGTACCGTGATGTTTGATCAAACCTTCACCACGGGAACAAACTCCTCTAACTGCACTTGTAAGTCATCCACGAGCATTAAACGATACCTTTCTGTAGATTTCAACTTTTGGAAAACATAACTAGCAAAATCATTACACCAATTTTGCCTATCAAATTCAGTGGAGATATTCAGTGCTCTGATTGATAAATTATAAGGGTATTCTTCAAATTTGATATCGTGATCGTTTTCAAAATCATGCTTTCCTATAGTCAGAGTGATGGTTGAGTTACGAAATTCATACCAGTTATCAGTCCCATCAGAAAAAAGCTCGAACTTTAGAGCCAATATCAACTCTAATTCTTTGATTAAATATTCGATTTTCTGGGGAAAGTCTACAAAAATATCTAGTGTGCGAGACATAAAAACCTCCTTTATTGAAACTCAGTAAAAGTGATGTCATAGCGATCGCCAATAATTCGGACGCGATCAATTTTTCCGCGTGTAATATTTTTCGCCCTCTCCAAACCTCGTTCTGCCTCAGACTCTATCAACCCAGATGTCCTAGCATCTATAATTATATCCCTAGCTTGTCCCCCTCGTCTAATCGAGTTGTTGATCTGATTTTTTACTGTCGCGCTTGTAGCACCAAAATCCAGACTTTTAAATTCAGTAGGTTTTCCATCTACCTCAGCATCGGGATTTCTACCTCCATCGGTTTTTTCTGCTAAGGCTTTAACATTTTTTCCCTCTCTTTCGAGAAATTCCGCGATCGCTCTTTCGGTTGCACCAAAAGCTCTTTCTGATTCATCAATACTGCCACAATTAGCCGAATTTTGCTTAGGGGTTTGGTTAGTCCCGTTATTCACCATTTTTTGTTCCTTAAAACTTGGGCTGGTGTCATGATCGTATCCCGCCCTGGACTTTCCAATTATCCCCTAAATTAATATTTTTATTACCGATATAAAGGAGTTACTTGAACTTTTAGCATCTCCCAAGTTTGTCTTTCCATATTCAAGATATTGCCCACTTCTTGCAAGAGTTCATAACTCTTTAAATCTATGGAAATTTCTTCTTCAATGAGGATATCACACAAAGTCTCTAAGGCTAAATTCCACTCGCCCGCATGAATATCAGAAACTATAAATTCTATTTGAGTCTCTGACAGTTGTGGTTTTACGATATTAATGACTTGATGGAGTTTACTTTCTATAACTTTATAGTCAAACATTTGTTTAGCTCCTGACAAAATTGCTAGGGATTTTTAGGTAGATTCGTTGGGACTCCTGGAATCGCACTATTGTACTTTTACGGTAGTTTCTCCCGCAGGTTAAGCCAAGTATTTAGTTTTTCATCTAAAACATATTTATCGCTGTCAGCGAGTGCGACGATAACTTTCAATCTATTTTTAAGTTGTCTTAATTCGCGAATTTCTGCAATGGGCAGCATTTTCCAATTAGCCGCCTTTTTTTCCACATCTTCGGGCGACTCTTTGATGTTATCCCAAAACCATTGTAAAATTAAGTTAACATCAAGAACGCAATGATCGGAAATTACTCCAAGTTTCGCGATCGCGCCAGCCCGGAGCATCATTGAGGAAATCCTAAAAGACTTACCACTTCCTGTTTTTTTGTGTTCGGCATTATCGGCTAGGCGATCGTAAATTGTGGTGGCTACTTCTGCCCATTGGCTATCAGGTAAATCAGAATTATTTTGACCTTTTCGAGCCTTAGCAGAGGAAACATCAGCTAATAATAACCAGTTAAACTCTTGTAGTTGGGTAGCTTGATCTGAAAATATCTTTTTTACCCAAATCAGTATAGATTCGGCATCTTGTTCGAGGACGCGATCGAGGGATATTGTCGTAGGAGATTGAGTCATAATTTATCTACTCCACATATTCGATATCAGCATTACTTGTGTCAACTCCTTGCTGCCTAAAGGCTGTTATTCCTAGTTCTAAACTCTCTGAAGTGGGTCGAAAATGGCCACTGTGATTGCTGATAGTTAGCAAAATATATAAACCGTTGCTGCCGACAATCTCGGCTTCTCCCGCAGCCAAAACAGGCTCACCCAGAGTTATAACTGTATGGTAGATTTCATTGTTAACATCTAAAAATTTCGGAATTACAAAGAGTTCTAGTTTTGTTGTTACTGCCCATTTGACAGTCCCTTCATTAATTATATCGTCAAATCCTGCTTCTCCCACTTTAATAGGTCTGATGCCTAAATCTTCTGCTGACCGAAGTTCATCATTTAAAGTCCCAGGAGACTGATTGGAAAAGCGAGGGATGGGAGCATTATTTGAAAATGATTGTGTCACAACAGAATTTAACGAGAATCCACTTTATATTCAAAGACGCATATCTTATAGTACATATATACCGGGTTCAGCGTCATTCCCAGGGATAATTTCTTGGCTGCTTTTCACCCCTTTACTTTCGCACAGATCGGCAAAAGATTCTAAACTTTCTAATCTGGCTGAAAGTTCGCTCAAACTATCTAAATATTCAGCTACTGCAATTTGGTGATGAGTCCAGGCTTGATCAAATTTAGTAGCACTATAGGACATATCAAATTCTACATCAACGTTAGTTTTTTTGCTTCTAATTTGCTCTGGAGATAAGGCGCGATCGCTTGTTGATATTTGCGTAATTCGTTCGACTCGTTGGGGGGTAATATAGTGATTAAACCGATCATTACTAAAGCGATAAGCGGTAGATAAATAAGTATTCTCATTATTAATTAATGCTTGACCCCATCTTTCCGCTACTTGTTTAAATTGGGGGATTTCTACCGCCAGTAATTCTTTAGCTTCTTGATGTTTTCCTATTTCTAGGAGAAGATTGGCTTCTGTTGCTATGGCGACAGCCCAACCTTGAATAGAAACATCAGCATTAAGCATAATTTCAGCATCTAATTCTGGGGTAGCTTGTATGGCTTGATTACTGAGAAATAATCGCACTCTGGAAGCGGTTTTAATGGCCGATCTTGGTGATTCATCAGGAAAACGAGAACGATCATCAAGTTGAGCTTTTAAATCGGCAATTTCTTTAATTAGCATAGCTTGATGAAGATGGGAAATCGCTTTGGCGAGGCTTTTTTGCTTTTCGCGGCTATCTTCTACTAATAAATACAGATAGGCCAATTGTCCAGAGATAATCTCTAAGCTATTGTCAACTTGATTTAAGCGCTGATCAAGATGAATAAAACCTGCGCTTAAGTTCTTTTCAATCCGATTTAAGCCTGCTTCAACTCGGTTAAAACCTGCTTCCATTGACTGTTGAATGTTGCCTAAAGTTTTTTGTACTTGGTGCAGTTTATAGCCCATATAGGCAAAGCCCGCAATACTGACACCAAGGTTTAAAACACTTGCGCCCGCAGCAATTTGAGTTAATCCCATTACTGAGGATAGGGTTTTTTCAATACCGATTAATTTATGATAGGTAAGCCCATGACCAATAATATCAACTCCTCCCAAGATGGGAGAAAATGGAAGTGTCATCAGTTTGCTAGTTAGTCCGGGCGTTTCGGCTAAATGGCGAACAATTTGACCACCATTTGCATTACCCGCAGCCCATCTAATAACGCTTCCATAGCGTGTCATTGAGCCATCGAGTAAACCCTTGATGATTTCTGGATTTTTAACTAAAAGAGTGGTATCAATAAGCATTTTAATTACTCCTGTTTAACGACTATAAACTCCAATATTTCCGTAGGCTTCCATTTGCAATCTAGGGGAGATTGTAAGATTAACTGATAAATCAGCTAATTTACGGAAAGCATCATATCTATCCAGTTGATTCACATTAGAATTGAACCCTTCATCGGCTTGATTTAGCTCTATAGAGACTAGATAAATATCATATTCTGATTCTGCTCCTTTGGCGACTGAATACTTCGTGATATTAGGTTCTATTTTAGAGTATTCAGTTTCAGAACCTAGCCATAAATATTTCGTGATTTCATAAAGAGATTCCCCATCCTTAAAATCAATTCGTCCCTTTGCTTCCAGTGATTTTAAAAAATCTGCTTGTAAATGAGAAACTACTAAAACTAAAAACTGTTTAGTAATTATTTGTACTGAAGGAGTTGGAATTGGAGGATTTTGAACTGTAGAAATGCTAGTAACCGGAGGATGAGAATTAGATTTTATGGGTTCTTCTCTACGAGTTGTTTGTTGTTGTTTTGGTTGATTGAGTATATAGATAAAGTAACCAATTGCGGTAATAGCGAAAGCAATAAGTACAATGAATTTAATGTTATCACTCCCAATGTTCATTCGATGAAAAAATTCATTTATATGTTGATAGAATTGATTTTTAACTGTAAAACTTGTAGGTGCTTCACCTAATGGAGTTGGTATTTTCAAATTATTCATTTCTGTTGTACCTTCTTTATAAATATACTTTGTGAAGTCGATTATTTCAGGCTGAACATAACCTCTCAGAATATAGTCAGTTATATCTTGAGAAATATTGAGTTGATTACACCAAATACCGATAGCATGACTTAGATACTCTCTACGATATTTACTACCTTGGCATTCCCTACTTGTTTGAGCCGTTACTTGGTTTAATATTTCAACAAACATAATAGCATCTTAAATCCTAAAAGATAGATTGTTTAGAGTTGGAGCAAGATGCTCCCTAAAATTATATAATAGCCGACTTAAGATTGACGACTATCTTCTTTTAAATTCTCACAGACTGATGTTGCATGATCTTTTTTAACGTCAAAATCAAGCCAGAACTGTTTTTGCTGCTCAAAATTTTCCTCAATAATAGTTAATTGTTTTTCCAAAGCACGTTCAGCTAGATTGGTAATCTCATCAACGGATTCTTCAAAGTTACTGCTAACATTGTCTAACCGTTGGAGAATCCAGTCAAGCAAAATATCCCACAAACTTCCTTTCCCTTTCTCAATTCCACTTAACCATTGTTTTGCCATTAAGTCAGGAGAAGGAAGAAAAAGTTCAACATACTCGATATCTTCATAAATATTCCGAGTTACCGCTTCTTGGTATTCACTGGTTACAGGTCGTGTTTTTGTTCTAGTTTTTGTGCTTTTGAAACAAGAACCATCTTCATAGGTTTCTGTATAGTTTTGATATTCAGTTTTTGTGCGAGTTTCATATTCGGTTTTCTTACCAACGACTTCTTTTTGTTTGGATTGCTTTCGTTCTATATCTGGAAGTTCAAAAAACTTCTCAGGTAAAGTTGGCAAGTTTTGAGCTAATTTTTTGCGTAAATTACTGATGGCTGCTTTTTCAAGGTTAATCGAAGAAAAATTTTCATCTGACAAACAAACTTTTAATCTCTTAACTTGCTCATCCACTAATGATTCTAAAGCTTGTTCAAATTGTTGAGCTTTTCCTTGCAAGAAAAACTCTGCCCTTGCGGATATAGCTTTTCTCATCGTGTGATATAGCAGGCGACAATAGTGTTCATCATGTTCGATTTCTTTTTTTCCCTGATCATCATCAGCCCTTACACGCTTAACTAAGTATTCTGACTCGGAAGAAAATTTACTGAGTCTTAGACTAACATTATCATAGGCTTTAGCAATATCATCAGCCAATGAAGGTAATATGACTTCCCGTAGTTTATCTCTTAGCTCAAAAGTTCCTTGATTATTCTTAAGAGCATCGCGAACTGGAACAATTAGAACTTTAGTCAAATTTCCTTCTACCTCAGCGACAGCAAGAAAAATTAGAGAAAATCCATCAAACCCTTTTTTTTGAGTAGATAGTTTAATCTCCAACTTAGTCTCTGGATCACCGCTTTTAAACCCTGCTATCAGTTGCTCAATTTCGCCCTGAAATTCTTTCCCAATTTTCTTGATATTTTTCTGCAAATCTTGACGAATGTTAGCGATTTTATCTTTTTCTTGTTCAACCTGTTTTTTATTGTTAATTTTTCGAGCCTGAATCAGAACCTCTAGTAATTTTTCCAAAGCATCATAATTATTGAATACTTCCAACAATGCAGGAAGTATTACCAGTTCTGAAAATGATTCTTGAAGCCTCACACGGAAACGATCCCAAAGTTCTCTACCTCCACTCCATTCTAAAGAATAGTGGAGAATTTTTCGCATAGTTTCATCATCAATAGCCTCATTGTCTTCTACTTGATCTTCAACATCACGAAACCAATGCTTTAAATCTCGATTCCCCTTACAATTTAATTTAATAACTCCTGCACAATCTTGAAACATAGCCTTAAGGAGTTTTAACCGTACTTCCTGATTTATCAGTGATGGTTCGTTAAAAGATCCCGATCCCCAAGCACATTGAGCATAATATAAAAGACGAGCATTAAAAGGCAGGACATCAGGAAGTTCTTTAAGTGGTGATAAAACCTTTTTAATTTCCTCTCTTAACTTATCAATCTGCTCTGACAGAGGTAAATCATCCGCTCCTCGGTTATCGACCCGATTTAAGATAAAAATCATCGAATCCGTGCGTCCCTGTAGATATTCGACAACTTTCTTTAACTCTTCCAAGAGGAGTTTTCTGTGGTCATCATCTACCTGCATATAGTCCAAAGCCACTAAACTAAAAGCTTTATTAACTTGCCCTTGGATAGTTTCTAAATTAGTCCGATCTTGAACCGATTTGAATCCAGGTAAATCAATCAATTCAACTCCGATTCCGTTGGGTAAACCCAGTAAGGAACTATTACAAGCAGGTAAAAGAGAAACCTGAGCAGTTATTTGTGGCGCAACATACTCGCGCTTTTTCCGCGCCGCGTGATAGGAGTGCATCACCGTGCTAATTCGCTGGTATAAATCCTCATCACTTAATCCTGTCCATTCACCCGTATCCCAAACCGCATCCTCTGTTTTTTCAATGATTAATTTTTGTTCCTGAGAATGTTTGATGGTTAATACACCCCCACTCATTTCTCCGGCTTCAATCGGTGCAATTTTTCGACCAATCAGCGCGTTAACAATCGTTGATTTTCCAGAGGAAGTTGTGCCCAGAGTAGCAATCCGAAAACTAGGATTTTCTAGCCGTTGGACAGCTTCTTGATAAACTTTTAAAAAATCTTGTAGGCAAGATTGAATCCCTGGATCAGCAAAAACATCAGGGGACGAG